>ERZ761602.3970-NODE-3970-length-19854-cov-3.951210_pt1 | contig 19854 bp, 17 predicted proteins | sample MGYA00512165_ERZ761602 | MGnify/ENA primary metagenome ERZ761602 (study PRJEB28899, sample SAMN02445085) | bioreactor sludge metagenome | biome: EBPR sludge; isolation source: Thorneside wastewater treatment plant | place: Australia: Brisbane, Thorneside... | reverse complement strand
TCCGGACACGCCGGACCATCCCGATGTGATCGCCGCTGCGCGCCGCATTACCAGCCTGTCCGCCAAACACAACCTTTCCAACGGTCTACCGGCTACTTCGGTTGAGAACGCGCGGCATTGGCGCGACCTCGGCTTCAATCTCATCACTTACAAGAGCGACGATCAATTCATTGCGGATGCGGCCTATGAAGGACGCGAGGCGCTAAGAAGTCTGGAAAGCTAACCCGTTACCAATTGGCAGGCGCGAACGGCGATAATCTCGCCCGAAGCCAATTTGGAAACTTACGGCATGCCACAACGCGCCAGATATCAACGGGAGTTTACTCAAGCCATCTCCGTCGTTCTGTTTGGGTTCTTGGTTCTAGCCTCTCCGACTGCTGCACAGAACGTCCTCATTGAAACTGCAACACTGACTGCCGCGCGCGAATCCGTGCGCATCTATTCACAGCCGATCCGAGTCGACGCACCGCCTCCAACCGTCAACCCGGTACGCTTACCGGGCACCACGCACATCGGCCCTTCGATTCGCGGCGCTAACGGCATGACCGCCACGCTGACGGGGGAGCACTCATTGTTGGGTACCTCTCACTATCTGAGTGGCATGTCCATTAGCGCGCCGAACGCGTTTGAAGTCTCATCTCGCGAAATCGCGCTCGAAAACCCGAGGATCGCAGGGATCACGCGCGGAACGCCGAATTCACCATCCCGCACGGTACTGGTCGGCACAGTGAAATCCGGACCAATCACGGGACAGGGTGCAATTGAGGTTCGGCCGGCCGACGCTGGGCCAGCATTCGCGTTTCAGGATCACGCCGCACAGTGGCTCCTGCCTGGAGTGCCTGCCGCGGCGGTTGTGCATGATTCCGCCAATTGGGTGGCGGCACTATGCTGGACACCCAAAGGCGCCGCGGTCTTACATGTTCGCGACGTCGTCTCCGGACGCATCGTGCAGGAACGCGCTCCCGTATCGGCGCCGCAGGATCAACTCGAACCTGCTGCACTTTCCATACACGAGGCCCCTGGCGCCATTCTCGTCATACTGAACGCAACCGGCCCGGAAGCCGGCGACGAGGGCCGCTGCCTCGCCATGGTATTTGACTCCCGCTTGTTCACGTTGCGTGGCACGCCTATTGAAGTGACCGGGCAATTCACGACGGGCTGCAGCATTGTGCCATCCGATGATGGCGCATGGTGGATTACAACGCGTACGCCCAGCGCCGGCTTTGCGTATGTTTCTCGCATCTCGCCAACCGCTGCTGGTTACGAGAGAAGCCGCGCTTTTTCGTATTCGGGTGTCACGCACCCGGTGCGCCTGGCCGCCTCAGGGGGTGCGCTGGCAGTCGGCGTAGATCGGCGTGTGGCAGTTTGGCCAGAGGGTGTGCCCGGTAATATTTCGGTCTCATACAGTGCGCCAATTACTGCATTGGCATGGTCAGGCGCAAATGTCGTCGCATCGGAAGCGAATCGCATTCACACAATTCGCGCAGCCGATGGCGCGGAACTCGCCATGACAATGGTCCAATCAGGACATATTGTCGATGTACATGCGCTGGATGATTCATTACAGCTCCCTATGGATTCCGATCGTGACGGTATCGCCGACAGCACCGATCCGGAACCATCAACACCGTCGCCATTCCTCGACTTACCTGCCCGAATCGCGCTTCGCGCAGACGCGGCGGGGCGAGAGGTGCGAGCCGTCTACATCGATTCACCGCATGCCCATTTGTCGACTTGGAATGTTATGGTGAATTCGGAGCGGACACCTTGGCTTTACGTTTTCCCGCGACAAGGACGCGTGCCCGGATGGTTTGTCGCTGGAATTGACCCGGTTCAACTTCCGGAAACAGGTCTCGCACCCGCGTATGTCGAAATCGCACTCACAGGCACAACTCCCCTGTATTCTGCCGCATCCTCGCCCGCCAGAATTTGCGTTGACGTGCTTCCTCGTAGCGCGGGGTCACGCACCGTTTTATGGGTACTAGGCAAAACCCGGGAGTCGTGGACGGAGAGTTCAAATTTCAGTGGCGCGATGCAACTATTATCCGGACCACCTTTTTATTTTTCGCACGAGTTCGCAAATGGCGGCCCAGTGGAAAGCTTCGACCAGCATGCGGCAGTCGTCATCGACAGCGATGCTATCGATCAGGGTCTCCTCAATCGCCAGGCCTTACTCCATTACATAGCGAATGGCGGCGGCTTGCTGGTCTTGGCAGGTGCCTCTGATGCATCAGACACCGTGTCCCAACGCTGGTTGGCACCCCTCGGCGTGGTAATTCATCCCAAAGGCGAAGTAAGCGGCGCAACCGACATCAGTCTCGCGCATCCGCTAACACGAAACTGGTCGAATATTTCGATCGATGCCGGCGCACGTCTGCAACTCGACTCGGCTGCCACGGTGCTTGCCTATGCGGGCGACGCACCGGCATTGGCTGTTCGTCAATTCGGCCGCGGTCGCACCGTACTGATGGCCTCGCCTTCCCCACTGCTGGCGGCGAACGGTCAGCGACCACAGCATTCCGGTTTTATGCTCGACTTGTTCGAGTGGCTATCGCGTGCGCTGTTGGAATCGGTAGACATCGATGATGATGGAATTCCTGACGCACTTGAAGATCGGAATGCAAACGGCATCGTTGATCCGGGAGAGACGAACAAATTAAACCCGGATTCTGACGGCGACGGATTGATTGACGGCGCCGAAGATCAAAACGCGGATGGTATGAGCAACGAAACAGAAACAAGCCCCATCAACCCTGATACCGATGGCGATGGTGCGTGGGACGGCGCAGATTACGACCCTTTGCCGCCCGCAGGTGCGCCTACTGTGACCGGGCTGGTTCCGAATTCCGGCCCCTCGGAAGGCGGTAGCCGTGTCTCGGTGGACGGGCGAAATCTCACGGCAGATGCCGCGGTCTGGTTCGGTGCGCGGCCTGCGCGGGTTATCAGTGTCGCAAGTACCGCCAGCCTATTGGTGGAAACGCCCCCGGCAGACTCCCCAGACGGCGGCCCTGTGGACGTACGAATCGAAGGAGCCGGTGCACAAAGCACTATATTGTCGAGTGGGTTTACGTATACCCCGAGATCGATTGTAAGGCTCACCCTTAACGCATTTGCTGCTGCACGCGCGCAATACGAAGCCACCGTGACCCTCCGCCTGGATGCACCCGCAGGTGTCAAAACGGGTCGCGTCATTGGCCGGATTGATACCGACCCGCCCGGAGAACTGGAATGGCTAGACCTGACAGTCATGCCCGAGGCCAATATCGCGGGGCGGCGTGTCGTTCAGCGTGAGACCCGCGACTGGGGTATCGCATTCGAAGTCACCCCGTCAACGCGCGTGCCTGACGCAAACGAACTGCTGACCGTAAACGTGCGCAGCCTGTCCCCCTTATCCCGCTTGTCGTCACTACCACTCGTACTGCGAGATGTGTTGGTCACAGCACCGAACGGAGAAGCGATGGACGTGGAGATAGTCGCCGCCACCATCAATTGGCAGGGCGCCGGGCCTTAGCCCGGATTCGTGGAATCACTTTGGCCCTATTTTGGTTTAGAATAGGGCAGCGTCTTTTAAGGAGTATTGGCATGCCTTCGTGGTTTTCCAAGGTCTTCAAGGCCAAACCGACAAGTTCCGGGCCGTCTCGCCCATCATTGGACGAATTGATGGGTGGCATCGACACGTCTGAAGATCCAGAACCCGAACAACTTGCCGGCCCACCAAAGAAGCGCCGCGTCGTCAATGCACCGATTCTCGAAGAGGCTGTCGAGACCGAGACTTGGAGCGCGGACGTGCGAATCAAGGCCCGTGTCGAAAAGGACAAGGGCGCGTGCGTGCTGATGCTCGACCGTCCGGTGCTGGAAGGCAACTCAGCCTGGTTTCCAAATGCACAGAAAGCCGAACTCTCGCCGTTGGCACAAGCCATATTCTCAATTGATGGCGTGGAATCAGTTTTACTTCATGGCTATACAATCACGATTACGCGTCGACCCACGATGCACGGTGATTGGAAACCCATGGCCCAGGAAGTCGGTAATGTTGTGCGCACCCATCTGGTAGATGGTAGCCCGGTTGTGACGGACACCTTTCTGGAAGGGTTGCCGTCCTCTGACGAAATCGTTGTTACCCTGCAGCGCGTAATTGATACCGAGATTAATCCAAGCATCGCCGCGCATTCCGGTGCGATAGCTTTGGACCGTGTCGAAGGCAATACCGTCTTCATTCAAATGATGGGCGGTTGCCAGGGGTGCGCCGCATCGGACGTCACACTCCGCCAGGGAATCTACGAGGCATTTCGTAGCGCGGTGCCGCAGATTGGTGCGATTCTCGACAATACCGATCACGGCGCGGGCAAGAGTCCTTTCTACAAAGCGTTGCCCGCGGGGATAAACTAGATGCCGAAACTGAATTCATTCGACGTTACAATAAAAACGGGTGACAAGGGACCGGGCGTGGCCCCCAAGTGGAGCATTAACGGGTTCATCGTCGACTTCGAACAGTCCAAGGGCGGCACCAGCGCGGGTGAGACATTTCACGGTATCGCAAGCCCCGGCAGTTTCCCGCACACGTTGCTAATCTGCGGACCCGAATCAGGCATTTGGAATATCGATGAAACCCGCATCACGTTTTATCCCCATGGCGAAGAACCCTACACGGTCCGGCTCGGCGCCGCTACGCTGGATGAAGAATCGGATCTCAACATATGGATCGAACGGCCTCAAGCCGTCTTTGATGTATAAGGATCAACGAACTTGCCAGCCAACAATGCGTGCCGTGTCGCGGGGGCGTGCCCAAACTCCAAGGGGCGGATATCACGCGACTGATGGCGCTGCTCAATGGCGATTGGCAATGCGTAGACGAACATCATCTGGAAAAAGCATACAAATTCAAAAACTTTGTGGACGCGCTCGCGTTTACAAACGCTGTAGGCGCCATTGCAGAGGAACAGAATCACCACCCCGATATTCTGACGACGTGGGGAAAGACAAAAGTCACAATCTGGACACATAAAATCGACGGTTTGACCGAGAGCGATTTTTATTTCGCGGCGAAGGTCGAAGAGGCGTATAAAACCAATGCCATGTAACGATGTAACTGAAATGATTCATGTCGAGCTGGACAGCGACGACCGGCTGCAGGACTACTATTTCTCAAAGCGCACTTGCGGTCAAGGTGTCGGCGCGGGAAATCTTCTGATCGAGCACCTTCAAGGCTGGACGCTGGACGAAATTCTTGCTATGGACGCGGATACCTATCTTGAGCGTTTCCCCGTGGACGACCCGCTGGAAGAGTTCCTGGGATTAAAACATTTCTTCGCTATTCAGGCGGTTCTGGAAGTTTTGACAGGAAAAGAACCGGGCGGAAAAAACGACCCGTGCGCCGCAGCAGAAATCTTGTATGAAGACGGCGCGTTGATAATTGATGGCCAGATCGAGGTCGATCTTGTTACCGAAAAAATAAAATCGTGTGGAAGCTGCAAGGGCTGCGGCAAGCCGAAAAAACCGAAGATAGTCTTCAACTAGCCGACTAACCTCCCGCTTCCGTCGGCTTATCTGCCCTGATATTCCTTCAGCTTATTGCGAAGCGTCCGCACTGAAATTCCCAGCACTTCCGCGGCGTGCGTGCGGTTCTGCACATGCTTCTCCAACGTGCGCATGATAAGCTCTTTTTCCATTTCGGCCACTGTGGTGCCAATGCGCACGCTGACAGTGTTACCGTCGGAACGACCATTGCGCGAAGGCCCAAAATTAAATTGCTCCGGCCCAAGCACGCGCGAAGTTGACAAGACTACCGCGCGCTCGATTGTGTTCTGTAATTCGCGAACATTACCCGGCCAATCGTATTCGTTGAACAACTCAAAGGTCTCCGGGGCAAAACCGGTGATCGCACGATTGTTTTCCTGCACGTACCGCTTGAGAAAAAAATCCATCAACGCGGGGAGGTCTTCTTTCCGTTCGCGAAGCGGCGGCAGTACGACGGGAATTACATTGAGACGGAAAAACAAATCTTCGCGTAGTTCACCCTTTTCGACCGCTTCTTCGAGATTTCGATTTGTCGTGCAAATAATGCGCGTGTCCACTTTTATCGAGGTGCTTCCTCCCACGCGCTCAAACTCGCGTTCCTGCAATGCGCGCAGAAGCTTGGGTTGAAGCTCGATGCCAATTTCGCTTACCTCATCCAGCAATAGAGTGCCGGAATCGGCTAACTCGAATCGCCCAATTTTTCGATCGTGCGCGCCAGTGAATGACCCCTTCTCGTGCCCAAAAAGTTCGCTTTCCAGCAGGCCGGCCGATAGCGCCGCGCAGTTGACCTTGATGAATGGCCGGTCCCGGCGGACCCCGCTGTAGTGTATGGCCCGTGCCACCAGTTCTTTGCCGGTGCCACTTTCGCCACGAATGAGAATGGTCGCTCGACTGTCGGCGACTTTCTGAATTTGTTCGTGCACACGCTTCATCGCTTCACTTTCGCCGACCATCGCGGAGAAATCGTAACGCCGGTTCAGCTCATCGCGAAGGTAACGATTCTCCAGGGCAATGCGCTCGCGTTCTATCGCGCGCGAAACAACCAGCTCAAGCTCGTCCGGCGTGAACGGTTTCATGATGTAGTCGAACGCGCCTTCCTTGAGCGCAGTCACAGCCGTCTCCACCGTGCCATATGCAGTCATGATGATGCACGCGGTCGCTGGACTTTTGGTTCGCACCGCGCGCAATACCGCGACGCCATCCACGGGCTGCATCTTGAGATCGCTTACGACAACGTCAAAAGTCTTTCTGGCTATCGCCTCAATGCCGTCTTTCCCGTTCGACGCAACGGTCACATCGTGCCCCGCACGAACCAAAGCCTCCTGCACGTATTCCCGCATCAGGGATTCATCGTCAATTACCAGTATCGTCGCCTTAGCCATGTTTACTCCGCGCGTGGTATCGAAATGCTGAACGTGGAACCCAAACCAGGCTGGCTTGTTGCATCAATGCGGCCACCGTGGGCTTCAATTATCTTGTGTGCTATTGCGAGACCGAGTCCAGTCCCTTTTTCCTTGGTCGTGTAGAACGGCGCGAAAACTTGTTCGAGCGTCTCGGCGGGCATACCGCAACCGGTATCCGACAACGCAATTGTGACAAGCCCGTTGTCTGTGGATGACGCGATGCGTATCGCACCGCTATGGTCGATGCTTTGAACGCTGTTCAGAAGCAAGTTCAGCATCACCTGCCGCAACTTGTCCGCGTCCGCAACAATTCTGCTGGCAGAATCGACTCGGTTTTCAATTGTGATTATTTTATCGCCAAGATCCAGATAGCTAAGTGCGGAATCGACCAACTCCCGGCACGGTGTAACCTGAAGCCGGAGCTGTAGCGGCCTTGTGAACTCCAGCAAATCAGTTACTACGCGTTCAAGCGCCTTCGAGCCTTCGAGTATTTTTTCGACCAGCCGGGCGCGCGGATCGTCCGTTTCGATGTCGCGCGCGAGCAGCGCGGCGAATCCGCGGATACCACCCAGGGGATTTCTAATCTCATGCGCGACTGTCGCAGACATTTGGCCGACCGCGGCGAGGCGATCCTGGTGGCGCAACCGGGTCCGCAGCGACTCGATTTCGGTTTGGTCTTGAAAGACCTTCACGGTGCCTATGCATCGCTGCGTACTGTCGAATAAGGGAGAATCACATTCGCTGACCCGCACCTGGCGCCCATCGTTCGCCCGAAGTTCACGCGCGTGGCGTCCTGCGGGAACGGCAAATTCGCGGCCGAACACGTCTATGAACGGTCTTCCAACCGCGTCGCGCGCGCTGAAGCCTAACGCATGGCTTGCGGCGCGGTTGAAGGTCGTGACGATACCGCGCGTGTCCACTGCAATTACCCCGTCCGACATGCTGTCCATGATCGAACTCAGGTATTCGCCGGTAAGCGCCAACTCGCGATTGGTGGAATCGAGTTCTTCATCAAGTTCACGAAGACGCGACTCCAATCGCCGATAGGATTCCTCCATCGACTGGGTAGTGCGCGTGAATACCTCAAACGCTTCGGCAAGCGCGCGAATATCCGCATCGCCGCCAAAGGGATCGCTCTTCGTCGCGCTAAGCGCGTCTGTCAATTCTGTCGGGTTCACTTTCGTCCGCCGTTCGGTATCGATCAACTACGTTCTGGCCTCTGCGTATCGCTTCCCATTCCCTCCGCACGGCTTGTCTCCGCTCGCGCGTTTGCCCGGCCACAACTTCGATAACTTGCTCCAGCTTTGACGCAAGGTCAGCAGCTTCTTTCGCCAGTATGCGAATGCCATCGCGTTCAGTCGTGTTCTGCGTATTGGCATGCCATTCCCGCAGCAGAATTCCGAATTCAGATTCCAACGCCGCACTTTCGCGCGCGTGACCCGCCGACACCGCTTCTGCCGCATCAAGGTCGCCATCTTCGAGGTATTTTGTGATAACCGATTGTTCGTCGAGCATTCGCTTGTAAAATGCTATCTGCCGATCGAAATAGTTTTTCAGGCGGTCATGAATACCCAAAGGTCACCCTCCGGCCGATGGTGGCGTTTCGTTGCGCAGCCGTTGCTCTAGTCTCGCGTACTCCGCCTTTAACCGTGCATCTTCCGCGTAGGGTGATTCCGTTTCCGCCAGGGATTCCAGAATGGGAACACTGTTCCAATAGTCGTCGAGTTTCAGCATGGCGTTCGCGCGTTGGTATTTCGCCCACAACACATCGGCAGGCAACGGCGCAGGCTCTGCTTCCGCTTCGGCCGGCTCTTCGCCCGGCATCGGCACCGGGCTGATTTCCGGCGGCGCCACGAGTGCATAGGCATCAAGCGCCGCGCGGTAGTCGCCAGACTTGTACAAGGCATCGCCCCACAGCGTTGCCGTGCGTTGCAGTCGCGGCGACTCTTCGGGATGACTCTGAACGTAGGTATTGAAATCGCTCACGAGAACGCGCGCGTGAGCCGTCTTGCCTGTTTCAACACAAGCACGCACGAGATACTCATAATCTTCGGGAGTGCGCTCGACGGGATACGATTCAAAGGCTTGTTGCATTTTGCCCAGTGCCTGTTCCGGATCAATGTCAAGCAAGGCACGGCCCTGCGCCATCAATAAGTCGAAACCAGTCTTGGAAGAGAGCTGCGCCGCATCAAACTTGCGTATTACAGGCAATGCAGAACCAATGGCGCCGTTCTTCAAAAGTGCGGTAGCCGCCTGAGCCAACAGCTCGGGATCGCTTGTGAGTGCCGCTACTTTCTCATATGCGGCCGTCGCGCGTTTCTTGAGTCCCAATTCCGAGTATATGCCACCCAGCGCGCTTTGAATCGCCAAGTCTTGTGTTTGATCGTGATCACCGGAAGCCAGCGCGGATAGGCGGTCAATCGCGGCGGCAAGCTCGCCGCGTTCATATTCAAGCCGCGCCAGTGAAACTGAAGCATCCACTGCCTGAGTGGACTTGGGAAAGCGCTCGAGTATGGACTTAAGCAAGGTTTCCGCCTTGCTCGCGTCGCCCACACCATTTAGTTCGACATACTTCTGGGCTGCTTCCAACAACACGGCCGGATCGTCCGCACCCAATTCATCCGCCTTGACCAGTGCGTCTGCCGCGCCGCGCGTATCACCGGATTTCGCAAGCAATTGCGCGCGGTTCCGAAGTACGTCTGGATTCTTATCGAATCGCTCCGCAGCCTGTTGCGCAAGTTCGAGCGCTTGGCCGCGATCACCGGTCGCTTCCAATGCGCGCGTCAACTCAACCGCCGCTTCCGGCACATGCGGACTTTCCGGAAAGAAGCTTATAAGCTCGCGCGCGATGCGCACGGCATCTATCGGTTTCCCGGTAGCGCGGTATGCTTTGGCCAATTCAACGTAAACGCCATCGTTACCGTCTACTGTCGTCGCGGTCTGAAGGCGCGCTTCAAGGGCCTGAATCGCGCGCGGCAAATCGTTTGCGGCCTTGGCCAATCTCGCCAGCGCCAGTGCCGCCTCAGCCCCCACGCGTGAGTCCGTGCGTTCCGCGGCCACCGCGGCGTATTGGGCCTCGGCTTCGGGTATACGGCCCGTTTGCTCATAGCTCTTCGCGAGCAACATCTGCGCCTCGCTCTTGTGCGGTGATTGCGGAAGCTCTTCGACTACCCGTTTGAAGTTCGTTATGGCATCATCAAAATACTTCAAATCGAAGGAAAGTCGCGCGTGTTCAAGCAAGACCTGATCGATATTCGGCGCGCTCGCGTAGCTGGATAGTATGCGCTCATACGTCGCGCGCGCCGTAGTCGGCGATCCCGTACGCTTATACAGGTCCGCTTTCCACATGAGCGCCTCGGGATTGCGGGAGTATTTTTCGTTGAGACCAATCACGTCTTCGATATTCTTCAGAACTGTCTCGGTATCGACGTCGCGCGGATTCGGCGGCAGCGAACGATAACCGGCTTCTACATGAAGGAAGCGCGCTTCGTTTAACAATGGTCCCGGCTCTGACTTGCGTATCGCGGTTCCGAGTTGCTTCATGGCGGCAACGTATTCGCCTTTGCCCATAAGTTCTTTGGCTATGATGATGACATCTTCCAGTTCCAGCGACGCATCGTGCGTTTCCGTGGCAGCGGGAACTTCCACTTCCTTCGCCTTCGGCCAAAAGAACAGCAAGGCGCCACCGCCCACAAGAAGCGATGCCGCGATCGATGCCACCAACTTCCTCGGAAGCGCAGGGCGGCGTGTCAGTCGCCGTTCTACCACGGGGGATTCGCCAAGCTCTTCCGTCGACTTCGGTTCGTCCGCAGGTTCGCTGACCAGCGTTGCGGGCGCCGCACCCGGCATGCCGATGTCGTCGAAGTCATCGTCAGAAAGTCCCATCGCGAGATGGCTATCGCGTTGCGGCTCCGCGCCGCCACCTGCTGCTGGGATATCTCGCGTTGGTGGCGCAGGCTGTGCCGCGGCCTGCGCCGCTTGTGCCACGAGCGAATCGATGAGATCCTGCTCTAACGGTTGATCACTCGCCTCGGTGCTCGGCACCGCTGCAGCCAGGTTTTCAAGGCCAACGTTCGCCGCGGTAGTTTCGCGCGTCGCGCGGTCGAGGGGATCCTCCTCAACTTGTTCCCGCGCGATGGGCAAGGGCGACGGCGGTTCCTCGCGCACCAACGGATGCGCGCCTAGCAATGCTTCCAGTTCGTTCTCACCCAAAGTAATGGGGGCTGCGTCCGCACGAATCGCTGCATCCATGTTCGATTGGGCGATCGCTTCTTCGGATGCGAGTAGCGCGTCGAGCTCGCTGTTGGCCAATGGCGTGTCCGGATCCATCGCAGTAAGCAAGGAGTCCAGTTCGCCCTGCGACAAGAGTTCCGTTCCATCTTGCGGCGAATCAAGGCCGAGCGCGGGTTCGTCGACTTTGTCAGCTAACCTTTGCGCATCGCGGAACGCATTGACGTCTTCCTGATCTAGTCGCTGAAGTGCGGCCTCCGCAGCCGCGAAGTTGGTGGGTTCCGCCTCCGCCGCCGCGAGCAGTTGGTCAATCTCGTTTAGACTCGCGGTTTTATCGGATTGAGGTTCGACGGGGACGGCACTCTCTCGCTTGCCTATTGCACGATCAATCTCTGCCTGCGTAATGAACCCCAGATCGACGGGTAAGTGCTCGCGCGGCATTAAAGGTGCGACTGGCTCTACGGCTAGGGGTGACTCGTCTGTTGGTATCGGCTTCGCCGACTGCATGGCCGCCATTGCCGCGTCGATTTCGGCCTGACTGAGCAGATTTTGGGGTACTCCTCGAGCGCTCCCATCAGGGGCATTATCTGCGCCTGCACCTGTCATGCTTCCCCTCGCTCTGAATCAACCCATATATGCCACGACATTATTAACATTTTCCGTGCCGACACTTTGGACACCGAGTGACTACAATATATTGTGGCAAAACCACAAGCTATGGCACATCTTGACGCATTCTATCAGAAGTGATGTGTACTCGCAAGTGGAATCGGCAATTTTTTCCACAGAGTGACCAGTAACGTCTGTCAAGTTTCTGACGGACAACAGAAAGACTGCAATTCTTGCCGATCAGCCATGAACCCAGAAAGAACGGACATTTGACAACTTAATGTCGTCACTTAATGCTTACTATGTAGAGTAATGCCTGCTTTCAATGTCCACGGCGAGTTGAATCAACTCGTCGGCGTAGCGGGCCTGATACCTATCCAGGGGCAGAATCGGCTCGCGAACGCGGGCTGTTGTGTAGTGTCCCTGGGCGTGGAGCAGTTTCTTGAAGAAGTGGATCGACAAGTCGAGGTGCTGGTTCGAAAACGCTAGTATTGGGGCGAGTCGGTGAAAGTGCGTTACGGCCTCGTCGCGTTTCCCCGCGGCGTATGCCGCGTAGATGTACGCGTATGACCGATGCAAACCGGTGGGCATGAAGGCGTGAATTCCTCTGTCCAACCCTTCAATCATCTGGGTGACGGCCCATCCACCGGATACGTGCAGTTTCCCGCCCGTGGCTTCGAGCACTCGGGTATATTTCGCTCCGGCTTGCGCGGTCTCAATTTTCAGACACCGGAACGCAGGTATCTCCTCAAAGAGCTGAACAATTACGTCCATAGGCAATCCGTCGCCGGTGAAATCCCAGTCCTGGATCATCAGAAAACCGGGCTGTAGTCCGGCAAGTGATTCGACGTCCCTCCGGTACGCTTCTTTCGATTCGAAAGGAATGCTTGCCAGCACGCCGCTGCAACCCAGTTGAATCATCGCGCGCGCGGCGTCCAACCTTTCCGATTGCGTAGGAGCCGATGCGCCTCCAATGACAGGAACGCGTCCGGCAGCGGCGTCGATGACGGTTTCGACAAGCGACAAGCGCTCCGCCCGAGTGAGTTTTCCCACTTCCGATGCCATGGCAGGAACCAGAAAACCGCCAACACCCGCATCAATGGCGTAATGGACGTTTGAACGAAGGCCTTCACAATCAAGAGTGTCATCATCGAGGAAGGGGGTGTTCAGTACAGTTATAATTCCCCGCATGTTGAGCAATTGCTTCATGGTGCCCTGCCTATCGGTCGTGACCGTGTTCAGAAAAAATGGACGCGAAAGCGAGTATCTCAATCCAGGAAATCGAAGCCACTCGCTTCCGTTTTCGAGAATCCGGGGCGAATTTCGGCCGCTGGGCCTGTTGTAACGGCAGGTTCCAAGCTATGCCTGGCGTGACTCCCTCGTAGTTCAAATGCCCAACGCCGAGCTTGTGCCAATGCAAGCTGCGGCGATACGGATTTCGCGATCGAGGGCATCGCTACTGCCGCTCCAACGATGCCAATAAGTTGTGACAGACGCACTTCGGCTGGCGCGTCGCCTGTTATTGCGCGATGCGACTGGAAGAATTGGATAACGCGTCCCAGTGCTTTTCCAATCACGGCACTGGCAGGGGTTTCTTCCAGAACGATTGACTCCCTCGCAATGATTGCCCCAAACTCCGGCGCCTCTACGATGGCATATCTCAGGAATGAGTCGATCACGGCGGTCGTACGCGCGGCACCTTCATCTGGCACTTCGGAAGTCACTCGCATTCTCACAAGCACGTCGTTAACCCAATTCTCCATCAAGGCTGCAAGCAGCCCTTCCTTACTTCCAAAATGATACAGAATGAGGGCGATGTTGACTCCCGCGCCCTCCGCAATCGCCCTCGTCGAGGTCCCGTCGTAGCCGTGACGTGCGAAAAGTCTACTGGCAGAGCCTGCCAACATCTCTGCAGAAGATTGCCTGGGCCGCTTTGAATTTAATTTACTCATTCGTTCACTTTATAAAATTAATCATATGACTAATTTTGAGCACTGTCAAGCCACTTGGCAGAAAAGGCCGAGATTTCGTGTATTGGAGCCTCCGTAACGTCCTCCGTTCGCGCGAGGCAAGCAGATGTTTGTCACTCGTGAATAACTGTTTCATAGTTCGTCAGGCGGGCGGTCAGGTGTGCAAGAAAATGTTTACTACTTCACACTGTAAGAGGCTTAGAGACCTAGGTTAACGCCAATTTCTCAGTTTCAAAAAAATTGGCACGAACCTTGCCGTCGTACTGGTGCACTTGGGCTGCGAAATTGAGGGTGTCACTCATGTTGAACCGAAAACTTTTAGGTCTTGCAATGGCTGTAGCCGTATGTTGTAGCCTGCCTGCAAGCGCAGACATCATCACCTACAGTGGTCAGTTGAGCGATCTCGACCAACCGGATGCAGGGGTGTTCGATGCACAGGTTGAATTTACCTTTGATGCCGGTACCAACATACTGACGTTGGAAATCGACAATAACACGAGCGCGCCGGACCCATATACCCTGTCAGGTATCTTCTTCAACGTGTCCAGCGATGTGACCTCATTGACCCTTCAGGACGACGATGGCTTTACGGACGCCGCTTTGTTTACCAATGCGTCGGCGGGTCCCTTTGGCACATTCGACTATAACTTTGACTTTGCCGATCCGGGCAACAACGGACTCGGCGCGGGCGGTACCGCCATTATCACCTTCCTGGTCACTGGTTCGAATCTCGATATCTCGGACTTCTTCTCCGGTCTCTCCAGCGGTTCGCCGGATTACGACCCTGCACTTTCCGTGGCGCGTTGGTCGCAGGGCCCTGGCGACGACAGCGTGTGGGCCACGAACACCACCCCCGGTGGCGTTGTGCCGGAACCAGCGTCGCTCTTGCTCCTCGGTGCAGGTCTTGCCGCGCTGGGTATTCGCCGCAAGAAGCAGTAGCAAGTCAGGGAAAAACACAGAAATATTTGGCGCTAAGGGCACCTTGAGCCCTTAGCGCCTTTTTCATTTTCTAGTTGTGAAACCTCTGCGCCTGTCTCTCGACGTATGCATTGAGCAAGGGAAAAGGTCTCCAAATTTCGGGAACTTTGGCGAATCACCCGCCTAAAACTTGCGAAGCAAGCCTTGCGACACGCCTTAAAGTAATGTACTGTTCACGCAGTATTACCGCCTTGTCCGACTTTGACTGTGTGGAACTTGTGCGCGAGGGGGGACGACTGCCATGAGCTCGAAGGATGGAATCTGGTACCCGGACGGCAAGATAATTGAGTTCCTCCCTGACTACGTCAAGTCGGAAAAAGTCTACGTGGGATTCTGGCGTCGATTCTTTGCGGGTGTTCTGGACCTGCTGATTCTCCTTCCAGTGGTATTGATACTTGTTTTCGTAGCAAGGTCTGGTAAGACGTGGGAAATAACAAGCAGTATTGCAGGTCTTGTCATATTTACAGCCTATACAATTATCTTTTGTTACCGCTACGGTGGAACGCTCGGCGACATTATGCTGGGAATCCGAATAACAAGGCCGGACGGCAGCCGAATCGGCTGGAACGAATCAATTGCAAGGTATATTGTGCCTACCATAATTAGCACCGAAATCGCGGCAGTACAAGCTTATGCGCTAATTGCTATCGATCCTGTTGTGTTCAACGCGGCCGGCAGTTACGAAAGACAGTATTTGGTGGATCTGCATACGCCCGGCTTTCAGTCACTTGTCGATTATCTGGTCCTATTCTGGTACTTGGCCAATATGCAGACTTTGATCGCAAATAGACGAAAGCGTTCGCTACACGATTTCATCGCAAGCACAGTCGTAGTCTACTGGCCGTTCTCCGAACATGCGAACCCCGACTGGCAAGCCGCAAGTCAGGTGTCTGAGCGCTAAGACAGTCGCGCGGCAAGCGTCTTCGTCGATTGCCGCGCATGTTTGAGAACCGTTTCTCGTGCCAACTTCAGGCAGTTCTTCATCGCACCAGCGTCAACTGATTCAGGCAATTTTCAGTACCACGCGGAAACGCGCCTTACCGCTCATCATGCGTTCGTAAGCCTCGTTCACTTTCTCCAAAGGATACACTTCATTCATGGCGCGGACGCCCGTCAGCGCGCTGAAGCCGAGCGTATCCTGCGCGTCAATCGAAGTGCCCGAATACCAACCTTGAACTGAACGCTTTCCAATAATTAGCGGCATTGCTGGCACCTGCAAGGGTTCGTGCGGCGCGCCCAGTACCATGAGCGAGCCCAGCGGCGAAAGCCCGCCTATGGTCGCTGCCATCGCATCGGCATTCGTCACCGTCGCCAACACGATCCGAGCGCCACCCACTTTCTGCAATGCGGTTGCCGGGTCGTTCGCCTGGCTGTCAATGTAGTCGTGCGCGCCGAGCTGTTTCGCGAGTGCTTCTTTGTCCGCCCCGCGGGCGATGGCAATGGTCTTGAAACCCATCTTCACCGCATATTGCACCCCAAGGTGCCCCAACCCACCGAGGCCAAGCACAGCGACGGTGTCGCCGGGACGGGCACCGCTGTGGCGCAGCGCGTTAAATGTCGTGAGTCCGGCGCACATGAGCGGTGCCGCCTCAATCGGCGACAATCCTTCCGGCAGGAGAGCAAGGCCGTTGGCAAATGCGATGAGATACTCGCCGTATCCACCGTCGTAGGAAATACCGGTAACCTTCGGGATTTGAAGGCACGCGAAAAAATCTCCTCTGCGGCACCGATCACACACCCCGCAATGCCAGCCGTGCCAACCTACCCCTACGCGCTGGCCCACTTTCCACTGCGGCACTTCTGCGCCTATCGCGTCGATGACGCCGACGACTTCGTGCCCCGGCACGCGCGGGAATTGTATGCCGGGGAAAAGTCCCTCTTTCGTCATCGCGTCGCTATGGCAAATGCCGCAGGCCTCGACTTTTACTCGCACCTGTCCGGCGCCCGGCTCCGGTATGTCGCGCTCGACTATTTCGAATGGCCCGCCCGCGCGGGATACCTGGGCAACGTGCATCGTGGGCATGGGCAATGTACTCCTCGATTGAAATTGCTACGGTGAAGCACCCGAAGTTCCGTTTCATAACGCGCGCAGCGCGCGCATACATTCCCTGTTATAATGGCACCCAGGCTCATGAAACTTCGAGTATATCTGGATACTTCTGTTTTGAGTGCGCTTTTCGATACGCGCATGCCGGAGCGCCAACTCCTGACGCAGGAATTCTGGGTAAAGAGAACAGAATTTGAGCTCGGAACTTCCGACGTTTGCTGTCGTGAAATTGGCCAAGTCAGAAAAATCGAATTGCGCACACAGTTGGAAACCGCGATTTCTGAAATCGAGGTAAAGCTTGTAAACGATGAGATTCGGGAATTGGCAAACAACTATATTGTCGACGGAGCTTTTTCACCAGCAATGATCGACGACGCACTGCACGTGGCTTCTGCCGTATATCATCGGTATGATGTGTTGCTATCGTGGAACTTCCGCCATTTGGTCAATCGGAGAAGACGTGCAGCAGTGATGGCAGTCAACGCGGCGAATGGAATACCGGCAATTGACATACTGGCTCCGCCGGAACTTTAGGGAATTCACTTCATGACTTACTTCGACTTCGAGAGTGCTGCTCGCGAAGCAGGTGTTTCAAATGATTTGCTGCACCGGTGGTTGTTGGGTTTCACAAGAGAGTATGGCGGCGACGAAATGATGGTCGAACTGCGTTTGCTCCGGGCGTGTAATGCCGCCGCGGCAAGCTCGGAAGCGCTCACACGTGTGGCAGATGCCCTGGAAGCAGAGTTTGCAACCGGTAGCGAAGTCTTATCGACGAAGCTGGCTCATGGATAATTTTCGACGTTTGACGATACGATTCATGAGCGAGGGAACAGAACGCTGCGTGATTAATTTGGCTCGAAGGGCACAAGATCGATTATTCTCAATGGTCGTGAGGAATAAAGGCCGTATGACTGACATCGAGGGCAAAATGCAATGAGCAAGATCAATCGGCGTGAATTCATCGGCAAGACCACCAAGACTGCGCTGGCCACAGCAGCAGCCTCCACGTTCTCCATCAACGTACTCGGCGCGAACGAGCGCGTCGTGATTGGCGTCGCCGGCATTCACGGCCGCGGCAGTTGGCTTGCGCCCGAGTTTGCCAAGCGCAAGGACGTCCACGTCAAATACCTCGCCGATCCAGACAGCCGCCTTTTTCCGGACCGCGCAAAGGCCATTGAAGAAGTCGGCGGCGGAACGCCGCAGTGCGTACAGGATTTCCGCCGCGTGCTTGACGACCCGGAAGTGCAGGGCCTCGTCAGCGCCACGCCAAACCATTGGCACGCGCTGAGCACGGTCTGGGCCTGCCAGGCGGGAAAAGACGTTTACGTCGAAAAGCCCACCTGCCACAACATTTGGGAAGGCCGCAAAATGATCGAAGCGGCGCGGAAGTACGACCGCGTCGTGATGTGCGGCATGCAGAACCGCAGCGCGCAATACTGCTTTGACGCAATCGACTACATCAACTCCGGCAAGCTCGGCGAAATCCATTTCGTGCGCGTTATGAACAGCAAACCGCGCGGCACCGTCGGCCACCGCGAAGACTCCACCCCGCCGGAGGGCGTTGACTACGATCTCTGGCTCGGCCCCGCGCCGAACCGACCGTTCAACGAAAACCGATTCCATTACGCGTGGAACTGGTTCTGGGATTTCGGCGCAGGCGACATCACAAACGATGGCTGCCACCAGGTGGACATCGCCCGTTGGGTTTGCGGATTAAAGTGCCCGAAATCAGTCTATTCCAGCGGCGGCATTCAATACTTCAAAGACGATCAGGAAACCCCAGACACACATTCGGTCATCTGGGATTTCGATGGCGTCACCATGGTCTACGAACAGACCCTGTGGACGCCCTACATGCACAAAATGCCCATCGAAGACCGTGATCTCGACATGCTTCCTCAATGGGCCTTCAGCGGCACGCGCTTCGAAATTTACGGCAGCAAGGAATTCATGTACTTCGAACGCCACGGCGGCGGCTGGCAAACTTTCGACGCCGACGGCCAACCCACGCGCACCCAACACGGCAATTTCGCCAACGCCGAACACATGGGCAACTTCATCGATTGCATCCGCACCCGCAACAAGCCCAACGGCGACATCGAAGAATGCCACCTCTCCACCAGCCTGTGCCACTACGCCAACGCGTCTTACCGCACCGGCCGCAAACTCACTATCGACGCCGCAACCGAAACCTTCGTCAACGACGATGAAGCCAACGCCCTCCTGAAACGCGAAGGGCGCGAACCCTTCAAAATGCCGGAGGTGGTGTAAGACCGCGGATTGCGTGTCGTCCCGTTTTTGGCCGAAGGTCCCAGGCATGTGTGGGTCCGTGACCCTGTCGGGCGCGCCCCTTTATGCGAGGGGGCGCACTGACTTGCGGCTGGCACCGCTCTATCGACACCACATTGCATCATCACACCCATTCCTAGCCTTCGGCTCTTTTGCTACTCGCGCGTCGCGCTCTTTGCTTTTTGTTTAGTGGATGCTGTTCGCACCCTTTGTTAATTAGGCGCGTTGCGTTGCAGTCCGTGGCGCGGGGGTTGCCTTTCCGTCGCGGGATGCACCGCGAAAAAAGTGCGACTTGCACCAAACGAGGGGGGCGGGGTTTTGGTGGGCGCAACGGCTTTCCACGAAAGACGTTGCGCGGATTCCACAGGTCGATATTTTGGGTCGAAAACTGGTCATTTCGGGTGGCTTTTTGCATGGAATTGTTTGCTGTTTCGTTGGTTTTGGTGCGTTGCGTGCGTCGTTTTGGTCGTTTCTTTTCAATTTTTGGCATCGCCGTTTCGCGGCTTGGTTGTTTGAACGCGCTGATCGGCATGATATCGCTTCTATTTGATCTGTGCGGGTGTTGCAGTCCGTGGCGTTTTTTTGACCTTGAGGAATGGATCGTATGGGACTCATGGGACGGATGGGTCCTTTGAGAATGACGGATTGTTTATTAAGATCAAAGCGGCGCTTTTCAAGAGAGTGTTCCAAAGCGCCCGCTTTGGAACTAGTTTACGATTTGCTCCGCGGCTTTCCGATTGCAGGTGTGCGGCACCAGGGGGGATGGCGCACTTGGCGCCGGTAATGCCTTTCGCCACGTGTTCGTTACTGC
>ERZ761602.3969-NODE-3969-length-19855-cov-5.739293_pt1 | contig 19855 bp, 16 predicted proteins | sample MGYA00512165_ERZ761602 | MGnify/ENA primary metagenome ERZ761602 (study PRJEB28899, sample SAMN02445085) | bioreactor sludge metagenome | biome: EBPR sludge; isolation source: Thorneside wastewater treatment plant | place: Australia: Brisbane, Thorneside... | reverse complement strand
GAGTATAGCGGGGAACGGCCGTTTGTTTCAACTGCGATGATATTCAAGCCTGTGGGGGATTGCTGTGGCTGTCATTAAGTAATTGGGTAATTGGGTAATTGCCCAATTACAATTCAAAGGAGCTCATGGTGTCATGAAAACGATTTGTGTGACGGGTGGAGCGGGCTTTATTGGGGCGAACCTGGTGCGGCTGCTGCTAAGCGAGGGGTATGCCGTGCGGGTGCTGGACAATTTTGCCACGGGCCAGCGTCGTTACCTGGACGGGCTGGACGTCGATCTGATTGAGGCGGACATGATGGACGAGGCGGTGGTGGCAACGGCCGTTGCCGGTATGGACGGCGTGGTGCACCTGGCGGCCCAAACCAGCGTGCCGGACTCGGTGGCGGATCCGTTTTACGACTGCCAGCTGAACGTGCTGGGCACGCTGAATCTGCTGGAAGCATGCCGCCGGGCCAGCATACCCCGCTTTGTCTTTGCCTCGTCGAATGCGCCGCTGGGGCGGCAGCTGCCTCCGGCCCATGAGGAGCAGGCCCCGCTGCCTATCTCGCCGTACGGGGCCAGCAAGCTGGCGGGCGAGGGGTACTGCCTGGCGTATCACGGCACCTGGGGCTTGGGCACGATTGTGCTGCGTTTTGCCAACCTGTACGGGCCGTTTAGCGGGCATACCAAGGGGGTGGTGGCGGAATTCTTGAAGAACATTGCGGCGGGACGGCCGTTGGAGGTTCACGGTGACGGCCAGCAAACGCGCGACTTTATCTACGTGGTTGATTTGTGCCGGGCCATTCTGCTGGCGCTGGAGAGTGACGTAAGCGGTGAGCTGTTCCAGATTGCCACGGGCACCGAGACGAGCATTTTGCAGCTAACGGAACAGATTGCCGAGGTAACGCAGCAGGCGATTAAATTTACACACGGGCAGCGGCGGTTGGGGGACATTGGGCAAAATTATTCGGCCGTAACCAAGGCGGCCGAGCGGCTGCACTGGCAGCCCACCACCACGCTGGCCGAGGGCCTGGCCGAAACCTGGGCCTGGTTTCAGGTCAATCAGAAGTAAGCTGGCAACAAAAAAGCGAGGGGTTTTCAGCCCCTCGCTTCCTTATCTAGCGCTGTTTTGATTTTTTAAGGGAGAATAAATTCCGGCTGAACGTCTGTCGAGACCTCGTTCCCTAAATCATCGGCACAAGTCACATTCATATTGAATTCAGGCGCAAAGAGCCAGACCAGCGTGCCACCTACAACCCGGGCCGATTCATGGTCCCGAATGACCAGGTTTACCTCCTGTCCGTTCACTACGTCATACCCATTAATGGTAGCGGAGACCAGGTTCGGCGCCGTTTCGCTGCAAGCATATTCCACCAGGAACTTACCACCAACCTCAGGGCTGGTCTTGGGTCGGAGCATGGTTAATTCGGCCGTAGGCGGGTCGAGTTCTTGACCAGAATCACCTTCTGGCTCAAAGCAAAGCACAGCTAATCCGTGATTGGGATCTGAAGCACCTTCACCTAAATTAGTGGAATACTTCAACTCCAGGCGAACTATGTTTTCTCCACCCACAGCAAAAAGATAGTTGCCCGGATTACCAATGCTAGCAGTAGCGTCACCGGTAATTTGAAGATTACCCGCAGAGCTGGACACTGGATTGAATACCGCATCGGTTGTAAAAGCAAGTTGGCTACTAGATACTAAAAAGCCATTGCTGTCATATGCCTCCAAAGTCACATTATGGTCTGTGGCTCGGATTAAGTTCAAGTCCCCATAGTCAAGCATTCTAACGGTAAAAAAATCGACGGAAACATCAGGAGCAAAAGTAAACGTATACCGATGTTCTTTATCAGCATTGGCAAAACCGCTTAAAGGATCCATACCAAAATTAAGGCCTCCAGACGAACCATATGCTGCCGGAGGCACGTCTTCCGCCAAAGCAATTGTGTTTCCGCTTGGGCTGCTAATGTTTAAGTATTGATTAACAACGCCTAAGCCTTCAACAGAGCTTCCAGGAGCAACCGCATTAAAATCAACACATTCTGTGGCTTCAGGAAAATCAACACTATCTTCCACATCAAAACAGAGATCAGCAAAACCATGATTGGGATCTGAGGCGATCTCAGAATTGTTAGTAGAAAATTTAATGACCAATCGGGTAATTCCTAAGCCATAAACCGAGAATGCAAAATTCCCCGGTTCTCCGCGTTCAGCGGTGGCATCACCAGTAACTCCTAAATTGCCAGCTGAACCGGTTGAGGGATTCGCGGAGGCATCGCTAGTAAAGACAAGATCGCTTGTAGTAATCAGAAAGCCTTTGCTATCGTAAGCCTGCAAGGATACGCTGTGCTCAGTGGCCAAAACTGTATTTAGGTCGCCAAAATCCAATATTCTAACTGAGAAATAGGACACAGAAACATCTGGGGCAAATAAAAATTCATACTCATGAATTTTTGCCAAGTCTGAAAAACCCTCCAAAATGCCTAAATTAGCATTTGCGCCATCAAAGGAGCCATAGGCAGCTGGAGATTGACCACCATGAATTGCTACAATGTTGCCAGAGCCTGTAATGTTAAGATCAGGATGTACAGTGCCTAAACCTTCAACAGAGGCTCCTGGCGTTAAGATACTAAAATCTGCGCAGCTAACAGCCGTAGGTGCATTAATGGGTAAGGCTTGAGAGCTAGCAGCGGCCGTGCCAATTTCAGCCATTACAAAAAAGATGATGCCAAACAAAGAAATAAAAATAATATTGCGAACCAATTTGGAAAACATGAGGTTTCTCCTAACAATAAATACTTATATTGAGAATGTTAGTGTACAAAGCCATTCTCTCTTATTGATATACAGTTGCTATGCCTATACTATGACCAGAATACTAAGATTATATCATATTAAGTACATTACTTTACAGGGAAACTTACGGGATTGGTTCAATGTGGAGCAGTAAAGTTCATTGAGCAATTCAAGACAACGCGCAATAAAAGTAAGAAATATTGTGCAACGAGCCCCTAATCCAGTGGTCTATATTACACCATAAAAAATCGGTTAACAGCGCATTTGCTAAAGGCGACAGGCTCATGTATTATTTTTCTTTGGTTGATTTCCATTCAGTTTGCTTTGTTGGAATTAGTGCATAGCAGCAATAGGGTTAATAAAAATATCAAACTTTTGATGCTATTACGTCAAAAGACTATGCGGAGCTGTCAATGTTAAACTGGCCTGATTCGGAAGAGTTTTGGAGCGATTGCCGGGTTTGTGTAACGGGAGGTTCTGGGTTTCTAGGATCATTTGTTGTTGAAAAGCTGAGACAAAGAGGCGCTAAAGACATTTTCGTCCCACGCAAGAAAGACTACGATTTAGTCGAAATAGAGGCCGTGAGACAAATGTTGGCAGATGCCAAACCCAACATCATTATTCATTTAGCTGCGAATGTTGGCGGCATTGGTGCTAATCGTGCTCATCCGGCCGAATTTTTCTATAACAATTTGATGATGGGTGTGCCGCTACTGCACGAATCGTGGATAGCAGGCGTTAAAAAGTTCGTGGCTATTGGCACTGTGTGTTCTTATCCTAAATTTGCACCCATTCCTTTCAAGGAAGAGGATTTATGGATTGGCTATCCTGAAGAAACAAATGCTCCTTATGGCTTGGCAAAAAAGATGTTGCTAGTACAGTCGCAAACCTATCGGCAACAGTATGGGTTTAACTCGATCTTTCTGTTACCAGTTAACCTTTATGGTCCGAGAGACAATTTCGATCTTGAAACATCCCACGTTATTCCAGCTCTGATACGAAAATGTATTGAAGCAAAGGCAAAAAATCTTGATGAAATCGTTGTTTGGGGTGATGGCTCGCCTACACGGGAATTTGTGTATGTAGAAGACGCAGCTGAAGGAATCTTGTTGGCGACTGAGCGTTATAATAATAGTCAGCCGGTTAACTTGGGAAGTGCTTCAGAAATAAGTATTAAAGAGCTTGTAGACCTTATCGTATCCTTAACTGGTTTCAAGGGTAAAATTCATTGGGATACAAGCAAGCCCAATGGTCAGCCAAGGCGTAAATTAGATACCCAAAGAGCGGAAGCGTTGTTTGGCTTCAAAACATTTACCGACTTGGTAGACGGTCTTAAGGAAACAATTGAAGATTACCAACAAACGTTTATGAAAATTCGCTAATTCTAGATTGTGGTCTTCAGGATTTTGTGGCATTTTTCGTGAAACGCGGAACGTGATTATGGAAGCATTTCTCATGTATGCAGCCCTTTCAGTTTCCAAAGGCTTCTAAACTATAGATAACGAGTGAACCGAAAATTTTCTCCGCAAATATCTATAGAATGGTTCTTTTTGGGGTTTTGGAGAGATTAATGCGACGTGAATTTGCTGCTTCTGTTCTTAAGAGATTATTGGATCAGGGCCTATTGCATTTAGATCATTCAATCTTGGTTGTAGCCGGGGGAGAGGTAGACAAGCAATTGTTTCATTCTCTTGGTTTTACAAGTGTTATGATATCCAACCTAGACAATCGCTTAGTTGGTAATGAATTTTCACCATATAGTTGGAGCCTCCAAAACGCTCAATCTCTTACATTTGATGATGAAATGTTCGATTTTTCATTTGTTTCAGACGGACTTCATCATTGTTCCTCCCCTCATAAAGCTCTACTGGAAATGTATAGAGTTACGAAAAGAGGTGTAATTGTCATCGAATCCCGAGACAGCTTATTGATGTCCATAGCTGAAAAACTGAAGTTGACCCAATCTTATGAACTAACGGCCGTAATCAATAATAACTTTAAATATGGTGGGGTTGACAATACAGAAATTCCTAACTTCATTTACCGGTGGACAGAAAACGAATTCAAAAAGACCATTCAGTCTTTTAACCCTATTGGTAGACACACCTTTCACTTTTTTTACGATCTTAATCTACCTTTTCGCATGGCCTCTCAAAAAAAAGGTAGAACTTTTTATTATCTGCTCAAAGTAGCCCAACCATTTGCCAAGCTGTTTACGTATTTATTCAAAAAGCAGGGTAACTCATTTTCTATGGTGACGCTCAAACCCGCCATTCCAGAAGACTTATGGCCCTGGTTGGATAGTCAAGAAGGTTGTATTGTGTTCAAAATAAATGGTTCAGGTGCCGTGTCGAAGTAGCGTTTTATGATACCTTAGTCACCTAAATATTGGGAGTAAACTGGCTCGTAGCCTGCTTGTAAACTGCTACCGTTTCGTGTGCCATCTTCTCCCAAGAAAATCTGGTCGCATTTCGCTTACCTCTTAAACGAAGTTCTTGCTGCAGCGACTTATCCATTGCCACTTCCGCAATTTTTGCAGCTATCTCTTCAACATCGTAAGGATCGAAATATAATGCTGCATCTCCAGCAACTTCAGGCAAAGAACCTGCAAACGAGGAGATTACAGGCACACCTGCATTCATTGCCTCTAAAACCGGTAACCCAAAGCCCTCATAAATGGATGGAAAAACTAAACAGTGCGCTTGAGTTAAAACCTGGTCCAAAATCGCATCTTCTAGATACCCGGTTGCTCTGATGCTTCCGAGGGCGCTTTCATTGTGAAGCAGTGGTTCTGGCAGATGTCCTACCAACACTAGTTGATGAGGCAACTCATATTTTTTTTGAGCCAATAGGAAAGCCTGAATGAGGCGATCGATATTTTTGTTAGGGGTTGGGCTACTAAAGGCAATTATATAAGGTGGCACAATCTTTAGGTCTGTCCACAAATTAGCGTTTTCTTTATTAATTATTGTTTTGTTTGGTAAGCCAGGATAGAGTACCTGCAGCTTTTGTGGAGGAATCTGATAAGCATTTAATATTTCTTGGTAAGAAAACTCCGAATCAGTGATCACTTGGGTGGCACGTAGAGCAGACTGTCTCACAAAAAAGCTTAGCGCCAGGCGCTTAGTGATAGGCATTAGCTGTCCGAAAGCCTTATGATTCAAATCATGTATAGTTACTACAGACGGTAAAGACACCCGCAAAGGTGAAACATAGCATAAGGAATGCACAAGCTCGATATTGTAAAGCTCTAAAAGAGCGGGAAGTTTAAACTGCTCAAAGAAGTACCTTCGCAAACGACTGACAGCGCGCACTGGACAAACTATACGTTTGAAGTTTGGAAGATCAGGAATAGGCCAATCGGTACCTTCTTGATTCACAAATACAATGTATTCATTTGCATAGTCTAGTTTCGCCAACCCCTCTAACAAACCGGCGGCATATCTTTCCACCCCACCGACCTGAGATGGAATTAAGTAGAGCAAATTTATCCCAACGCGCATAATTACCCACCTGAACTTAAATTTCGTAATTCCATACCCTAAATTTTTTGGCCTCGTTTACTCTTTGCTGAGCAGTTTCAAGATTACGAAGAAATATATAATTGTATTCCAGTGCAGGTTGATTCCTACTGGTAGCACTCCATTTTTTTTCTGGAACGGCAGTTAATTGCCTAGTGTATGGATCATATGTATATGGATATAGTCCATAAGCGGCCATTCTATGGAAAACCTCCAAGGGATCGGCATTGGGATCATGGTCGCTAACATTTTCGATAACAATTTCAATAATAACAGCTTGCAAGAGAGGATTTTCAAGTAGCTGCTCACTTCCTTTCAACACAGGTGTGGTGAATCCCTCAACATCTATTTTGATCAATGTCGGTTGTTTAGAACCTACCGCTGAATCGAGGGAAACCATTTCTACTTCACGGTACTGCTCCGGTGACATATTAGTGTGTACATCGAGGACATGGTTCACAGTGTCCAGTCCTTTAGTAAAACTAACATGGGTACACTTGTCGCCCACAGCAAATGGGTGAAATTCAACCAGTCGGTTGATTTCGTTGAGACGGCAATTTGAGAGCAAAACAGCACCAGCTTCGTCACCGGGTTCAAAAGCAATGGTATTACAGCCAATAACACCACTGGCAAGAACGGTATAAACACCAACATTAGCACCTACATCAACAAATAGGTCAGATGGCCGTAAAAAATGGAGCAAGAACGACATATCATAAAATTCAGCTAGACCCGTGTAAATATTCATGGTAGCACCCCAAAGCCCGGGGCGAACCAGTAATCTTGTTTCATTCACGAAGGGCATCAGAACTGGCCCAGGAACTAGACGACTGCCCAACTGCCAGGAAAACCATTTTTTCCAAGCCAGCCTTTTGTGCCTAGCCGTAAAAGGATGATTGTGTATTTCATTTATTGTGAAATACATTCCTTTGAACAGTGAATTGAATGGTTTCAACGCTTACTCCTTTAAAGCAGTGTGTAAACTAAGCATGGAAAGAATTCTTCATTCTGTAATCATTTGCCTGAGTATCCAGAGAAAAACGGGGATTCCCCGTCTAAGAAGCACATTCCATACTTAGAAACTGACTCTAAATTCCACTATTTAAGCTTGACAATGATCTATCAGCTTCGCTGCGATTGGTTTCATTTGTTTTTTTTATTTTTTCTTTTATAAACATGCCACTGTATAACACTGCGATTACCAACCACTTTTGCCGTTCATCGATCCCGGGCTTTGTCATATCAATCAGCAAAAAGCCAAGAACACCTGCAGCAACTCCAACGCGATCCGGTAATTGGACTGATCTAAGACTATTTTTAATTCTACTCCAAGCCAAGATGAGAGCCTGCCAGTATATAACGACAATTCCTAACAAGCCCAGAATTCCACTAGTAAACCAAAGTTGCAAAATGACGTTATGAACCTGTAACAACTCACCCGTACTAACCTGTAACTGACTGGACGTGGTATCTAGTCCTGCGCCAATGATAGGAGAGTTTGAAATGTATTGTAGAGCTAGGGAATAAGTCTCTAGACGAACGGGGCCACTTCCTTCAATGACACGATTGAGTCCATCTCGACCTAACAAATTTTGAACTTTTTCAACTGATGTGAAAAATTCAAAACCACGGGGGATAAATAGCACAACTAGACCTAAGAATGCCACTGAAATGATAAATAGCAACAGAGGGAAGATTACTTTTCCTGACACACCAAAGTTTTTTAACCTCACGAGTAGCACAGTAGAACAAGCAATAAACGCACCCATGTAACCACTGACCGAGCCGGTCAGCACAATGGCTATTGCAATGATCCCAAAACTGACTAACCATAAAAAATCTTGTGGTTTCCATGACCGCGCATGGGCTAACCAACGATCAAAAACAATTGGCAAAACCAAAGTAAGAAATAGTGCCTGCGCGTTGGAGTGACCAAAAGTACCTGCAAAACGGCCGTTTCCCGACGAGCCATATCCAGGAATGGTTGCAGCAGGATGGTTACTTGAAATAAAACGAGGACCTAAATTTACGCCAACTGTGAAGTCGAGCAAAGCCACAGTAGAAGTAAACAACGCTCCAATAATTAACAAATTAAGTGCAGCTCTCGAATAGCCACGCGAAGCTGCATCCACAGCAACACCCATCCATATGGAAAAAACAAACCACTGTTTCAATACCTGTATAAAGCTTTCTCTAACATTAACGCTGTTAAAAAAGGTCGCAAGCAACCCACCAAGCAGGATAAAAAAAGACGGGATCCAAAACGGATGATAAGGAAACTTAAGCGTGATTAACTTCCCTCTAACGACCCACCAATCAACTAAAGCGGCAGCCCCAGCCAAAAGAAAGAGCATATTCGGTATCGTTTGTGAAGTACCAGGAAAGTAAAGTAAATATAGGGGAATAGTAGCTGTTCCCAATAAAAACAAAAATATGCTCACACTTTAATCCTTACTCGTGGGAAAAGTCCCTAGTATTGCGCCCGGAAAGTTCGCATACGGTTATTGACGAAGGCGTAATACTAAAACAGTCCGGCAACTGAACATAATAGCGTTAGTAGATTTCTGCTGGACTGTACTAGACATGAAGTATTCGTCGTTTTTCGATTGTATATTGCCGCATAACCAAAGAAAAACTTAGCAAAAAGACAATAATCTCCGTAGCCAATGTAATATAGGCTGCGCCCAGGTAGCCAAAACGCGGTATTAAAATGAGATTTGCTCCTAGATTAAAAAACATTCCCGTAACAGTGGCCCAAAACACAAGTTTTTGCAAATGGATACTAATCAAGGTGAAATGGCACAACTTTCCTAGGCTCGAAAAAATCAAAGCTACCAGCAAAATCTGAAGAATTTTATAAGTGGACAGCAATTCCGAGCCATAGACAATCAAAATAATCTGTTTAGCAAAAATTGTGCCAATCAAAGCAATGAGCATGGTTCCTAAAAACAAAATCACGCCAATACGAGAAGAAAGGCGAATTGCTGATTTATGCGAAAGCTCTGCTTGTTTGGACAATAAGGGGAATCCACCGATAGCCAACGAATTAATAACCCCGTTAAGTCCCAAATATAAATTATAGGCTGCACCATAAATCGCAACGTCGCTAACTGATTTCATTGTTCCTAGCAGGACACTATCTGCACGGCCGTTTGCCACAGCTGAAAGATCTGCGAAGGCTAATGGCAGCGATTGACGGATTAACCCTACCCACTCAGATAATACAAAACGAAGCTTTATAGGGATAACCTTAGTCTTAACCAGTCTTATGGTTATAAAGAACATAACAACTCGAACAAAGATAAAACCAACCAACACAATCAATAGATCGCCGTTTAATAGAGGAATCAGCCAGGCTATACCGAAAAGGCTCAGCTTGTGAAATACCGAAAGGTACAAAGGGAACTCAAAGCGGGAAATAGCTTGAAACGCACCATTAAGCAGCACCAATGTGTTTCCCAAACCGTTAAAAATAGCTACTAACCATATCGCCATCCGCGTCAGGTCGTCAGTCGGTAACAACAAACTTATTCCAAATGCTAAAATTAATGTTGCCGGTAGCGTAAAAAACAGACGAATGGTTAAACTGTTGGAAATGATATGCTGCCGCCCATCTTCTCTTTGCGCAAAATTTCGGATAACCACCTGGGTCATTCCCATACTTAGAAGAGAGTTAAGCAATGCCACCAAGGCTTTTGCATAAATAAATGCTCCTAGAGTATTTGCTCCAAGCATGCGAGCAATTACAATCGTAATTGCAAAATCCCCGCCCATTTCCACCAAACTTTGCACAGATCCAAAGCTTGTATTGGAAAACAGCTTTCTCAGAGTGCCAGTGGAAAGTCGATCAAAATTACGAATAAACATGCCCACAATCCAACTTATGTTCCAGCATTAGCTATATACCAATCGTAAATACATTTTGCTCTACTGAGGAGCGGCTGCAGCGACTTATCCTTTAATTGCGCCTGTAACGCCAGTTTAGCTATTTTCCTTTTTTCAGAGGGTCTTCCAACTAAATTCTCATCGTGGTAACCAGCATACTGATTACCAAATTGTTCGACCATTGCAAAGCATTTTTTCACGTTTTCATCGGTGTGTTCAAACACAGAAAAAGAGGTCTGAAATTTGTTATTTAGTTGCTTAACAACGTTACCAAAATCGTCCGTTACATTCTCGAAGGTGGTCAACAAATAGCTATCCCGATATGGTTTAACCCGCTCATAAAAATCAATGTAGCTTCTTAAACCCTGTTTTAATGATAAATAGGGGCGGAAAATATTTAAGGATGTAACGGCTTCGGCTGGCTGTCGTATGATAATCATGGTTGGAATACCGTTACGAGATGCGGTAATGATTTGCGAGGGACGATGTACATGGTGTGAGACAACTCTATTCGGTCCGTTTGCTAATAAAAATGCTGCATAAGCAAAGCTGTTTCCAGAGCGCGGAAACCCCTCGATAACAATTTCGGTTTCTTTGTTAACGAGAAGGTCACCTGACACCAAATTGGACTTTGGGGAGATATGCCACCAAAATCGGTAGAGAGTAGGGTAACGATCTACAATTAATCCAACTTCGAATTTCAGCTGCAATAACATGCGGGTTAATGATCTCAATGTTTCACCTTTATCAATGTAGGCAAAATTGCGCTTTTGTTATTGCAAGCTATCTAGTCTAGTAACGGCCGTTTCATTTCCGGGTTCTAGACTTAATACTCGCTTATAGATTTCTACGGCTTTTTCCCATTCTGCTGCCCATTCGTAAATAAGTCCCGCTCGTAACAAGTATTTAATTTCTGGCGTTGTCTTACTTGAAATGACCTCTTCTATTGTAGTTATGGCTCCGGCTTTATCATCTCGTAGTCGATAGGCCCAGGCTAGTTCGTATAAAATCTCAGCATTGGCGGGAAATTTACCTAAGGCTTTCAGATAGAGATCAATTGCTGTTTCTATGTTTCCTGATGTTCGAAACATATTGGCTTGCAAAATATACACTGAGGCATTTTCAGGATCACGCTGAATCGCTTCAGAATACCAATAGAATGCTTCGTCAAACTGCTGATTCTGAACCATCAGATTACCCAAAACCGTATATGCGCCAGGAAGACTCTCATCTAATTTGATAGCCCACTTAAAAGCCTCAACCGCTTCATCTATAGACCCCGAACTGTTCTGTATAGCAAAGCCAAGCTCAATATATAATTGCGGCTCACCGGGAAATTCTGCAATTGCTGTTTGTGCCGCTCTAAGCATGGTTTGCCATTGTTGAGTGGAACGTAATCCGAAGAGAAGATTTCGCCACCAGGCATTCCGCCTTGGATGTTGGGGAAATACCTGTAACGCTTCTTCCCAGACTTCAATTGCTAATTCGTACTTACCCGTTTCATGGTAAAGCATTCCGAGGGGTTCAATACTTTTGCTGTTTCTTAAGGACCAAGAAGTTTCATATGCTTCAATTGCTGCTTCAAACTGATTTTGCTCTTGCTGTAACACTCCTATTGCATACCAAACTTCAGACAAATCAGGGTTGTAATTTACGGCTTGTGTGTATAAATTCAATGCTTCATAATAATAGTTTTGCGAATTCGCGTAATCTCCGCTTAACTTTAGAGCATCTGCCGAAGGTATACCGAATTCTTGCCAAATTATAGTTGCTTCTTCTCGTTTCCCTTGAAGAAAAGCCAAATTGCCAATTGCCATAACAGCTGTTCGATTAGTCCTAGAGCGATCTAATTGATGCAAATATGAATCAGAATGAACTCGCTCAAGGTGACCCAAATCATTTCGCTCATGTGACAGTTTAATCATTGATGAAAGCTCACCAAGTACAAAATTGGTGTCAAAAAGCGTTAACAAATCAGGGCCACGTCCGAAAACAAAAAACAAGATGGCAATGGCAAATAGCCAACTTGTTATATTCTTGTTTAGCACTTGAAGTGGATTAACCATTTTCGCCATTAAAAGGCTTTCGCCACCACTCATAACCAAGAATTGCAAGGACTGTGAATAAAAAACCCACAACACCGCCAGTAAAGGCATATAAGATTCTGCCGGCATTTAAGGATTTTTGTGGTGGCGTTGACTTGCTTACCAACATTAATCCATCATACTGTTGTTGCGCAACACTAATACGCTCCTCCTCGACCTTTCGAACAATGGCTATATAAGCTTCTTCGGCCGCATCCCTGTTTCGGTATAAGCGTCGACTTTCAGACAAAGCTTCCTCAAGCTGCTGCTGATAGCTTAAAATTTTGGGGTCTAGCTCATCGAGACTCGCATCAATAGCAAATTGCTTTACCTCAATGATGCTGATGAGGCTGTTCAAAAAATCTATATATTCTTGACGAGTCGCACCGACAAATTGTTCTGCTGCGTTGATCTCAAGCTGTGTTAAGTCAGATACTTGAGCGTTATACACACTCAATTGTAAGTTTAATGCAGTCAGTTGCTCAGCAAAGTTCCCAGGACCAGAGCCTGTTTGACGCATGAGTTGGCTAAGTAAATTTTCAGCATCTTCTTTCAAAAGAAAAAGAGACTGCTTATAGTTAAGATAATCAACCTGCGTTTGATTATAAAAGGCCAATTCGTTGCTAATGATTGATGCTCTGTTAACACTCTGAAATTCAATCAGGTTTGCTTCCGCAGCATTCAAAGCATCATTTGCATTCACCAGTTGCTCTTCAAAAAACGCCATACTTTGCATTCCTTGTGAATCAAACTTATTGTTTACCCAGGGAACAAGCATAATAGCCCAAGTATTTACAATTGCAGATGCTATTTTTGGATCATGATATCGAACGGATAAACGAAGAAGTGAGATGTCAGAGCCCGTGCTTGCAGTCAGAATTTCACGCAAATCATCCACAGAATCAAATTTCTCCTCACCATCAAACATAGAACTTATTTCAGCCAGAACTTGCTCAAGCAGTTCATCACTTGTTGCAAGATCTGTGTAAGCTCTAATTAGAGGATCAGATTCAGAGGTCTCGTTAAGGCTAGGGTCCAAATTTTGAATCGTAAGGGAGGAAAGTGTAAATTGGTCAAGATTTGTTATTGTTACTAATGCAGTTGCTTTGTAAGTTTGTGGGAGAAGATAGCTAACTCCAAAAAACACGAGGGTTGATGCAACCATAATCCCCAAAATAAGATACCATCTACTCAAAAGTGATTTTAAGTATGGTCGCAAATCAATTGTTTGTTCCAAAACCATCCTCCACTCTCCAGAACTGTTTTCATGTTTCAAACAGGCCAGCAATTCTCATTTTGGATGCACCGCCTGGGGATCAATCCCCAGGCTATGATGGGAAACGTGCTGAAGCACGTTAAAAACAGGCCTACGAACCTGCTTCAGCAGGTTTTTTATCTCAACCCCCGGTTTCAACCGGGGGTAACAAGGCGAATTTCATTTTAAATTGAGAATTGCTGCAAACAGGCGATGTTACTTGAAGATAAAAGTATAAGCAAATAGAATTGGTGCGGGTCGCAACAGTTGGATAGCCTTCAAACTCCATTAAATTCAGTAATTAAAAGTGTGATTTCGAGTATGGTGATAACAATTAATGAGAAAAGAAAAAGAAGAATACTCTTACATGACAGAACCGGCGTTCCTTTCACGATCCAACTCGGTAGGGAACTGGCGTTAAGAGGGCATAATGTTCTATATTCTTATGGTGCCTTTTTCCAGTCACCTAAGGGTAATTTGGCACCTCAAAAAACAGATCCCCAAAATCTCCAAATTACACCAATGTACTTGAGTAAACCTTTTCAGAAATACTCCTTCATAAGACGTCGATTTCAGGAAATGGAATATGCGAGAGATCTCGTTAATCAAATTAAGAATTACAAACCAGACGTTTTGATTATTACAGGCTCGCATCTAGATGCTATGACTGTCGTTTATAAGGAATGTCGTCGTCAAAAATTGAAGATAATCTTCTGGGTTCAAGATATTTATGGGGTCGCGATTAAGAGGATCCTACAAAAGAGATTGCGAATCATCGGTTCTTTAATTGGTGACTACTACATCTGGCAAGAAAAGCGTTTATTGCGTCAGAGTGATGAGATAATCCTCATCACAGAAGATTTTGTTGACTTAATGGTAAAATGGGGTGTTGAATCTGAAAAATGCCATGTTATTCGGAATTGGACACCATTAGAAGAACTGCCTTTAAGAGAAAGAGATAATCCCTGGTCTAGGACACACAATCTTAATGACAAATTTTGTTTTCTTTATGCAGGGACTTTGGGACTTAAGCACAATCCTGAGTTACTTTTGCAACTGGCGCTTCGTTTTCGAACCAATCCAACTGTGCGGGTTGTTGTCATCTCCGAAGGATTAGGCGCTGACTGGTTACAAGAAAAACGACATGAGTACCAATTAGAGAATTTGCAGCTGCTAAAATTTCAACCCTTTGAAGAAATGCCAAATGTATTGGCAGCAGCAGATGTGTTGGTGGGTATCCTGGAGCCGGATGCCGGTATATATTCGGCACCTTCCAAAGTTTTAACATATTTATGCGCGAAACGGCCGTTGCTCCTGGCAATTCCTCCAGAAAATTTATCCGCAAAGATTGTGTCTGAAAACGAAGCTGGATTGGTTGTGCCCCCTTTAGAAATGGAGACCTTTTTGGCGGCAGCAGATCAACTACTAGAAGATGCCCCACTCAGAGAGCGGTTAGCGGCTAACGCCAGAACCTACGCAGAAAAAACATTTGACATACAATCTATTTACGACAGGTTTGAGGCTATTATTTCATAAAATGAAGTATGTACAAGTTGCAGAAGGGAGAAGACCACCTATAATTACCTGGCTTCTGTAATCTCAAAGTCGCAAAAGATCTGATTTTAGGTTGTTCGTGGCGATCTTGTCTTACAAGGGGGAAGGAAGTATGTTACGACGGTTTAGCGTCAATTTTGCCATTTTGTCTATGGCTATTGATGCCATATTCACATTTTTTGCATTGCACCTGGCCGTGGCTATACGGCCGTCTCTCCCCGCCTTCCCCTTTCTTGTACCCGTTAATGCCATTACGCTCCCAGAAATATTGGGTATCATTGTGCCAGCGGTTTGGGTGTTAACATTTCTTTTTTCCTCTGTGTATGACCCCAAAAGAATCTACAAAGTTACCGATGAAATACAAACGGTTCTTCTTGCCGAAGCATTGGCCGCCCTAATTTGTGCTGGCATCCTGTACCTGGGCTTTCGTGACTTTTCTCGTTGGCTCTTTGTTACCTTTTTCTTATTCAACACCATTCTTATTCTTGGCTGGCGTGTTGTGCTGCGTGTTTGGTTCCGACTGGGGCACAACCCAGCGCGGGAACGGCGTGTTCTGATTGTTGGTGCGGGCAAAACGGGCCGCAGCGTTGGCCAAATGATGCAAAACTACCAGTGGGCCGGGCTTAACCTGGTGGGGTACCTGGACGATGACCTGACCAAGAAGGAAGATGGCTTACGCATTTTGGGGGGTGTGGGCAGCGCCCGCCAGGTGGTGGAAAAGTACAACATTGAGGATGTGGTGGTGGCTTTGCCGCAGCGCGCCTATGGCCAGATCAACAAGTTAACCCTCACGCTGCACGATTTGCCCGTACACGTGCGGGTGGTGCCCGATTATTTCAGCCTGGCCCTGTACCGCGCCTCGGTGGATGACTTTGGCGGCATTCCGATGATCAATCTGCGTGACCCCGCCCTCAACGAGGTGCAGCGGCTGGTCAAACGCATTTTTGATCTTACCTTTGGTACAGTTTCTGTCTTACTGCTGCTGCCGATTCTGGCCACAATTAGCCTGCTCATTAAGCTGGATTCAAAAGGCCCTATTATTTTTCGCCAGGAGCGGGTGGGGGAAAACGGCCGTATCTTCAAAATGTTCAAGTTCCGCACCATGGTACCCGATGCTGATGCGCACCGAGAAGTGATTACCGAAGTTGACCCAAGTAATGGCCAATTTCTCTTTAAAAAGCGACGGGACGATCCCAGGGTTACGAGAATCGGCCGTTTTTTGCGCCGCACCAGCCTGGATGAACTGCCCCAATTGTTCAACGTGCTCATCGGCGACATGAGCCTGGTGGGGCCACGCCCCGAGCTGCCCTGGCTGGTAGACCAGTACGAGCCGTGGCAGCGCAAACGTTTTGCCGTGCCGCAGGGCATGACCGGTTGGTGGCAGGTCAACGGCCGTTCCGATAAACCGCTCCACCTGCACACCGAAGACGACCTTTATTACGTGCAAAACTACTCCATCTGGATGGACCTCTATATTCTGCTCAAAACCCCGTGGGTTGTTTTGCGAGGTAAGGGTGCCTATTAGGTGGCCGCAGACCAGTGAGGCGAAATCTCTCATTGCGGAAGGTGCCCTGCTGCTGGCGGCGCTGCCTTTTTTGCTTTTCCCTAATTTCTCAACTTTGGGCACAGTGGCCGCTTTTTGCATCCTCATTCTCGTAGAGCTTGTGCCGCTCCTTTTTCGCTGGCGTTTGCTGCCGGTTTCTCAACCGTTTGATCTTCTTCTCTTGATCTGGCTATTTTTCATCGGTCTGAGCATTGTGGTGACGGCCGATACAGACTTAACCCTGAGCAAAGCAAGCGGCGTCTTACTTGGCATCGCGCTGTGGCGCTATCTGAGCCGAGCGATTAAACGGCCGTTTCATTGGTATCTTGCCCTGGCCTTTTTTGGGTTACTGGGGGCTGGTTTTATCGGTCTTGGCGTTTTAAGCGCCGACTGGATTACCAAAAACAATTTTATTGCCCCACTTGTGGCTCAGCTGCCAAATGTTCAACTCTCTCTGCCGGGCCTGGAAGACGGGGCCGCCCATCCAAACCAGATCGCCGGTACGCTCCTGTTTTTCTACCCCCTGCTGTGGTCAACCCTTTTGGGCTACTGGCCCTCCACCTCGTTTTGGCGTCGGATGTTGATACTCGGTCTGGCTAGCGGCGCGACGGCCGTTCTCATCCTGACCCAATCTCGCTCTGGCTGGTTGGCGGGTGCGGCCAGCATCTACAGCCTCCTTTTGCTGTGGACGGCCGTACTGCCTAAATCCCACCCCCACCAAAAGCGTTTGCTGTCCGCAACAGGCGTCTTAACCGTTGTAGGAATTGGCCTCTTTTTCTACATCGGGCCTGAGCGCATCTTTTCTTTTTGGCAAGATCCAGCCCAAGAAACGGCACTTGGCTCATTTGGTTCCTTAGGCTTTCGCCAAGAAGTTTGGCGCTGGACAGTGGTCATGCTGCAAGATTTCCCCTTCACCGGCATTGGCTTGGGCAGCTTTCAGCGCGTCATTCGGCGTTTGTACCCGGTTATGGTCGATCCGGGTTACCCCATCACACACGCCCACAACGTCTATTTACAAACGGCCGTTGACTACAGCCTTTTTGGTCTCATCATCTATCTGGCACTTATTGGAATTTTGCTAACCATGCTCTGGCAAAACGCTCGTCAACTCCCTCGCTGGCGTCCTTTTGCTCTTGGCTTTGCGGCCAGCTTGATTGCCTACCACGTTTATGGATTGGGTGATGTCCTTGATTCAAAGACCAACCTGGTCATTTGGTTGATGTATGGATTAATTACTTCGCTTTGCCATATGAACAGACCTGCCGTAAAAGTCCAATCGCCTGATCTTTCACCTGGCATCGAGACACCCCGACAATTGGCAAATCAATAATAGCTGTGCTATCTTTTACGGCTCAGACTGCTTTTTATTGAACCAAATGCACTCACACAACCGTCTGGAGGGAAACATGGGGATTCAATTTGGAACCGACGAGTGGATCAAAGCCGCCATGGCGGCACTCAACGCCAGCCCGGGTTACGCCGAAGCCGCCAAAACCTGGGAAGGCGATTTTTATTTCATCGTCGAAGATGGGTCAGAAAACAGCTATCTTTATATGGACCTGTGGCACGGTCAGTGCCGCGATGCGTTTAAAGTGGCCGACAAAAGCCAGAAATCGCCGGTTTTTGAACTGAGCGCCCCGGTTAAGATCTGGCGCGGTGTGCTGGAAAAGAAGATCGACCCCATCCAGGGTCTGGTCACCCGCCGCTTGAAGCTGAAAGGCCCCATGATGAAGGTGATGAAAGCGCCCAAAGCGGCCATTGAACTGGTTGAAGCGTGCTCCACCATTGATACGGAGTGGCCAGAGGCTTAACTAAAAATGCCAGGTGACAGTCACTTGGGTAAAAGACATCCAGCAGACACGTCATCAAGTGACTGTCACCTCAGTAAGGATACGGCCGTAAACCATGTGGTTCTTCAAATGTCCTGAATTTTTCTTTGGCGAAGATGCCCTCAGCCAGCTGGAAATGCTGCACGGCCAGCGCGCCTTCATCGTCACCGACGCCAACATTGCCAAATTGGGCTTTCCTGACCTGGTACAGAAGACCCTGGCGAACGCCAATATCGACAGCCAGGTCTTTGCCGAGGTCGAGCCAGACCCCTCCCTGCAAACCGTGCAGCGCGGGGCACAGGCCATGCTGAGCTACGAGCCAGACTGGATCATCGGGCTGGGCGGTGGCTCCAGCATGGATGCGGCCAAAGCGATGTGGATTTTGTACGAGCGGCCGGGCATCGAGCCAGAATCGATCAGCCCGATGGAAGATTTGGGGCTGCGGGCCAAAGCGCGGCTCATCTGCATCCCCACCACGGCGGGCACCGGCTCCGAGTCCAACTACGGCATTGTGCTCACCGACACGGCCGAAAAACGTAAGCTCACCCTCGGCTCTCGGGAAGCCACACCAGACATCGCCATCGTGGACCCGCTGTTCACCAAAAATCTGCCCGCCTTCATCACCGCCGACACGGGCATCGACGTGCTGAGCCACGCCATCGAAGCGTACAGCTGCGGCTGGGCCAACGACTTTACCGACGGCCTCTGCCTGCAAGCGGCTCGTATGGTGTTCACCTACCTGCCCCGCGCTGTGGCCGATGGCCCCAACGATGAAGAAGCGCGGGAAAAGATGGCCAATGCCGCCTCGATTGCCGGGATTACCCTGGGCAACAGCCAGGTGGCCCTGGCTCACGCCCTGGGGCACAGCGCGGGCGCATTGTTCAAAACGATTCCCCACGGCCGTATCACCGCCATCTTTCTGCCCTACACCATCGAGTTTGTGGCCAATGGCGGCGTCGGCCGCTACGCCGACCTGGCCGCGATGGTTGGCCTGGCCGTCAGCGATGAAGCAGACGCGGCGCAGCAGCTGGCCAACGCCACCCGCCGCCTGATGCGGCAGCTCAATCTGCCCACATCGCTGCAAGAAGCGGGCATCACCGCCGCTGAGCTGGAAGCGCACCTGGAAACGCTGTGTGAGCATGTCATCATCGACACCAATACGCTGATGTCTCGCCGCATTCCTGAGCTGGATGAAGTTGAGAAGCTGTTTCAATATGCCTTCGACGGCCGTTCCGTCGATTTTTAGCCGAGATTTGCTTGTTACACCCGCGTAGATGGGTGTCCAAATCAATGGATTCCCGCCTACGCGGGAATGACAGCTATTATGATGAGTAGTTTATGATGCACAGCCAAAACGGCCGTCTCAAAGTTGGTCTTGCCCTTAGCGGCGGCGTGGCGCGTGGCCCCGT
>ERZ761602.3968-NODE-3968-length-19866-cov-8.502196_pt1 | contig 19866 bp, 17 predicted proteins | sample MGYA00512165_ERZ761602 | MGnify/ENA primary metagenome ERZ761602 (study PRJEB28899, sample SAMN02445085) | bioreactor sludge metagenome | biome: EBPR sludge; isolation source: Thorneside wastewater treatment plant | place: Australia: Brisbane, Thorneside... | reverse complement strand
AAGGTTTGACTGGATATGCACATTATACGATGCTTGTCAATGCGTAAGTCCTATAATGATCTGTTTTAAAAATATTTAAATTTCAGATGGGCTTTGCGTGAACCCGGCCAGGTAATGATCCAGCAGCGAACGGGTCACGTCCTGAATCGGTCGCCCCCCCGCCATTTCCAGCTTCTGATCGAAGCCCAGGATGCAGATGCCGTGAACCCCGCTCCACAGGGCGCGGGCGGCCAGGGCGATATCCTGGGGGGACCGTCGGGGACAGAGCCGCGCCAGTTGTTGCTGCGCCAACGCGAACATGCCCGCCACCTTGTCGGTGAGGGACTCGGGCACGGGTTGACCCTCCGGCATCCGGTGCTGGTAAATGGCCAGCCAGCGGTGGGTTTCGGTCAGGGCGAAGGTGATGTAAGTCTGCGCCAGCGCCTGAATGGCGGCGGCCGGCGGCTGATCGGCGATGGCGGCGAGCAACCGGGCTTGCAGGCTTTCCAGCGTTCGCTCGTTCATCTGGACGATCAAATCGTCCAGATTGCGAAACACCATATACAGACTGCCGACCGTGTAGCCGATGTGGCCCACCACCTTGCGGGTGCTCAGGCCGGCCAGGCCGTGCTCGGCGACCAGATGCTCAGCGGCTTGCAGCGCGATTTCCCGCAGTTCCTCGCGCGTGTGTTCGTTGCGTCTACCCATGGCCATGCTCCGGCTGCGACGGGCCGCCTAACCGCGACGGCGCCGCCAGAGGGCGTCCAGGCCCGGCGGGAACACCCGCAAATCGGCCTGGGCTTGCGCTTCCCGCATCGCCTGGTGCATCAGGGCGATATTGAGCTGGGCGCGCTGTTTGAGAAGTTCCGCCTTGAGTTTAGTCAGTTCGTTGGGTCCCGCCAGCAACTCCTGTTCGATCCGCGCGCGTTCCTGGGCATATTGCCGATGCAGGCGGGCGATGGCGGCCGGGTCCACGCCTTGACGCGGATCGTAGCGGAACCGCTGCTCCAGCGCCTGACGCCAGCCCAGCAACGCCGCCGCTCGTTGGTGGCCTAGCCGCTGGCCGAAGCCGGGCACGGTTTTCAACGCTTCGGGGGTGACGTCGGCGGCGGTTTCGATGCCGTAGGAGGCCAACGCCATTTGGTCGGTGGTGAGAATGCCGGGAATCCGGGCCGCGTCGATGAAATAGCTCTCCAGGAACGCCCGCAACTGAATCTGGCGTCGGTCGGTTTCCAGCCGCCGCAGGTCCCGCTGTGATTCCACCGCCAAGGTCCGATACCGGTCGCGCAAGGCGGTCAGGGCTTGCAAGCGGGCCGCGAACGTTTGCCCGGTCGCGTGTTGGTTCCAGGCGGCGCGCAGCTCCACCCATTCCTGGCGCGCGGCGAACAGCGCCAGCCGGCGCCGTTGCATCTCGCGGCGGACCGCGTCGTCTCGCAGCAGCGACCAGGCCACGGCCGCCAGCGGCAGCCACAGCCAGACCAACCGCCCACGGACGAGCGTCGCCGCCAATGCCGCGCCGCCGATGGCCACCGCCTTGAGCGCGTTGGCGCGCTGGATCCGACGCAAGCCGTCCGGGAGCGGGGTGGGGGTAATCCCGGCGCCAGGCGCGGGCGTCGGCATCGCTTCGTCGGGGGGCGGCGCGATGGCCTGGATTTGGTTCCAGACGGATTCCAGATCGAAGGAGCCGGGACCGATACCCGGATCGTCCGCCGAAAAGCGTTCCAGGAGCACGAAGAACACGGCGCCGCTGGCCTGCTCCAGCGCGCACCAGGGGCACTCCGGCAAGGCGCGCGGGTATTTGTGCGCGCCGTTGCGGGCGCAGCCGCGCAGTTCGGCGCCGAACTGGTCCAGCGCCCGCCGCCAGTCGCGGGCGCTGGGGCGGCCCTGGGCGAGTTTGGGCGGAGCGAAGGCCCGCTCGAACAGGTCGATGATCGTGGTGGGCAGGACGGCGAACGGCAGGGTGTGCGGTGGGGGCTCCATCTGCCGAGTGAGGGCGTGGCGGCCGAAGGCGAAGCGACATTCTCGAATGGCGCGTTCGATGGGCATGTCGCCCTTGCCCCGGAAACGGCCAGCGAAGGGGTGACGGCCCATGAACAGCAAATGGAAGCACAACAAAGCCAGGCCGAAGGCGTCGTGGTCCGGGGTGCGCCGCAACCCGTGAAACGACTGACCCTGCAATTCCGGCGCGGTGAACTGCGGCACGCCGACATCGCAGGGAAACAGCCGGCCGCCGGCGCTGACCTGGAAGGAGTCGCAGTCGATCAGCTTGACCAGCGCCTGGGGCGAAACCACCACGTTGCCGGGATTGACGTCGCCGATGACGTGGCCCCGGGCGTGAATCGCCTCGAAAGCGCTGGCCAGGTTGCGAGCGGCATGGACCAGGAACGACCAGTCGGCCTGCGGGAACGCCTGCTTGCGGTGCGCGGGGCCGTAAAGGCTGTGGATTTCCCGATAGCCGTTGACCCTGGGCATGATAAAGCCCTGCGTCGGGCCGCCGGGCTGGAGCCGCAGCACGTCCACCGGCCAGGCGGCGATCTCCAGCAGGCTGGGATGGGCTTGTCGGGCCATGCTGTCCAGCTTGAGCGCCTTGTCGCCGCCGATGGGCTGGTGATAGACCTTGGCGACGAAGCCCGGCCGACCGGCGATTTCGTGGACCGCCCCCTCGCCGCCGCGCCCCAGGCTCGAACCCAGTTCGAGCGGATGGCCCGCGCCGTTATACAGCTTCGTCACCGCGTGCTTCCTGGGCGGCGAGCGGTGGAGGGTCGGGAGGGGCTGGAGCATCGGCCGGGGCGGAATCGGTGGTCTCGCTCGATTCGGCGGGTGAAGCGGCGACGCTCTCGATGGGCGCGACGGGTTGCCGGGTGGCCAGGATCAGGGTCTTGTCGTCGTGGGTGCGCTGGTTGAGAACGGGCGCGTCCAGAAACCGCGCCAGCGCGGCTTGCAGATCGGGCGGACAACCCGGTTCGGGGACGGCGCGCAGACGTTGGAACAGGGGCCGGAAGAAGGGTGCGTGGGCTTGCCGGGTTTGGTAATGCAGCGCCAGTGCCTGCAAGCCGTCGGTCAACAGGGCGATTTCGACGACCGGCTCGGCCAGGGCGGCGAATTCCAGCCGGGTGGCGGCGCCGGTATCGGTGACGAAGTAGGTTTCGTTGGCGTACTCGCCGGCCTGCGGCCAGAACACCGGTCGGTAGTCGTCCCCGGCGCCGATCACGATGGCGCCGTCGCCGATTTGCAGGAACAACGCCCAGTCCTCGGCCAGGACCGCGCCGAGCAGGGTACAGGCGAATTCCCGCACCGGTAGCCCGATCTCGATGGCGCGCTGGCTCAGGGCGGCTTGCACGCGCTCGGCCAGCGTTTCGGCGATGGTCCGGGTCCAGTCGGCGCCGGGCGCTTGCGCCAGTTGGGCCGCGCATTCGGCCAGCAGGGTTCGGCACGCCAGTTCCGCGCCGATGCGGGCTTCGGCGGCGCTGCCGGCCCCGTCGGCGGCAGCCAGCACCAAGGCCGGCGGCGTGTCGGGAGCGTCCAGCCACTGGACCGCGCAGGCATCCTGGCACTCGGCGCCGCTGGCGCGATGGGCCACGCCGGGGATGCTGGCGTACACATAGCGCCAGCCACCGGCTTCCTTCATATCGAGGCCCAGCCGTCGGGCGTGGCCGGATTGCTCAGCGGTACTTCCGTGCCGGGCACGGAACGCGATACCGAGCGCATCGAGTTCGACAGCCACTGGAACAACTCGCGAAAACGCAACCCTTTCAGCCGCAGCGGCTGGCGCAGGGCGATGCGCTGCAAGATGTCCAGATTGGCGCCCTCGACCCCGACCGCGAAGAAGGCGAAGGCGCGGCTTTCCTCGCCCTTGCGGATTTCGAGCGCGGCGGCCTGCCAGTCGTCGGTCGGGCTGCCGTCGGTGATCAGGAACACCCAGGGCCGGAAGAAGGGGATGCCGTGCTCCCGGTACAGCGCCTTGCGCTGGGCGAGCAGTTCCAGGCCACGAGCGATGGCCTGACCCATCGGCGTATCCTTGCTCGCGCTCAGGTGGGGCGGAGTGAAGCGCTCGGCGGTCTGAAACTCGGTGACCACCTCGACCGGGCCAAAGGTGACGATGGCGATCTCGACCCGCTTGGCGGCGAGACTGTCGGCCATCAACTCCTCCTTGAACGTGGCCAGCCCTTCGTTCAGTTCAGCGATTGGCGGGCCGTTCATCGACCAGGAATTGTCCAGCAGTAGCACGCAGGGGCAGCGCGGCTCCGGGTTGTCGGCGAATTCGGCGCCGCTGAAATCCGCGCCGAACGGGGTTTGTTGGGGAAGGTCGAGTTCGTTCATTTCAAGAATCCTCTGGGGCGGCGCGAGTGCAAACCGGCTGACTATAGCGTATCCGCCGCGATTGCGAATGGCCGATGAAATGCAACGGTTCAGGCAGGATGGACCAGGAAATCGTCATGAAGTTGACGCGGGCTGGTCAAACTTGTACCTACTGTCTGTCCGTTTAATTTTGCTGGCTCACAGGCTCGGTCGTGGATACCGCGCGGAGCGCGCCGGGGTAAACGACGGCGGCGATGTTGGCGATGCCGCGCCGCGCCCGCCCGCGCGCATCGCCCAGCACCACCTCGCGCGCTTGCGGGTGATCGGCAACTTGCCCTCGACGACCACGCGCAAGCCGCGCCAGTGGAACAGCACATCGGGCCGTTTCCGCCCGCTGGCCTGAATCGTCTCGGTGTCCGCCTGAACTCCGAAGCGGGACAGCAGAACCGCCAACTGGGTATTGAGGGTTTACTCGCGATGCCGGTAGGCGGTCATGCCCGCAACACCCGGACTTCGGAAGTAAGACCCTGCTCCCGCGCGGCCTTGCAGAAGTTCTGATCGAAGGTGTGCAGGATGGCCCTGCCACAGGCCGCGAGATGCAGGGCGTCGGCGAAATCGGCGCCCAGGCGATACCAGTCCAGCGCCTGGGCCACGGTGTCGTGGTTTTCGATCACGGTGTTGTCGGTTTCCAGCAACTCCGCGAAAAACCGGCTGATTTGCTCCCGTGTCTTGCGGTAGCCGGCTCGCAACACCCATTCCGATTCCAGTAGAACAGTGCGCGAGATCAATACCGTGTTGGCGGCTAACAGCGCCTCCGCCACATCGGCTTGCGCGGGGGTGTCGTCCACGAGCAAACGCACCAATCAGGTTGGTGTCGAACGCGATCATCGGCTGCGCTTCTCGGACTCTTCCCAGTCGGCGCGGTAATCCACCGGCTTGCACAATTCCTCGATGGGAATGGGTGGTCCATCGTGCTTCAACATCCCGCGCAAGTCCTCAAGACGTTTACCGGTCTTTTTGGGCTTGGTTTTCAGCAGGACGCCATTGTCGGCGGGGGTGACGGTCAGTTCGGTGCCAGCTTCCCAGTGCAGCGCATCACGGAGGTCCTTGGGAATGACGACCTGACCTTTGGTGGATAGAGTGACGGTGGCGATGGGCATGGCGACCTCCGGTAAGAAAAAAGGTAAGAAGATTAGTATGGTTCGGTAGCGATTAGGGCATAAGCCCGACCTGACCTCGTATTCCGCATCCCCGCTTCCCGCGCCGGACATTCGACAGACACCCTGGCGGAAACTATAGTTGCGCTAGGGCCATGCGCGCGGGCGGCGGCGTGGTGACGCTGGCCGAAACCCCGGTGAGCCAGGGCCCACAGACCTTCAACCCTTTCATAAAGGAAGCTGTCCATGTCCGTTCCCAGCGACCTGCCGGTCTGGCAAGAATTGCAAGCCCATCATGCCGCCATCGCCGACCTGCACCTGCGCGACCTGTTCGCCGCCGATCCCGGGCGTTTCGACCGATTCTCCCGGCGCTTCGGCGATCTGCTGGTGGATTTCTCCAAGCACCGCGTCACCGGGGAAACCCTCGGCCTGTTGATCGAGTTGGCCCGCCAGGCGCAATTGCCGGCCTGGATCGAGCGGACGTTCAACGGGGAAATGATCAACCACACCGAACGTCGTTCCGTGTTGCACGTCGCGTTGCGCAATCGGAGCGATCGGCCGATCGTCGTCAACGGTGAGGATGTCATGCCAGGCGTGAACGCGGTGCTGGAGCACATGCGCAAGTTCGCCGACCAGATTCGCCGCGGCAAGTGGCGTGGCCACACCGGCAAGCGCATTCGCGACGTGGTCAATATCGGCATCGGCGGCTCCGACCTGGGGCCGAAGATGATCTGCGAGGCGCTGGAGCCCTACGGCGATCCCACCCTGCGGATGCACTTCGTTTCCAACGTGGACGGCGCCCACATCAGCCACGTGCTGGCCGAGTGCGATCCGGAAAGCACCCTGTTCATCGTCGCGTCCAAGACCTTCACCACCCAGGAGACCATGACCAACGCCCACACCGCCCGCGCCTGGCTGATCAAGGAACTGGGCGACGAGTCGGCGGTGGCCAGGCACTTCGTCGCGGTGTCCACCAACGCCGCCGGGGTGAGCAAGTTCGGCATCGACACCGCCAACATGTTCGAATTCTGGGACTGGGTCGGCGGGCGCTACTCGCTGTGGTCGGCCATCGGCCTGCCCATCGTGGTCTATCTCGGCATGGACCATTTCACCGAGTTGCTGGACGGTGCGCACGCCATGGACGAGCATTTCCGCACCGCGCCGCTGGAGGAAAACCTGCCGGCGATCCTGGGGCTGCTGGGGGTCTGGTACATCGACTTTTTCGGCGCCGACAGCCACGTCATGCTGATTTACGACGACTATCTGCGCTCGCTGCCCGATTACCTGCAACAACTGGACATGGAAAGCAACGGCAAGACCATCGACCGCGACGGTCAACTGGTTCGGGTCAACACCGGCCCGATTCTGTGGGGCAGCCTAGGCAATAACGGCCAGCACGCCTACTACCAACTGCTGCATCAGGGCACGCACCTGGTGCCAGCGGATTTCCTCGCCCCGGCCCACAGCGCGAACCCGATCGGCGAACATCATCCGATCCTGCTGGCCAACTGCCTGGCCCAGGCCGAGGCGATGATGGTTGGCAAGACCGAGGCGCAGGCCCGCGCCGAACTGGAGAAGCAGGGCTTGAGCGGCGAGGCGCTGGAGAACCTGCTGCCTTACAAGGTTTTCCCCGGCAACCGACCCAGCACCAGCCTGTTCTACCGTCGCCTGACCCCCCAGGCGCTGGGTTCGCTGATCGCGTTGTACGAGCACAAGGTCTTCGTCCAAGGTGTGATCTGGAACATCAATTCCTTCGATCAGTGGGGCGTGGAGCTGGGCAAGCAACTGGCCAACGCCATCCTGCCGGAACTGAAGGGCGATCGGCCAGCCAGCGGGCACGATGCCTCGACCTTGGGGCTGATTCGATTCTGCCGCGACGAGGATTGACGACGGACGGTGGGCTGGGGCGACGGCCAGGGACGCGCCGACGCCGCCCCAGCCCGGCGTGACCGAACTGGATTCAATAACGTTTTTTCTGTTCGGCCTTGCGTTCGATGGCCTGGCCGGCGGCCTTGAGGTCCTGACCAGCGCCCTTGACCGTGTTGCAGGCGCACAGGCCGCCGGCAAGCAGCGGAAACGCGCCCAGAAACAACAGGGCCATGCGAATGGATTTTCGGCTCACCGGATTACCTTCCCTTATTGATTCAATCGGTTGTGGATATGACAGGCATTCGGTCGGCCAGGCCGCGGGGCTTGGGCCGACGAGCGGCAGGCGGATTGCTGGACCGTTGGAGCCGCCTGACGGTGGCGCGGACCGCTTGATATACTGAAACTTCAAACAACATTCATCTGTCCGCAACAGAATCCTGATAGGGGGATCACCCGATGCTTGGAGAGAGCCACGATCTGTTCCATGAGTTTCCCGAATATCGGGACCGCATCGCCGAACTGAAGGACGCCGATCCCGGATTCGCGCGTCTGTACGACGACTACCATGCGGTCAACGACGAAGTGGAGCGCATCGAACTTCAGGTCGAGACACCTTCGGACCACTACACCGAGGTCCTGAAGAAACAGCGTCTGCACTTGAAGGATGAAATTTACGCCATCCTGCGCCGGACGCGGGCGCGGGAACAACTGGTTTGAGGTCTTTCCCGCCATTCTCAAGGTTTGACGCAAACGCCGGACGCCGTCGCGGCGCCCGGCGTTCTTGCCGCCACGGACTGGTCGCGAGGGCGAACTTGGCCAATATCTAAAGGACCGGTGGCGATTCCTTGCCGCTGGTCGAATCCGCCAGTGTCGATGCCGCGATTCGATTCCGACCCCGCCGGGGCCGGTCGCCGGGCTGGCTCGGTTCCGCCGGCGCGCTTGGGAGTCGGCGCGACGAGGTCGGTAGCCGGCTAGCTTCGGCGATGGATCCGCCGCGCGCCCGCCGCAGCCAACCCAGCATTCGGCGTTCCAACGCGTCCTGCCCGGCGGGCGTCAAATCCCGGAAGATCAGCGCCCCAGTCCCCACCAGCAGCATCAATCCGCCCAGGAAAGTGACCAGCGGCTGCAGGAAGGCGATTGTCAGCGCCGCCAGGACGACCAGCAGGATGTGTCGAATTTTCATGGGGTGTCCTCCGTGGGTGGATTCTCGACCGGTCCAGGGCGGCGCGCGAGGATGATCGTGCAGTTGTCGTCCGGTTGGCTGCGCTGCCGACGAATCTCCTCCGCCAGTTCGGCCAGCAGTGTGTCCGCCAGTTCCTCAAGTGGGTGATACGCCTGTCCCAGCAGCGTCGGCCAGCGCTGGATAAATGCCTGGGGATGGGCAAGGTGCCAGAGACCGTCGCTGGCGAGAAGATAAATCCGCCCCGGTTCCAACTCCAGGGCGCGGCGGTCGTCCAACCCGCGCAGGAACAGCGGTAGGTTGCCCTCGTGCAGTTCGAACAGGTCCGCCGCGATGGTCGTGGGATAAAGCCAGGGAGCGCCCAGGGTGCTGCCCAACCCGAACGCCTGGCTGATCTGGGAATGAGTTTGAGCATGAACCCGTTGAAACCATTGCGCGCCATCCATCAGGCCGAGCAGGGCCATATGAGTGGCCGGCACATGGTCCACGGTCAGACCCTGAACTTGCCGCGCGTCCACGACATAGACCCGCGAATCGCCCACATGAAACAGCAGGGCGGGACCACTGGGGGGAATTTCAAGCAAGATCAAGGTGCAACCCGCTTCCAGCCCGGCCGCCTGGAATTGCCGGCGCAGCCGATGGTGCAGCGCGTCCAGGCCCGCGGAAATCGGGGCCAGGTCCACGGCGGCCGGCAGCCCAAGCAAACCCTCGAGAGTTTTTTCGGTCGCTTCCCGGCCATGGCTGTGGCCGCCCATGCCATCGAGAAGGGCCAGTCGCCGATGGCCAGGCGGCCAGTCGGGCAGGCGCAGCTCGGCTTCCTGTTCGTTCCACAGAAAGCGGGCCAGTCCCTGATCATCGACGACAAGATAATTGTCCTGATTTTCCTGGCGCCCATGGCCGGTGGGCGAACGCAACGACCGCACGGCGATTTCCAGGGGTGAGTCGGAAGGGAACGGCATGGGGTCGGAAGCGTCCGTGGTGTTCATCGTCTGGCCAATGGGCCTCGGTTGGAAGGTGGAAGTTGCGGGGCGGGCTTCGGCTCCGCGCGGGCGCGACCGAATCCCGCAAGCGGAATTGCCCCGGCGCGTGACGGTTCATCCTCTGCTAGACTAGATCATAATGCGATTGGACACTGTCCTGCCCAAATCAATCTTCGAACCATACTGACGGATTCAAGGTCATGGATCTCGAACCGCATCCTGAATCACTTGCGAAAGCCCGCGTCGCCAGCCAACCGGCCCAGACGGGAGCGGGGCGTCAGGACCCGGCGCCGGAATCATCCGGTTTGGACGCGGATGGGCGGTCTCCGCCGGCAAATGGCCCGACGACGGATCCTGCTCAAACGCTCGATCTGGACAGCGAGCCCGCGGTTGCGGAGGGTGGGACCGAAACGCTCGCGCCCGGAATGGCGATTGGGCCGGTCCAGCGTCAGTTTCGCTTGGTGAGCGCGCTGGGCGACCGGGGGCAAATCTGGCTGGCGCGCGCGGTGACGCCGGTCCTGGACGCGGCCGAGGGTGGGTTGGAGGCGCTTCGAGCCATCAAGATTTTTCTGCCCTCGGCTGGCTTCCGGGAAGCCGATCACGAGGAGCGGGCGCTGCGAGCGGACATGATCAACTTGCGCAGTTACCTGACTCGGGTCAAGGCGCGCGTGGATCTGGCCCTGAAGCTGAACCATCCGCATATCGCCCGCGCGTACGGTTGGTGGCACGGCCCCGACGGCTGGCCGTTCGTCGAAATGGAATATCTGGATCACCAGCACGGCCGCGACCTGGCGCAACTGCTGGCCGAACAGGGTCGGGACGGATTCCCGTTCAAGACCATGCTGGAATGGCTGCGGCCGGTCGCCGCCGCCCTGGATTACGGTCGCCGCGAGCACCGACTCGCCCATCAGCACCTTGACGTCGATACGGTGTTCATCACCGGCCAGAAAGAGGTCAAGCTGCTGGGATTCGGCCTGGCCACCGAACCGCGGGAACCGCGTAGCGTGTTGTTCAGCACGGGCAACCTGGCCGAGGCGCCCGGCCTGGTGGAGTCGGTGGCGGTCGAGACCACGTTCCGCCGCGATGTGTTCGCCCTGGCGCTGCTGGTCTATCGGTTGTTGATGGGACGGAGCGCCTACGAAGCCCAGAATGGGCAGGCCAACATGGTGCCGCGCCCGGCCGGGTTGACGGACGATACCTGGCGTGTCCTGCGGCGGGGGCTGGCGTATCCAAGCGAACTGTGTCCGACCGATGCCGGCCGATTCATGCGCGAGCTGGAAACCGCCCAACAACCCCTCATGGCGGGCACGCGCGAACGCGCGGCGGGCTGGAAGCGATGGGGTGTGGCCGGTGGTCTGGGACTGGCGGTGGTCCTGGGCGCCTACACGCTGGTCGAGCGTTATCTTGGCGGCTCGGAGCCGGTTCGACCGGCGACGACCGACCAGGCCGCCGCATTGGTTGCGGCGCCAGCTCCGAACGCCGGACTGACCGTTTCCGCGGGGGACGCGGAACGCGAGATCGATCAGCGCGCCTTCGAGTCCGCCAAGCGCGTGGATACGCCGCAGGCATACCGACTTTATTTGCAGCGCTGCCCGCGTTGCGGCTACGAGAAGGAGACGCGGGCCGCGATCGCGCGCATCGAGACCCAAGAGAAAGTGGATCAGCTCAAGGCCGATTTCGACAATCTGGCGCAGGTGTTGGAACGGGACAAGCGCGGCGATCGGGGTGACGAGGCCCTGTCCCGGCTGGAGGCGCTGGCGGTGCTGGCGCCCGACGACCCCCTGGTCGCCGAGGGCCGGCGACGCCTTGCGCTTGGCTGGGCGGCGCTGGCGCAGGCGGGCCTCAACCGAAAGGATCTGGCCGACGCCCGAAAATGGCTGAAAAAAGCCGAGGCGATCCAACCTAAACAGCTTGAGTTGGCCCGGTTGACCCAGGCTTTGGAACAGGCCGAAACCGAGGAGCAGGTCCGGCGACTGGACGCCGAGGCGTTCGCCATCGCCCAGCGCGCCAACACGCGCCGCGCCTACTGGACTTATCTCGAACGATGCGCGCCGACGACGTGCAGCCACCGCGCCGAAGCCGATGCGGCGCTGGCCCGGCTGGCGCCGCCCTATCCGATCTTGCGCGATCGCTTGAGCGATGGTTCGCAGGGCCCGGAGATGGTCAGGCTTCCAGCGGGTGGATTCCAGATGGGGTCGCCGGCCCACGAGAAGGGCCGTTACAACGATGAAGCGTATCGGGGAGCGCGGATCGGGAAACCGTTCGCCATCGGCAAATACGAAGTGACGTTTCAAGAGTATGATCGATTTGCGGCGGCGACCGGCGCGGCCCGGCCCAACGACCAGGGCTGGGGCCGCGACCGGCGGCCGGTGATCAACATTTCCTGGATGGGTGCCGTGGCCTATGCCGACTGGTTGTCGAAGCAGACGGGGGCCCGTTACCGTCTGCCCACCGAGGCGGAGTGGGAGTACGCGGCGCGCGCCGGGGTAGCGGCCAGCCGCTACTGGGGCGACGATCCCGACCAGGGTTGCGCCTACGCCAACGCCGCCGATCTGGACGGCAAACAGGCTTACGTGGGCTGGATAGCGATGAAATGCCACGACGGCGAGGTTCACGCGGCGCCGGTGGGCAAATACCGCAGCAACGATTTCGGTTTGCACGACATGCTCGGCAATGTGCTGGAATGGACCTGTTCGCTGTACGATCAGGGGGTTCCCTCGCCGGTTCAGGAATGCGAGGACCGGGCCGGAGACCGACAATTCGTGGTGCGCGGCGGCTCCTGGAACGACGAGCCGCGCAATGTCCGATCGGCCGACCGGCATCGCGCCCGGCCCGACTTCCAGGACTATTCCCTGGGATTTCGCCTGGTTCGGGAGTTGCCCTAGATTTTGTTTCCAACGCCGTGAGTGGATCGGTCATGGCCGCGACCCCGTCGACCCGTGGATGGTGGAGCCTCGAGTCCCTGGGGCGAGCCGCCCTCCGGTTGCCGGAGGGCGCGCTGGAGGAGCTGGATTTTCTGGCGGTCGTGCTGATGAGCGCCGGTTCGATGCCGCGGGGAGAATGGCCGTTCCTGATTCGGCACGCCTGGCAGCAGGTTTACTTCACGGCGGTGCAGCAAACCTATCTCTTCACGGCGGTGGGCGCGATCATCGGCGTGTTGACGGCGTTTCCGCTCATCGCGTTTCGGATCGAGGATCCCCACCTGCTGGGTCGCATCATGCACATCATGATGTATCACCAGCTCAATCCCATCTTGGCCACGTTGTTCGTGGCCGGGCTGTCTGGTGCGGCCATCACCGCGGAACTGGGCGAACTCAGGGCCAACCAGGCGATCGAACATCTGGTGGCGATGGGCGTCAATCCCCACAGCTTTTTCGTGTTGCCCCGCCTGATCGGCATGGTGGTGTCGCTGCCGATTCTGGTGTTGTGGTTGAATCTCGGCGTCACGGTCGGCGCGGCGACGATGCTGAGCCTTTACCAGAACGTGCCGCCGACGGCGTTTTTTCGGATGTGCCTGGCGGAACTGAACCTCGGATCGCTGGCCTTGACCGGCGGGATGGTGGTCATGCAGGCCATCCATGTCGTTCTGGTGCAAACCTCGCGCGCCTTTCGGGTCGGCGCCTACGTGGATATTCCGCGCACCCTGCCCAATGCCTTCGCGCGCTCGTTCATTGGCTGCCTGATCATCACGCTGTTGTTTTCACTGGTGCGTTATGGCTGAGACGGTGGTGCGCGCGCGCGGTTGGGTGCTGGATCGGCGACCGCCGCCGCAGCCGTTCGATTTCCAGGTCATGCCCGGTGAACTGTGGATGTTGGTGGGCGCGGTGAATTCGGGCCGACGCGAGCTGATTTACAGTCTGGCCGGGCTGGTCGAACCGCGCGCGGGCCACCTCGAGTTGTTCGGGCGCGACGTCGCCCGCCTGGGGCCGCGCGCGCGCGCCCACCTGCATCGCCGGATCGGCGTGGTGCTGGAGCAGCCGGGACTGGTGCCGGCCTGGAGCGTGTTCGAAAATCTGGCGCTGCTGGTTCGCTATCACCGCCTGGCGCCCGGCGGCGCGGTCGAGGACTATGTAGTGAGGTTCGTGGAGTCTTGCCGGTTGTCGCGCGCGATCCTGGGTCGGCTGGTCAGCGAGCTGTCGCCGCTGGAGAGCCAATGGATCGGTTTGCTGCGCGCGCTGGTCATCCGGCCGCGCCTGTTGCTGGTCAGCGCCTATCTGCCCCGGGAGACCCTGGTGGCGGGTTATGGGGTGTGGACGTTCTTCGCCGAGGTGGTCGCGCCGATGAACATGGCCATCCTGGTGGATGCCGGCCCGCAAGCCTTGCCCATCGGCCCGGAGACGCGCCTGCTGGTGATGGACGAGGGAACCTTGCTGGCGACGGGCCGGGCGCGGGAACTGGCGGAACACCCGGACGCGACGGTCCGAAGGCAGGTCAGGTTCGATCATGCTTGAAACCGCCATCGGCGCCCGCTATCGGCGCTATCAGCGCGCGGTCGGCCTGCTGATCCTGGTGACGCTGGGCGTGCTGTTCGCCCTGCTGTGGATGGCCAACCGCCAACTGGGTTTTTTCAGCCAGACCTATCGCCTGCACGGCTTTCTCGACAATGTCCGCAATCTTCGACAGACCACGCCGGTCACGCTGGCGGGGTTGAAGATCGGCGAGGTGCGCGATCTGGCCATCACCGACTACAACCAAATCCGCGTTGAATTGCTGCTTTACCGCGAATACCAGCCGCGCGTCCGCGCGGATTCGACCGCGCGGATCAAGACCGACGCCTTGGGGAACGCGACCATCGAACTCAACATGGGCGATCCGGCGCGACCCGTGCTGGGGGATGGCGCGGTAATCCCGTTCCAACGTGCTCCCGATCTCGAGGCCGTGATGCTTCAGGCTCAGGAACAACTGGGGCAGATCGGCGTGGTGCTGGCGAACGTCAAGGCGATCACCGATGAATTGAAACGGCCCGAGGGCGCCCTGCTGGGAACCTTGGATACTTTCGCTCAGGTCATGCGTGAACTGGCGCCGCTGTTGCGGAATCTGACAGCCGCCAGCCAGGAGATGAGCCAGTTGGCGGCCGATCTGGCGGTGGTCGGCGGGCGGATTCGCGCGGGACAGGGGGCGCTGGGTGAGCTGACGGAGAGCGCCAGCCCGCTCTCTCGCCAGATCGCGGCCAGCGCGCAAAAGCTGCAAGCGGTGATGACCGGTCTGGAAACCCTGGCGGCTCGCTTGCCTGGTTACGGCCAGCGGGTCGAGCGGATCCTGCGCCAGACCGAGGCGATCATGGCCGGGCTGGCCAGGGCCAGCGCGCATGCGCCCGACCTGATGGATCGAAGCCGGGGGGTGGCCGAAAGCGTGGACGAGGTCGTGGATTCGGTCAAGCGTAGCGCCGTGTTGCGCGCCCTGAGCCCGGCGTCGGATACACTCAGCCGGCCGTTGCTGGAAGCGCCCCGCGATTGGGGGGCGCTGCCCGGGGCGCCGCCCTAGCTGAACCGGAGGCGCGCGTTGATGGCGGGGTGGAGGGGCAGGGTGGCGCGAGGCATTGGCGGGCTGGTTCTAACCGGCTTGACGGCTTGCGGCGGTCTGGCCCTGACGCCCTTGCAGTCGCGATATCAGCGCGAGACCGAGCGCGCGCTACGCTATCATGCCCATGGCGAGTTGTCGCGAGCGTTGGCGAGTTATCGAGAAAGTCTGCGCTGGGCTGAAATGGCTGACGATCGGCCGGCGATGCTGGCGCAGGAGTTGAATGTCGGCGCGCTGGCGCTGGCGCTCGGCGACTGGGCGTTGGCGGAAGACGGGTTCCAGCGGGCGCAACTCATGGCGGCGGTGTTGTCTGATTCAACAGGCGAGTTGCGGGCGGGACTGGGTCTGGCCCAGGTCCGCCTGCGGCAAGGTCGGTTCGATGACGCGCGGCGGGCGTTTCAGCAGGCGCTGGATGATGCCCGGGGACGGGACGTCGCCGCCATGGTGGTGGCGTTGAACGGTCTGGCGCTGGCCAATCAGGCGCTGGGGCAAACGCCGGTGGCGCGGGCGGCGCTGGCCGAGGCCGAGCCGTTGGCCCGCGCCCAGGACGATCGACGCCTTCTGGCCGCGACCCTGGCGAATCGAGCGGCTTTGGCATTGCGGGCGGGCGAGGTGGAATCCGCGGAACGGTCGCTGGAAGAAGCCATCGATATGGATCGCGCCGCCGAGAACCTGCCCGGGTTGGCCCATGATTTGCTACTCTTGGGGCAGGTACGGCAACGGCAGGGCAGAACGCCCGCCGCCCAGGAGCTGGCCCGGCGGGCGAGAATCATTCTCCAGCATACCGGTCAGCATCCACGACCGTCCGGCGGCGCGACCGCAAGTCCGGTTTCCGAGGGCGTAAATCCTGGTGTGCGTTTGCGGCCAGCGGGATTAAAATCAGCCCGACGGGATGGTTCATCCCAATAATAACGCTATCCGGGGCGCCGGATGCTTGGAACGATCGCGCGACATGGGCGGCGCCCGCCAACCATCTCCACCGACGTCACGATGGGAAGTCATGAACAAGAAATCCAATACGCTGCCAGTCGGTTATCGCCTGCATCAGTACCGCGTTGAAGGGGTGCTGGGCGCCGGCGGATTTGGCATCACCTACAAGGCGGTGCATGAGGCGCTGCAAACCCGGGCGGCCATCAAGGAATATTTTCCGGTGGAGTGGTCCTATCGGGATCGTGACGATGTCAACGTCCTGGCCAATACCCAGGGCGCGTTGCCGACCTCCGAGGCGGGCGAGGATGTCTGCTATACCTGGGGCCTGGAGCGGTTTCTGAACGAGGCTCGCATCCTGGCTCAGGTCAATCATCCCGGCGTGGTGCGGGTGCGGGATTTCTTCGAGGCCAACGGCACCGCCTACATCGTCATGGATTACGAAGACGGCGAACCGCTCAGCCAAATGCTGCAACGAGAAAAAACCCTGACCGAGGAGCAGATCCGCCGTCTGCTCGGCGATGTGCTGCCGGCCCTGGAAGCGGTGCATGCGCAAGGCTATCTGCATCGTGACCTCAAGCCCGCCAATCTCTATCGCCGTTCGGATGGCCGAACCATCCTGATCGATTTCGGCGCGGCCCGGCAGGCGCTGGGCCGCCGCAGCAAGAGCGTCACCAGCGTGTTCTCGCCCGGTTACTCGCCGATCGAGCAATATCTGGTCGATGGCAAGGGCTACGGCCCCTCGACCGACATCTACGCCGTGGGCTCGGTGCTCTATCATTGCGTGACGGGCGTGGCGCCGATCGAGGCGCCGGCGCGCGTCCTCGACGACCCGCTCAAGCCCGCCGCGGTGGTCGCGGCCGGGCGCTATAGTCCGACGCTGTTGCGGCTGGTGGATCGCTCGATGGCGGTTCGGTCCGAAAAACGTTTCCAGACGGTCGCCGAGATGCGGGAGGCGTTGAACGCGCCGGACCCGCCAAGCCCACCGCCCCCGGCTCAACTGGACGAGGACGATGGCAACCGCACGGTCAAGTGGGAATCGCCATGGCGCCCGATTCCGCATCCGAGTGGCGAGAGGCCGCGCCTGGTGATTCCCGAACCGCCCAAGCCGCCGCCCCCTGGCCCCATCAAGCCTCCGTGGCTGAACTGGCGTCGGGGCGCGGGGATTTTGGCGGTGGTCGCGGTGCTGGCTGGCGGCGTGGAGGTCGCTCGGCGCCTCATTTGGCCGCCCGGCGGTGGTTCATCCACCCAGACGGAGCCGCCGACACCGGAGCCGCCGACACCGGAGCCGCCGACACCGGAGCCGCTGAAACCCAAGTCCGGCCAGGATTACACCGAGCCGACGACCGGCATGGAATTCGTCTGGATTCCCCAGGGTTGTTTTACCATGGGCAGTCCGGAAACGGAAAAGGGGCGTAGCACCAACGAAACGCCCCATCGAGTTTGTTCGCAGGGGTTCTGGATGGGTAAGTACGAAGTGACCAACGCCCAGTATCAGCGCTTCGAGCCCGGTCATGACAGTGGATTCTATGAATCCTACAACTTGAACGGTCCCGATCAGCCGGTGGTGCGGATCAGCTGGCAGGAGGCGATGGCTTACGCCGACTGGCTGTCGGATAAGGCCGGGTTGCGATTCCGCTTGCCGACCGAGGCGGAATGGGAATACGCGGCGCGAGCGGGCGGCTCCCTTTACCGTCCCTGGGGAGACGATCCCAATCAGGCTTGCCGCCATGCCAATATCTACGACGAGACCGCGCGCAAGACTAAGCCGCTGCCCTGGGCCAACTATCCCTGCGAGGATGGCCAGGGCGTGGTCGCCCCGGTGGGCAAGTACGCCCCGAACAAATTTGGTTTGTACGACATGCTGGGTAACGTCGCCGAATGGACCTGCTCCGAGTACGACAGTGCCTACGCCGGCGGCGAGACCCGATGCGCCGATCCGAACGCGGCCGGTGGACGGCGGGTCTTGCGCGGTGGTTCCTGGACCGAGTTCCCGGAATTGCTACGGTTCGCTTACCGGTTCCCCACCGTACCGGGAAATCGAAAGTTCGATTACGGATTCCGCCTGGTGCTGACGCCATGAGCCCGACGGTAAAGTTCGTTGGAGAGTGGGGTATGGGGAAAATCCTGTTGATGAGGGCATGGGGATTGCTGCTGGGGCTGGCGATCGCGCTCTGGTCGCCGGCCGGGCCGGCGCGCGCGGCGGGCACCGTGCCCGAGGCGCGAATGACGGCGGCGGTCGTCGAATTTCAGGTGCGGGGTGGTCTCGACGAGCAGTCCGGCGCCATCATCGCCGATCAGATGATGGCGGCCATCGCCAATACCGGCCGCTTCATACTGCGGGATCGCTTGCCATTGTCGGCGGCGGCCAAGATCGCCAAGGCCAGCGAGCTGGGCGAAACCGGGTTGCTCGACCCCAAGACCGCCGCTGAATTGGGTCGTTTGTACGGTCTGGACGCAGTGGTGACCGGCGGGGTTTACAAACTGGGAGACCTCATCACCGTCACCGCGCGCTTGATCGATACCCGGAATGCGTCGTTGCTGCGCAGCGGCCAGATTCAGGGCAAGGATATCGACACCATCCAGATCAAGATCAACGAATTGGCGACGATGGTCACGGCCCCGCCAGACGCCCCCAAGCTCTATGCGCTGACGGTCAAGACCGATCCGGCCGACGCCAACGTCCGGTTGCTGAACAGCCCCAGGCCGTATCAGCCTGGAGTGCAGTTGGCGGCTGGAGAGTACGAAATCGAATTGACCCGACCCGGATACGTGACGCGCAAGGAAAAGCTGCGGATCGCCGACCGTGATCTGACGGCGAGCGTCACGCTGGAAAAGGCCAAGTACGGTCTGACCATTCGGCCAGAGCCGACGGACGCGCAGGTTCGATTGCTCAACGGCCCGGCGGGTTATCAACCTGGCGTGGCGCTGGCGCCGGGCGACTACGAGGTCGAGGTGACGCGAGAAGGCTACGTGGCGCGCAAGTTCCCGGTGCGGATCGTGGACGGCGATGTGGCGGTGCAGGTGACGTTGCAAAAGGCGCCCCCGCCCCCGCCTCCTTCCCAATACCGCTTGACCGTGCTGCCCGATCCCCCGCGGGCCACGGTGCGGCTGCTGAACTCGCGGACGCCTTATCAAGCCGGCGTGCAATTGCCGCCGGGGGAATATCAGATCGAGGTTACCCTGGACGGCTATGAGCCAAGCCGAATTCCGGTGCGGATCGCTGGCAGCGACGTGACCTTGCCGGTTGGTCTGAAGAAAATCGAACGACCGGCGGCCTATCGCCTGACTGTGCAGCCCGACCCCGCGACTGCCCAGGTGCGGCTGGTGGATGCCAGCGCGGTGTACCAGCCTGGCGTGCCATTGCCGCCGGGTCGCTACACGGTCGAGGTGACCCAGGCCGGCTACGAGCCAGCTTGGGTGACCGTGCAAATCGTCGACAGCGATGTGATGGCGCCGGTCAAACTGACGCGAAAGACCCAGGAGCCGCCCAAGCCGTCGTCGTATCGGTTGACGGTGCATGCCGATCCCGCCGCTGCCCGGGTCCGACTGTTGAACACCAAGACCGCCTATCAACCCGGCGTGGCGCTGGCGCCGGGTAATTACACGATCGAAGTGTCTTTAAAAGGATACGAGACCAAGCAAATTCCGATACGGATCGCCGACAGTGACGTGACGGCGCCGGTCACGCTGGTCAAGGCGGCCGAACCCACGCAATACCGCCTGACGGTGCAGACCGATCCACCGGGCGCGCAAGTGCGCTTGCGGGGAACCAAGACCGCTTATCGGCCGGGGGTTTCGTTGCCGCCGGGTTCGTACACGGTCGAAGTCTCCCAGTCGGGCTATGAGACGAAACAGGTCACGGCGCGGATCGTGGATGGCGACGTGACGGTTCCAGTGACGCTGGTCAAGGCGGCCGAACCCACGCAATACCGCCTGACGGTGCAGACCGATC
>ERZ761602.3967-NODE-3967-length-19868-cov-7.165346_pt1 | contig 19868 bp, 21 predicted proteins | sample MGYA00512165_ERZ761602 | MGnify/ENA primary metagenome ERZ761602 (study PRJEB28899, sample SAMN02445085) | bioreactor sludge metagenome | biome: EBPR sludge; isolation source: Thorneside wastewater treatment plant | place: Australia: Brisbane, Thorneside... | reverse complement strand
CGTAGCCCTTCGCATCGTTGAACCACTTGACGGTACCGGTTGCCATTCGCTTGCACACCTCTTGGAGACACGGGTGGAGGCCCGCACATCGTTCGGATCCAGGCCCCGCACGGCGGCAAAGGCGATGCGAAATCCTCGAAGCCAAACTCCAAGGCGCCTTTTACGCCGCTTTGCCGGGTCTCGTCAATAGAGGATTCCCCAGCGGCGCGCGGGGCCCGGGCCCGCCGGCCGGGGTCTTGAAAAAGGCCCCGCCTTTCTCCATATTGGAACGCGAAGTCACCCGGTCCCACCGCCGCGCGCCCCGCGCCCCCTAGGCATGCCCAGCAAGTCCAGCGGCTCGACGCTCGCCAAGGCGAGCGCGGCCAAGACCAAGCCGCCGCCCCTGTTCCAGGTCGTCATGTACAACGACGACTACACGCCGATGGAGTTCGTGGTGGAGGTGCTGCAGACGTTCTTCGCCCTGCCGCGGGAAGCCGCCACGCAGGTGATGCTCAAGGTGCACACGGAAGGCCGGGGCGTGTGCGGCGTCTACCCCCGGGACGTGGCCTCCACCAAGGTGGAGCAGGTTGTCGCATACTCTCGCCAGCACCAGCACCCGCTGCAGTGCGCGATGGAGGAAACATGATCGCCCAGGAGTTGGAAGTCAGCCTGCACATGGCCTTCGTCGAGGCGAGGCAGAAGCGGCACGAGTTCATCACGGTCGAGCACCTGCTGCTCGCGCTGTGCGACAACCCCTCGGCCTCCGAGGTGCTCAAGGCCTGCGCGGCCAAGGTCGAGGATCTCAAGAAGGCCCTGGCGGACTTCGTCATGCAGCACACGCCCACCGTCGCCGGCACCGGCGAGGTCGACACCCAGCCCACGCTCGGCTTCCAGCGGGTGATCCAGCGCGCCATCCTGCATGTGCAGTCCTCCGGCAAGAAGGAAGTCACCGGCGCCAATGTCCTGGTGGCCATCTACGGCGAGAAGGATTCCCACGCCGTCTATTTCCTGCACCAGCAGGGCGTCTCCCGGCTGGACGTGGTCAATTTCATCTCCCACGGCATCACCAAGAATCCGCAGTCCGCGCCGCGGGAGGAGGGCGAGGGCGAAGCCGAGGGCGCCGAGGCCCCGGGCGCCGGTGGCGCGCTGGAGAGCTTCACCCAGAACCTCAACCAGCTGGCGGTGGACGGCAAGATCGATCCGCTCATCGGCCGCGAGCCGGAGCTCGAGCGGGTCATCCAGATCCTCTGCCGACGCCGCAAGAACAATCCGCTGCTCGTGGGCGAGGCCGGCGTGGGCAAGACCGCGATCGCCGAGGGACTCGCCAAGCGCGTGGTCGACGGCGCCGTGCCGGAAGTGCTCGCCAAGGCGCAGGTCTACGCCCTCGACATGGGCGCGCTCCTCGCCGGCACCAAGTACCGGGGCGACTTCGAGCAGCGCCTGAAGGCCGTGCTCAAGCAGCTCGTCGACAACCCCAACGCGATCCTCTTCATCGACGAGATCCACACGCTCATCGGCGCGGGCAGCGCCTCGGGCGGCACGCTGGACGCCTCGAACCTGCTCAAGCCGGCCCTGTCGTCGGGCGCCCTCAAGTGCATCGGCGCCACCACGTACAACGAGTTCCGGGGCATCTTCGAGAAGGATCACGCCCTGTCCCGACGCTTCCAGAAGGTCGACGTGAACGAGCCTTCGATCGCCGAGACGGTGGAGATCCTTCGCGGACTCAAGTCCCGCTTCGAGTCCCACCACGGCGTGAAGTACACCGCCAACGCCCTGTCGACGGCGGCCGAGCTCGCGGCCCGCTACATCAACGACCGCCACCTGCCCGACAAGGCGATCGACGTGATCGACGAGGCAGGTGCCCTTCAGCGCATCCTGCCCAAGTCGCGGCAGAAGAAGGTCATCGGCAAGCCCGAGATCGAGGAGATCGTCGCCAAGATCGCCCGCATTCCCGCCCGCAACGTCTCGAGCGACGACCGCACCGCGCTTCGCAACCTCGACCGGGACCTCAAGGCCACCGTCTTCGGCCAGGACGCGGCCATCGAGGCGCTCTCGGCGGCCATCAAGATGGCGCGCTCGGGCCTGGGCAATCCCCAGAAGCCCATCGGGTCGTTCCTCTTCTCGGGGCCCACGGGCGTGGGCAAGACCGAGGTCGCCCGCCAGCTCGCCTTCATCATGGGCGTGGAGCTCGTGCGCTTCGACATGTCGGAGTACATGGAGCGCCACGCGGTCTCCCGCCTCATCGGCGCGCCCCCGGGCTACGTGGGCTTCGACCAGGGGGGGCTGCTCACCGAGGCGATCACCAAGCACCCGTACTGCGTGCTTCTGCTCGACGAGATCGAGAAGGCCCACCCGGACATCTTCAACATCCTGCTGCAGGTGATGGACCACGGCTCGCTCACGGACAACAACGGGCGCAAGTCCGACTTCCGCAACGTCGTGATCGTCATGACGACCAACGCGGGCGCCGAGGGCCTGTCGAAGAACGCGATCGGTTTCGCCGTCGACAAGCGCTCGGGCGACGAGATGGCCGAGATCAAGCGCCTGTTCACGCCGGAGTTCCGCAATCGCCTGGACGCCATCATCTCCTTCGCGGCGCTCGACGAGAACATCATCCTGCGGGTGGTGGACAAGTTCCTCATGCAGCTCGAGGGGCAGCTGGCCGAGAAGAAGGTCGAGGCCCTGTTCACGGAGGCCCTCAAGAAGTACCTCGCCAAGAACGGCTTCGATCCGCTCATGGGAGCCCGGCCGATGGCCCGCCTCATCCAGGACACCATCCGGCGTGCCCTGGCCGACGAACTGCTCTTCGGTCGGCTCGCCGGCGGCGGCCGCGTCACGATCGACGTGGACGACGAGGGCAAGGTCCGGCTGGACATCGCCACGGGCGCCGCGCCGGCGCCCACGCCCGTCGAATCGGCCTGAGAGCCGGGCAGGGCGATCTCCAAGGGGTAGGGATAACCCCACTCGGCGTATTTTCTTTTCGCGCCGGAACGGGTTAAAAGGGGGGCAGCCACCCGGTCCCGGCGCGAACGCGCCGGAGAAAACCGGCGAGCATCCCGTCCCTTTTCCGAGGAGAATCGCGATGACCCGTTCCGCCCTGGCCCTGGTGGCCAGCCTGGCCGCGGTGGGCGCCCAGGCCCAGCAGCCGCCCGCGCCGCCGGATTTCGCCCCGTCCAATCTCACCCCGGCCGGCGTGCGCGCCCTGGCCGCTACCTGCGCCTCGTGCCACGGCACCCAGGGCCGTCCGGCCCCGGGTTCCACGCTGCCCGGCCTTGCCGGCAAGCCCCGGGACGAGATCGCCACCTCCATGACGCGTTTCCGGGAAGGCAAGAAGCCCGCGACGGTCATGCACCAGCTCGCCAAGGGCTACACGGCCGAGGAGATCAGCGCCCTCGCCGACCATTTCTCGCGCCTGCCGCGCTAGGGGGATCCATGAACAACCAACGCAGGCAGTTCATCCGCGCCGGCGCCGCCGGCCTCGCCTTGGCCGGCATCGCCGGTTGCGCCGGCATCGGTGGCGTCGCGTCCAAGGGGCGTGTCGTGGTGGTGGGCGGCGGTTTCGGGGGGGCCACGGCCGCCAAGTACATCCGGCTGCTGGACCCGTCCATCGAGGTGGTCCTGGTCGAGCCGAACGACGTCTTCGTTTCCTGCCCGATCTCGAACCTCGTCCTCGGGGGATTCAAGACCATCGCGGACGTGACGACCCCCTATACCGGGCTCGAGAAGAACCACGGCATCCGCATCGTCCGCGACCGCGCCACGGCCGTCGATCCGGGCAAGCGCGAGGTGCGCCTTGCCGGCGGCGGGGCGCTCGCCTTCGACCGCGTGATCGTCTCGCCGGGCATCGATTTCATCCCGGGCGCGATCCCGGGGCTCGCCGCGCCCGGGGCCGCCGATCGCGTCCTTCACGCCTGGAAGGCCGGTCCCCAGACGGTGCAGCTTCGCCGCCAGCTCGAGCAGATGCGCGACGGCGGCGTCTACGTGCTGTCGGTGCCCGAGGCGCCCTATCGCTGCCCGCCGGGCCCCTACGAGCGCGCCTGCCAGGTCGCCGCGTACTTCAAGGCCGCCAAGCCCCGCTCGAAGGTGCTCGTCCTCGACGCGAACGGCGACGTCACTTCGAAGGGACCGCTCTTCAAGAAGGCCTGGAGCGAGCTCTACAAGGGCATCGTCGAATACCGCCCCAACAGCAAGGCGGTCGACGTCGACGCCCGTGCCGGCGTGGTCAAGCTCGAGCTGGAGGACGTGAAGGGCGACGTGATCAACGTGGTGCCGCCGATGAAGGCCGGCGCCATCGCCGATCCGTTCATCACCGCCAATCGCCGCTGGTGCGAGGTCGACTGGCTCACCTACGAGTCCAAGGCGGCGCCGCGCGTCCACATCCTGGGCGATGCACTCCAGATCGCGCCGGCCATGCCCAAGTCGGGCCACATGGCCAATGCGCAGGCGAAGGCCTGCGCGGCGGCCGTCGTCGCCTTGATGGGGGGCGAGGCGCCCAATCCGGCACCCACGCTCACCAACACCTGCTACAGCTTCGTCTCGAAGGACCTCGTGGTCCACGTGGCGTCGGTCCACAAGTACGACCGCCGCGACCGCACGATGAAGGCGGTGCCGGGGGCCGGCGGCGTCTCGTCGGCGATGAACGAGGTGGAGGCCGACTACGCCCTCAACTGGGCCGCCAACATCTGGTCGGACACGCTCGCCTGAGGGGCGCCGGCCGCTCGCCGGAAGGGGCCGCCTCGGGGCGGCCCTTTTCCTTGTGACGGGATGAAACGCATCCGCCCGCGCGTTCATCCCGTATGATCGCCGGGTTGCCGGGCCCCTGCGCCGCCCGGGTCGCGCCGACGACGCTCCAAGAACCATCGCCATGAGCCCGCCATCCTCCCGCCGCCGCGTGCTGTTCCTCTTCGCCGACGAGTGGGACCGGGAGCGACTCGCCCGCCGGGCGGACGCTTACGAGTGCCTTCACGAAGGTTTCGACCTGTTCCGCTTCCCGGAGAACGCCCGGCTCTTCACGTTCGACGCGCTCGCCTTCGCCGACCGGCTCATCCGGCGCTACCGCAATGCCGGGCTCGACGCCGTCGTCACTTCCGACGAGCAGTTCGGCCCGCCGATCGCGAGTCTCGTGGCGGCCGGACTCGGCCTTCCCCACGCCCCCCTTTCCGCGATCCTCACCGCGCAGCACAAGTACTACGCGCGCCGCGCCTTCCAGGCGGCGATGCCCGAGGCCAATGCGGCCTTCGGCCTGATTCCCCGCGACTTCCGCCGCACCCGCGAGGTTCCGCTGCCCTTTCCCTTCTACGTGAAGCCCGTGAAGGCGGCCTTCTCCGTGCTCGCCCGGCGCGTCGATTCGTGGGAGCAACTCGACCGCCATGCGCGTTTCGGGCGGTTCGAGCAGGCCATCATCGAGCGCCTCGTGAAGCCGTTCAACGACGTGATGCGGGCGCACTCGGACTTCACCGTGGAGCCCTTCAGCCTCATCGCCGAGGAAGTGGTCGATGGCCACCAGGTGACGGTGAACGGCTTCGCGCGGGAAGGCGCCGTCACGATGCAGGGCGTGGTCGATTCCGTCATGTATCCCGGCACGGACCAGTTCCAGCGCTTCCAATACCCTTCCGCCCTGCCGCCGGCGCTTCAGCGAACCGCGGAGCGCACGGCCGAGCGCGCCCTCGCGGCGGTGGGCTTCACCCACGGCATGTTCAACGTCGAGCTCCGTGTCTGCCGCGCCTCTGGGCATGCACGCGTCATCGAGATCAATCCCCGGGCCGCGGGGCAGTTCTACGACCTCTTCGAGCGCGTGGACGGCTACGATCCCCTCGACTGCCTCGTCGCGCTCGAGGCAGGCGAGGCGCCGGTGCTGCGGCGGCGCGAAGGCCGCGATGCCGTCGCCGCCAGCTTCGTCTTCCGCGACCTGGCGGGCGAGGGGCTGTCGCGATGGCCGGACCGGGCTCGCGTCGCACGCCTTCGCGCGCAGCACCCGGAGGCGAGCCTCATGGTCTATCCCAAGCGCGGCGCCGACCTGCGTCGCGAGATGAAATGGCTCGGCACCTACCGGTACGCGGTCGCCAACGTGGGAGCCTCCTCGCCCGAGGCGCTTTACCGCGCCTACCGGCGGATCTCCGATTCCATCGATTTCCACCCGGCCGGCCACCGTGCCCCGAGCGTGGACGAGATGCTCGCGCCGGCGGGCGACTAGTCGGGCCGGCCGGCCTCGAGCCAGGCCGGGTCGAAAGCCGGGTTCGTGAGCGACGTGAGGACGTGGTCCCGCCACGCCCCGTCGATGAACAGGTAGTCCCGGGCGAAGCCTTCGGCCACGAAGCCCAGCCGGGCGAGCAGGGCGCCGCTGCGGACATTCTCGGGCCGATGGTTGGCCATGAGCCGATGCAATCGAAGAGGGCCGAACGCGTGGCCGATCACCGCACGCAGCGCCTCCGCCATCACGCCCCGGCCTTCGTGCCGCCGGGCGAGCTGGTAGCCGAGCATGGCGGCGTGGAAGGGGCCCCGGAAGATCTGCGTGAGGTTCGCCGTGCCGATGACCTCGTCGCCGCCGTCCGGGGGAAGGAGCACCCACCGCGCGGTGAGGCCCGCCTCGAAATCCGCCGCGTCCTTCCCGAGCCGCGCGGCCCAGCCTTCCTCGGTGAAGGCCTGCGGGGGAATCGGCGGCGACCAGGGCGCCAGGTGCCCCTCGTGATTGTCCCGGTAGAAGCGCGCGAGGCCCGCGGCGTGGGCGGGCCGGGAGATCTCGATCCGCAGGCGCGGCGTGTCGAGGCGCGCGGCGGGCGCGGTCACGCCGTCCTCAGGCGGCGAAGACGCGCCACTGCTGGGGCCAGCCCTCGGTAGGCGAGCGCTTGAAGCCGCTCTTGGCGAAGAGGTGCCAGCGGCCGATCACGTAGGCGATGAGCGCGTTGGCGTAGGCGGGCACGTCCCAGTCGGCGGGCAACTGGCCCGCGCTCACCGCGAGGCGGGCGCTCTGGCGAAGGCTCGCCTCGAGGCGGTCGACCAGCTGGTTCACGCGCTGCTGGAGCCGCTCGTCCTCGATCGCGAGGGCGTCGCCCGTGAGCACGCGCGTCATCCCGGGGTTCTTCTGCGCGAAGCCGAGCATCGCGAGGACCATCGCCTCGACCTGCTTGATCGCGTCGGGCTCGTCCGCCTGGATGCGGTTCACCAGGCCGAAGAGCGCCTGCTCGATGAACTCGATGAGCCCCTCGTACATCTGCGCCTTGCTCGCGAAGTGGCGGTAGAGCGCCGCCTCGGAGACGTCGAGCTTCGCCGCGAGCAGCGCGGTCGTCACGCGCTCGGCGCGGGGTTCCTCCAGCATCGATGCCAGCGTCTGAAGGATCTGCGCCTTGCGTTCGCCCGTCCTTGCCATGGCCTTGTCCCCCTTGCCTAGCGGCGGCCGCCGAAAATGGAGCCCAGCACGCCACGGATGATGCGCCTTCCGACCTCGCTGCCGATGGCGCGCGCGGCGCTCTTGGCGGCCGCTTCCATCGCGGTCTCGCGCGTGCGTCCCTTGGCCGCGGGCTCGTCGCCCCCCGGAAGCCCCAGCTTGCCCAGGATGCCGCCGAGCCCGCCGGAGGCGGCCTCGCCCTGGGCGCGGGGCTCGGCGCGGGCCTTGAGCTGCTCGTAGGCCGACTCGCGGTCGACCGCCTTCTCGTAGTGGCCGGCCACGAGCGACGAGGCGATCGCGGCCTGGCGCTCGGCGGGCGTGATCGGGCCGATGCGCGAGCGGGGCGGCACCACGAGGGCGCGCTCCACCGGATGGGGGCGGCCCTTCTCGTCCAGGAAGGAGACGAGCGCCTCGCCCACCGCGAGCTCCGTGATGGCCGTCGCCACGTCGAGTTTCGGGTTGGCCCGGAACGTCGTGGCCGCGGACTTGACCGCCTGCTGGTCCCGCGGCGTGAAGGCGCGAAGGGCGTGCTGCACGCGGTTGCCGAGCTGGGCGAGGACCGTGTCGGGCACGTCGAGGGGATTCTGCGTGATGAACCACACGCCCACGCCCTTGGAGCGCACCAGGCGCACCACCTGCTCGATGCGCTCGAGCAGCTCCTTGGGCGCGTCGTTGAAGAGCAGGTGCGCCTCGTCGAAGAAGAACGCGAGCTTGGGCTTGTCCGGATCGCCCACCTCCGGCAGCTGCTCGAAGAGCTCCGACAGGAGCCAAAGCAGCATCGTCGAGTACACGCGCGGGCTCTGCATGAGGCGCTCGGCCGCCAGGATGTTGACCACGCCGCGGCCGTCGACGGACTGCATGAGGTCGTTCAGGTCGAGGGCGGGTTCGCCGAAGAACTTCTCGCCGCCCTGGGATTCGAGCGCGAGCAGGCCGCGCTGGATGGCGCCCACGCTGGCGGTGGAGATGTTGCCGTACTGCGTGCGGTACTGCGCGGCGTTGTCGCCCGCGTGCTGAAGGAGCGCCCGCAGGTCCTTGAGGTCGAGCAGGAGCAGGCCGGAATCGTCCGCGATGCGGAAGACGGCCGCGAGCACGCCGGCCTGCGTCTCGTTGAGGTTGAGGATGCGAGAGAGCAGGAGCGGACCCATCTCGCTCACCGTCGCGCGCACCGGGTGGCCGAGCTCGCCGAAGACGTCCCAGAAGGCGACGGGGCAGGCCTCCGGCGCGTGGTCCGCGAGGCCCAGGGCCTTCACGCGCTCCGCGACCTTCGCGTTGCCGCCGCCAGGGGCGGCGAGGCCTGCGAGGTCGCCCTTCACGTCGGCGAGAAACACGGGCACGCCGATGCGGCTCAGGCCCTCGGCGATGGCCTGCAGGGTGACGGTCTTGCCCGTGCCCGTGGCGCCGGCCACCAGGCCGTGCCGGTTGGCCATCCCGGGCAGCAGGCCCGCGTCGGTGTCGCTTTTCGCGACGATCAGGGGGGGGAGCACGGGGCGCCGCTCGGGGGAAAAGGGGAGCGGGGATGTTACCATTAGCCCCCTCGAAACTGAATGCGCACCGAGTCCCATGGCAGGCCACAGCAAGTGGGCGAACATCCAGCACCGCAAGGGGCGTCAGGACGCCAAGCGCGGCAAGATCTTCACCCGTCTCATCAAGGAAATCACGGTCGCGGCCCGCATGGGCGGGGGCGATCCGGCCATGAACCCGCGCCTCCGGCTCGCGATGGACAAGGCGACCGAGAACAACATGCCCAAGGACAACATCGAGCGCGCCGTGAAGCGCGGCACCGGTGACCTGGACGGCGTGAACTACGAGGAAATCCGGTACGAGGGCTACGGCGTGGGCGGCGCGGCCGTCATCGTCGATTGCATGACGGACAACCGCACCCGTACCGTGGCCGAGGTCCGCCACGCCTTCACCAAGCACGGTGGCAACATGGCCGGCGAGGGCGCGGTGGCCTTCCAGTTCCGCCACTGCGGGCAGTTCCTCTTCGCCCCCGGCACGCCGGAGGAGCGGGTGATGGAGGCGGCGCTCGAGGCGGGCGCGGAGGACGTCGTCGCGAACGACGACGGCTCGATCGAGGTGATCTCCGGCCCCAACGACTTCGCCGCGGTCAAGGCGGGCCTGGAGAAGGCCGGTCTCAAGGCCGAGCTCGCCGAGGTGACGATGAAGCCGGGCGTGGAAGTGGATCTCGCCGGCGACGACGCCGTGCGCATGCAGAAGCTCCTGGACGCGCTCGAGTCCCTCGACGACGTCCAGGAGGTCTACTCCAACGCGGTGATCGACGAGGCGGGGTGAGCGTCGCCGCGCCCGCCCACCGGATCCTGGGCATCGACCCGGGGCTTCGCGTCACCGGCTTCGGGATCATCGGGCGCGAGGGCTCGCGCCTCGCCTACGTGACCAGCGGCTGCATCCGCCCCGACGTGGGAGACGACCTGCCGGCGCGCCTGCGGGTCATCTTCGATTCGCTCACGCAGCTGGTCGCCGAGCACCGTCCCGGCGAGGCCGCCATCGAGAAGGTCTTCGTGAACGTGAATCCCCAGTCCACGCTGCTGCTCGGCCAGGCCCGGGGCGCCGCCATCTGCGCGGCCGCCGCCGCCGGCCTGCCCGTGCACGAGTACACCGCGCAGGCCGTCAAGCAGTCCGTCGCGGGCACGGGCAGCGCCCGCAAGGAGCAGGTGCAGGAGATGGTGAAGCGCCTGCTCGCGCTGCCGGGCCGCCCTTCGCCCGATGCCGCCGACGCGCTCGCCTGCGCGATCTGCCACGCCCACGGCACCCAGGGCATGGGGGGCCTGGGCACGACCGGCCTTCGCGTGCGCCGAGGGAGGCTCTCGTGATCGGGCGGGTGGCCGGCAAGCTCGTCGACAAGAGCCCGCCGACGGTGCTCGTCGACGCGAACGGCTTGGGCTACGAGATCGACGTGCCCATGAGCACATTCTGCAACCTGCCGCGCACGGGCGAGGCCGTGGTCCTGCTCACGCACCTGGTGGTGCGCGAGGACGCGCACCTGCTCTACGGCTTCCTCACGGCGGGCGAACGCCAGGCCTTCCGCCAGCTCCTGCGCATCAGCGGTGTCGGCCCCAAGGTGGCGCTCGCGGTCCTGTCGGGCCTGTCCGTCGACGAGCTCGCCTCGGCCGTCGCCACGGAGGACGCCGCCCGCCTCACGCGCGTGCCGGGCATCGGCAAGAAGACCGCCGAGCGACTCGTGCTCGAGCTGCGCGACAAGCTCGCCGGGGCGCTGCCCGCGGCGCCGGCCGCCGGCGGCCACGGCGGGGACGTGCTCAATGCGCTGCTGGCCCTTGGCTATAATGACCGCGAAGCCTCGGGCGCGCTGCGCGCCCTGCCGCGAGACCTGCCGCTCGCCGAGGCGATCCGCCAGGCCCTCAAGCTCCTCGCCAAGCCGTGATCGAGACCGACCGACTGTTGACCGGCGCGCCGGCCTCGCGGCAGGAGGAGGGCGAGGAGCGCGCCCTGCGCCCCCGCCAGCTCGCCGACTACGTGGGCCAGCCCCGCATCCGCGAGCAGCTCTCCATCTTCATCGAGGCCGCCCGCGGCCGGGGCGAGGCGCTGGACCACGTGCTGCTCTTCGGCCCGCCGGGCCTGGGCAAGACCACGCTCGCGCACATCGTCGCGCGCGAGATGGGCGTGGGCCTACGCCAGACCTCCGGCCCGGTGCTCGAGCGTCCCGGCGACCTCGCGGCCCTGCTCACCAATCTCGAGCCCCGCGACGTGCTCTTCATCGACGAGATCCACCGGCTCAACCCGGTCGTCGAGGAGATCCTCTACCCGGCCCTCGAGGACTACCAGATCGACATCATGATCGGGGAGGGACCCGCGGCCCGCTCCGTGAAGCTCGACCTGCCGCCCTTCACGCTGGTGGGCGCGACGACGCGCGCCGGCATGCTCACCAACCCGCTGCGCGACCGCTTCGGCATCGTGGCGCGGCTCGAGTTCTACTCGCCCGAGGAGCTGGTGCGCATCGTCTCGCGATCCTCCGGCCTGCTCGAGGTCGACATCGAGCCGGAGGGTGCCGTCGAGATCGCCCGGCGCTCCCGGGGCACGCCGCGCATCGCCAACCGGCTGCTGCGGCGCGTGCGGGACTACGCCGAGGTCAAGGCGAACGGACGCGTGAGCGCCGAGGTGGCAGACACGGCCCTTCGCATGCTCGAGGTGGACGCGGTCGGGCTCGACCTGCTGGACCGCAAGCTGCTCATGGCGATCGTCGAGAAGTTCGGCGGCGGTCCCGTGGGCGTCGAGAACCTCGCGGCGGCCATCGGCGAGGAGCGCGATACCATCGAGGACGTGCTCGAACCCTATCTCATCCAGCAGGGCTACCTGCAGCGCACGCCGCGGGGGCGCGTCGCCACCGCCATCGCCTACCGGCACTTCGGGCTGGCGGGCGGGCCGGGCGCGGCCGCCGGGGAGCTCTTCCCGTGAGCCGCATCGCCGTGAAGCCCCGCCTGCAGCCGGAGCTCTTCACCTACTCGTTCCCGGTGCGCGTGTACTTCGAGAACACGGACGCGGGCGGCGTGGTCTACCACGCGGAATACCTCAAGTTCATGGAGCGCGCCCGCACCGAGTGGCTCCGGCACCTGGGCCACGACCACCAGGCCCTCGCCAAGTCGCACCGCGTGGTCTTCGTGGTGACGGCGATCGCCGTCGACTACCTCAAGCCTGCGCGGCTCGACGACACGCTCGCCGTGAGCGCCCGGCTCGAATCCCTGGGCAAGGTGCGCTGCGTCTTCGCCCAGGAGATCCGGCGCGAGGACGAACTGCTCGTCACCGCCCGCGTCACCGTGGCCTGCGTGGGCTCCGAATCGATGCGGCCGACGGAAATCCCCGAGGCCCTGCGTCGCAAGATGGAAGCCTCGATCTAGGAAAGGCGCCATGAACGTCACGCACGACCTCACCATCGTCTCCATGATCGCGAACGCGAGCGTCGTCGTGCAGGCCGTCATGGCCGCCCTCGCGCTCGCCTCGCTCCTGTCGTGGACCTACATCTTCATGAAGCTCTTCGCGATCGGGCGGGCCAAGCGCCAGGCCGACGCCTTCGAGCGCGAATTCTGGGGTGGCGCGGACCTCGTGGGCCTGTACCAGCGCGCCGCGGGCGGGCGCTACGTGGCCGCCGGGATGGAGCGCATCTTCGAGGCGGGCTTCAAGGAGTACCTCAAGCTCAAGGGGCGGGCCGGCGCCGACGTCTCGGCGCTCATGGACGGCACGCGCCGCGCGATGAAGGCGACGCTCCAGCGCGAGCTCGACGCGCTCGAGGCGCACCTGTCCTTCCTCGCCACCGTCGGCTCCGTGAGCCCCTACGTCGGCCTCTTCGGGACGGTCTGGGGGATCATGAACGCCTTCCGGGGGCTGTCCAACGTCGCGCAGGCGACGCTGCAGCAGGTGGCCCCGGGCATCGCCGAGGCGCTCGTGGCCACGGCCATCGGCCTATTCGCGGCCATCCCGGCGGTGATCGCCTACAACCGCTTCAGCCACGAGATCGACCGCCTCGCGGGGCGCTACGAGAGCTTCATGGAGGAGCTCTCGAACATCCTGCAGCGGCAGGCCCACGCCCCGGAGCGCTGAGCGATGGCCCGCCGCCGGCGCGCGATGGCCGAGATCAACGTCGTGCCGTACATCGACGTGATGCTGGTGCTGCTCATCATCTTCATGGTGGCCGCGCCCCTCATCAACCCGGGCCAGATCGACCTGCCCCAGGTCGGGGCGAAGCTCGATCCGGCCGTGGCGCCCCTCGAGGTGCGCGTGCGGGCCAACGGCGATCTCGCGCTCGTGGACCGCAACCGCTCCCCGGACGAATTGCGCGTCACCCCGGCGAGGCTCCTCGAGGCGGTGCGAGAGTCGCAGAAGGCGAGGCCCGGGCAGGCCGTGGTCATCGCGGGCGATCGCGCCGTGCGCTACGAGGAGGTCCTCAAGGTGATGGACCTGCTGCAGCGCGGGCAGGTGACCAAGGTGGGCCTGCTCGCGCGGCCCGCCCCGTAAGGCGTCCCGTCCCGGTGAGCGATCCGCTGCCCAGCCGCCGAGCGCGCGAGCCGGGAAAGATCCGTTCGCTGCTGCTCGCCCTCGCGGTGCACGGGGCCTTCTTCGCCCTCATCGTGTTCGGGGTCTCCTGGCAGAGCCGCCCGACGCCGCCGCTCCAGGCCGAGCTCTACAAGGAGCTTCCCCCCGGCAAGCCCGCCGCACCGAAGCCGGATCCCGCGCCCGAGCCCCCGAAGCCCGAGCCGCCCAAGCCCGAACCGCCGAAGCCCGAACCGCCCAAGCCCGAGCCCGCGAAGCCCGTGCCGCCGAAGGTCGAGCCCAAGCCCGAGCCGCCGAAGCCGGACCCGGCGATCGCCGAGAAGAAGGAGCGCGAGCGCAAGGAGAAGGAGCGCAAGGAAAAGGCCGAGCGGGACAAGCAGGAAAAGCTCGAGAAGCAGCGCCGGGAAGAGGCCGAGAAGAAGCGCGCCGCCGACGAGGCCGAGAAGAAGCGAAAGGCCGAGGAGGACAAGGCCCGGCAGGCGAAGGCGCGCGCCGAGGCGCAGGCGAAGGCCGCGGCCGAGCAGGCGGCGCGGGAGGCAGCATCGGCTCGCGAGAGCGAGATCAATGCGTGGAGGGGCCGCATCCGCGATAAAATCCGCGGGCGCGCCAACGTGCCGGACACCGTCACCGGAAGGCCCGTCGTCGCGGTGCGCATCACGCTGCTGCCGGGAGGGGAAGTGCTCGACATCCGCGTGGAGAAATCGAGCGGCAACCGGATCTTCGACGAGGCCATCGTGCGGGCGATCCGCAGCGCCTCGCCCCTGCCGGTGCCGCCGGCGAGCTCGGAACTTTTCCCCCAGTTCCGGGACCTGAGATTGAACATCGACCACGACCGCTGAGCGCCACGCCCCATGAAGCGCCTCCTATTCGCCCTCGTCCTCATCGCCGCGAGCCTCCTCGCCCGCGCCCAGCTCACCATCGACATCACCACCTCGGGCGGCCGCCAGGTGCCCGTCGCCGTGATGCCCTTCGCGGGCGAGGCCGCCCAGCCCCAGCCCGTGAGCCCGGTGGTCTCCGCCGACCTCGCGCGCACCGGCCTCTTCCGGCTCGTGAACACCGTCGGCGTGAGCCCGCTGCCGACGGAGCCCTCCGAGGTCAATTTCGTCGACTGGCAGGCGCGCTCCGCCGAAGCCCTCGTGATCGGCAAGATCGAGCCGCTGCCCGACGGCCGGCTCGAAGTGCGCTTCCGCCTCTTCGACGTGCAGAAGCAGTCCCAGCTCGCGAGCTTTTCCTACGTGGTCGCGCCCGCCCAGCTGCGGGCGACGGCGCACCGCATCGCGGACGTCGTCTACGAGAAGCTCACGGGCGAGAAGGGCGTCTTTTCCACCAAGATCACCTACGTGGTGAAGCGGGGCACGCGCTTCGAGCTGCAGGTGGCCGACGCCGACGGCGCCAACGCCCAGTCCGTCCTCGCTTCCAACGAGCCCATCATCTCGCCCGCGTGGTCGCCGGACGGCAGCCGCATCGCCTACGTGTCCTTCGACCAGAAGAAGCCCGTGGTGGTCGTGCAGAACCTCGCGCAGGGCACGACGCGGGTCGTGGCCAACTACCGCGGCAACAACAGCGCGCCGGCCTGGTCGCCGGACGGCTCCGTGCTCGCCGTCACGCTCACGAAGGACGACATCGCGCAGATCTACCTCGTGCCCGCCGCCGGGGGCGAGCCGCGCCGCCTCACCACCACGCCCGCCATCGACACCGAGGCCCATTTCTCGCCGGACGGCAAGTGGATCGCGTTCACCTCGGACCGCGGAGGATCGCCGCAGGTCTATCGCATGCCGGCCGAGGGCGGCCCCGCGCAGCGCCTCACCTTCGAAGGCACCTACAACGTGCGCCCGCGCTTCAGCCCGGACGGCAAGACCCTCGCCTTCGTGCAGCGGGAGGCCGGCCGCTTCCGCATCGCTTCCCTCGAGCTCGCCACGGGCCAGGTCACCGTCCTCACCGACGGCACGCTGGACGATTCGCCGAGCTTCGCGCCCAACGGCAAGATGATCCTCTACGAGGCGGCCGTGGGCGGGCGGGGCCAGCTCGCCGCCGTCTCGAGCGACGGGCGCGTCCGCCAGCGCCTGGTGTCGTCGAGCGGCGACGTGCGCGATCCCGCCTGGGGCCCGTTGCCGACCCACTGAAGCGGGGCGCAGAATCCCGCCTGAGCCTCACCGTCCCGAGCGCTTCATCCCGAAAGGAGTCACGCCGTGAAGAAAATCGTTCCGATCCTCGCACTCGCCGTCCTGGCGGCCGCCTGCGGCAGCCAGGAAGTGAAGAAGGACGTGCCGGTCAGCGACCGCACCTCGTCGACCACCCAGCCCGGCAAGTCCGGCAGCGCGTCGACCACGACGCCGTCGCAGCAGTCGGCCATCGCGGCCAATCCCCTCAAGGATCCGAAGAACATCCTCTCGCAGCGCAGCGTGTACTTCGAGTTCGACTCGAATGCCGTCAAGGACGAGTACCGGGGCCTCGTGCAGGCCCACTCGAAGTACATGGTGGACAAGCGCGACACGAAGATTCGCATCGAGGGCAACTGCGACGAGCGCGGCAGCCGCGAGTACAACCTCGCGCTCGGCCAGCGCCGCGCCGAGGCGGTGAAGAAGGTCATGACGGTCCTGGGCGTGGCCGAAGGCCGCATCGAGACCGTGAGCTTCGGGGAGGAAAAGCCCCAGGCCGCCGGCCACGACGAGGCGAGCTGGTCCAAGAACCGCCGCGCCGACATCAAGTACGCGGGTGAGTAGGGCGCGCTTCATCGCCGCCGCGGCGCTTCTCGCCGCGGCGGGCGCCGCGCAGGCGGGCCTCTTCGACGACGACGAAGCGCGCAAGCGCATCGAGGAACTCCGATCGGAGCAGGTGCGCGCCACGCGCGAGGTCACCGACCGACTCCAGAGACTCGAGGAGGGCGTGAAGAACCTCGGCGTCGTGGACCTGCTGCGCCAGATCGAGCAATTGAACGCCGAGATCGCGCGCATCCGCGGCCAGCTCGAGGTGCTCGCCAACCAGAACGAGCAGGTCGCCAAGCGCCAGCGCGATTTCTACCTGGACCTGGATTCGCGCCTCAAGCGCCTGGAGGGTGGCCCGGCCGCCTCGTCCCCGCCCGCGCCGGATCCGGCCGCGTCCGCGCCGGCCGTCTCGACGGTGGCGCCCGCCACGACCGCCGCCGCCCGCCCCCCGTCGCGGGACGAGCAGGCCCGCGAGATGAAGGCTTACGACGCCGCCTCGGGGCTTTTCCGCCGCAACGATTTCGCCTCCGCCGCCGAGGCCTTCAACGCCTTCATCAAGGACCATCCCGCGAGCGCCCTCGTGCCGAACGCGATGTACTGGATCGGCATCTGCCACGCGAACCTGCGCGACTTCAAGGCGGCCCTCGCGGCGCAGGAATCCCTGCTCGCCAAGCACCCGCAGTCGCCCAAGGCGCCTGACGCACTGCTCGCGATCGCGGCACTCCAGGCCGAGCAGGGGGATTCGGGTTCGGCAAGGAACACGCTCGAGGACATCATCGCCCGCTATCCCGGGTCCGAGGCGGCCGGCAAGGCCCGCACGCGACTCGCGGCGCTGCGCCGCTAGCGGCACGATGGCCCGCGCCGTCGTCCTGGTTTCCGGGGGGCTCGACTCCGCGACGGTCCTCGCCATCGCCCGGTCCGAAGGGTGGCAGTGCCACGCGCTGTCCGTGGACTACGGCCAGCGCCACCGGGCGGAGCTCGATGCCGCCGCGCGGGTGGCCCGGGCCCTGGGCGCCGTCGAGCATCGCGTAGTGTCCGTGGGGCTCTCGGATTTCGGCGGCTCGGCCCTGACGGACCCGGGCATCGCCGTGCCCACGGCGCCCTCGGCCGGCATTCCCGTCACCTACGTCCCGGCCAGGAACACCGTGATGCTCGCCCTCGCGCTCGCCCACGCGGAGGTCATCGGGGCCGACGCCCTCTTCACGGGCGCCAATGCCGTGGACTATTCCGGCTATCCCGACTGCCGGCCGGAATTTCTCGCGGCCTTCGAGCGCCTCGCCAATCTCGCCACGAAGCGGGCGGTGGAGGGCAGCCCCATCGCCGTCAAGGCGCCGCTCGTGGCCCTTTCCAAGGCCCGGATCGTGCGGCGGGGGCTGGACCTCGGCGTGGACTTCTCCCTCACCGTGTCCTGCTACGCGGCCGACGGGCAAGGGCGCGCCTGCGGCGAGTGCGACGCCTGCCGCCTGCGCCGCGAAGGCTTCGCGGCCGCGGGCGTGCCCGATCCCACCCGCTACGCGCCGCAGCCCGCGCCTGCCCACATGGGTATCGCGCCCTAGCCCATCGGAGGGATGGGCCGGACGCGGGCGCCGTCCTATCGTTCGGGCACAACGCCCCCGGAGGGTCCCATGAGCACCACCGCCCATCTCGCCACGACGGTCGCCCTGGCCGGCTTCGCCATCGCCTTCGTCACCGGCGCCGTGGCCCAGCGCACGAACTTCTGCACCATGGGGGCCGTCTCCGACGTGGTCAACATGGGCAGCTGGGGGCGCATGCGCATGTGGCTGCTCGCGGTCGCCGTGGCCATCGCCGGGGCGGCCGGCCTGCACGCCGCGGGGCTCATCGACCTCACGAAGTCCATCTACGTGCGGGCGAACCTGCCGTGGCTCTCGCTCCTCGTCGGGGGCTTCACGTTCGGCGTCGGCATGACGCTCGGCTCGGGCTGCGGCAACAAGACCCTCGTGCGGATCGGCGGCGGCAGCCTCAAGTCCGTCGTGGTCCTCGCCTTCCTCGCGATCTCCGCCTACATGACGCTCAAGGGGCTCTTCGGCGTCTGGCGCGTCACCTTCCTCGATCCGGTCACCGTGGATCTCGCTTCCTTCGGCCTCGCGGGCCAGGACCTGCCGTCGATGGCCGCGAAGGCCCTCGGGATGGACAAGCGCACGGCCCTCATCGCCGTGGCCGGGGTCGCCTGCGTCGCGATCCTCGCCTTCGTGGCGGCGGACCGTCACTTCCGCACCGACTTCGACCACTGGCTGGGCGGGCTCGCGATCGGGGCGATGGTCGTGGCGGGCTGGTACGTCACCGGGCACGTCGGTTTCGCGGAAAATCCCGACACCCTCGAGAACACCTTCTTCGGCACCAACAGCCGGACGATCGAATCGCTTTCCTTCATCGCGCCGGCGGCGTACCTGCTCGAGATCCTGCTGCTCTGGAGCGACAAGTCCCTGGGCATCACTTTCGGCATCGCGCTCGCCCTCGGGGTCATCGCGGGCTCCGCCGCCTACAGCCTCGCCACGCGATCCTTCCGCTGGGAGGGCTTCGCCTCCGCGGAGGACACCGCCAGCCACGTGATCGGCGGCATCCTGATGGGTTTCGGGGGCGTGACGGCCATGGGCTGCACGATCGGGCAGGGCATCACCGGCTTGTCGACGCTCGCCGTGGGCTCCGTGCTCGCCACCGTCGCCATCGTGGCGGGCAGCTGGGCGACGATGCGCTGGCAGCTCTGGCGCCTCGAGCGCGAGGCCTGAGGGCCCGCCCGGGTTTGACCGGAAACGGGCCCGGACGCTATAATCGCGCCTCTTTTCCGGGGCGTTAGCTCAGTTGGTAGAGCAGCGGACTTTTAATCCGTTGGTCACTGGTTCGAATCCAGTACGCCCTACCACGACACCGTGGCAGGGCGGGCGAAACACCGGAAAATGCACGGGCTGTTAGCTCAGCTGGTAGAGCAGCGGACTCTTAATCCGTTGGTCGAAGGTTCGAATCCTTCACGGCCCACCAGAATCGCGAGGCGGGGCCCGGTCGCCGGACCGGGCCCCGTTTTTCATTTCCGCTTCCCCTTCCCCTCCCGGCGCACTTTCCCCCCCATTCCGGGCAGCCCCATCCCCCATCGGGGTGATGGACTTCGGGCCCCCGTTCCGACGAAATCACGGTGCGGCTCTCCGGCCCCCGAATCCACAGGCAAGCATCCATGACGCCCCCCGACGGTTCCGTCACCTCCGAGGTCAAGAAGACCACCTGCTACATGTGCGCGTGCCGCTGCGGCATCCGCGTGCACCTCGAAGGCGGGCGCATCCGCTACATCGACGGCAACCCGGACCACCCGCTCAACAAGGGCGTGATCTGCGCCAAGGGCAGCGCCGGGATCATGAAGCAGTACTCGCCCGCGCGGCTCACGCAGCCGCTTCGCCGCAAGGCCGGCGCCGCCCGCGGCGAAGGGCAGTTCGAACCCATCACCTGGGACGAGGCCTACGCGACGCTCGCCGAGCGCCTCGGCAAGATCCGCAAGACCGACCCGCGCGGCTTCGCCCTGTTCACCGGCCGCGACCAGATGCAGGCCCTCACGGGACTCTTCGCGCGCCAGTACGGCACGCCCAACTACGCGGCCCACGGCGGCTTCTGCTCCGTGAACATGGCCACGGGCATGATCTACACGATCGGCGGCTCGTTCTGGGAGTTCGGCGGGCCGGACCTGGACCACGCCCGCGTCTTCGTGATGCTCGGCACGGCCGAGGACCACCACTCCAACCCGCTCAAGATCGCGATCTCGAAGTTCAAGCGCG
>ERZ761602.3966-NODE-3966-length-19870-cov-7.662175_pt1 | contig 19870 bp, 20 predicted proteins | sample MGYA00512165_ERZ761602 | MGnify/ENA primary metagenome ERZ761602 (study PRJEB28899, sample SAMN02445085) | bioreactor sludge metagenome | biome: EBPR sludge; isolation source: Thorneside wastewater treatment plant | place: Australia: Brisbane, Thorneside... | reverse complement strand
GTCCATGCGGTCGAGGAACTGGCGCGCGTAGGGCGAGAAGGTCTCGACGTAGCGGCGCTGGCCCTCGGCGTAGATCGTGTCGAAGACGAGGGAACTCTTGCCGCTGCCCGACGGGCCCGTGACCACCACCAGCTCGCCCGTGGGGATCTCGAGGTCCAGGTTCTTCAGGTTGTTCTGGCGCGCGCCGCGGATGACGATGGTCTCGGCGGCATCGGGGGTGGCTTCGGGGAGGGCGGGGGGCGGCGTGAGGTCGTTCATGGGAATCCCGACGGGCGCGCCCCATCGGACGCGCAATCGGCCATTGTAGGCACGGAAGCGAGGTCCCGTGCCCTCCGTAGGACCATGGTTCCGGGTTTGGGGATAACCGTCGCGGCTGGCCCCGGGCGCGACCCTTTCATCCCCAATGCGGGATGGCGCGGAACCGCGATCAGGACAGGAATCGCCTCGGGGAAACCGCGCCGGCGAGGGGCGCCGGCAAGGGGCACGGCTCGCCCGCGAGGCGGCTCGCCACGAGTTCGGCACCCAGGGGCGCCCACAGCAGGCCCCGCGATCCCAGGCCCGCCGCGATCCACAGGCCGGGCGAGGCCGTCTCGCCGAAGATCGGCAGGCGATCGGGCACCGTCGTGCGGTGGCCGGCCCAGCCTTCCAGGTCCATGGGATGAAGGTCCTGCACGAAGCCCGGCACCATCGACTCGGCGCGGGCGAGGTTTTCCCGGTGATCGACGGCGCGGGCATCCTCGCCCGGGTCGTCGTGCTGGAAGGTGGCGCCGATCGCGAAGCCGCCTTCGGGGATCGGCGCCACGTAGCCGTTGCCGCTCACCGCGACATCGAGGCGGCGGCCGGCATCGGGCGCGAGATAGGTGACCTGCCCTCGCACGGCGTGCAGCGGAAGCCGCGCCTCGGGCGCGAGACGGGCCGCGTCGACGGCGTTGGCGAGCACGAGCGTCGTCGCCTCGCCCAGCACGCGACCGTCCGCGTCGAGGGCGCGCCAGCGGTCGGCCTCCCGCTCGAGCCTTTCCACGCGGCCCTTCACGCGCCGGATGCGATCGCCCGCCCGTGCGAGACCTGCGATCGCGAGGCTCTCGGGCGAGACGCTCGCGGCGAGCGGCATCCACCATCCGGGCCCGCCCACCGGACGGCCCGCCCGGCGAGAGGCTTCGCGCGCGTCGACGAAAGCGAGCGCCTGCGCCGGCCAGCCCTGGGACGTCACGATGGCCTCGAAGCGGCGGGCCTCGTTGTCGTCCTGCGCGAGCTGCAGCACGCCGCAGCGATCCCACAGCAGGTGGAAGCCTTCGCGTTGGAGATTGGCGTAGTGCTGGAGCGCGTAGAGAAACGCGGGCCGCGAAAGCTGCGCGTTCATCGCGTCGCGCACGTTGGCGACGGGCCGCACGAGGCCGGCGCGGGCGTTGGCGCGTCGCTCGCGCGGTTCGACCAGCGTGACGGCGACGCCCCGCGACGCGAGGCGGTCGGCGACGAGGATGCCGGAGAGCCCGCCGCCCACCACGATCGCTTCCTTCGCCGGTGTCGGCGTCGCGCGCGCCTCGCCTTCGTAGACGCCCGAGAGCATCTCGCGCTTGTGGCCGAAGCCCTCGCGCCGCTCCAGCCGGAAGCCCGCGCCCGCGAGCGCCGCCCGCACGCCCGAGGCGATCGTCCAGGTGGCGAGCGTCGCGCCGGTCGAGGCGAGGCGCGCGAGCTCGCGGACGATCTCGGGCGACCACAGCTCCGGATTGCGGGACGGCGAGAAGCCGTCGAGGAAGAAGGCGTCCGCCGCGAGATCGAGCTGGGGCATCCAGGTCCGCGCGTCGCCGAAGGCGAGGGTGAGGATCACGCGGCCGCCGTCGAAGTGGATGCGGTGAACGCCTTCGAGGAGAGGCGGCCACGCCGTCACCAGCGCGCCGGCGAGCGATCTCAGTTCGTCGAATGGCGCCAGTGCGCGCTCGAGGTCCTCGCGGGTGAGCGGATGCCGCTCGCAGGAGACGAAGTGAAGCCGCGCGGGGCCGGCGGGATCGGCGCGCAGGCGATCCCACGCGGCGAGGAAGTTCACGCCCAGGCCGAAGCCCGTCTCGAGGATCGTGAAGGTCTCGCGGCCCCGCCAGCGCGCGGCGACCGATGCGCCTTCGAAGAAGACATGGCGCGACTGGCCCAGGCCCCCGTCGATCGTGTGGTAGATGTCCGCGAAGCGCTCGGACCAGGGTTGCCCGCCTTCGGTCCAGTCGAGGCGGGCCGGTTCGACGCTCACGGGGCGGCCGGTCATGGCCCCATGATACCGCCCGCGTCGCGGGCGCCCCGCTAGTAGAGCGCGCCCGCGAGCCGGCGGCGGTAGTCGGACACCAGGTCGGGATCGGCCATCTCGAAGACGGCGAGCATCTTGCGCCGGCCGATGTCGTCGCCGAACGCGCGGTCGCGCTTCACGATCTCGAGCAGCTGGTCCAGCGCGAGCGCGAAGGCGCGCGAGGCGATGTGGACTTCCGCCAGGTCGAGGCGCGCCGCGAGGTCGGCCGGGTCCGCGGCGATGCGCGATTCCAGGAGCGAGGCGGCCGGCAGCGAGGCGGCCTTCTCGGCGGCCTCCAGCCGCGCGGCGGCCACGGCATGGCCCGCGGCTTCGGCGGCGCGTCCGGACAACAGGGACCAGTGCCCGCGGGCCGCGGCCGTATCGCCCCGGTCGAGCAGGAGCTGCACGAGATCGATGCGCGCGGCGTCGAAGGACGGGTCGAGCGCGAGGGCCTGCCCCAGGGATTTCTCGGCGGCCCCGTCGTCGCCGCGGGCACGGGCGTCCCTCGCTTCCTTCAGCGCGATCTCGGCTGGCGCGGGCACGAGGTCGGCGAGGAAGCGGCGGATGGCGCCCTCGGGCTGCGCGCCCACGAAGCTCGAGACCGCCTTGCCGTCGGCGAAGGCCACCACGAAGGGAATCGAACGCACGCCGAAGCGCTGGGACAGTTCGGGGTTCTCGTCGGAATTGACCTTCACCAAACGCCAGCGGCCCGCGTCCTCGCGCTCGAGCTTCTCGAGCAGCGGTCCCAGCGCGCGGCAGGGTCCGCACCAGGGTGCCCAGAAATCCACGAGGACGGGCGCCTCGCGGGAAGCGTCGATCACGTCGCGTTCGAAGGAGGCGAGGGTGGCGTCGATCATGGCGGTCCGATGCGGGGAGGCGGGATTCGATGCGGGTTAGATGGCGCCGGCCGCGCCCGGTTCAAGCCACGGCCTTCGTCATCGGCAATAATGGGGCGTCCAACGACCCGATCGAAGGGGACCGCGCATGGCGCTGCAACTGGATCTTCCGCCCGGACTCACCGGCACCGCGGAGCTCGTGGTGGGCGAGCAGCACACGGCCCCCCGCGTGGGCAGCGGCCGCATCCGCGTGCTCGCCACGCCCGTGATGATCAATCTCATCGAGGCGGCGGCGCTCTCGGCCATCGAGCAGTCGCTGCCGGAGCAGCACCAGAGCCTGGGCACGCGCCTCGATGTCTCCCACGTGGCGGCCACGCCCGTGGGCATGCGCGTCAAAGCGACGGCGGAAGTGGTGCGCGTGGAAGGCCGGACCGTGCACCTTCGCGTGCGCGCCGAGGACGAGCGCGAGCTCATCGGCGAAGGCACGCACGAGCGGGTCGTGGTGAACCTCGACCGCTTCGACCAGCGGGTGCGGGACAAGGCGGCCCGGGGGGCGTCGGGCCGCGACTGAAGGCGAAGGCTACTTGCCGCGGGCGGCGGCCTCGTCCTCGGCGATGCGGTCCTTCACGAACTTGTAGAGGTACCCGCCGATCACGATCACGCCGATGATCACGGCGAGGCTCATGAGGCCGATCTCGCCGGTGAACAGTTCCTTCATCATGGCCAAGTCTCCCTGGGACCCGTGGATGCGGTCCACTTTAGCCCGGGGAGGGGCGCCGGACCTCTGACGCCGGTCAAAGGCCCGTCAGATCACGTGGGCGCTCACGGCGACCGGCCAGGGGTAGCTGCCGGCCTTCACGCCCGGCGCGAGCTCGAAGCGATAGCTCAGCTCGAAGTCCTTCGCGTGGCGCGCGGCGGCGAGGGCCGGAAGGCTGGTTCCCGCCGGGCCGATCACCACCTCGCCCTGCAGTCCCGAGACCCGGGCACCGCGGATGAGGTCGCTGCGCGAACGGAAATCCACCTGCCAGGCGGTATTGCTCTGCACCTTGAGCAGCGCCGCGGCCGGCACCTCGACGAAGCCGCGGGCGGCGTCCTCCTCGGTGACCTGCAGGCGGTCGGGCTGGCGCAGGACCTCGAGCCGCACCATGGGCGGCACGACGATCGTGAAGTTGATGCTGCGCGTGGCGCTCTGGGCCGCCTCGGCGGGCGAGATCATCGCGGGGCTTCCCACCGCGACCGCGGTCGCGAGCGCAGCGGCCATGAGCTGGCGCTGGACCGCGAGGGCATGATCGACGGCTTCGGCGGAAACGCGGCCCGAGGCCACCAGTTCCTCGCCGAGGCGCCGACCGGAGGCGCGCTGGCCCGCGAGGGCGTCGCGCAGTTCCTCGTCGCCCAGGAGCCCTTCGGCCACGAGGATCTCGCCGAGCCGGAAGCTCTTTTCCTCCTTCGGGAAGAGGCGCCGGAACAGGCCGCCCCGGGGCTCGAGAGCCGCGGGAGGCGGCGAATGGGCCCGGGCGGGCCGGGCGTTCAGGACGGCGGCGAGAGCGTTCATGGCTGGGGTACCGATGTCGCCTTCAGGATCGACAGGGGGGCGGAGACCGCCGAAATCATCCCTTCGGCGGGGCGCAACCGGTCGACGGAGGCGGTGAGAGTGGGAGCGCTCGACCCGGTGACCAGGAGTGCGGCCAGGACGGCGAGGCATCGGCGGCGGAGGATAGCGGGCTTGGCCATGGTCTGATTCCACGAAAAGCGGGCGATTACGCCTGCATTTCGGCAGATACCCGGCCGGACTTGAGCCCGGAATGGCGACGGATGTAATTGTGAGCGCTAGCTCCGGGGGGCCGTGCCCGCCCGGGACTCGAGGAATTTCAGTCCCTGGTAGAGGATCGGGTCGCCGGGCCCGCCGCTGGGGGCGGCCAGGTCCACCGGCAGGGCGGGCCGGACGGCCTCTCGCGGGGTTCCATTCAAGTGGAAGACCCGCGCCGCGGGAAAGCGCAGGGCGATCCCGGAGGCAGGCAATTTCACCTCCCGGGGATCTCCGCGAAGGCCGGCCATCGGCGTTCCGATCAACGTGGCGCGAACTGCCGCCTCGAGCCCGATCGCGAGGGATTCGCCTTCGCCGGCCGTCCAGCGATCGACCAGCACGGCCACCGGCCCGCCATAGGCGAAGTTGCCCCGGGGCGCGATGCGGACGGGCGCGGCCGGGACCGCGCCCTTCGTGCGAGCGGGAGAGCGGACGAGCCAGGGCGTCTCGGCCGCCACGAAGCGGGCGGCGATCGCCTCCGCCACGGCGGGGGCGCCACCGGATCCCGTCTCGCGAAGGTCGAGCAACAGGCCCTTCGTGTCCTTGAGGTGGAGCAGCGCCGCGTCGAAGTGGAAGACGAGCCCCGGATCGGACAGGTTGTTCTTGAGTCGCAGGTAGCCCAGGTCCCTCGATTCGCCGATGCGCCGGGCGATGAGCGGGGGCGTCGATGCGGGCGGCTCGTCGTTGCGCACCAGGTCGAAGGCGCGTACGGCGGCCCCGGCGCGGATGCCGACCGACAGGGTGCCGGACCAGGGACCCGCGAGCAGGCGGCGCAGCGCCCAGTCGCGTGCGCGCGGATCCGCCTGGCGTGAGCGCCTCAGCATCCGGGCGACCGCATCGCCCACGGGCACGCCGCCGATCGTGGCGACTTCCATGCCGGGATGCAGCCCGACGGAATCGGCCACGCTGCCCGCCCGGACCGCGGTGATGATGGCCCTCGCGGCGATCCACTCCGCCCAGACGTCGGAGGCGAAGGGCACCGGGCGGGGCGAACCGGGATTGTGGGCGGCGAGGACGATCGAGTCGTCCTGCAGTTCGGCGAGGGCACCTTCGAGCGCCGAGAGCAACGAGGCGCGATCTCGGGCGGCGACGGCCTTCGGGCGCCATCGGGCGCGGGCGTCCCGCCAATCGGCGGGACGGTCGAGAAAGGCGTAACCCTCGTCGATCGCGCGCCAGAGCGCGTCGAAATCGTCAGCCGGTCCCGGCGTCGCCGCGGCCCGGGCGATCCAGGGCGAGGCGAGCAGCGTGCCCGCTGCACCGCGAAGGAACCGGCGGCGGCCTTCGCGCATGGCGCTCATTGGCCGAAGGGCGATTCGGCGCCTTCGGCGAGCGGCGTGCGGGCGACGTTCATCACCATCGCGAGCAACGAGTAGTAGCCGCAGAGCGCCGACAGGTCCACGATGCCCCGCTCGCCGAAGAGGGCGAGGGCGCGGGCGTAGGTGGCGTCCGACACGCCGCGATGGGTGAGCAGCTCCTCGAGGAAGTCGTGCACGAGCGCGAGATCGTCGGGCATGCGGTCGGGACGCCGGCCTTCCGCCACGGCGGCGATGTGGTCCGCCGCGACGCCGCACTTCGCCGCGATGGGCGCGTGGATCGACCACTCCACGGCCTGCTCCCACCGCTTGGCCACCACGAGGATCGCGAATTCCGACAGTCGCGGCTCGAGGGCGCTGCGATAGCGGAGGTATTCGCCCGCCTTCTGCAGGGGCGAGAGCAGGTCGGGGCTGCGCAGCAGGGGAACGAACGGACCGAATACCGCCCCTCGGGGGCCGGCCACGAGCTCGGCGGCCACGCGGGCCTGGGCGGGGGTGTAGCTGCCCTCGGGCAGCGGGGGCATGCGGTCCTTGGTCGGCTTCATGGCACAGGAGCAGGCGGGCGTCGATGGGGGGGCGGGCGGCGAGACAGGCGCCGACGATGCCGATGCTATCGCACCGGCGATTCCGGCGCCGATGATCGGCATCAACCCGCGATCGGCGACGGACGTTCAGGCGACGCGCGTGCCCAGCGAGATCGCGGCGACGCGGTTGCGACCGCGGTTCTTGGCGAGGTAGAGGGCCTCGTCGGCGCGTTGCAGCAGCGCGTCCGCTTCCGTGGGGCCCTCCTCCAGGCGCGCGGCGACGCCAGCGCTCGTGGTGACGGGAATGCCGATGCCGTCCACGAGGAAGGCCTCGCGCTCCACCGCCTCGCGGATGCGGCCGGCGAGCGCGACCGCGCCCGGTCCCGGGACGCCCGGCAGCAGAACGCAGAACTCCTCGCCGCCGTAGCGCACCAGGATGTCCTCCTCGCGAAGCTGGGAGCGCACCACTTCCGCGAAGCGCTGCAGCACGCGGTCGCCCACGGGATGGCCGTAGGTGTCGTTCACGCGCTTGAAGTGGTCGAGGTCCAGCATCACGAGGGACAGGGGGGTGTCGGTGCGCCGCGCGCGGGAAAGCTCCCGGGCGGCGACTTCCATGAACGTGCGGCGGTTGAGCGCGCCGGTGAGCGGGTCCGTCGAGGCGAGGCGCTGGGCGATCTCGTCGGCACGCTCGGCCTGCATGAGCAGGAACGCGAGGGATCCGGCGAGCGTCGCGCCGAACGCGACGATCGTCGGGCCCGCGAGCATGGGCGAGTCGGGCAGCGCGGCAGCGGCGGGATTCGCGGCGCTCGCGATGCCCCGGCCCAGTAGGGCGGCGGCGTAGGCGAGCTGCGAGCCGACGAACAACCAGCGCGTGCCCCGGTTCACCTCGCCCATCGGGCGCCACGCGAGGGCGGCCACGACGAGGGAGCCGGCGCCGAGCGCGAGGCTCGCCGCGACCATCCGGCCGGCGAAGTCGTCCACGAGCAGGCCCGACAGCAACGCGAGGGCGGCACCGTACGCGTAGGGCGTGGAAGCCGGCAGGCGGATGCCGCGGAAGGTGGCCACCGCGCAGGCCGCGAAGCCCGTCGCGACGGCGACGAGGCCGTTGCCCGCGACGATCGCGAAGGCATCGGGTATGGCCTCGGGCGCGAGGAAGAAGCCGTAGGCCACGCCCTGCACCGCGAGGGAGGCGATCCAGAACGCGAGGCCCTCGCGGCGCGCGCGAGCGGGCGCCATCACGAGCGCGGCAGCGAGCACCAGGTGCGTGACGACGAGGACGGCGAAGAGGGTCTGCAGGTGGAGCATGGCGCCACTTTCCCTCCGGCTGCGCCCGCCCCGCGGTGGCGCACGTCACAAAACCGGCGTCGCGGCCGTGACGGATGTAACCGCCACCGCGCCGGGGCGACGGGCGGCGCGCGCGGGACGACGGGCGGCGGGCCTACTTCGCGAGCACGAGGTTGCGCGTGAGCATCTCGACGAACTTGTCGGGCTTGATGAAGCCCTTGCCCCACTTCTCGTCGTAGTCGCGCGTGGGCTTCGAGGCGACGATCTCCTCGAGCTTGCGGCCCTCGCGGATCTGGGCCTTGATGCGGCCCGAGACGGTGGCGAGCATCTCCCGGTACGCCGCGAGCTCCGCCTTGTTCGACAGCGGCCCGTGGCCCGGGATGATCTTCGTCGCGTCCGTGGCGCGGGCGACGATCTTCTCCGCCGCGGCGATCACGCCGTCCACCGTGCCGCCGCTCGCGGTGTCGATGAAGGGGTACATGCCGTTGAAGTAGATGTCGCCCATGTGCACCACGTCCGCCCGGCGGAAGTGGACGATGGAATCGCCGTCGGTGTGGGCGCGCGGCGCGTGGGCCACGTGGATCTCGTCGCCGTTCAGGTGGAAGGTGGTGTCGGCCGAGAAGGTGATGACCGGCAGCGCCGCCTTGGGCGAGGGCTTGGTGCGCATGCCCAGGAACTCGATGAGCTGGTCCGTGCTCATGCGCAGGCGCGAGTTGTCGTGGGCCACGATCACCGCGCCCGCCTGGCCGAGGGCCTCGTTGCCGCCGGTGTGGTCGAAGTGCCAGTGGGTGTTGACCACGAACTTCACGGGCTGGGGCGTGAGCGCACGGATGGCCGCGAAGATCTTCGGCACGAGGGGCGCGAACTGGTCGTCCACGAGGAAGGTCGCGTCCTCGCCGGCCGAGACCGCGAGGTTGCCGCCGGAGCCCTCCAGCATCCACAGGCCCTCGGCGAGCTTCGTGGGCTTGATCTCCACCTTGGAGAAATCCTGCTGGGCGGGCGCGGGCGCGGCGAGCAAGCCGGCGACGAGGGCGAAGGCGAGGGCGGCGAGGCGCATGGCGGGACTCCTGCTCGGGGTGTCGGGGGTCATTCCACCTTGCCGATGCGCTTCACGACGCCGGCGAGCTTTTTCGCGTCGGCGTCCCAGAAGGCGCGGAAGGCGGGCTGGTCGAGGTACTGCGGCGGGGTCTGCACCTTCGCGAGGGCGGCGAGGAACGCGGGGTCGGCCGCGGCGGCCTTCGCGGCCTCCCGCAGCTTCGCGATCACCGGCTCGGGTGTCCCCGCGGGAACGAAGAGCCCCGTCCATTGGGAGAACTGCGCGTCGTAGCCCAGTTCCTTGAGCGTGGGCACGTCCGGCAGCGCGGGATGGCGCGATTCGCCCCAGCTCGCGAGCACGCGGACCTTGCCGCCCTGCAGGTGGCCCATGATCGACGACGGGCCCGTCGAGAGGGCCTGCACGCTGCCGCCCAGAAGCGCGACGACCGCCGGGCCGGCGCCGGTGAAAGGCACGTGCAGCATCTTCGTGCCCGAGGCGGCGGCCAGCATCTCCATCGGCACGTGCATCGTCCCGTAGTTGCCCGAGGAGCCGTAGGGAATCGTGCCGGGCGCGGCCCGCGCGGCCTCCAGGAACTCCTTCGCGCTCCTCCACGGGCTGTCGGCGCGCACCGCGAGCACCGTGGGGTCCGCCGTGAAGCGCGCGATGGGCACGAGCTGAGCGAGCTGGTACATGGGGTCGCGGCCGAGGATGCGGTCGGCCTCCGGGATGATCGAGATGGACGACAGCGCGAGGAGCGCCGTGTAGCCGTCGGGCTTCGCGCGCGCCACGAACTGCATGCCCACGCCGCCGCCGGCGCCGGCCTTGTTCTCCACCACGACCGCCTGCTTGAGGTGCCGTCCCATGGCCTCCGCGACGGGGCGGGCCGTGATGTCGGCCACGCCACCGGGGGGGAAGGGCACGACCAGCGTCACCGTGCGCGACGGATAGTCGGCCTGGGCGAGGGCGGCCGTGGCGACGAAGGCGAACGGGGCGGCGAGCGCCGCGAGAAGGCGTTTCATGGGATTTCCTCCGGAGGGTCTTCTTATGGGGTGCGGCAGGGCAGGCCGGAGGGACCGGAAATGTCCTTTCCGTCCGGGCCCCAGACGCGGGCGACGAACGGCGTGCCGAGGGCCGCGTCCTTCGCCTTGGGGTCATGCTTGGGATTGGGCTGGATGCGCACCGTGCCGTCTCCGGGCACCTTGAGCAGGCGCGCGGCCGAGCCGGGCCGGGGCACGCCGCAAAAGTAGGCGGGGTCACCGTCGATTCGCACCGTGAAATCCGTGACGGACAGGGGCTTGCCCTCGGGATTGCAGTCCAGGTTCTTGAAGGCGCAGCAGGCCTTGCCGCCGGGCTTGAGTTCGGCCTTGAGCTCCGTCTTCGCCCGGCGCGAATCGGGGTGCGGGTCCTGTTCCACGGCGACCGTGCGGTCCTTGAGCTCGTTGTGGATGCAGTACGCCGATGCCGTCCCGGGCAGGGCGGCGGCGAAAGCGAGGGCGAAGGCGGCGGGTCGGCGCATGGAATCCTCTCGGGATGCGGCGCCATCCTAACGCCAAACGGACGGCCGATTGCAAGGCACGATGCCGGGAACTCGCGAATCCGCGCGGGGCCCAAGGGGCGTCCAACCGGACGAAGAGCGCCCTTCCGGCGCACCGACCCACCGAAAGCCGAGCCATGACGCCCCAGGAACAGGAAGCCGTCCTCCGAATCGCCTTTCTCGCCGCCGCCGCCGATGGCGCCCACGACGATCGCGAACGCGAGGAGCTTCGCCGCATCGCCGCCTCGCTGCCCGACGCCCCCCACGGTGCCGCCCTGCTCCAGGACGCGCTCCTCGGGCGCGTCGGCGTCGCCGAGGCCGTCCGGCCCCTCGCCTCCGACGGCGCGCGCCAGCTCGCCTTCGAGATGGCCGTGTGCGTCTGCGACGCGGACGGTGCCCAGTCGCCCGCGGAAAAGGCGTTCCTCGCTTCGCTCCGGGAGGCGCTCGGGCTCGACCGCGCGAAGAGCGAGGCCTTCTCGGCCCAGGCCGAAGCCCTCGCCGCGAGCCCCGTGTCCGCCTCCGGGCCCCTGGAGCCGCCGCTCGCCGCCACGATGTCGCCCGCGGAGCTGGACGCCATGGTCCTCAACTATTCGATCCTCAACGGCGCGCTGGAGCTGCTGCCCCAGAGCCTCGCCTCCATGGCCATCATTCCGCTGCAGATGAAGATGGTCTATCGCATCGGCAAGGCCCACGGCTACGAGCTCGACCGCGGCCACGTGAAGGATTTCCTCGCGACCGTGGGCGTGGGGCTCACCTCGCAGTATCTCGAGCAGTACGGTCGCAAGCTCGTGGGCGGGTTGCTGGGCAAGCTGGCCGGCGGGCTGGGCCGCGCGATCGGCAGCGCCGCGACGGGCGCGGGCTTTTCCTTCGTGACCACCTACGCGCTCGGGCAGGTGGCGCGTCGCTACTACGCCGGCGGGCGCACGCTCTCGGCCGACGTGCTGCGCCAGTCCTTCGCCTCGATGCAGGGGCAGGGCAAGGGCCTGTTCGAGACCTACCGGGGACAGGTGCAGGAAAAGGCCCGCACCCTGGACGTGGCCGAGGTGCTGCGAAGCGTGAAGGCCTGAGGGCTCAGCGCGCCGCGGGCGCGGGGCAGGCGAGGTCCAGCTCCTCGCGGATCGATTTCGCCGGGAAGTGGAAGGGCACCGGCCCGTCGGGCTGGGCGTGCAGGAACTGGCGCACGAACGGGTCTTCCGAGGCCAGCATGTCCTTCGTGGGGCCGTGGCCGACGATGCGCCCGTCGCCCATCACGAAGAGCTCGTCGGCGAGCTTGACCGCCTCGGTCACGTCGTAGGTGACCACGACCGAGGTGCTGCCCAGCGCGTCGTTCAGCGTGCGGATCAGGTTGCAGATCACGTTGAGCGTGATCGGGTCCAGCCCGGCGAAGGGCTCGTCGTAGATGACGAGGTCCGGATCGAGCGCGATGGCCCGCGCCAGGGCCACGCGCCGCGCCATGCCGCCCGAGAGCTCCGTGGGGTAGAGGCGGTGCGCGCCCCTGAGGCCCACGGCGTGCAGCTTCATCTTGACCAGGTCCGCGATCACGTCCTCGGGCAGGTCCGTGTGCTCGCGCAGCGGGAAGGCCACGTTCTCGAAGACCGTGAGGTCGCTGAAGAGCCCGCCCTTCTGGAACATCATGCCCACCTGCCGGCGCAGCGCGTAGAGCCCCTCGCGGTCGAGCGCGTGCACGTCGCGGTCGCATACCTTCACGGTGCCGCGCGCCGGGCGCAGCGCCCCGCCGATGAGCTGCAGCAGCGTGCTCTTGCCGCAGCCGCTGGTGCCCAGTATGGCGACCACCTTGCCGCGGGGGATGTCGAGGTCCAGCCCGGAAAGGACCTTGCGCGCCCCGTACGCGAAGTGCAGGTCGCGGATCTCGATCAGCTTGTCGCCGGTGAAGGTCATCGCGGCATTGTAAGCTAGGGGCCATTGAACGAAGGAGAGGCCCATGGCCGAGATCCGCAACCTCGCGGTGTTCTGCGATTTCGAGAACGTCGCCCTCGGCGTGCGCGAGGCGCGCTACGACCGTTTCGACATCAGCAAGGTGCTCGAGCGCCTGCTGGTGAAGGGCAGCATCGTCGTGAAGAAGGCCTACTGCGACTGGGACCGCTACAAGGAATTCAAGGCGCCCATGCACCAGGCCTCCTTCGAGCTGATCGAGATCCCGCACGTGCGCCAGTCCGGCAAGAACTCGGCCGACATCCGCATGGTCGTGGACGCGCTGGACCTGTGCTACACCAAGAGCCACGTGGACACCTTCGTGATCGTCTCGGGCGATTCGGACTTTTCCCCGCTCGTCTCCAAGCTCCGCGAGAACGCGAAGACCGTGATCGGCATCGGGGTGAAGAAGAGCACCTCGGACCTGCTCATCGCCAACTGCGACGAGTTCATCTACTACGACGACCTCGTCCGCGAGCAGCCGAAGCGCCAGTCCCAGCCCCGCAAGGCCGAGGGCAAGGCCGAGGCCAAGGCGCCCGCGGCCAAGAAGGACAAGGACGAGGGCGCCGCCCCGTCCGGCGGCGGCAAGAAGCAGGAGGCCTACGACCTGGTCCTGGAGACCATCGACGACCTGATCGACGAGCGCGGGCCCGAGGAGACGCTGTGGGGCTCGATGGTCAAGCAGGCCATCAAGCGCCGGAAGCCCGGCTTCAGCGAAAGCTACTTCGGCTACCGGTCCTTCAACCAGCTGCTCGAGGAGCTGGAGGACAAGGGCCTCATCGACCTGGAGCGCGACGCGAAGAGCGGCGGCTACACCATCCGGAGCTTCGCGCCTGACGAATAGTCGACAGAGGCCCGCCCGGCCCCGGGCGTAGAATCGAAGGCTCCACAACAAGAGAATTGCCGGCGCACGGCAAGCATCGCTGAAAGGGAGCCAAAGATGGGCCTCGTCGATCGCGTCAAGAACATCCTGCTCACCCCGAAGACCGAATGGCCGGTCATCGCGGGCGAGACCTCCTCCACCGCGGACCTGCTGGGCGGCTACGTCGCCCCGCTCGCGGGCGTCTCCGCCCTGTGCGGCTTCGTGGGCCAGTCCCTCGTCGGCATGAGCCTGCCCTTCGTGGGCACGGTGCGCACCCCCATCGTCGCGGGCATCGGCATCGCCATGCTCACCTTCGTCTTCGCGATCGTCGGCGTCTTCATCCTCTCGCTCATCATCAACGCACTCGCGCCGTCGTTCGGCGGCCAGAAGAACCCGGCCCAGGCGATGAAGGTGGCGGTCTATTCCTACACGCCGGCGTGGATCGCGGGCGTGCTCGGCATCATCCCGATGCTGGGCATCCTGGGCATCCTCATCTCGCTCTACGGCCTGTACCTGCTCTACCTCGGCCTGCCGCGCCTGATGGGCAACCCGGAGGAAAAATCGATCGGCTATACGATCGTCGTGGTGATCTGCGCGATCGTCGTGGGCATCGTCTTCTCCCTCATCACCGGCGCCGTCACGGCGCTCACGGGCGGCGGCCTCATGGGCGCCATGTCCCGCTCGGAACCGCAAGTCACCTTCGAGAAGGGCTCGCCCATGGGCAACCTCGAGGACTTCGGCAAGAAGATGGAGGCCGCCTCGAAGAAGATGGAAGCGGCCCAGAAGAGTGGCGACCCGGGCAAGCAGGTGGCCGCGGCCATGGAAGGCCTGGGCACCGTGCTGGGCGGCGGCAAGCGCTACGAGCCCGTGGCGGTCGATACGCTCAAGCCCCTGCTGCCCGAGACCGTGGCGGGGCTTCGCAAGACGGGCTCGTCCGCCGAGCGCGGCGGCATGCCGGGCCTGGAGATGGCCCGCGCCGAGACGGAATACGGCGACGAGGGCGGTGGCAAGCGCCTCAAGCTGGAGGTGGTGGACACCGGCGGCGCCGGCGGCCTCATGGGCATCGCCGGCTGGGCCATGGTCCAGGGCGACAAGGAAGACGCCAACGGCATCGAGCGCACCCGCAAGGAAGGCTCGCGTCTCGTCCACGAGCGCATTTCCAAGACCGGCGGCGAGAACGAGTTCACGGTCGTGGTCGGCAACCGCTTCGTCGTGAGCGCCGAGGGCCGGGGCGTCACCATCGACGACCTGCGCAAGGCCGCGAACGCCGTGGATCTCGGCCGGCTGGAATCGATGAAGGAACAGGGCGCGAAATAGCCCCCGTTCGGGGCTCTTTTCCGCGCCTTTCCCGTGGGCCCTCGGGCCCATAGTCCGGGTATCCCCCTCGATCGAGAATGGTGGAGCCATGGGTGCCCGGACGGTCCTGCTCGCCTTGCTGCTTTCCACGCCGGTCTCCGCGCACGCGATGACCCGCTGGTTCTGCGCCTACGCGCCCAACGAGGGCGAGGCCATCCTGTGCCAGCTGCTGGAGGCCGATCCGGCCGGCGCCAAGCTCGCCCTGCCGCTGCCGGCGGGCTACCAGCGCCTGCCCAAGGTCGTGAGCGACATCCACCGCGCGCCCGATTCGCTCGATGCCAAGACCATCGTGATCCCTCTGCACGGCAACCCGATCGACATGGCCCGTGCGGGTCAACTGGCGCGCGCCGTCATGTGCGCGGGCCGACCGGACTGCGAGGTGATGTTCAAGGCGGAGCGCCAGGGCATGGTGCAGGCCACCCATACCGGAGCGAGGCCGCCGGGGCAGCGGCCGATCCTGAGCCCCGTGCGGGGTGCGGTGCGGGTGCCGGCTTCGACGCAAGTGCGCTGAAAGTCGCGAAGGGGCCTTACCCCTTCACGCAAACCACCTGCCGGAGGGTGTGCACCACCTCCACCAGGTCCTCCTGCCGCGCCATGACCTCGTCGATGTCCTTGTAGGCGCCCGGGATCTCGTCGATCACGCCGCCGTCCTTGCGGCATTCCACGCCGGCCGTCTGGCGTTCCAGGTCCTCTCGCGAGAAGCGCCGCTTGGCCTCGGTGCGGCTCATCCGCCGGCCGGCCCCGTGGGCGCAGGAGCAGAACGATTCCGGGTTGCCCCGCCCACGCACGATGAACGAGCGCGCCCCCATGCTGCCGGGCACGATGCCCAGTTCGCCTTCGCCCGCGCGGATGGCACCCTTGCGCGTGACGAAGAGGGACTGGCCGAAGTGGGTCTCGCGGGCCACGTAGTTGTGGTGGCAGTTGATCGCTTCGTCGGCCAGCGCGAATTCCGGCAAGTGCCGGCGCAGCGAATCCACGACGAGCCGCATCATTTCGCGGCGGTTGGCCATCGCGTAGTCCTGGGCCCAGCCCACGGCCTCGACGTAGTCGTCGAAGAGGGCCGTGCCCTCGTCGAACCAGGCGAGGTCGCGGTCGGGCAGGCGGCGGTCCAGCCGCTCGGCCTCGCGCCGCGCCCGCTCGATGAAGTACCGGCCGATGGCGTTGCCCACGCCGCGCGACCCCGAGTGCAGCATCACCCACACGCGGCCCGCCTCGTCCAGGCACAGCTCGATGAAGTGGTTGCCCCCGCCCAGGCTCCCGAGTTGCATCGCCCAGGTCTCGTCGAACCGGCGCTGCATCTTCGAAAGTCCCGGGTGCTTGCGGCCGATCGCCTCGAGCCGGCGGGCGAAGCCCTTCAGGCCCTTCGCGTCGTGCAGTGGACATTCGTCGTGCTGGGCGAATCCCACGGGCACCGCGGCCTCGATGGCCGAGCGGATGCGCCCGAGGTTCGCGGGCAGGTCCTCCGCCGTGAGCGTGAGCCGCACCGCGTTCATGCCGCAGCCGATGTCCACGCCCACGGCCGCGGGGATGATGGCGCCCTTCGTCGGGATCACGCTGCCCACCGTGGCGCCGATGCCCGCGTGCACGTCCGGCATCGCCGCCACGTGGCCGTGGACGATGGGCAGGTTCGCCACGTTCTCGAGCTGGCGGCGGGCCTCGGGCTCGAGGTCGTCGGTCCAGCTCTTGACCGGAACGCGGCCCTTCGTGAGCTTCGCGGCGATGGGCATGGCTCAGGCGAGATCGAGGAAGAACGCCTGGTCGCAGCGCTTCGTCTCCACCGCGCCGCACCGGGGCGAAAAGCCTCGGCTGCGGTAGAGCGCGATCGCCTCCACCAGCGGCGAGGCGGTCTCCAGCTCCATGCGCCGGAAGCCGCGGGCCTTCGCCTCGGCGATGGCGTGTTCCAGCAGGCGGCGTCCCAGCCCCTGGCCACGCACGCCGGGCGCGAGGTACATCTTGCGAAGCTCCACGATGCCTTCGGCGACGGGCTTCAGCCCGCAGGTGCCCACGACGAGACCGGCCCCATCGACGACCACGAAGAAGGCGCCGCCGCAGGCGAGGTAGGCGCCGTCGAGATCGAAGAGGTCCGCGTCCGTGCCATCGGGCTCGGGCTTGAGCCCGTAGGCCTCGAGCACGGGAAAGACGACCGCGCGCGCGGCGGGGCCGTCGGCGGCGGTGGCGGGGCGGATCGTGAAGTCGGTCATGGGCGGGTGTTGTGCGAACGCGACACTCCGCCATTATCGGCGAGGATTCGCGCGCGTTCGCGTTGACGCTCCAGAATGCGGCATGGCAGCATCCGTTCCGTAGCAAACGTGAAGAAAGACCCGAGAGACATGGACTACCGACTGCACATCAAACCGTCTGCGCCGCGACTGCCGCGGTCGACCGGCTTTTGCCAGGTCCACGGCATGCGCGTCGTCGATGCGTCCGTCTCCGGGAGGCACATCGGGTAAACAGCCCGTCGCCAGCGAAGAATCCCTCGCGAAGCCCGGAGACGAAAGCTCCGGGCTTCGTGCTTTGGGCGGTCCGAAAGAACCGAACGAGAGAGGGGAATGGCGATGGAAGCGACGAGAAATCGGTGGGAATGGCGGGCCGTGCGGCCCGCCCGCTGGAAAAGTTGGTGGCGGTGGATGGTGGCGAGGGTGGGGACGCTTCCCTTTCAGGGCGAAGCTTCCCCGTCGGGGAAGTTCCGCCCTTCTGGGAAGCGTCCCCTTCCCGGCGACCCCCCGCTGCCGAAGCCGCGCGGGAGCGCTTCCGGGACGAGGCCCGGGCCGCCGCCCGCGAGACGATGAGGTGGTAGGGCATCCGCATTCCGGGATGCAAGGCAGCAAACGGTAGCACCGGCAACTTCGCGGGCTGTGCGCGGCCCGCCTCACGAAGCATTCGGGTTGCCGCTCGCGCGCGCCGCATGGGACGCCATCGGCGCGAAGGGCGAGTCAGACGACGGTGCGGCCGGTCTCCTCCGGGAGGCCGGCCGCGGTCGGAAACATCACGGCCGACGCACTTGCCCGGCGTCGCTCGATGCCGCCTTGGGTTTGGGCGGGCGGAAGAGCGTTGTGTCCGTCCGCTGCAGCCCATCGTAGGTGGCGGCGACGAATCGTTGCATCGCGGCCGGGTCGAGTCCTTGCGCCACCATGTTCGCGTAGATCGCGCTTTCGGCGTCGCGGCCGCAGAGGGCGTTGAACCAGCACAACTGCAGGGTGACCGTGCCCGCGGGGCCGCAATCGTCGCCGAAGCGGCAGGTGACCAATTGAGTGGCGAGGGCGTGAAGGGCTTCGTGCGTGTCCGGCGGATACGCTTCGAACAGTCCCGAAAAATCCCGCCGGTTGGCGACGAGTGACCGGATCGCCGAGAACACGGGTTCGGCCACGGCAACGCGCAAGGCCTCGCCCATCTTCGACGGGTCGGCCGACTCTTCCAGGGCATCGCGGACGGCGAAAAGACGGCTCCACGCGGGCGTGTTCGATCTCTTGGCGGCCGCCCGGGCATCGTCGGACAGCATGCGCCCATCGGGAAAAATGATCCTGCAGCGGTCCTCGGCGCGTCGCTTTGCGGCAAGTTGCGCCAACGGATCGACCCGGCCGTAAAAGGGATTGCCCGACTCGTTCAGCGACTTGACCAGTTCGAAGCGTTCGGCGACCTGCCTGTCGCTCAGGACGAGGGCCAGACAATTGACCGGCGCGACCATCAGGGCGTAGTCGACTTTGCCGGGATGGGGGGAGGCGGCGAGCGACATCGCGTTCTCCAGCCAGGCGAAGCGCTCTTCGCGGACGCCGGACGCGGAACGGTCGGTCAGGCGCCTTGCAGCAAGCTTGCCTGACGCCCCTGCCCCGTCGACTTCCTTTGTGTGGCTTCCGACGACGGACGCAGTCGAGCCGAGGGATGGCAGGTCAATCGTTCCCGACCCGTCGGCGACCCAGAGGGCGAGGCCGGCGAGCCCCACGACGGCCAGCACGATCGACGCTGCCTTTTTCACGCGGGAGATCCCTCGGGTCCGAACGGCGCTGGAAGCGCCTGCAATGAATCGGCGCCCGAGTGTAACAAACGGCAAGTCGCCGGGACGGGCCCTTCCTGCGGGACAGCCACCCCGGGAAAGGCTTCGCCGTCCATTCGCGGTAAAATGGCGGGCTTCCCTCCCGCATTTCCTTCGCCGAAAGCACCGCCATGGCGCAATACGTCTTCACGATGAACCGCGTGGGCAAGGTCGTCCCGCCCAAGCGTCAGATCCTCAAGGACATCTCGCTGTCCTTCTTCCCCGGCGCCAAGATCGGCCTGCTGGGCCTCAACGGCGCCGGCAAGTCCACGGTGCTCAAGATCATGGCCGGCATCGACAAGGACATCGAGGGCGAGGCCGTGCCCATGCCGGGCATCAAGATCGGCTACCTGCCCCAGGAGCCCCAGCTCGACCCGGAGCAGACCGTTCGCCAGGCCGTCGAGGAAGGCGTGGGCGAGGTGCTCGGCGCCAAGTCCCGCCTGGAGCAGGTGTACGCCGCCTACGCCGAGGAGGGCGCCGACTTCGACGCGCTCGCCGCGGAACAGGAAAAGCTCGAGAAGATCCTGCAGAACGCCGACGTCGCCTCGCTCGAGGCCCAGCTCGAGATCGCCGCGGACGCGCTGCGCCTGCCGCCGTGGGACGCGGTGATCGGCAAGCTCTCCGGTGGCGAGAAGCGCCGGGTGGCCCTGTGCCGCCTGCTGCTCTCCAAGCCCGACATGCTGCTGCTCGACGAGCCCACGAACCACCTGGACGCCGAAAGCGTCGAGTGGCTGGAGCACTTCCTCGCCCAGTTCCCCGGCACCGTGGTGGCCGTGACGCACGACCGCTACTTCCTGGACAACGCCGCCGAGTGGATCCTCGAGCTCGACCGCGGCCGGGGCATCCCCTGGGAAGGCAACTACAGCTCCTGGCTCGACCAGAAGAAGGACCGCCTGCAGCGCGAGGAATCCGGCGAGAGCGCCCGCCAGAAGGCCCTGAAGAAGGAATTGGAGTGGGTGCGCCAGAACGCCAAGGGCCAGACCAAGAAGAACAAGGCCCGCCTGCTGCGCTTCGAGGAGCTCAACTCCTTCGAGTACCAGAAGCGCAACGAGACGAACGAGATCTTCATCCCCGTGGGCGAGCGCCT
>ERZ761602.3965-NODE-3965-length-19883-cov-7.371444_pt1 | contig 19883 bp, 14 predicted proteins | sample MGYA00512165_ERZ761602 | MGnify/ENA primary metagenome ERZ761602 (study PRJEB28899, sample SAMN02445085) | bioreactor sludge metagenome | biome: EBPR sludge; isolation source: Thorneside wastewater treatment plant | place: Australia: Brisbane, Thorneside... | reverse complement strand
TCAACGACAGCCAGCGCCAGGCCACCAAGGACGCCGGCCGCATCGCCGGCCTGGACGTCAAGCGCATCATCAACGAGCCGACCGCGGCCGCGCTGGCCTACGGCCTGGACAAGGGCGACGCGCAGGACCGCAAGATCGTGGTCTACGACCTGGGCGGCGGCACCTTCGACGTGTCGATCATCGAGATCGCCAACGTCGACGGCGAGAAGCAGTTCGAGGTGCTGGCCACCAACGGCGACACCTTCCTGGGCGGCGAGGACTTCGACAAGCGCGTCATCGACTACCTCGTCGAGGAATTCCAGAAGGACCAGGGCATCGACCTGCGCAAGGACCCGCTGGCGCTGCAGCGCCTGAAGGACGCCGCCGAGCGCGCCAAGATCGAGCTGTCCAGCTCGCAGCAGACCGAGGTCAATCTGCCGTACGTGACGGCCGACGCCTCCGGTCCCAAGCACCTGAACATCAAGCTGACCCGTGCCAAGCTGGAAGCGCTGGTGGACGACCTGGTCAAGAAGACCATCGAGCCCTGCCGCATCGCGCTGAACGACGCCGGCCTGCGCGCCAGCGACATCGGCGAAGTGATCCTGGTCGGCGGCCAGACCCGCATGCCCAAGGTGCAGGCGGCGGTGGCCGAGTTCTTCGGCAAGGAGCCGCGCAAGGACGTCAACCCCGACGAGGCCGTGGCGCTGGGCGCGGCGATCCAGGGCGGCGTGCTGGCCGGCGACGTCAAGGACGTGCTGCTGCTCGACGTGACCCCGCTGACGCTGGGCATCGAGACCCTGGGCGGCGTGTTCACCAAGATCATCGAGAAGAACACCACCATCCCGACCAAGGCCTCGCAGACCTTCTCCACCGCCGAGGACAACCAGTCCGCGGTGACGGTGCACGTGCTGCAGGGCGAGCGCGAACAGGCCCGCTTCAACAAGTCGCTGGCCAAGTTCGACCTGGCGGGCATCGAGCCGGCGCCGCGCGGCATGCCGCAGGTGGAGGTGTCGTTCGACATCGACGCCAACGGCATCCTGCACGTGTCGGCCAAGGACAAGAAGACCAACAAGGAACAGAAGGTGGAGATCAAGGCCGGCTCGGGCCTGTCCGAGGACGAGATCAGCCGGATGGTCGCCGACGCCGAGGCGCACCGCGAAGAGGACAAGAAGTTCCAGGAACTGGTGCAGGCGCGCAACCACGCCGACGGCCTGATCCACGCCACCCGCAGCGCGATTACCGAACACGGCAGCAAGGTGCCGGGCGACGTGATCGGCCGCGTCGAGACCGCCATCGCCGAACTGGAAACGGCGATGAAGGGCGACGAGAAGGCTCAGATCGAGGCCAAGGCCAAGGCGCTGGAAGAGGCAGGCCAGTCGCTGTACGCGGCGGCCGCCTCGGCCGAGCAGCCGGCCGGCACCGGCCACGCCGGCGGCGGCGCCTCCGCCGCCGGGGACGACGTAGTGGATGCGGAGTTCACCGAGGTGAAGGACGACGAGAAGAAGTAAGTCGGGCGAGCAGCAAGTCGCGGATCGGGCGCAGTGCGCCCGATCCGCTGTCAGTTGACCGGGAATGTCGACATGGCGAGACCGCACCACGATCTGAAGGTTTGGCAGGATGCCATGGCATTGGCGCGAGCCGTCTATGCGGTCTCGGCGCGTTTTCCGCCCGATGAGCGGTACGGACTGACTTCGCAGATGCGCCGGGCGGCGGTGAGTGTTCCTTCCAACATCGCCGAGGGGTGCGGACGTGGTAGCGGAAGGGAACTGCTTCAGTTCCTGTACGTTGCGCGCGGCTCGCTGGCCGAACTGGAAACTCAACTGCGTCTGGCTGATGATTTCGGTTTCTGCGACTCGACCGTGGTGTTGCAGAAAGTCGAATCGTTGTTTGGTGTCCTGGCGGGCTTGATAAAAGTCCAGCGGGACAAAGCTACCCTTTCACAGGTCGCGAAGCGACCAACTTGCAAGCCGCGAAGCGGCTGACTGGCTGTCCATGTCAAAACGCGACTACTACGAAGTCCTGGGCGTGGCCCGCGACGCCAGCGACGACGACCTGAAGAAGGCCTACCGCCGCTGCGCGATGAAGCACCACCCGGACCGCAACCCGGGCGATGCCGCCGCCGAGGCCGCGTTCAAGGAATGCAAGGAAGCCTACGAGGTGCTGTCCGACGGCGCCAAGCGGCGCGCCTACGATGCGCACGGCCATGCCGCGTTCGAGCATGGCATGGGTGGCGGCGGTCCGGGCGGCCCGGACATGGGCGACATCTTCGGGGACATCTTCGGCAACATCTTCGGCGGTGGCGGCGCGCGCGCCGCGCGCCGCGGCGCCGACGTCGGCTACGTGATGGAGCTGGACCTGGAAGAGGCCGTCGCCGGCATCGAGAAGCGCATCGAGATTCCCACCCTGGCGGCCTGCGCGCCGTGCAAGGGCTCGGGCTCGGCCGACGGCAAGGTCGAGACCTGCACCACCTGCGGCGGCCGCGGCAACGTGCGCATGCAGCGCGGCATTTTCGCCATGCAGCAGACCTGTCCGGCCTGCGGCGGGCGCGGGCAGACCATCCGTAATCCCTGCACGCACTGCCACGGCGCCGGCCGCGTGGAGGAAGAGAAGGTCCTGTCAGTCAAGATCCCGGCCGGCGTGGACAACGGCGACCGCATCCGCCTGACCGGCGAGGGCGAGGCCGGCCCGCCGGGCACGCCGCCCGGCGACCTGTACGTGGAAGTGCGCGTGCGCGAGCACGAGATCTTCCAGCGCGACGGCGACGACCTGCACTGCGAAGTGCCGATCCGCATCTCGCAGGCGGCCCTGGGCGACACCGTACGCGTGCCCACGCTGCACGGCGAAGCGGAGATCCGCATCCCCGCCGAGACCCAGACCGGCAAGCTGTTCCGGCTGCGCGGCAAGGGCGTGAAGTCCGTGCGCAGCCGCACCGAGGGCGACCTGTACTGCCGCGTGGTGGTGGAGACGCCGGTCAACCTGACGCCGGAGCAGCGCGAGCTGCTGGAGAAGTTCGAAGCCACCTTCGTCGGCGACGAGGCGCGCAAGCATTCGCCCAAGTCGGCGACGTTCCTGGACGGCGTCAAGGGCTTCTGGGACCGGATGACCTCCTGAGCCGGGCGCGCCGCCCGGCGGATGGCGGATATGGCATCCTGCGACGGCCCCGTGGAGACACGGGGCCGTTTCGCATCGGGACGATTCAACGACGGACGGACACGGGAGGGCGCGTGCGCGGCATACGACAGTTGGGGAAGGGAATGGGATGGGCGGCGATGGCGTGGCTGGGCCTGCTGGCGTCGGCGCGGGCCGCCGACGACCGGCCCCTCCAGGTCGAGCGTGAGATCACCGCCTACGTCGTCAACGCCGACGGCAGCTTCGTGCAGACGCAGGAAACCGCGGTCAAGGTGCTGAAGGACACCGCGCTGGAGGCGGCCAAGGACGCCTCGGTCGGCTACAGCACCAGCATCCAGAAGGCCGAGGTGGTGAGCGCCTACACCCTGAAGGCGGACGGGCGTCGCATCGACGCGCCGCCGGGCAACTACCAGGTGCACAGCAGCACCGGCCGCGACGGCGATTCGCCGATCTATTCAGACCAGACCACGCTGACCGTGGTGTTCCCGGAACTGGCGGTCGGCGACACCACCGTGTTCGCCTACCGGCTGACCACCACGCAGCCCATGTTTCCCGGTCACTTCTCGGTGATCCGCAACTACAACCCCGCGGCCTACTACGGCGACGTGCAGGTGACCATCGACGCGCCGGAGGACATGCGCGCGGACTGGCGGAACTGGCACATGACCCAGCCTCCGGCGCGCACCGGAGGCGGCCGCCGCGTCCTGCAATGGCAGTGGCGCAACCGCGAGCCGGTCGCGCCGGAAAGCCTGCGCGACACCGTGTTCACCGCCGACCGCTACCCGGGTTATGCGTTCTCCACGTTCGCCCGCTACGCCGACATCGCCGCGGCCTACGGCGGCCCGGCCAACGCCAAGGCGGCGGTCACGCCGCGCATCCGCGCGCTGGCGAACGAGATCGCCGGCAAGGACAAGGCGCCCAGGGACGTCGCCAAGAAGCTCTACGAATGGGTGTCCACCCGGATCACCTACGCCGGCAACTGCATCGGGCTGGGCGCGGTGGTGCCGCGCGACCTGGACGTGGTGCTGGACAACCGCATCGGCGACTGCAAGGACCACGCCACCCTGCTGCAGGCGCTGCTGAAGGCGCGCGGCATCGACAGCACCCAGGCGCTGGTCAACGCCGGAGGCACCTACACGCTGCCGGACATCCCGGTGGCCTCGGTGGTCAACCACGTCATCACCTACATCCCCGGCCTGGACCTGTACGCCGATTCCACCGCCGCCACGGTGCCCTTCGGCAGCCTGCCCGACGGCATGGAAGGCAAACCGGTGCTGCTGGTGGACGGCCACCGCGACGGCGCTACCACGCCGGTGACGCAGGCCGGGGCGGACTGGCAGAAGACGCGCATGGTGGTCCGCATCCAGCCCGACGGCTCGGTGAAGGGCACGCACCGGCTGGAACTGAGCGGCCGCATGGCGGTCGCCGCGCGCGCGCAGTTCCGCAACCTCGCCGCCAGCGAGGCGGACAAGCTGGTGCGCGAATATTTCCGCCGCAACGCGCTGACCGCCAGCGGCAAGGTGCGCTACGACGATCCGGTGCCGTTGCTGGATACCTTCAGCCTGGACGCCGACTTCGACGTGGAGAAGATGCTGCCGCTGTCGGGCGGGTTCCAGGTGCAGCCGTGGTTCCTGAGCTTCGCCCCGGTCGGCTCGCTGGTGGCTTCGCAACTGGGCGACCCCGAGCGCCCGGCCGGCGAGAGCAGTTGTGGCGCGGCCCGCTCGGACGAGGAATACACGTTCGAATTCCCGGCCTCCATGCGGATCGTGTCCCTGCCGCGCGACTTCGCGCTGAGCGAAGGCACGATCAACTACGCCTCGACGTTCCGCCGTGACGGCGCCCGCCTGCACGTCCGCCGCACCCTGGACGACCGCACGCCGGGGCCGCTGTGCTCGGGCGAGTACAACGACGGCTTCGCGCGGGTGATGCGCCGGATCATGCCGGACCTGCGCGAGCAGGTGGTGTACCTGACCGAAGCGTCCGGCGCCCCGGCGCACTGACGGCTAGCGAGATGGCGACCGTTCCCGCTTCCGCCGCCGCGCCGGACCTGGCCCGGCCCGTGGTCGGTATCGTCGGCAGCGCCGGCGCCTACGGGCGCTGGCTGCGGCGCTTCCTGGGCCATGCGATGGGGCTGGAGGTGATCGGGCACGACCCGGCCGACGCCGGCTCGCTCCCCGAAGACGAACTGGTGCTGCGTGCGGACGTGCTGGTGTTCTCCGCGCCGATCCGCAGCACCGCCGCCCTGATCGACCACTACGTCGCCTTGGCCGGCGGCGCGGAAGCCGGCCGGCTGTGGCTGGACGTCACCTCGGTGAAGGCCGCGCCGGTAGCGGCGATGCTGCGTTCGCGGGCCGAGGTCGTCGGCCTGCACCCGATGACCGCGCCGCCGAAGTCGCCGACGCTGAAGGGCCGGGTGATGGTGGTGTGCGAAGCGCGCCTGGACCGCTGGCGGCCGTGGCTGGAGCGCCTGCTGGCCGCGCTGGAGGCCGAGTGCGTCCGCGCCACGCCGGAGCGGCACGACCGCACCATGGCGTTGGTGCAGGCGATGGTGCATGCCAGCCACCTGGCGCAGGCCGGCGTGCTGCGCGGGCAGGCGGCGCAGGCCGGCGGGCTGGAGGCGGTGATGCCGTTCCGCTCGGCCTCGTTCGAGATGGACGCCGCCATCCTCTCGCGCATCCTCTCGCTCAATCCGGCGATCTACGAGGACATCCAGTTCGGCAATCCGCACGCCAGCGAGATCCTCGACGCGCTGGCGGCGCAGTTGCAGCGGATGGCGGCGCTGGTCGGCGCCGGCGACGACGCGGCGCGCGCGGCCTTCCGCCGGGAATTCCTGCTGTCCAACCGCGACGCGCTCGGCGCCCGGGCGCTGGAAGCAGGCAACTACACCTACGAGCGGCTCGGCTACCTGCTGGCCGACCTCAGCGATCCGCACACGCTCAGCATCCACCTGCCGGAGGACCGCCCAGGTTCGTTGCGCGCGCTGCTGCACGTGTTCGAGCGGCACGGCGTGAGCATCGCCTCGCTGCATTCCTCGCGCACGCCGGCGGGCGAAGTGCATTTCCGACTCGGTTTCGACACCGCCACTGACCCGGCGCGCCTGCGCACGGCGGCCGCGGAAGTGGACGGCAGCGGCATCGGGCGCGTGCTGGAAGGCATTGCGCCGTGACCGCGGCGGTCGCCGTGGATGCCGTGCTGGTCGGGCGAGCGGTGGACTTCACCCGGCCGGGCAGCCGCAGCGCCATCGCCAAGCAGCCGGTGGACCATGCAGTGGCGGTCGCCGCGCTGGGCCTGGCGGGCGACGAGCAGGGCGACCTGCGCGTGCACGGCGGCCCGGACAAGGCCATCCACCACTATCCGCGCGACCACTACGCCGCCTGGCGCGACGAGATCGGCGCGTATCCGCTGCTGGCGCAGGCCGGCGCCTTCGGCGAGAACATCAGCACGCACGGCCTGACCGAACCGGACGTCTGCCTGGGCGACTGTTTCCGGCTGGGCACGGCGCTGGTGGAAGTCTCGCAATCGCGCCAGCCCTGCTGGAAGCTCTCGGACCGGTTCGGCGTGGCCGACATGGCGCGGCGGGTGCAGGACAGCGGCCGCACCGGCTGGTACTACCGCGTGCTGGAAGCCGGGCGCGTGCGCGCAGGCGATACGCTGGCGCTGGTGGAGCGCCCGCATGGCGAATGGCCGCTGTCGCGCTTCATCGAACTGCTCTACCGCCGCACGCTGGAGCCCGGCGTGCTGGAGGCTGTGCTGTCGCTGCCGCTGGTGCCTTCGTGGCGCACGTTGTTCGAGCGCCGCCTGGCCCAGGGCCGCACCGAGAACTGGCAGAAGCGCCTGACGGGCATCGATCCGGAAGCCTGAGGAGGACTTGCCGTGCGGAGACGGGTGTCGTGGCGCGGGGATAGTGCCCCGATGCGCTAGGTTTCGATGGGCCGCACTTCTGCATGGCGACGCGTGCAGGACGGTGGCTGATTCTGACAAGGAGGGGAGAGCAGGGATGCTTCCTATTCCCCGCAGGCGCACATTGGAAGTCGAGCCGGCAGGCGAGGTCGGCAAACGCTGCGCTTTCGGTCATGAGTGCGGATGCCGGCAGCGACACCGGCATCTGCACTCACACCATTGCCGACATCTGCGACGAATTCCCGCGGCTTCACGCAGCGCGTGCCGGACAGCTACTCGAAACAAAGATGGTCAATGCCGTCGCTATGCCTGCCTGCGAACAGCGCCCGCGCTTCGTCGCGCACCCCTGCAAGGCGAAGCAGAAGTCACTTCGCCGCACGCCCTCAACGATCGGTGCGCCGCTCGGCCATGGCCGCCGCGGAACCGGCGATCAATGCCTGCAGCACCGCGCCGTCCACGTCGGACAACCGCTTGAGGTACAGGCAGGCCTTGCTGGTGCGGTGCTTGCCCAGCCGGGCCAGCAGGGCGTCGCTACCGGCGAAGTCCAGCGCCAGGTACAGCACCAGGTCCTGCTTGCGCGGCGAGAAGCCGATCGCCGGCCAGTCCAGTTCGCTGCCGTTGGCGTAGCGCAGGCGGTAGCGGCCGAAACCGACGATGCTGTCGTCCCACATTTCCGCCGGCACCTGCAGGGCGTCCTGCATCCACGCCACGAGGGTCGCGCAATCCTGCCGGCGGCGCGGGTCGGCGAGGGCGTCCAGGAACGCGGGGACGGAAGCGCCGGTCGGGCGGGTCTTGGGTTCCGGCATGGGGCCTCCTGTGGACCCGGCAACGGGGCGGGCAGGGTGCGGGCGCGGCGGTCGCCTTGCCTGCCGTGCCTCGCTACCATGCTGCCATGACCACGACTCCCACGCGTCTCCTCGTCCATGGTGCGTCCGGCCGCATGGGCCAGGCCCTGCTGCGACTGGCCGCCGAGCAGCCCGAACGCTTCCAGGTGGCCGCCGCGGTGACCCGGCGCGCGCCGGCGCAGCGGGTGATGGAAGGTGTGCCATTCTTCGCCGCCGCCGAGCTGACGGGCGCGCCCGCGTTCGACGTGGCCATCGACTTCAGCCTGCCGGAGGGCTTCGACCCGATCCTGGCCCTGTGCGTGGCGCGTGGTCTGCCATTGGTATCTGGCACTACCGGGCTGTCCGAAGCCCAGCGCCTGGCGCTGGACGCGGCGGCCACCCGCATTCCGCTGGCCTGGGCCAGCAATTTCAGCCTGGGCGTGGCGGTGCTGGCCGAGCTGGTGGAGCGCGCTGCCGCGGCCTTGCCCGGCTGGGACGTGGACATCGTCGAATCCCATCACGTCCACAAAAAGGACGCGCCCTCGGGCACTGCGCTGACCCTGGGCCAGGCGGCGAGCAGCGCCGGTGCGGAAGTCCGCTACGCCAGCCTGCGCGCCGGCGACATCGTCGGCGAGCACACCGTGCAGTTCGCCGGCATCGGCGAGCGCATCGAACTGACCCACCGCGCCACCCACCGCGACGTCTTCGCCCGCGGCGCGCTGCACGTGGCCGCCCGTCTGCAAGGCCGCGCCCCCGGCGCGTACCGCGTCCGCGACCTCCTAGATTGACCGTTCACGCCGCGCCGCATGCCCCTGGCTGTGCTGTAGGAGCGACGTGAGTCGCGACCGGAAGAACGAAGCCCTCTTGGGCCACGGATCAACGCGGATGAACACGGATATCAGAGAAGCTTTCATCCGTGTTCATCCGCCTTGATCCGCGTCTAGGGCTGTTTCCGGCAATCCGGTCGCGACTCACATCGCTCCTACAAGGGAAGGGCGGGAATCCTGAATGCGTGGGGCAGGCATGGCCGGGTGCAAAAAATTGTGGCGCTGAACAGGCGCGGCCGGTACAATTCCCGCTCGCCTGTTACCCATCGCCTCGGACCGGATGAACGCCGCGTCCGCGGTTTCTTGCAGCCGCAAGCCGGTGGGACAGGGTTCCTCCACCCCAAGGCGAACCCCGTGACTCGACCCGCACTCCTCGTCCTCGAAGACGGCACCGTATTCGAGGGCGAATCCGTAGGCGCAGACGGCCTGTCCGTCGGCGAAGTGGTGTTTAACACCGCGATGACCGGTTACCAGGAAATCCTGACCGACCTGTCCTATGCCCGCCAGCTCGTCACCCTGACCTATCCCCACATCGGCAACACCGGCTGCACCGACCAGGACGACGAGGCCGCCCAGGTCTGGTGCGCCGGCCTGATCGTGCGCGACGTGCCGCGCCGCCCCAGTAGCTGGCGCAGCCGGCAGGCGCTGCCGGAATGGCTGGCCACGCGCGGCATCGTCGCCATTGCCGGTATCGACACCCGCAAGCTGACGCGCATCCTGCGCGAGCGCGGCGCGCAGAACGGCGCGCTGCTGGCCGGCGATGATCTCGACGTGGAGAAGGCGCTGGAAGCCGCGCGCAAGTTCCCCGGCCTGAAGGGCATGGACCTGGCCAAGGTGGTCAGTACCGACAAGCCGTATGCGTGGCGCGACGGCCAGCTCGACCTGGACCGCAACGCCTTCGTGCAGGCGCCGGCCAGGTACAAGGTGGTCGCCTACGACTTCGGCGTGAAGCACAACATCCTGCGCATGCTGGCCGAGCGCGGCTGCGACGTCACCGTGGTGCCGGCGCAGACCAGCGCCGCGGACGCGCTGGCGCTGCAGCCCGACGGCGTGTTCCTGTCCAACGGCCCGGGCGACCCGGCGCCGTGCGACTACGCCATCGCCGCCATCCGCGAGTTCGTCGCGAAGAAGGTTCCCACCTTCGGCATCTGCCTGGGCCACCAGTTGCTGGCGCTGGCCGCCGGCGCGCAGACCATGAAGATGGGCCACGGCCACCACGGCGCCAACCATCCGGTGCAGGATCTGGACACCGGCCGCGTGATGATCACCTCGCAGAACCACGGCTTCGCGGTGGACGAATCCACGCTGCCGGCCAACGTGCGCGTGATCCACCGCTCGCTGTTCGACGGCACCAACCAGGGCATCGAACTGACCGACGCGCCGGCGTTCTCCTTCCAGGGACACCCGGAAGCGTCGCCTGGTCCGCACGACGTGGCGCCATTGTTCGACCGGTTCATCGCCTCGATGAAGGTTGCGCGCTGAGACGGCGCGCGACACTACCGCCCCACACCTGAGTACCGGCCGCCTGCCGCGCACCGCGCGCGGCGGCCAAGCAACAGACCGAGGACAGCATGCCCAAGCGCAGCGACATCAAAACCATCCTGATCATCGGCGCAGGCCCGATCGTCATCGGCCAGGCCTGCGAGTTCGACTACTCCGGCGCGCAGGCGTGCAAGGCGCTGCGCGAGGAGGGGTACCGGGTGGTGCTGGTCAACAGCAACCCGGCGACGATCATGACCGACCCGGAGATGGCCGACGCCGTCTACATCGAGCCGATCAACTGGCAGACGGTCGAGAAGATCATCGCCAAGGAGAAGCCCGACGCGCTGCTGCCGACCATGGGCGGGCAGACCGCGCTGAACTGCGCGCTGGACCTGGCCGACAACGGCGTGCTTGAGAAATACGGCGTCGAACTGATTGGCGCCAAGCGCGAAGCCATCCGCATGGCCGAGGACCGCGAACTGTTCCGCGTGGCGATGCAGGAGATCGGGCTGGAATGCCCGAAGGCCGCGGTCGCGCACACGCTGGAGGAAGCGCTGGAGATCCAGACCCGCGTCGGCTACCCCACCATCATCCGCCCCAGCTTCACCCTGGGCGGCAGCGGCGGCGGCATCGCCTACAACCGCGAAGAGCTGGTCGAGATCGTCAACCGCGGCCTGGAACTGTCGCCGACCACCGAGGTGCTGGTCGAGGAATCGGTGCTGGGCTGGAAGGAGTTCGAGATGGAAGTGGTCCGCGACACCGCGGACAACTGCATCATCGTCTGCTCCATCGAAAACCTGGACCCGATGGGCGTGCACACCGGCGACAGCATCACCGTCGCGCCGGCGCAGACCCTGACCGACAAGGAATACCAGCGCCTGCGCGACGCCTCCATCGCCGTGCTGCGCAAGATCGGCGTGGACACCGGCGGCTCGAACGTGCAGTTCGGCATCAACGCGCAGACCGGCCGCGTGGTCGTCATCGAGATGAACCCGCGCGTGTCGCGCTCTTCGGCGCTGGCGTCCAAGGCCACCGGCTTCCCGATCGCCAAGGTCGCGGCCAAGCTGGCGGTGGGCTACACGCTGGACGAACTGAAGAACGAGATCACCGGCGGCCTGACCCCGGCCTCGTTCGAGCCGGCGATCGACTACGTGGTCACCAAGATCCCGCGCTTCGCGTTCGAGAAGTTCCCGCAGGCCGATGCGCGCCTGACCACGCAGATGAAGTCGGTGGGCGAGGTGATGGCGATGGGCCGCACCTTCCAGGAATCGCTGCAGAAGGCGCTGCGCGGGCTGGAAACCGGCAAGGTGGGCCTGGACCCGACCGGCCTGGACCTAGCCGACGAGGACGACCTGGCGACGCTGCGCCGCGAACTGAAGGCGCCCGGCCCGGAACGCCTGTTCCACGTGGCCGATGCGTTCCGCGCCGGCATGTCGGTCGAGCAGGTGCATGCACTGTCGTTCATCGACCCGTGGTTCCTCGACCAGATGGAAGAGATCGTCGCCGCTGAGCAGCAACTGGCCGCCGACGGCCTGGGTTCGCTGGACAAGGCGCGCATGCGCACGCTCAAGCGCATGGGCTTCTCCGACGCGCGCCTGGCGCAACTGGCCGGCACCGACGAGGCCGCCGTGCGCGTGCTGCGCAAGGCGCTGGGCGTGAAGCCGGTCTACAAGCGCGTGGACTCGTGCGCGGCCGAGTTCGCCACCAGCACCGCCTATCTGTATTCGACCTATGAGGACGAGTGCGAGGCCGAGCCGACCAACCGCGACAAGATCATGATCCTCGGCGGAGGCCCCAACCGCATCGGCCAGGGCATCGAGTTCGACTACTGCTGCGTGCACGCGGCGCTGGCGCTGCGCGAGGACGGGTTCGAGACCATCATGGTCAACTGCAACCCGGAAACCGTCTCCACCGACTACGACACCTCCGACCGCCTGTACTTCGAGCCGCTGACGCTGGAGGACGTGCTGGAGATCGTCGAACTGGAGCAGCCGAAGGGCGTCATCGTGCAGTACGGTGGCCAGACACCACTGAAGCTGGCGCGTGCGCTGGAAGCCAACGGCGTGCCGGTTATCGGCACCAGCCCGGACTCCATCGACCTGGCCGAGGACCGCGAGCGCTTCCAGCAGCTCGTGGACACGCTGGGCCTGAAGCAGCCGCCGAACCGCATCGCCCGCAACGACCAGGAAGCGCTGCTGCTGGCGCGCGAGATCGGTTATCCGCTGGTCGTGCGCCCGTCATACGTCCTGGGCGGCCGCGCGATGGAAATCGTGTACGGCGAGTCCGACCTGGCCCGCTACGTACGCGACGCGGTCAAGGTGTCCAACGATTCGCCGGTGCTGCTGGACCGCTTCCTCGACAATGCGGTGGAAGTGGACGTGGACATCATCGCCGACGCCGAAGGCAACGTGCTGATCGGCGGTGTGATGGAGCATATCGAGGAAGCCGGCGTGCACTCGGGTGACTCGTCCTGCTCGCTGCCGCCGTACTCGCTGTCGGCGAAGACGCAGGACGAGCTGCGCCGGCAGGTGGTGGAACTGGCCAAGGCGCTGAAGGTCGTCGGCCTGATGAACACCCAGTTCGCGATCCAGGCCGCCGAGGACGGCGGCGACGACATCGTCTACCTGCTGGAAGTGAACCCGCGGGCCTCGCGCACGGTGCCGTTCGTGTCCAAGGCCACCGGCATGCCGCTAGCCAAGATCGCCGCCCGCTGCATGGCCGGCAAGACGCTGGCCGGGCAGGGCGCGACGAAGGAAATCGTCCCCGACTACTACTCGGTCAAGGAAGCGATCTTCCCGTTCGCCAAGTTCCAGGGCGTGGACCCGATCCTCGGGCCGGAGATGCGCTCCACCGGCGAAGTCATGGGCGTGGGCCGCAACTTCGGCGCCGCCATGGCGCGCGCGCAGGAGGCCGGCGGCATCAAGGCGCCGCCGGTGGGCAAGGTGTTCATCTCGGTGCGCGACCCGGACAAGCAGCGCGTGCTGCCGGTGGCGCAGGAACTGGTGGGCCGCGGCTACAGCATCGTCGCCACCGCCGGCACCGCGACGTGGCTGCGCGAGCACGGCCTCGCCTGCGAGCAGGTCAACAAGGTGATCGAGGGCCGCCCGCACGTGGTGGACCTGATCAAGAACGGCGAAATCGTGTATATCGTCAACACGACGGAAGGGCGCCAGGCCATCGCCGACTCCTTCTCGATCCGGCGCGAGGCCCTGCAGCACCGCGTCACCTATTCAACCACCGTGGCCGGCGCCAAGGCGCTGGTGCATTCGCTGGAATACCGCGGCACGGGCCCGGTGCTGGCGTTGCAGGAACTGCACGAGGAGCTTCAAGGGTGAGAGCCCCATTGACCATGCAGGGCGCGCAGCGCCTTCGCCAGGAACTGGACCTTCTGAAGACGGTCAAGCGGCCGGAAGTGATCGCCGCCATCGCCGAGGCGCGCGCGCACGGCGACCTGAAGGAGAACGCCGAGTACCACGCCGCGCGCGAGCAGCAGGGCTTCATCGAGGGCCGCATCAAGCAGCTCGAGGGCGAGCTGTCGCACTCGGAGGTCATCGACGTCAGCAAGCTCAACGCCGGCTCGCGCATCGTGTTCGGCGCCAAGGTGGTGCTGGCCGACGTGGACACCGACGAAGAGAAGCGCTACCAGGTCGTCGGCGATCTGGAGGCCGACATCAAGCTGGGCCTGATCGCGATCTCCTCGCCGCTGGCGCGCGCGCTGATCGGCAAGCACGAGGGCGACGGCGTCGTCATCGACGCGCCCGGCGGCCAGCGCGAGTACGAGATCGTCAGCGTCTCCTATAACGACTGACGCCCGATGGCGCAGGCCACCCTGTTGCTGCCCGCCCGCGCCCGCCTGCGCGGCCAGGCGCTGCCGCCCGCGGTGGCCGCGGCGCTGGGGCGGGCCGACCGGGCGCAGGCCGAAGCCGGCGAGCGCGCGCAACTGCGCCGCCAGTTCCGTCTGCTGCCCGACCGCTGGCCGGTGGCGGCGCTGACGCGCCAGCACGACGCCGGCGACGCCGCGGGCGCGCTGTGGCTGCGCGCCGACCCGGCGCGGGTGTCGCCGGACATGACCGGCGCGCGCATGCTCGCCTTCGGTGAAGCGCTGGGCCTGACGGCCGAGGACACCGCGCAGTTGCTGCCGGCGCTGAAGCCGCTGTTCGGCGACGCCGGCCTGCTGCTGGACGCGCCGCATCCGTCGCGCTGGTACCTGAGGTTGCCGCCGGACTCGGTGCTGCCGGCCTTCACCTCGGCCGGCGACGTGCTGGGCGACGACCTGTTCGCGCACCTGCCCGAGGGCGATGCCGGCCGGCGCTGGCGCGCCCTGCTCAGCGAGGCGCAGGTGCTGCTGCACAACCACCCGTGGAACGCCCTGCGCGCAGCGCAGGGCAAGCCGCCGGTCAATTCGCTGTGGTTCTGGGGCGAGGGTCGGTTGCCCGACGTCGTGCACACAGGCTACCGCCAGGTGAAGGGCCACGACGTGCTGTTGCAGGCACTGGCCGCGGCCGCCGGCGTCGATGCCGGCCACGCGGACGGCGAGGGTGGCGTGGACGCGCTGATCGACCTGCGCCACCTGCGCGACCTGGACCTGCTGTGCCGCGACGGCCTGCAACCGCTGCTGGCAGCATTGAGCAAGGGCGAATTGCAGGTGCTGGCGCTCGATTTCGAGGACGGCGCGCTGTTCACCCTGCGCCGGGCGCAGCGATGGCGCTTGTGGCGGCGCCCGTTGCCGCGGCTGGACACGGCGCAGCCGGACCACGTGCCGGCATGACGCCGCGCATCCGCCGCCGCCCACTGCCGGCGGCCGGGCAGTGGCCCGAGGCCGTGCTTCCGCTGCTGCGGCGGATCTACGAAGCGCGCGGTGCGCTGGCGCCGGAACAGGCGCAGCCGCGGCTGGCGCACCTGCTTCCCCCCGATGCGCTGGGCGGACTGGCCGAGGCGACGGGCCTGCTGGCCGAGGCCATCGCCCACGACCGCCACATCGTTATCGTCGGCGACTTCGACTGCGACGGCGCCACCGCCTGTGCGCTGGGCGTGCGCGGGCTGGCGCTGCTGGGCGCGCGCCGGGTGACGCCGGCGGTGCCCAACCGCATGGTGCACGGTTACGGGCTGTCGCCCGCGCTGGTGGACGAACTGGCGGCGCTCGCGCCCGACCTGCTGATCACCGTCGACCACGGCATCGCCTGCCATGCGGGCATCGCCGCGGCCAAGGCCCGGGGCTGGCGGGTGCTGGTCACCGACCACCACCTGCCGGGCGACGTCCTGCCGCCGGCAGACGCCATCGTCAATCCGAACCTGCGCGGCGACGCCTTCCCCAGCAAGATGCTGGCGGGCGTGGGGGTGATGTTCTACGTGCTGCTGGCGCTGCGTCGCCTGCTGCGTGAGCGCGGCGCCCTGGACGGCCGCGAACCCGACCTGTCCGTGCTGCTGGACCTGGTGGCCGTGGGCACCGTCGCCGACCTGGTGCCGCTGGACGCCAACAACCGCGCCCTGGTCGCCGCCGGGCTGCGCCGCCTGCGCGCGGGGCAGGGCTGTGCCGGCCTGCAGGCGCTGATCCGCGTGTCCGGCCGCGAACCGGCGCGGCTGACCGCCGCCGACATCGGCTTCGCCATCGCCCCGCGCCTGAACGCCGCCGGCCGACTGGAGGACATGGCGTTGGGCATCGCCTGCCTGCTCACCGACGATGCCGCGCAGGCCGAGGAGATCGCGCGCACGCTGGACGCCATCAACGCCGAGCGCAAGGGCGTGCAGCAGCAGATGACCGACGAAGCGCTGGCGGCGCTGGCGCGGCTGTCGCCGGAGACGCCGGCGGGCACGCCGCTGGCGCCCTGTTTCTACGACCCCGAATGGCATCCGGGCGTGGTGGGGCTGGTGGCTTCGAAAATGAAGGAACGCCTGCACCGCCCGGTGATCGCGTTCGCGCCGGCCGAGCCCGGCAGCCGCAGCCTGCGCGGCTCGGCGCGCTCAATCCCCGGCTTCCACATCCGCGATGCGCTGGCCGCCATCGACGCGGCCCGTCCCGGCCTGATGCAGCGCTTCGGCGGCCACGCGATGGCGGCGGGCCTGGCCCTGGACGAAGACGCCCTGCCGGCCTTCCGCGACGCCTTCCACGCCCAGGCCGAAGCCCTGCTCGACGATGGCCTGCTGCAGGCCGAACTGGCCAGCGACGGCGAACTGCTGCCGCACGAACTGGACCGCCGCCACGCGGAAGCGCTGCGCGACGCAGGGCCATGGGGGCAGGGCTTTCCGGAGCCGTTGTTCGACGGCGTGTTCGACGTGCTGGACTGGCGCGTGGTCGGCGAACGCCACCTGCGGCTCTCGCTGCGCATGGACGGCCTGCGCATGCCGGTCAACGCCATCCATTTCGGCGGCCGCACGGAGGAGCCGCCGGCCACGCGTTGCCGGATCGTCTACCGCCTGGCCCCGGACGACTACCGGGGCGGCCAGGCGGTCCAGTTGATCGTCGAGCATCGCGAGCCGGCCTGAGCGTATCGCTACTGCTGCGGCAGGCGCGGGCGGCTGGCTTGCCGGTGCGTCCGGCGCGCGATGGCGCGACGTGGGGGAACGGAGAGCGGCTTCTTCGGCTACGTTTGCGTCTGCCTTTCCTGGCCCGGATCGGCATGGCGCAGTCGAAATGGTCGAATGTTGAAACTGGTGCTCGAGCGGCGTGACAGCCGAAGCGGAAACCGGAGCTGCCTACGCGGCCTCCGCCGGCCGTTCGGGCAGGCGTTCCATGGCGTAGCTCGCCATCAGGTCGATCGCGCCACTGCGGATGGCCCGGGCGGGGTCGTCCAGCACCGTGGCCGGGGTGGCGCCGGGCGGCAGGGTGGTGCCCCACAGCCCGGCCCAGGCGTCGCGCTGGTCCTTGGCGGCGTAGAGGGCATGGTCGGCCAGGCGGATCGCGCCGTCCCAGTTCTCCATCGCGTCCTCGAAAAAGGGGAAGGGCGCGAAGCCCAGCGATACCGTCAGCATCCATTCGCGCCCGGGCGCAAGCTCGCGCCGGCCGCCCAGTGCGTGCTGCAGCCGTGCGGCGACCGAGCAGGCCTGCGCGGCGGTCAGGTCGGGGCAGGCGACCAGGAATTCCTCGCCGCCCCAGCGCGCCACCACGTCGCCCGGCTGCGAGGTCTCGGCCAGCCGCTGCGCCAGCTCGGTCAGCACGGCATCGCCGGCGTGGTGGCCGAAGCTGTCGTTGACCTTCTTGAAGTGGTCGATGTCGATCAGGAACAGGACGTGGCGCGTCCCGGGTGCGGGCCGCTGCGCCGACAGGGCTTGCAGCGCGTGCGTGGCGGCGCGGCGGTTGCGCAGGCCGGTCAGCGGGTCGGTGGCGCTGGCTTCGCGGAGCTGCCGGTTGCGGTGCCGTTGCAGCAGACCGAAGCCGGCGCCGGCCAGCATCAGCAGCACCAGCAGGGCGACGCCGGCGCGGCGCAGCAGGCGGGTGCGCTCGTCGTTCATGGCGCGGATCTGCGCCTGGTGGCGCAGCCGTTCCAGTTCTCGCTGCGCCACCGCGGTGCGGGTGCGCGCCTGGAGGTCGGCCAGCAGGTCGAGCCGCTGCTGTTTCAGCCCAGCTACTTCCAGCCGATGCAGGCGCCGGCCGACCGCCATCGCGGCCTCGGCCTGGCCCAGCGCGGCATGCGCCGCCATCCATGCCTGCAAGGCTTCGCGCTGCTTCTGCACCTGCGGCATCTTTTCGACCAGGGCCCAGGCGCGTCGGGCGGTGGCGAGCGCCATATCGAGGTGCCCGGTGCGGCGCTGGAGGGTAGACAGCTTGGCCAGGGTTCCGGCCTGGCCGGCCGGGTCGGGCAGGGCGCGTTGCAGGTCCAGGGCCTGTTGAAGCAGATGCCGGGCGCGTTCGTGCTGCCCCTGGCGGGCCAGGATGGCGGCATGCTCGGCCAGCAGCCGGCCCAGCGCCAGCGGAACGTCCTGGCTGCGCGCGGCGGCTTCGCCCCGCCGGACCGCTTCCAGCGCTTCCGCGTCGCGGTCCAGCTTGACCAGGTTGGCGGCCAGGTTGTGCAGGATGTTGGGGTTCTCCCGGTCGATCGTCTCGGCTGCGGCCAGTGCGCGGCGGAAATAGCCGTCGGCCACGTCGGGCGAATCCAGGTAGTCGGAATGGATCAGCCCGATGTTGTTCAGCGTGGCGGCCTGGGTCAGGGCGGCCTCTTCGGCGTCCAGCTCCCGGGACAGTTCGTAGGCGCGCAGGTAGGCGGCCTCGGCGCGGTGGATCTGGCCGGCGGAGTGGTGGATCGAGCCGGCCTGGGAATGGGCGCGCAGCCGCAGCCCCGGCGCCAGCGAGGGATGCGCCTTGGCCTGCTGCTCCATGCGTTCGGCCGCCCGCACCGCGCCGGCGGGGTCGCCCAGCAGGTTGCTGGCGAAGCCCAGGCAGCTCAGCGCCTTCAGCTCGCTCTCCAGGTCGAGGTCCGGCCTGGAAAGCAGCGATCCGGCCAGGGCCGCGGCCGTGCGCGGGTCGGACTCGCGCAGGCGCAGGCAGCGGGTGACGTCCCCGGCGTGCGGGTTGTCCGCCGTGGGCGCGCCGCCCAGCGCGCCGGGCGCGGACAGCGCCGCGGCGGGAGCCAGCAGCAGCGGCAGCAGGCATCTGGACAGAGCGGCGCGCAGCGACATCCGGTTAGCCAGTCTGGAGACTGGGAGTGGCGATGCAAATTCCGTTCCAGAGCCCGTGGGCGGAATGCCGTCGATGGCCGGCCGCACGGGCGGCTCTGCTATTCTTGCCGGCCGATTCCGCCCCCTGTTCCCGACGCCCCATGATCGAACTGAATCCCATCCGCCAGCGCATCGCCGACCTGCAGGACAGGCTGGCCTCGCTACGGGGGTATCTTTGACTACGATGCCAAGCGCGAGCGCCTGGAAGAAGTGAACCGGGAGCTGGAAAGCCCCGACATCTGGAACAATCCCGAATACGCCCAGCAGCTCGGCCGCGAGCGCTCGCTGCTGGACAAGACCGTCAATGGCATCCGCGAGATCGACGAGGGCCTGGCCGGCGCCGGCGAACTGCTGGAACTGGCCGAGATGGAGAACGACGAGGACACCGCGCAGGCCGTGGCCGCCGACGTCGAGCGCTACGCCGGCCGGGTGGACAAGCTGGAGTTCCAGCGCATGTTCTCCGGCGAGATGGACAGCGCCAACGCCTTCGTCGACATCCAGGCCGGCGCCGGCGGCACCGAGGCGCAGGACTGGGCCGAGATGCTGCTGCGCATGTACCTGCGCTGGGCCGAGTCGCGCGGCTGGAAGGTCGAGCTGATGGAAGCCAGCGACGGCGAAGTGGCCGGCATCAAGTCCGCCACCTTCCGCGTGGAGGGCGAGTACGCCTATGGCTGGCTGAAGACCGAGATCGGCGTGCACCGGCTGGTGCGCAAGTCGCCGTTCGACTCCGACAACCGCCGCCACACCAGCTTCACCTCGGTGTTCGTCTCGCCGGAAGTCGACGACAACATCGCCATCGACATCAACCCGGCCGACCTGAAGACCGACGTGTACCGCTCGTCCGGCGCCGGCGGCCAGCACGTCAACAAGACCGAATCGGCCGTGCGCATCACTCACGTGCCCAGCGGCGTGGTGGTAGCTTGCCAGACCGAGCGCAGCCAGCACGCCAACCGCGACCGCGCGATGAAGATGCTGAAGGCCAAGCTGTACGAGATCGAGGTGCAGAAGCGCAACGCCGAGAAGAATGCGCTGGAGGCCACCAAGTCCGACATCGGCTGGGGCAGCCAGATCCGCAACTACGTGCTGGACC
>ERZ761602.3962-NODE-3962-length-19888-cov-9.925528_pt1 | contig 19888 bp, 16 predicted proteins | sample MGYA00512165_ERZ761602 | MGnify/ENA primary metagenome ERZ761602 (study PRJEB28899, sample SAMN02445085) | bioreactor sludge metagenome | biome: EBPR sludge; isolation source: Thorneside wastewater treatment plant | place: Australia: Brisbane, Thorneside... | reverse complement strand
CAGCCCCGCAAGCTGCGGGCGGGGCTCACCCGAGCGACTTGTGGGTAATGATGAGTCGCTTGCGGGGGGAGGTGCCGAGCGGAGCGAGGCGGAGGGGGGTCGTCCTGCCCCCATGTCCCACCTCGTTGATGACCCGGGCGCAGGCGACTCTACACCACGACCGGCGAACGTGGCCACGCGAGCGAACCTCGCCCTTCCGTACCTGGTCCTCGGTGAACCTCCCTCCTCCGTACCTGCTCAGGCGCGCGCTCGAAGCCCGGCAACGAAGACTCAACACCTTACACCGCCAGATTCGCCTCAACACCCTCCGATCGCTCCCCAGAGGTACGGAGGAAGCCGTTTCACCGTCGTCCAGGTACGCACGGGGGGGGGTTCACGCCCCACACCACCCCCTCACCGCCCGAAGACCGCCGCCTCCCCCACGACCTCCGGCGGCCCGTACCAGTCCGTCAGCGCCGCCTCCACCCGCGCCCGCTCCTCCTCGGTCTGCACCAGGTCCCGGTGCACGACCACCCACCTCACCCGCATCCTCTCCAGCTCCGCCGCCCCGCCGCTCGGCGGCTCGCCCGCCTCCAGCCCGGTCAGCCACCGAAACGCCTTCAGCCCGCCGATCGAGGCGGTCCCTGCCCGCACGTCGGGCTTGTAGGGCACGGGCTGGCCGTGCAGGGTCTGGCTGAACAGGTGCCGGCTGGTGCGCATGGTGGGCTTGATGTCGGCGGGCAGGTCGAGCACGATCTCCTCCGGGCCGCGGGCCTGCTGGGCGATCAGCTCGGATGGCGCCCGATCGACAGTGGGGGTCCGCGCCAGGGGCCATGGGTTCGGCGCAACCAGCAGCAGCTCGACCAGCGCCAGCCCTCCCACCCCCACCGTGACCGCCGGCCGCAGCCCGGACAGGCCCCGCGCGGCCAGCGCGAACAGCACGGCGATCGCGGGCAGCCCGACCCGCTGGGGGTGGCCCAGGGCCGAGGCGGGCAACACCTCGATCAGGTGCCGGTACGGCAGCATCAGGCGCTCGCCATCGCGCAGGACCCAGTCGCCCTGGAACCAGAGCCAGGGGCCCAGCGACAACACCAGGCCGCCAACGACCGCCAGCAGCGGCAACCACAGGCGCGCCCGCAGGGCCAACAGCAACACCACCACCCCCAGGTAGGAGCTGTGCAGGAAGCCCTCGGCGCTGAGATCGACGGACTGGAAGCCTCCCGGCCAGAAGAAGGTGCGCGGGTCGACGGCGTTGTGGCGGAGCTGGGCCTCCATGTCGGCGAGCTCGCGCACGGGCGGACGGAAGACCAGCCAGTCGGCCTCCAGGGTCCACAGGGCGGCCCGCAGGACGGGCAGGCCGACGGCGAGGGCGAGGCCCATGGCGAGGACGAGGCGCAGCAGGGCCCCCGGCAGAGCGGCCCGCGCCTGCCACAGCGCCCAGGGGATCAGCACGAGGCAGACCGCCGCCGTGCCGATGGAGAAGTAGGCCGATCCGCCCAGGGTGAGGCCGGCGGCCAGCCCGAGTGCCAGTACAGAGCCAGGACCCGCCCCCGGCCGAGCGGTCCGCAGCAGCAGGGCCAGGGTCAGCACGCTGGGGCCGACGGCGAAGGCCTCGCTGATACCGTTGTGGACCTCGCTCAGGACGAAGGGCGAGCAGGCCAGGGCCGCCGCCGAGAGCCAGCTCGCCCCACGGTCCGCGCCCAGCTCCAGGGCCAGCCGGCGACCGGCGAAGGAGGCCAGCGCGAGGTGGATCAGGACGACGAGGTTCCAGCTGAGGATCGGGCCCAGCAGGGGGATGAAGGGCGCGCCGATGAGCGCTCCGACCAGGTCGGGGAACCACAGGCGACCGCCCACCGGCGCGGCCAGCAGCTCGGTCTGCAGCGGCAGCTCGCCCTGCGAGAGCCGGGTCCAGAACCACCACGGGCCCCAGGCGTGGTTCCAGACGTCTACGTCGGGGTGGCCGACCAGCCGGGTGGCCGGGGACAGGGCCATGGGCATGCTGGCCAGCAGGGCGATGCCCAGGTGACCCGCCAGGGCGCGCAGCCGATCAGTCGTAGACGAAGACACGTTTGCCCACCTCTCGGGCCCGCTGATCGCGGACCTTTCGCGCCGCAGCGAGCTCCTCCTCGCTGGCCTGCACCTCCGGCAAGCGCCAGATCGCCGCGGCGTCCTCGACCAGGGCGGGCGGACCGAGGACCGCGCTGAGCGCGTCGTGCTCCTGTCGGGGAGGTCCCCATTGGCCCGGGTTGATCAGGTTCTCGCCCTCGTGCATGGGCCGGGAGGAACCGTAGAGCAGCAGCCAGCTGTAGCCGTCCTCCTGCAGCAGGGCGATGTCCAGGCGGTAGTCCCCCTCCAGCGCCCCCCCGTCGCGAACCTCGCGCAGATCGCGCACCAGGTCCAGACCGAGCGCCCTGGCCGCGCCCTGCGAGAAGGCCTCGTCGAGCTGGGAGATGGCGACGGCCTGGGTGGGGAGGCCATGCCCCACCTGGAACCAGGCGGTGCGGTTGCGCAGGTCGACGTCCCGAACCAGCGAATAGGACAGATCGAGCACGGCGCCACCGTCCTGCTGGTGCAAGGCGGAGAGCTGCTCCGTCGGGGGCACCGGGCTGGTCGGCCAGGGCCAGGCTCCCGGAAGGCGCAGGCTGGCGTCCGCCCAGGCCAGCAAGGCGAGCGCCGGCCCAAGGAGGGCGAGGCGGGGGCGGGCGACCCCGGCGAAGGCGAGCCCCCCCATGGCGGCCAGGGCCATGGCGCTGAGCGTGACGAGCCGCCTGGGGTAGTGCGGCGCGGCGGCGACGGCGTTGAGCCCGTACTTGAGCCAGGCATACGGCAGGGCTGCGTCGTCGGGCCAGGAGGAGAGCGTCTGTCCGAACCAGATCGGCTGTGTCCCAAGGGCGAAGACGAAGGCGGTCAGGGCCACGGCGCCGAGCAGCGCGCCCTCTCGCGGTCGGCGCCAGAGCCCGACCAGGGCGAGGCCGAGCAGGACGGGCCCCAGGTACTGTCCACCGTAATAGGCCGGCGCGGGCACCTCGGGCGGCACCTCCATCGGCCAGATGGCCCCGCCCAGGTCCACCCGGTACCAGGGCTTGTCCAGAGGTGTGGCCACGAACTGAATCAGCCCCCCCTCGCCCTTGTCCGCGTGTCCGGGCCAGTTCTGCCGGAGCCCATGCAGGAAGGGGGCCGCGGTCAGGAGGGAGAGCAGCGCGGCGAGCCCGAGCCCTCCCAGCAGGTGCAGCCGACCCGGGCCCAGGACCAGCGCGACCAGCCCTCCCACCAGGGCGGCCACGGCCGCCATCAGGCCCAGGTAGAGGCCCGAACCGACCGCGCCGCCGATGCACAGCCCGAGCAGGACGGCGTCCCGCCAGCGGCGCTCCTGCCACAGTCGGACCAGCAGCCCCAAGACCAGGGGCAGGAGGAAGAGGTGCTGCAGCTCGCCGACGCCGAGGTGGAAGGCGAAGGCGGTCGCCGAGCAGCCCAGGGCGAGCAGGGCGCTGACCAGCCCTGGGAGGACGCCGCCCGCGACCCGGTCGCCCAGGAAGGCGCTGCACAGCCCCAGCAGCAGCAGGTTGAGCAGGGCGAGCAGGTTGGCAACCAGGACGATGGAGTCCACCGGCACCAGCGCCGCGAACAGCGCGCCCAGCGGCTCGATGATGTACAGATCCATCCCGACAGGGTGGTTGACGAGGTCGGTGTGGCCCCAGAGGCGGCCCTCCTCGCGCAGCATGGTCCGGCCGATCCACAGGGTCCAGACGTGCTTGGCGGTGTCGGTCCAGGCCGAGCCGAGCACGCGCTCCTGGGCCGAGCGCAAGGCCGGGCTGGCCAGGACCAGGCTCAGCGCCAGGATCAGGCCCGCGCGGGCGAGCCGGGGCCTCACTCCGCCTCCGGGTTCAACACCCAGGCACAGACCCCCGCGAGGCCGCAGCGGGGCTCCCCCAGCGAGGCCCGCAGCCAGGCCCAGGACTCCGCGGGCAGGCCTCGGGCGTAGCCCTCGTCGATCAGCACCGCGACCACCCCGGCCCGCGCCAGCCCCCGGGCGTCGGCGGGCGCGGAGAGCTTGCGGCCCCGCTCGACCGCCTCGATCCCCCGCAGCAGCGGATCGGCCTTCCACCAGGCCGAGAACTCCGGCGGCCAGAGGTCTCGCTCGCTCATCCCCATGCCGTTGACCAGGGGCCGGCCATGGTCGGCCTGCTGCAGGAGCGCGACCTTGCCGGTACGGGGATCGAGGGCCGGCAGCAGCAGGATCGGCCCCGGGGGGAGCTCGGCATGCCAGCCCGGCAAGGGAGGAACCGCGCTGACCGGCAGGCGGCCGGGCTGGTCGAGGACCTGGGCGAAGACCCCGAGCAGGCAGAGGGGGGCCAGCCAGCGCCCGGGTCGGGTGGCGGCGCCCAGGGCAGCGACCGCGGCGAGCCCGACGGAGGCGGCGCCCAGCGCGCGGTAGGGCCACCACAGCCGCGAGAGCAGGGGCAGCTCGTCCAGCCAGGACCAGGGCATGGCCAGCTCCCGCCCGAAGATCACCGCGGAGCTGCCGAAGGAGAGCGAGAAGAGGGCCAACACGCCGAGCAGCAGCGGGACGGCGAGGCGCCGGGACCCGACCACCACGGCGGGCACCGCCAGCACACAGAGCCCCAACGGCAGGTAGAGCTCGGAGGAGGGGCCGTCGACGATGCCGGGCTGCCAGGGCCAGGCCACCGGTACGCGGAAGGCGCGCGCGCCACCGGTGCCCTGGAGCGCTCCCCAGCGGGAGAACACCCACAGGGCGAAGGGGGAGATGGCCAGCAGGCAGGCGAGGCCGGCGACCAGCACGCTGCCGAGGCCCTGGCGCAGCGACCTGCTGCCCAGCAGGGCGAGGCCGACCAGCGGGGCGAGGAAGAGGCCGTGAAACCAGTAGCAGGCGCCGGAGAGCGCCGTCAGCAGGCCGGCGGCGATCCCTCGGCCGCGCGGGGAGACGGCGGCGGCCAGGGCCAGGGCCAGGGGCGCGAGCAGGGCCTGGGTGGGGCGTCCCTGGTGGATCTCGGCCCAGGCGAAGGGGGCGAAGCCCAGGCCGACGGCGCCGACGACCGCCGGCCAGCCGGGGCCGCCTAGCCGCCGTCCCATGAAGCCCCCCGCCAGGGCATTGGCGACGCCGAAGAGGCCGGTGGCCAGCATGGTGCCGCGGGCCGGGCCCAGCAGCAGCAGCAGCGGCGCGGCCAGGAGCGCGTCGACCATGTTCCAGGCGGCGTCGAGCAGGGGCCGACCGACCGGGAACCAGAAGCCGTCGATCTGCGTGAGGGGCCCCTCGCCGCTGAGCCCCCGGGCCAGCGCCGCATAGATGAAGACGGTGTGTGCGCCGTCCACGGGGAGGTCGCGCCCCAGCAGCAGCTCGGGGGAGGAGGGCGAGATGGCCGGCGCCGCGCTCCAGCCCGCGAAGACCCCCACGGCCACGAGGAGCACGGCGAGGTGGTCCCAACGGGTGCGCAGGAGGGACGACAGGGTGGCCACGCGGGGATGCTACCACCCGTGAGCTTCTCCCGACCGCGGTGCTACCCTCCCGCCGTGCGCACCACCCTCGGCTGGGCCCTGCTCTACCTCCTGCTCGCAGCCCTCCTGGTCAACCCGGGCGACTGGAGCAGCGCGCTGTCGGGGCACCCAGGGGTGGACGTCTACAACCACGCCTGGGGGAGCTGGTGGTGGGCGCAGAGCCTCTCCCAGGGCGAGCTGCCCTGGCGCACCGATCTGATCATGCACCCGCGGGGCGGTGTGCTCTTCCACATCGATCCGGTCGGCGCGCTGCTCGCCCTGCCCATCGCCCTGGCCGGCGGCGCCAGCCCGGAGAGCGTGGCGCTGGGCTTCAACCTCGTGGCGGTGCTGCGCTTCGCCCTGGCCGGCTTCGCCGCCCACCTGCTGGCCCAGGAGCTGGCCCAGCGCCCGGGCCCCCACGCCCTGGTGGCGGGCCTGGCTCATATGACCGCCCCCTACCTGCTCTGCGAGCAGTACAACGGCATCACCGAGGCCACCGCCACCGGCTTCGTCGCCCTGGCGCTGTGGGGCTGGGCCCGGGCGCTGCACAGGCAGCGCCTGCGCGACCACGCCCTGGCCGGGCTGCTGACCGGCCTCGCCGCGGCCAACAGCTTCTATTTCGGTCTCGCCCTGGTCCTGCCCCTGGCCCTGATCCTGCTGGTCCTGCTGCTGCGCCGCCGCCTCTCCCCCCTGGCCCTGCTCGCCGGCGCCGGCAGCACCGCGGCCCTGGCCCTCCCCGTCTTCCTGCTCTTCCGCGCCTCCTTCGAGGTGCCCGATGCGGCCCTCCCCCGGGGCGGCCACCAGAACCTCGCCCTGATCCTGCACAACGCCGTCGACCCACAGGAGCTGGTCCGGCCCGGCTTCGCCTCCTACGACTTCGCCGCCGCCGGCGAGCTCTTCGAGCACAGCTTCTACCTGCGGGCCAGCCTGCTGCTGCTGGCCCTGGTAGGGCTGCTGCGGCTGCCTCGGCCTAGGGCGGCCTGGCTGGCGCTGAGCCTGCTGCCCCTGGTCCTGGCCCTGGGCCCCTACCTGGTCTGGAACGGCGCCCTGGTGAAGATGGGCGAGCAGGTCGTCGGCCTGCCCTTCATCCTGCTCCAGCTCGCGGTGCCCGAGCTGGCCATCACCCACGCCGCACGGCTGGGCGTGGTCGGCATCGCCTCGCTCTGCGGGCTGGCTGGGGTGGCCCTCTCCCGCCTCTCCCCGCGCCTGGGCTGGCCGCTCTCCCTGCTGCTGGGGGGCCTGGTCGCCGCCGAGAGCCTCTGGGCGAGCCCAATCTCCCCTCCCCTGCCCTCCGCCCCGGCCGAGATCCCCGCCCTCGTCGCCGCCCTGGAGGCCCAAGACCCCGTGGACCGGAGGGGGGTGCTGGATCTTCCCCCCCAGGTCGATCGAACCATGCTGACAAGCCGCTACCTCTGGTACCAGGTCGGCCACGGTCGCCCGATCCCCTACTCGATCGACCCGCACATCCAGCGCTCCGGGGACAACGACGTGCTGCTGAGCCTGGAGCGCCACACCCGCCAGGAACGCGACAGCCACACCTTGAGCGAGGAGCGGCTGCGGCAGATCCTGCCCACCCGCTACGCCTGGGTGGTGGTGCACGAGGACCTGGAGGCACAGGGTCGAGGCTTCGACGTGAACAAGGGGGGTCTGTACACCCGCCTGATGACCGAGCTGCTGGGCGAGCCGACCCGCAGCGACGGCCTACGGCACGCCTGGGAGCTGGCGCCGTGATGCGGCGACGCCTGCTCTGGTCGGCCCTGGTCACCTTGGGCCTGCTGGGCCTGCTGGAGGGGGGGGCGCGCCTGCTGCCGGAGTCCGTCAACGGGCGGCTGGAGCTGGTGCAGGACCTGGACGGGAGCCACAGCATGGTCGCCAGCGAGCAGGTCCCGGGCTGGGACATCCGGCCCCCCTCGGGCACCATGGGGACCCGCAGCTTCGCGGTGAACTCCTGGCGGATGCGAGGGCCCGAGCACCCAGCCCAGAAGGGCGAGGGGGTCGAGCGCATCATCCTGGTGGGCGACTCAGCCCTGCTGGGCTGGCTGCTGGACTGGGAGGAGACGATGGGCGCGGTGCTGGAGCGGCGGCGGGAGGAGCGCTTCCCCGGCGTTGACGTCCAGGTCGGCAGCTGCGCCGCCCCCGGACACAGCACCGTGCAGTCCATCGCCAAGCTCGAGCACCACTGCCTCGCCTTTCAGCCCGATGTGGTCATCATCGGCAACCTGAACAGCGACGGGACCCAGTGGACCATGAGCGATCGCGAGCGCTTCCGGGTGCCGGCCTGGGCGGCGGCGAGCCGGGTCCTGCGGGAGCTCGCTCTCTACCGCAGCGCCCGCAACCTCCTGCTGCGCCAGTCGGTCCGGAGGCAGCGGGCCCAGGCCATTCCCCAGGCCGGCTCGCTCTCGTCCTCCTCGACCGCGAGGACGCGGGTCCCTCCCGAGGAGTACCGCGAGAACCTGGGCAGGCTGATCCAGATGAGCCGCGAGGCCGGGGCCCTCCCGGTGTTGCTGGTCCCGCCGATGCAGGCCCGGATCGAGGGGCACCCTCCACCGGGCGGCTGGCCTCCCTACTGGGACATCATGCGCGAGGTGGCGGCCGAGGAGGAGGTCCTGCTGGCCGACGGGGACAGCCTCTTCCAGGCCACCGGGCATCGCGAGCGGCTGCTGCAGACCCCGGTTCATCCCAACGCCGCCGGCGCCCGAAAGCTGGGCGAGCTGCTGGACCAGACCCTCAGCGCGGACGCGCCCTAGGGCCCAGCGCGAACGCGCCCCAGGGCCCAGCGCGAACGCGCCCCAGGGCCCAGCGCGAACGCGCCCCAGGGCCCAGCGCGGACGCGCCCGGAGCGGGGATGCAATTCTCTATTGCGGATTTCCAGGTCTGTTGATAACGGCATTGCGGACCTGGAAGTCCGCTGAAACCCTCGCAGCCCGGAGGCCCGCGCCCCATGCTCTCCAAATCCCAGGCGAAGCTGTTCTTCTTCATCGCCACCGTCGGGTTCTCCGGCGTCTTCCTCTTCCTGACGGTCGACACGATCCGGCAGGTTCCCGCGCGCAGCAACCAGGACGCCATGACGGCCTCGGTGGTCCATGGCAAGGAGCTGTGGGACAGCAACAACTGCATGGGCTGCCACACCATCCTGGGTGAGGGCGCCTACTACGCGCCTGAGCTGACCCGGGTGGTGGAGCGGCGCGGCGAGGCCTGGATCCGCACCTTCATCAAGGACCCGCAGGCGATGTACCCGGGCAAGCGCAAGATGGTGCAGTACGACTTCAGCGAAGAGGAGATCACCGACATCATCAACTTCCTGGACTGGGTCGGGAAGATCGACACCAATGGCTTCCCGCGCGACCCGGACATGGCGCCGGCCACCTCGGGGGCGATCGCCGCGGTCGACCTCAGCCACGCCCCGCCGATCTACGGCCAGATCTGCTCCTCCTGCCACAGCCTCGGCGGTCAGGGCGGGGCGGTCGGTCCGGCGCTGGACGGCGTCGGCAAGCGCTTCGACCGGGTCGCCCTGCGCGCCTGGCTGGCCGATCCACAGGCCGTCAAGCCGGGCACGGCGATGCCCAAGCTCAACCTCGCGCCGGCCGAGCTCGACGCGCTGACCACCTTCCTGCTCGCACAGTAGAAACGGAGACCACCATGACCACCCTCAAGTACGAATCGTGGAAGGTCGCCTGGGCCTTCTTCGCCACCTGCATGCTGCTGCTGAGCTTGCAGATCATCTACGGCTTCATCATGGGCTTCGCCCATATGGGCTTCGACGGGCTGCACGAGTGGATCCCCTTCAACGCCGCCCGCGCGACCCACACCAACCTGCTGGTCGTCTGGCTGCTGGCCGGCTTCATGGGCAGCGCCTACGTCATCATCCCCGAGGAGACAGAGCACGAGCTCTGGAGCATCCCCCTGGCCTGGGTCCAGTGGGCCAGCCTCGTCCTGGTGGGCGTGGTCTCCATCATCGGCTTCCACATGAACTGGTGGGAGGGCCGCAAGTTCCTGGAGATCCCCCGGCCCCTGGACTACCTCGTGGTGGTCAACGTCCTGGCCTTCCTGCTGAACATCGGGATGACCATCCTGAAGGGCAAGCGCTACACCACCACCTCGCTGACCCTGCTGGCGGGCTTGCTGGCCGCCGCCCTGCTGTACCTGCCGGGGATGATCACCTTCGACAGCCAGGTGATGGACTCGTACTTCCGCTGGTGGGTGGTCCACCTCTGGGTCGAGGGCGTCTGGGAGCTGATCATGGGCGCCATCCTCTCCTACCTGCTGATCAAGCTCTCGGGCGTGGACCGAGAGGTCATCGAGAAGTGGCTCTACGTCATCGTCGGCCTGACCTTCCTCTCGGGCATCCTGGGCACCGGGCACCACTACTACTGGATCGGCGCGCCCGAGTACTGGCTGATGGTGGGCGGCTTCTTCAGCGCGCTGGAGCCGCTGGCCTTCCTGGGCATGGCTCTGTACACGGTCGCCATGGCCCGCCGGGGCGGCCGGCGCCACGAGAACCGCATCGCCCTGACCTGGTCGGTCGGCTGCGGCATCATGAGCTTCGTCGGCGCCGGCTTCCTGGGCTTCGCCCACACCCTGCCCCAAGTCAACATCTGGACGCACGGCACCCTGGTCACCGCCATGCACGGCCACCTCGCCTTCTGGGGTGCCTACGCCATGCTCATCTTCGGCATGATCGCCTACATCCTGCCCGAGATGACCGGACGCAAGCTGTACGATCACTGGGCCAGCGAGTGGGGCTTCTGGCTGTCCAACATCGGGATGGTCTCCATGACCGGGGCCTTCGCCGTCGCCGGCGTCACCCAGGTCTACCTGGAGCGACGGGTCGGCATGGACTTCCTGGCCGTGCAGGAGGCCGTCGCGGTCCACTTCCTGGGCCTGGTCCTGGCGGCGAGCCTGTTCACGCTGGGCATCGGCCTGCTGATCTGGGTCTTCATCAAGCACGGCCACCCGCTGCGCATGGCGGTGGCCCACCGGCCCAGCCCCTCCACCGCGCCCGCGCCTGCGAAGTGAGGTCCGAGATGAACGCACCGCTGACGCTGCCCTGGTACCGCCCGGTCGGCGAGGAGTGTACGGTCTTCGAGCACTGCTTCCGCGATCGTCTGCCGATGATGCTGAAGGGCCCCACCGGCTGTGGCAAGTCGCGCTTCGTCGAGCATATGGCCGCCCGCCTGGGCCGCCCCCTGGTCACGGTGGCCGCCCACGACGACACCAGCGCCGTCGACCTGGTGGGGCGCTACCTGGTGCAGGGGGGGGAGACGGTCTGGCAGGACGGGCCCGTCACCCGCGCGGTGCGGGAGGGGGCCATCCTCTACGTCGACGAGGTGGCCGAGGCGCGCAGCGATGTGATCGTCGTGCTGCACCCGCTGACGGACCACCGCCGGATGTTGTACGTAGAGCGCCACGACGAGCAGCTGAGCGCGCCGCCGGAGTTCATGCTGGTGGTCAGCTTCAACCCCGGCTACCAGCGCAGCCTGAAGGAGATGAAGCCCTCCACCCGGCAGCGCTTCGTCGGGCTGAGCTTCGGCTACCCGGCGGCGGCCGTCGAGGCGGAGATCCTCCGCGGCGAGACGGGCGTGGAGCCAGGCCTCGCCCGCAGGCTGGTCGCCCTGGCCGGCAAGGTGCGCGCCGTCGAGCACCTGGGCCTCGCCGAGCAGCCCTCGACCCGCCTGCTCGTCGACGCCGCCCGCCTGATCGGCTCGGGCCTCCCCGCCCGCCTGGCCTGCCGGGTGGCCATCGTCGAGCCGCTGACCGACGACCCCGAGCTGGCCCAGGCCATCATGGACCTGGTCTGCCTCGTGTTCGACTAGCAACGCTAGAACGCTAGGGGTCTGGTCGTTACAATTCCAATTGCCGGAATTGGAATTGTAACGACCAGACCCCTTCTGGAATGCCGATGACAACTCGAAACCCACCGACACCCACCCTCGACCTCGCGCTGGACTGGGAGGAGGGCCTCTTTCGCGGACTGCGCGCGCTGTGGCGGCGGCTGCGTCCGGCCGAGGTGGCCGTGGACACCGAGCGGGTCGCCCTGCTCGGGCCCCTGGCCCGCCGGCTGGAGCTGCTGGCCTCGCTGGTCGCCGGGCGGCCGCTGCGGGTGCAGCTCGCTCGTGACGCCGGCGGGCTGCGCGAGGACGATCTGCTGCTCCCGGCTCAGATGGACCTCGCCCCGGACGCCGAGGCCAACGCCGGCCTCTACCTGCTGCGCGCCGTGCTGGGCGGCGCCCTCGCCCGCGAGGAGGGCCCCCTCCTGCAGCGCCTCGATCGAGCCATCCCCCGCCTGCGCGAGGAGCTCGCCGGCTTCGGTCCCGCCTGGGAGGAGGCCCTGGCCCTGCAAGCGCAAGCCGGCCGGGTGGTGCTCTGGGGTCCCTTGCTGGAGGTCAATCGGGCGCCATCGGCGGACGAGGGCGAGGGCGAGGGCCCTCCGTCTCGGGAGGCCAGCGAGGCCGAGGCCCTGCCGATCGAGGAGGTCGACATCCTGGCCTTGAAGGAGGAGGAGGCCCTGCAGCTCCCCATCCACGCCTTCGAGAAGGTCGAGATGGCCGAGCCCTTCAACGGGACGCTGCGTCAGCTCGACGGGTCGGACGATCTCGACGACCACCTCGAAGCCCTGGAAGAGGTCAACCTCGGACAGATGCTGCGCGGCGGTCCCCAGGCCCACAGCCTGCTGCGGGCCGAGATCGCCCTGGACGCCTCGGTGCCCGAGGTCGGTGACATCGACCCGGACGACCCGGGCATCGCCTACCCCGAGTGGGACGGCGGCGCGGGCCGGTACAAGCCGGACTGGGCCCGGGTCTACCCCGCCCACGCGCGGGCCGAGGATCCCGCCTGGGCCGGCCAGGCCCTGATCCGCACCCGACGGACGGTCGATCGACTGTACGCCGAGCTCTGCCGCCACCGGGACCGCCTCTCCGAGCAGCCCCGCCAATTGGACGGCGAGCAGGTCGACGTCGACGCCCTCACCGAGGCCTGGGCCAGCCGCCGGGCCGGCTGCGATCCCGATCCTCGGCTCTACATCCGCCAGGCCCGCCAGCGCCGCGACCTCGCCACCTGCGTCCTGCTGGACATCTCCCTCTCCAGCGACGCCTGGGTCGACAACCGCCGGGTGCTCGACGTCGCCCGCGACAGCGCCTTTGTGCTGGGCGAGGTCTGCGACCGGCTGGGCGACCGCCTCCAGCTCCAGGCCTTCGCCAGCCACACCCGGCACAAGGTGCGATCGCTGGTGCTGCGCGACTGGCATGAGCCCTGGGCCCGCGCCCGCGGACGCCTGGGCGCCCTGCAGCCCCAGGGCTACACCCGCATCGGCCCCGCCCTGCGCCACGCCGTCGCCGGGCTGCGGCGTGTCCCGGCCCGCCACCGCCTGCTGCTGCTGGTCAGCGACGGCAAGCCCACCGACTACGACCGCTACGAGGGACGCTACGGCATGGCCGATGTGCGCCAGGCCCTGCGCGAGGCCCGGGCCGCCGGGGTGCGGACCCACGCCCTGACGATCGAGCAGCGGGCCAGCGACTGGCTGCCGGCGATGATGGGGCCGGGGGCCTGGTCGATCCTGCCTCGCCCCGAGGCGCTGCCCGAGGCGCTTGCCCGGGTCTACGGGCGGATGAGCTGAGCGCTCAGTCCGGGAGGGGGCGCCGGTCCAGCTCCGCCTCCAAGCCGGTCAGGGCGGCGCTGGCCTCGGCCTCGAGCGTCTCGAGATCCAGCGGGCTCAGCTCCATCGGGTCGACTCGAATGTCGTACAGCGCGCGGCTCCCGTCCCGGTAGCGCATCAGCTTGAACCGTCCGTCCGAGATCGTGCGGCCGGTACCAACCCACTCGGTGTTGCTGGGCAGCCACTCCGCCAGCTGAAAGGTCCGCGTGGGGAGGACAGCGGGGTCCAGGAGCGCAGGCACCAGGCTGATGCCATCGATCGGCAGCTCCTCGTCGTGCCAGTCCTCGCTGGAGAGGCCCGCCAGCTCCAGGATGGTCGGAAACAGATCAACGACGTCGACCAGGCCGCTGACCCGCCTCCCGGGCTCGACGATGTCCGGACCCGCGACGATCAGGGGGACCAGGACCCCACCGAGGTAGACGGAGCTCTTGCCATGGCCAAGCGGCCAGGTGCCCGAGTTGAGCTCGCTGACCGTGCCGTTGTCCGCGAGGTAGATGACCACGGTGGAGTCCAACGCACCCGGCGGCAGGCCCTCCAGCAGGCGGCCCAGCTCCGTGTCCATCTCCTCGATCATGGACTGGAAGTACGCCGGGCCGCGCGCCGCGATGTCCTCCGCCTCGCCCGAGAGCTCGTAGCTGTGCAGCTCCTCGGGCGGCAGGTGGATCGGGCTGTGCGCGGCGTGGAAGCCCACCAGGGCGAACCAGGGGGAGGTCTGGGCGCCGATCCAGGACAGGGCATCGTCCACGGTCTGCGAGGTCAGGTAGCCCTCGACCGGCGTCACGACCCCGTCCTGGACACGCTCCCAGGAACGGTAGGAGCTGACGCCTCCTCCCCATGTGCCGACGAAGGAGGAGAAGCCCGCCAGCGTCGGGTGTGACAGGCCGCCGTTGGCGTCGGTGCCCAGGTGCCACTTTCCGAAGGCCGCGTGAGCGTACCCGGAGCCCGCTGCGTCCAGGACCGCGGGGATCAACCGTTCATCCAGCGTGAGCCCGGGGAGGTGGTCCGCCAGGGGCTCCGCCACCCCATGCCGGTATGGGTAGCGGCCGGTGAGCAAGGAGGCGCGGGTCGGCGAGCAGGTCGGCTGGGACCAGGCCGAGTCGAAGACCAGGCCACGCGCACAGAGCGCCTCGATGGTGGGCTGGGGGGCACGGGTGCTGACGGGCGCCTCGTAGCAGGCGCTGGCGTCGACCCCGAGATCGTCGCTGATCACCAGCAGGATGTTGGGCAGCGCCGCCTTCGTGGTGCTGCCCCCCCCATCCTCCGTTCCCCCGTCCTCCGTTCCTCCGTCGCCCGAGCCCCCGCCGTCCCCACCGTCGCCGAGGCCCCCGCCGTCTCTGCCGCCTCCGCCATCGCCGACATCTCCCCCGTCGCCGCTGTCCAGGGGCTCGGTGCCGCTGTCCGGCTGGGCGGGAAGCCGAGCCGGAGCCTGACAGGAGAGGAGGAGGAGGAGGGACGAGGGGATCATCGAGGATGCCCTGCGAGGGGACCCCACGATAGCGCACCCCGGGCAGACAATCAGCCCCCCAGGCAGGCGTTCAGCGCCTCGGCGACGACCTCGTGGCCCCGCTTCGACCAGTGGCCGTCGTATCGGAGGAAGGGGTGCTCGCCCGCCTGGGCCGAGGCCGCCAGCGACGGGCCGAGATCGCAGGTGGCGAGGCCCTCCCGCTCGACGGCGGCCTTCAGGTCGGCGCGAAAGGCCGGGAGGTCCGCCTGTCCCGGCTGCTGTCCCAGGGCCACCAGGGTCGCCTCGGACAAGGCGGGGTCCAGCATCCAGGGCGCCGGCGCCAGGGCGACCAGCAGGCGATCCCCGCGCTCGGCCGCGGCGCGCTTCAGGTAGAGCAGCGCCGGCCGCAGGTCGGCGAGCAGGCGCTGCCGGTCCCCGCGACCGACGTAGGTCATGGCCATGGTCTCGCGCCGATACCGGTCCAGCGTGCCGTGTTGGACCACTTCGGGGCGGTGGCGGACCACGTGGATCGCCGCCAGGAGCAGGCTGCGCGCCCGCAGGTGCTCCATCAGCGTGGCCGAGCGCCAGGGCACCAGGGCCTGCCCCGTGAAGTGCGGGTTGGCCGGGGGCAGGGTCAGCCTGCCCTCCGCGTCGGCGGAGAAGCGCATCCGGCCCAGGAAGACCTGGTTGTCGGTCAGGTCATTGCCCTCGAAGAGCACGTAGACGACGCCCTCGGCCTGCACCAGGTCGTCGAGCTTCTCGTAGCGCATGGCGGCCTGCCAGGTGCTGTAGCCGTCGACCCCGCCGTTGACGAAGGAGACCCCCCGCCGCTCGGCCAGCAGCGCGGCGAAGGTGCGATCCTCGGGGGCCTGGACGGCCATCGTGTAGGAGTCGCCCACGGCGATCCAGCGAGGCAGCGCCGGGTCGGCGGCCGGCAGCCGGTAGCCGTCGGGCCCGATCCGCACCCGGATGCTGCCCTCCGGCGTCGGCCAGGAGCGGTCGTAGCCGGGGGTCGGCACATGGCCGAGGGTCTCGTGGGTCGTGTAGAGGCCAGGCGTCGCGTCGCGGGTCGGCTCTCCCAGCAGCTCGGCCGCCGGGGTGGGCGCCACCACCCGAGCCCCGACCTCGGCCAGGACCAGCCCCAGCAGCAGGCCCACCACCAGCAGCACCAGGCGTCCCATCCAGCGTCTCATCGAGCCTCCCAGGGCAGAGCTTACAGGGATCGCCTTGCCTCCGGGCGCCCCCGCGTGCTTCGATCCCCCCATGGGCCCCTCCCCCCTCACCCGCCGCCTGCTGCTCGCCGGGGCCAGCTCGCTGCTGGCCGGAGGCGCCGGGCTGGCGCTGGTGCGCTGGCTCGAGAGAGGGGTCTACGCCCTGCCGACCGAGTCCGACGAGATCATCGACGCGCTGGTCGTCGAGGGCGCCCGCCTCAACCTGCTCAAGGCCGGCCTGCGCGGCGCGCGCGTCGTCGTCCCCGACCGCCCCCACGACCCGCTGGACACCATCGATCCCCGGGTCCGCGCCGCCATGGGCCGCCGTCGGGTCTTCACCGTCGACACCAACCGCCTGCGCCTGCGCGGCACCCGCGAGGCCGAGGACCTCCCCTCCCCTCGCCTGCTGCTGCTGGGCGACAGCGTCGCCTTCGGCTGGGGCGTGGACTTCAAGGACAGCATCGGCGAGCGCCTCTCCGACGAGCTCGACCGCCCGGTGCTCTGCGCCGGAGTGCCGGCCATGCGGCCCGCCCAGCTCCAGCACTGGGCGAGGATGGTGCTCGGCCAGCTCAAGGTCGAGACGGTGCTGGTCCTGATCCGCCCCCGCGTGGACGAGCTGCCCGCGCTGGCCGCGCTCTTTCGAACGATCGCCTCCCTCAGCGAGGCGAAGCCGGCCCTGGTCCTCTCCCCCCTCTCCAGCTTCGATCTGCGCGGCGCGCGGAGCCGGACGACCCTGGCCGACGCGGTGCGCGAGGCCATCCCCGGCCTGCCGGTGCTGGAGGCCACCGACACGCTCTGGCTCCACCCTCCTCCCGGCGGCGTCCTGCTCCAGGCCCAGGGCCAGCGCCAGGAGCTGATCGAGACCACCACCGGCGCGACGCTGCGGAGCGTGATCGGCCCGGACGAGCGCGTGGCGCCGGAGATCTACGCCGCCTTCGAGGAGGACCCCTCGCTTCGGGAGCCCTTCTTCTTCGACGGGGGCCATGTCGACGCCGAGGGCAGCCGCTTGCTGGCCCAGGACATCGCGGGCTTCTTGCGGTTGGAGGGCTTGGACCAACCCACCATGCCCGCAGTTCCGCATCCGCGTTGAGGCGCCCGAGGTGAAACCGACGAAGGGCTGGACCCCGCCGGGTGAGGAGAAGCCGGCCCCGCCGAAGCCCACGCGCACCGAGCCGGGGGCGCGAGCCCGCGCCTGGCGGCGGATGCTGGACGAGGGGGTCTACGCGAGCCAGTCCGAGCTGGCGCGGGGCGAAGGGGTGTCCGCGGCGGCGGTGAGCCGGGGGTTGCAGAAGGTGTTGGCGGCCAATCTGGACCTTGACGTGGGTTCGGGGGCCGGTTGTACATCGCTGTCGATCCCGGATTCGTCGGGTTCCGTGAGTGGATGAGTGGATGAGTGGATGAGTGGATTGGTGTCTTGACAGGTGAGGGACACTTCAGTAAAGTACGCCCCAAACAGCGAAAAGAGCGCATCATGCCCTGCGGTCAACTTCTGGGGCCCTACCAGGCCCGCCTCGCCGCCATCTCAACAACCGTCCAATACCACTGGCTCACAGGCTGGTTCCCGGCCACGGGCGTCGACAACATTAAGGGCGTCCTGCGAAACCGCGCAGTCGACGGCAATTTCCAGTCCCGCCTTGTGCTCCAGCTCGCCACGATCCGCACCGACGACCCGAGTGCGCCGGTGCTCCTGGAGGCCAGCTACCTGCAGGACGCTGGCGAGCGCTGCACGGGTGTGCTTGACATCAGCAACAGCACCGCCAGCAAGTACTTCATGCGCCTGGGCATCGCCTACAGCGTTCACACGGGCAGCAGCATCGCAGCGGCCGACGTCGGTCTGGAGCTGGCCTACAACTCCTGCGGGGAGATCATCGGCGCCACTAGCCTGGACCTGGTGGCCCCGGGCACCAACTCTCTGCATACACCGATCACCGGCTGGGTGCCGGCGATGTACGCCGCCAAGGTGAAGGCCATCATCATCGTGACCAACGCGATTGGCAACTTCCGGCAGCAGCTCGCCTACCGCACCGCCACCACCCGGCTGCAACAGACCAGCGCCTGGAGCACCAATTTCGAGGGGGCCTGGCACACGGGCAACGGCGAGTTCCCAACCGGCGAGATCACCCTGAGTATCGGCAGCGTCATGTGGGTGCAGTTCGGCCTGGAGCACTCCCTGTCATCGGGCGCCAACGGCGGCGCCCAGGTCGAGACCTCAGTGGCGATCAGGCGGGCGTGATGGAACAGGCAGTGCGGCGGTGGTCACCCGAACTGCGAGAAGCACTGCGTGCCCGTACGCCCATCACCGTCGGCCACGTCCTGGGCGCGCCTTTCGTGACGGAGGACGAGCCTTTGGCCCCCTGGGCCGCGGCCCAGACGGTGCCGCTTCCCGCGGGGGTCAGCACCCTCGGTCTCGCCCAGCGACCCAGCGGAGGCTGGCTTCCGCAAGCCGAGACATGGGGCTGGAACGGGTCTGCCCCTTCACGGTCCGGGTCCTCGACGCTCCCTTCCGGGGGGCCGTCCCGGTTGTCGGCTAAGCTCCAGCGGGCTGTTCTGCGCGGGGCGCCGATCGCGCTCGGCCATGTCCTTGGCCCACCATTCGTCACAAGGAGCGAACCACTGGCCCCCTGGGCTTCGACCCTACCGGCACCTCTTCCGGTGGGGGTGAGCAGGCTCGGCCTTGCCCAGCGACCTGCCGGCTGGCTTCCATCGGCCGATGAGCGTTGGTGGGACGGCACCGGGCTTGGCCGGGCGGGTGCGTCGACGCTCCTGCGTGGCAGCCCAGGCGGCCGAGGGAGGAGCACGAGCAGTCGGTTGTGGAGCGGTGGCGACAGCATCGGCAGCGACTGTGGTACTTGCCACGCCCTGGCGTCACGCGACATGGGTGCTCTTGACATGGGTGCTCTTGGCGAAGGTCTCTACCGAGAGGTGGAAGCGACCACTGCAGGCACCGAACGCATGCCGATCAGCAGCATTGGAGGCGACTACGAGGAGGGCACCTGGTGCAAGTTCAGGGACCGCGTCAGCGATGCCGACCGCGCCTACATCGATCTCGCCTGGTCACTTGTCGTTGAGCACCTCGATATCATCGAAAGCTACTTCGACGCACGAGACGAAAGTTGGTCGTGCTACTACGATGCCCTCACCGGAGCGGACAAGGTGCGGGTTGACGTCAAAGACATGGAGGGCTACCGCGGAAAGGGCTGGGGCGACATCGCGCGGGGCGGGTATGTCGTCCTGAATTCCGAACTGCTCAACTGTGAGCGTTCACTCATCTCCGACGACTCCTACACCATTGCCGAACGATTCTGCGTGGTGCTCGACCTCAGCGCACTCATTGTCCACGAGGTCCGGCACACGTGCTGGGTCGCTGAGACCGGTGCATACAGCGTCGAGGGTTGGTTCCGTTACCACATCCAGCGTAGGTACGGAATTGCTTCTACCACGTTCTGCGGACAGGAGACATGGCGTTGTGGGTCTTCTACACGGCGGCGTGACGACTGCCATTCGCGTGATGATCTCGAGAATGATGTAATCAACATCCGCGAGGCTTCAGGAGTTTGTGGTGTTGGGTAGTCTACCATACATACAGATGTTGGTTCTGATGACCATGACCGCGTGCCAGGGTGAGCCGGACGGCTATTTTGATGAGTGCCGCTCCGACGTCGACTGCGAGATCGGGCTGACCTGCGTCTGGTTTTGGGAACAACAGAAGACGCAAGACATGCCGGGCCTCTGTACGTACCCATGTAGTTCGTCCGAGGATTGCCATGTCGAGTGCCGCTGGGCGATGAGCCCAGCGGGAGGGCATGCAGAGTGCCGAGACGGGTACTGCTTCTCTGGTGGGTGCGAGTGAGCACAGATACCGCTCACATAGCAGGGTGAGCGCCGCCGCCGATCTGGCCTGCCTGTTGCCAGTCACCCCCGCCCTGGCCTCAACGGGCAGGCGAAGCTGCGCCTGGCGACGGAGAACACCATCCACTATGCATCCAGGGGCCGAGAACACGAGCACGAGAAAATTGTGGTTGGTATCTTGATCACCGATCTGGAGCCACGTATACCGCTCTACCTCGCCCCCGCAGCATTCCAGCTCGCCGGGGACGCCCGCCTCCACCC
>ERZ761602.3961-NODE-3961-length-19889-cov-15.579863_pt1 | contig 19889 bp, 10 predicted proteins | sample MGYA00512165_ERZ761602 | MGnify/ENA primary metagenome ERZ761602 (study PRJEB28899, sample SAMN02445085) | bioreactor sludge metagenome | biome: EBPR sludge; isolation source: Thorneside wastewater treatment plant | place: Australia: Brisbane, Thorneside... | reverse complement strand
CCGGGCTGGTGATGGCAACGCTCGCGGGGGCGTTCGTGAAGTTGAAGGTGTTTGGCGGGGGGCAGTGAGTGGAATAGGGGAAGTGATTTGTCAATAGCGGTGTCGGTGACCACGTTGAGCGCGAGGAGGCGGCTAGAAGTGGCTGATGTGGCGATCCGTACGCCCCAAGGCTGACTGCCGCGAGTCAAAGGCGAAATGCGGTGAACAATAGGAAATCATCCGGATCTTACGCACATGTCGTTGCGGATTGCACACTCGTCTTCCCACCCTTAGTCTATCGTGGAGGTCAACGAAACCCCCTCAATGTAACCTACTCCCGGATCGCAGTGTTTCATCGCGTTCAAGTCACCGATTACAGGCCCAAAGCTTTCATCGTCGAGTACTATGCTCCCTTTCGTACCGGTTGGCTTGTATGAGTATTGGCCTTTCTCTAGCATGTCATAACAATAGAGTTCCGCATCAGTGGCATCCTTACTATCGACTGGCCTCATCCAAAACATCATCGGACTCAGCAGTAGCACACGACCGGTTGCTTGCGAAATTAGCACCGCTAACTCCTCAGAGAAGGCGAGATCCCCCTCATAGTCGTAGAAGTTCAGAAACGACTTATGTCCTCCAATCGCGCTCTTGAAGCCGCCCCTGTACTTCGAAGAAAATGGCTTCTTCTGGACATCTTGAAAATAACCGAACAAGAACTTCGAGGAAAAATCCGAGAAGACGTTACCAAGAACCCGTATGAATCGGTTGTAGTCGAGCGATTCGGCCGACGTGCCATGCTTCGCCGGACCAATTAATGTTACAAAGCGATCAACATCTTCGTAGAGAGGTTCTTCGAAGAGCTTCAGAAATGGGGCCGAAAACTCGCCACGCTCCTTCATTTGCTCGACGCACTTCCTTAAGAGAGCCCAGAGAGGTCCTGCGGATCTTTTCGCAAATTCCTTAAAGAGCTTTGTCTCTCTGCGCCCCTTTATTGCGCAGTGTTCAGAGTATGCGACATATGCAGCGAATTGCATGAATCCCTCAATAACCTCGATGGCCTTTAGATCGAGCGAAGAATTGGTGGAGGCAGAAAGATACTGAGCCAGCGGAGCGGCGATTGGATAAGGTAAGGAACTTGCCAGATCGCTTAGATTTTGCCAGCTTGGGCTTCGTGACCTTTCTGCATAAACGCAGATGGTACTGCGATCGATGTATGAGACGGACGAGTTCGATGTTCCGAAGTCAACTCCGACGTACGCCTCAGAAGTGCCATCGGCACCCCCGAAAGTCATGTCCATGTAAAACGGCCGACCATCCACGGATATCTCAGGAATATCCGGACCCGCGGCGCGATAGATGAATCGGGGAAGCGTTGTCCCGTCTTCCTTGACGCGAAGTTCGATCGTCAGGTTCCGATCAAAACTATTGGAAGAGGGACGTCGCACTGTATGGTCAATCACGTTATGAACGTTCTCAGTATCATGCGGATCAAAGGACGAAGCCATGAAATGGTAATCCAATTGCTGCTTAGGCGGGTGGGACAGCTTTGCTTTCCAGGAAATCGGCTTGTCAATGAAGGACTCCAGTAAACTTGCGCTCGGCAGAAGCACTCCATCCGATTTGCTTTTCGGGAGTCCACCTGTTACGGGGCGATACCTCGGCACCTCGGCACCTCGTCCATCGGGTTCCAAGACGAGGCAGAGTCTGTTGTAGGTGACCGCCCTGAAATCGCCATCGCCCTTGCTAAACGACTTCCGCGCACACTCAATTGCGAGTCCCTTAGCTACGATCTCCTGAAAATTTTCTTGCATTTCCAGAAGTTCTGCACCTTCCAAATCCAAGTGATTCGCATCCCTGAGAAGCCTGTGCAGCCACCGCATATTCGAGGAGCCCCCGGAAAGCAGGATGACCGAAATCTGCTGAGCTTCTAATTCACCTTTTGCCCTTAGTAGAGCAGTAATGATGGCCGGGTACAACTCCTTCTTCCACATTTTGTTGATAAAGACCTGACGCAGATCTAGAGCATCAAGCCTTATGGATAAAAAATCGGTCTTCTCAGCCAAAGGCGATGTCGGCACCTTGATCGGGTAACCCACTGATCTGCTGATCTGGTCGTCGATGCTCCAGTCTGAAAGAGTGGAGCAGATGGCTATCTTTGCCTTCTCGACCTCGAAAAGAAGGTTCTCTAAGTGCCGGAAAAAGTTCTGATGGTCCTGACGATAGTCACGAGCTTGGGCGCGCGGATTGCGACGCATTTCATCATATTTTCGCAGAGCATCAGCGAACCCGGCAGGAGATTTCTTGCCTTGTTCATTATGAGGCTTGAAGATTAGGGTTTCGGCGATAAGCCGATTGAAATAGAAGCCACCAACGGCGATAGAAGACGCGCCCAGCGGCTTCGAGTTCCTCCCGGAGTTACTGATGTCGCCCTGAGCCGTCGTCTCAATTACCGATACGTCGAAGGTCCCGCCCCCAAAATCCAGAATAAGTGCAACGTGCTTCTTCTTCTGCGCGATGAGAGGGTGTTTTGAACCGTATCGGTAGTACTGGAACACAGCAAACGGCTCGGGAAGGAAGTCGATATCCGAAAATCTGGACGAAAGGATTCGGCGAATGTGGCTCCGATAGTTGGCTAACCAGTCGCCCTTTTCTTGCAGGGCCAGCGGCTCCGCGACTAGGACCCTGGACGCCTTGGTCAGATTCCTAGAACGAATCCACCGCTCAGTCTCCATGACCAAGGTCTCTAGGTAATCATTGGAAATCGCATGGATCGAGCGGTATTGCCCATCCTCGAAAAGAATAGCCTTGGGATTCGCTAACCCGGGTTCTTGCTCGCCCAGCTGAATCTTGAAATTCGTACAGACCCGGCTTGGCTCATCGACCACATTGTAAGCATCGACGCCGATCGAAGACTTTCCCTGCGAGTACGCGACAGCTGTCGGAATGGAGTAGTATCCGCCAAAATCCACCATCTCAATTGCGCTAATGAAAACGTCACGCTTCTTATCGACTGTCACAAGATACTCCTTGCACGTAACCGAATCACCCTCCGACCCGAATGACGGGCGAGGGTGGTATGCATCGTCGCCGGCGGCCGTCCTGGGGAGCTTCGGTGGGGGCAATTCCACGCGGACGCCTTCTCTGGGCGACAAGTATCCATGATACTAGCGAGCAAAGCAAAGGCTCGGGTTCCTCGATCGCTGTGCGCCCCAACGCTAACGCGTCAATCAAGTCCCTGTGGTGCATAGGTGCGTAGTCGCATTGCTGGTGAGGGTGCGGGACTATCGGAGTGATCTGTAGCACGGTCGCCGGGGACGGCGGCAATCCTCGAAAGTCAGCCTATTGGCATTGCTACTTGTAAGCGTGGGACAGGGTCGGTTTCGGCTGCGGCTCTTGAGGTCGCTCGCGATCAGGGACGAACTTCTGAGGGTTCAAAGCAAGCTCGTCATGCAGGGGCTCGAGGCGACGGGGTCTTGCGACCGCGGCGAGCAACCAGCGGCCGATCTGTCGCTTGACTTTGTCAATCGACAGAGGTCGATCGTCTCCTAGCAAGCCACCCCGGGGAGCTTTTTGGACCCTTAGAGCCCGCCTCGGAGGCACTTCTTGCTCTTGGCCGTCCGCCATGCCAGAAACAACCACTAGTGGAGTAGCCGGCGCCGTCGTGTTCAAGGCCGCCGGAGGCGTAGCTGCGGGCGACGGGTTGCTCGCCATCATCCGGATCATCTTCATGACGCCTCCGCGCTCAGCGCGCGAGGAGGCTGTAGGAGTCATCAGCACCGAGGCCACCGGAACCGGCGGCGGCGCCATCGCCGTTCAGTACTTCCACCTCCAGGAGTGGGTGGATTCGGTGACCGGCCTCGTGGCACTGGGCGGCTTGATCTTCGGCTGCGGGCTACCGGGATGGGCGATCGTACGCTGGGTCTTCAACTTCATCGAGAAGAACCGGGATGCCGGGATCAATGAGGTGGCGAAGGAGGTGAAGGAGGTGTTGTGAGGGAAGCGTGGGGCTTCATCTAATCAAGCTGGGAGCGTCGGCGTCATCGAAGATTAAAGGCGTACCCGCCTTGCCAAGATTGAGAGCCGTGGCGCTCTTCCGTCAGTATTACTCTACCATCGCCTTCAGCAAGGCATCTTTTGCATCGGAATAGAACTGGATATCGATCTTGGTGGCCATGTCATCGGACAGCTCGAGTAGTTGGCGCCGACAGACCACAGGCATTAGCAGCGCCGTGGCTCCCTTCTCGATGGCAATTTCAGCGATCGTAACCGCGTTGTGCACCGGCTCAATCGAGCCCCCGAGATTGACCTCGCCCACGATGATCAAACCACCACGCACGCTGCGCTTTAGCAGCGATGTGCACAACGCTACCAATGATGCAACGCCGAGTTTCGCGCCAGACTTGGCCGCGTCAAACGCGCGGAGCTGTACTGTGAACTCGTGCTGCCTGGGGTCTTTGTCACCAACCAGTTGGGCTGACCGGGCATAGAGATTCTGCTCGGCAAAGCCCATGCTCTCGCGGAAGGCTTGCGGAATCGGCTTGTTGAGCACCTTCACACCAGAACCTGGCCCTTCGTTCACATCAATCCGGTATAGCCCTGAGGTCTCATCGTTACCCCCCGGACTGATGCTCCACACCTGACCCGGCTCCAGCGGATCACCACCGATGCTGTTGTCACTTTGCAGTTCCGGCGTCGATACGAACTTTTCGATGCCATCAGTCCCCATGGTGTAGCTGAAATGCGTATTGCGGAACTCGGCTGCTCCCACCCTCTTTTGCTGCTCTTTCACGCGGCGGCGCACCTCCATTGCAATGCGCACCGCCCACTCCAGATCCTCCTCGGACACTGCGTCCTCGCCACTCGGGTACAGCAACTTCAAGAGACCACTGACCGTCTTGTTCACAGCATTCGTGTCACGGCCAGAGAGTGCGCCACCAAAATAGACCCGGCTTTGCATTTCGCTCACACGGCTTTGATTGCGAAGTTGGGTCCAGCACTCTGACAAGAAGTCGCTCACCAAGCCAAAGTGGTTGGTAACTAAATCCTTATTGATTTTCGGCACATCCCATCCGGGCAAGAATGCGTGGATACGGTCCATGAATGCCGTGTCATTACGCATTTCCGGTGGCAAGGGACCAAATAAGTGCCCTATGCGCTGCTGGTTTTCAAGGTCGACTTCGAAGTTGCCCACCAGCACGATGCTGCCGTCCGCGCGTATGCTTTCCTTGCCACGGCTGAATTCGCCGGACTCCATGTAGCCCTTCATGATGTTCACGCCGTCCTTCTGATCGAAGGAGATGCCTGACACCTCGTCGAAGCAGACCACGTCGTACTGGCACACCAAGCCCCGGCGGCCCTTGGCTGTGTTCTCCACGAACATCTTGGCCACAGTGGCTTTGCCACCTGAGATGAGGTGAGCGTAGGGCGAAACCTGCTGGAACAGATGGCTCTTGCCCGTTCCGCGCGGACCGAGCTCCACCAGGTTGTAGTTGCGCTCCACGAAGGGCACCATGCGCAGGAGCAGGGCGTTTCGCTGGCGGTCGCTCAGCCCGCCTGACTCAATGCCGATGGATCGGAGCAAAAAGCACTTCCATTCCTCGGTGGTGAACGCCTGACGGGCCTTGGTCAGGGTGTCCAACACGTCGCGCTTGGACAGCTGAATCTCCCTCAGCGACGTGATCCCAAACGGACGCCCTTTGGCCTCCTGGGCGATGGCCACATCGAACGTCACGCCCAGTTCGGCATAGAAGCCACCGGTCAACATGCGTTCGTGCTGGTTGACCAGCTCGCTGCTGATCCGCACATCAGTCAACCGAAGGCTTGGCAGGCTGGCGACGTACTCGCCCTTGTTGTCCACTCGCGCCGTCACCAGGTCGATGATCTTCACCTCGCCGGTTTCCAGAGCCTTGGCCTTGAACAGCTCCTCCTCGCCGGCGCGCACCGTGCGGGACTTGAGCTGGCGCTGCACGATCTCGAGCCCCTCGTCGATCTCCTCTTGATCGGTGCTGGCGCAATAGCGCCCGAGCATGAACTCGACAACGTAGGTGGGGACCGGAAACTGGCGACTGAAGGTGCGGACCAAGTCTTTCCGGACCAGGTAACCGTCCAGTACCGAGGCGGCTTTCTTGTCTATCTGATCCAGTTCCAACATGCGTCATCCTCCGCCGATCACGGTGTTTGCTTCGGCCACCAGCTCGCCGGTCGCACTGAGCAGGACCAGAAACGCCGCGCGGCCTTGCAGTTCTTCGTTTTCAACAACCACCGATGCGGTGCCGTTGTCCTTGAGCGGCTTCACGCTCACGACCACGCTGGAAGCCGGGTCGCCCGCCTGGGTACGAATGTCCAGCGACAGATTCGCGTACTGGCCATCGACGGCCACCGTGCAGCGCAATCCCTTCCAGGCGATGTCGGTGACCTCGGCCACCTGTTTGGCCGAAGCGCTCCCGCTCCGAGTCACCACCAGATCCAAGGTCAGGCACTCTTGCAGGCTCAACCCGCCGTGGTTGTAGTCCACGGATTTGCCATAGCAGCTCACGCCGTCGGCCAGTGCAAACTGCTGATGGGGGTTCCAGAACCAGGGGTACAAGCGCTCACCGGTGGAAGCGCCGGGCTTGATCGAGGCGCAGCGCCCCCATTTGTTGTCGGTGAGATCCTTGGACATCTGAATCGTGGGTAACTTGCCCGGCATGAGGAGCCAGCCGTGGTCGGTCACCACCCTAACGCTGTTCCAACCGGCAGCCAACAAGGCGCCGATGCGTTCTGCAATCTCAGCAAGAAGCGGGTCGATGTGCTTGGCCAGCTTCCAGCCGCGCGCATGCCCCTCGCTGTCGATGTCGCCGAATTCGCACCACGCGTTGCCCTGGCCATCACCGTTCTCGGTACGGTCCAGCACCTTCCAGTGGTTGTCGTTCAGCAGCTTCTTCAAGTGGTAGCCGCCCTTGAGGGACTGGCCGGTGGCAGCGACGCAAGGTTCGAAGTCATCGCAGTCGTCGGTGCCGCTGATCTTGGTCCGCACTGGCGAAGCAGCCGCCTTGCCGGTCGCGGTCACGCTGGGCAGCGCCGTCCAGCTCATGGCTTCCGCTACCTGGCAACCGCGTGTCTCCAGGACGGCCGAGAGACGGCGAGCCGCGTCAAAGCGCAGGCCATCCACGAACAGCACGCACTCGCCCTTGGAGGCGGCGAAGGCCTTCGCGCTGGCGATCGTTCCACCTGGGTAGCTCGATCCATCGACCAGCTTTTGCAGGTAGCGCGCAGACTCCTCCAGCCAGGGCAGATAGATCGCCCGAACAGCGGCTGTCACGGCATCAACGTCGGCCGCCTTGTCAACGCACGCCAGCGCTGACAGCACCGCATCGTCGGCGCGCCAGCCCTGCGTGGCATACCCTGCCTGCAAGTCCGCAACCGAGCCGGCCGCCAACGCCGTCTTGGTCACCTCCGCAACCACTGCCAGGTGCTTCGCGGCCAGCGCCAGCGGCGATTCACCCAACTCGGCCCATACCAGATCACGGCGCAGCGCATGGGCCTTCTCCAGCTCCAGCACCCGCTTCCTGGCTTCGTGCGCGGGCAGGTGGTTCAAACCCAGCAGTTCATGCTGGAGCGACTTCTCCTGCTCTTCGTTCCATTGCGGCCAACCGCTGAGCTTTTCTGCGGGCGTGTCGAAGATGCCCAGGTCGGGCGGCTTGCACTGGCGGATTCGGTTCGGGATGTTGGGGTATCGCTTCGGTGCTTCGCTGTACCGCTCCCACACTGAATGCCAGGGTCCCTCGCGCGTCGCCAACTTGCTGGCACCCGCCAGAACGCCATCGGCCTGGGGGTTGAACGCCAGCTGTGACTTGCAGACCTCCACAAAGGCCTTCCACTCGTTGGCGCCGCGCGTGGTCTGGAACGCGTCGCCCAGATCCAGCCACTGCAGCAGGTCGCGCACCGGGTCACCGCCGGTCAGCAGGGTGTTGAAGTAGTCTTTGTCCAGCCGCTTGCCCTTCAACAGCTCGAGCTCTTCATCCAGCAGCCGGTACAGCGCCAGTTGCATGGCGTTCTTGGCGTCGTTGTCCTGGGCCACGTCCAGACCCATGCCGCCTTGGTCGGACTTCAGGAATGCCATGATGGTCCAGTCCTTGGCGTTCGCCTGCGACCAGATCACGCCCCGGTACTGCAGCTCGGCCAAGGGCTTCAAGAGGTCCGGGCAGTCTTCGATCGCCCGCAGGTCCTGGCGGCTCACACCAGGCAGGTAGAACACCGGCACACGGTCGGCTGGCACAGTGACATCGGGCGCCTTGCCCGCAATCACGCACCGCAGCCAGATAGCCGGCCCCATGCGGCTCTCGGGCGTGTAGTCGCCCAGCACCAGCAGTTCCGACAGCTCGCTCTGCAGGCGTGGAATCACCGCTTCCCACTGGCGATCCTTGTCGGGCCACAAGATGCACGAGGGCGCAACTTGGACCTCGGGGTTGAAGATCGCCGAGTCGCGCAGGGTCTTGACCAGATGTTCGATCACGCGCATGGCTGGCCCTCCGTCATGGCGAAGAGCCCCATCACCTGGCCCACCAGCTTGGTCGTCCGCGCATCGATCTGCGCCACGCTCCAGGCCTCGGCCGTTGCCAGTTCGGCGTTGAGCTTGAGCCCGTTCTTGTAGCCCACCTCACGGCCCTTGCTGTCTGTGCGGTCGCGCTTCTCTTTGAAGCTCTTGTTGCCCAGCGCGCTGTTGAAGCCGGAGATCGTCAAGTTGCCCAGCTTGTGGACATGCGTCTCCTGAATGGCTTTGGCCTTCTTCTCGTCTCCGCCCGCGATCATCGTCACCCACGACGCAGGGATGTTGTCGCCCTGCGGGAAGATGTGTTCGATGGTCCACACGAAGAGCTTGCCTTCGTACTTCCACAGATCCACCCAGGTCTCCTTGGTCATGCTCTGCTCGGCCAAGGCGCACAGCACAAACCGGGTGACCCCGGCGTTCTCTTCGTAGATGGCGCCTTCCAGCTTGCTGCGGAAAGTCTCGTCGCTGGCCGACACCGCCAGCAGCTCGTCGCGAATCGTCTTCACCACGGCAGCACCCGACAGCTCTGCCACCTTGTCTATGGTGGCCATGAACAGGCGCGTCAGGTCACGGGTGGGCGGCGTGTCGGTGAGGTTGCGTCGAACGAAGAAGCAGACCAACAGCCGCGCGATGTCTTCCAGCTGCGCCACGTCGATGCCCAGCGCCTCACGACGCACCAGCAGGTACAGCATCAACAGGTAAGACGGGGCGCCCTGAATACGGTCCAGGTCCTTCAGCGGCTTGTCCAGCGGAGCCCAGGCCTCGTCGGTGTTCCGGGCCAGCATCAGTGCATACAGTTGGCCGGCGGAACGGATGGCCTGTAGGTGGTGCTTGGCGTCCTGATTGATCAGCTTCTCGTAGATCTGGATCAGGTTGGACCTTGTGGCCACCGGGCCCAGGGGGTCCTTCTTCTTGTCCTCGTCCTTTCGGAAAGGAACGTTCAGCGGGTCTTTGAACGCGTTGTAGTAGTGCCGGAAGAAGCGCTCCTGGACGCTGTAGTCGTCGCCCAGATACCCGAGCAGCTTGTTCCAGACGTCGAAGTAGTGGTCCACCTTGCCGGGCTCAGTGGTCTCCAGCCGTGCCAGCAGCTTGTTCTTGATCAGGTCGATGGCCGTGAGCGGCATGCCCCGGTTGTTGAGCGACTCGAACAGTGTGTAGGCATCGGCGTGGCTGGCCACCTCGATCTTCACCAGGCAGGCCTGGCTCACCTTGTCGAGGAAGGCCATGATCGACGCCAGGCGATCGTTCTCGCCGTGCACCATCTCTTCGATGCGACCCTGGAAGTACCGGAAGGCGCGGAAGATCTTGCGGTTGCCCGCGTAGGCCGGCGTATCGAACGGGCTGATCACGCCCACGTCGGACAAGACGGCGCGGTAGTCGTTCTGGTTGTTGTTCTGAATCTGCGGGATGACGCGCAACTGGTCGTCTCCCTTCTTCAGTACCAGCTTGCGCTTGAGGTTGATCAGCTCCACGCGCTGATCGTCGTCCAGCTCCTTCTCGTGCCGCTTCAGCGACTGGTACAGCGCCGCGAACAGCAGCGAAAGCGTCGTCAGCCGCTGCTGGCCGTCCACCACCTCCAGCCGCTGCACCGCCAGGGTGTCGGTGGTCTGGTTGATGCAGATGATCGAGCCCAGGAAGTACCCGGGGTCGTTCTCTTCGATGTCATCGAAGAGCGACTCCCACTGATCCATCTTCCAGGTGTATTCGCGCTGGTAGCGCGGGATCGCATAGACGACACTTGCTTCGATGTCGAAGAGCTGCGAGACCGGGTAGTTGTTGACCGACTTGATCATAGGGACTCAATCACCTCCGCCGTCTGGCGGTAGTCGGCCAGGTAGCGGTCGAACGAAAAGTCTGGGTGCTTGATGGCCGAAATGAAGTCGTCCATCCAGCTGCCCGCCTTCTGCTGCAGGCCATGCATGCTGGCCTCCGGTGCGATCACGCCTGCGGGGCGCGACGCGTAGTCCGTCAGCACGTTCAGCGCGGCATAGCCGTGGGGCCCCATCTCCGTGAAGTAGGCCTTGGTCAGGCTCTTGGCCTGGTCGCGCAACGCCAGAAGGTCGTCGACGCGCCTTTGCTTCTCAACCACGTCTTTGGTGGCCTTGATGTCGAAGGCGCGGCACAGCAGGGGCAGCATCTCCTTCTCGGGCACGTGATAGCGTTTGAGCTGGTGCAGTTTCTCGGTCAGCGCGGCTTCCAGCTTGCGGATGTCGCCGATGTTCTCGACGAAGCGGTCTACCCGGTCCATGCCGCGCCGGGTGTGGGCGTAGCTGAACTCGATGCTCTTGCTGCCGAAGATGATGCCGTTCAGGCAGATCCAGCGGCAAAAGCCCAGCTCGAAGCGCAGCAGCCGGGTGCGGTTGTAGCTGTTGCTGATGCGCAGGAAGGCCGTCCACTTGTCCCTCTCCCACGGCGAGAAGTCAGCGGTCTTGTGGATCAGGTCGATGTGGCAGAACGACCGGGTCTTGGGCATGGTGATGTTCAAACACGCCATATCGCCGATCTGCGTGGTGTGGAACACCTTCTTCATCACTTCGGCCGCCATGTCGTAGGCAGCCTTGTTGGTCACCAACTCGTAGTCGTCGGTCACCACTGCAAACGGGTGCTGCCGCTCCACGTCGACCACGGCGAAGTGGCGCCTGAGCTGCTGATACTTATCGAGGCCGTCGGAGGCCGGCATGAACAGGGGGCGCATCTCCACCGGGAAGAACGCCTCTGCGGGATCTCGTGGCTTCCAGGCCCGATCGGTTGTCATGGTGTTAAGCCTTTCCCTGTTTGGCGCGAGCGGCGCGCTTCTCGGCCAGCGTCAGATGGTGATCATTGATACGGTCACTGTTCTTACCGCCGTACTTAGGTCCGAGCTCGTACCAGGGCGCATCGGCGGGGTCAGCGCCGCGATCCTTTTCCCAATGAAGGCTCTTGGGTTTGTCACGCAGTACGCCGGCGCCGCGCTTGCCCACATCGGGCACCGAGAGGAAGGGCCGGATGTTCAGGCGCACCCCGTCATTTAGATCGGGGTTCCATCCGACGGGCTGCTCCTCGATCGGCTTCCATCGCACGAAGATGTCATAGGGCGCTTCGCCCACCAGAATCAGCTCTAGGCGCTTCTTCAACACCTCGGCTGCGGCAAGCTTCTCCTGCGCCCCGTCTACGCCGTTGTCAGCATCACGCTTCTGTCGGCCAATCCAGTCGCCCAGATAGGTATAGATAAGTGATTCGAGGGCCTTGTAGTCGAGCCTGTGGTAATTCACGAGTGCGGCGAAACCATCACGTAGGCCGTCCCACACGTGCCAGACGAAAGGGCGGCTGCCAAACAGTGCGCAGTGTTGACTGAAAAACTTGTCACGCAGCCACGTCTCCAGCGATTTCCCTGCGTGGTCAGCGGCCGTCAGTAATCGCGCCAGAACGTCGTTGCTCCAGTCTGCCCCGTAGGCATCGGCCAACAGGTTCCGAAGTCGGTCACTCGCCGATGATTCACGGCCTACTGGCGGAATACAGACGATGCCGTCTTTGTCGGCATGCGGGCCGAGAGCCTTGCTGCGAGCAATCAATCCGCGTGCTTCGTCGGACAAGTCCATCTTGTCGTTGGACTCCCCTGGCCAAGCGTAGCCAACCAGGCGCGCGACCGCGACTTGGAGCGGGTCGGTAGAGTGCTGCGGGTGACCGTGAAAAACCCACTGGGTCGGATCGTTAGAAGATGGTTTCGGCAGCCCATTGGGGTAGCGCTCCGAGGCGAGCTTGCGCCAACGGGCTTCGTCAAATTTCACCTTGGTCAGACTGCCCGGTACAACCTTCACTGACTGATTTAAGCGACGGACTTCTTCAACGTACTCATCGGAGTGCGTGTAACACCACAGTGCCGGTAGCAAGTCATCATTTGTAGGAATCAACGGGGAAACGGAATCGTCAAAGGGATGCCCGCTGTACAAAGTTACGTTGAGCGCGCGCATTCGCTGAATTGCGATCCCCGGCTTGCCAAGCACGGACTTTGGGGGAAAGTTGTGAGCGGTTGGGCTGGAGTGGAGAGCGCCCTGTCCCTTCTCCCACCGGATGACATCGCTGCGTCCGGTGAAGTAGTCCTGCCGCATCGGTGCCTGTTGCATCGGCATCCAGACATCCGAGAATCCAGGAACTTCCCAGTGCCTCAGCACATATCGGTTGTCGTCGGCGGTCACTAAGCCTTGCCAAGCCCGCGCCTTTGCCTGCAGCAGGGATGAGCTGTCCACCAACTCGAATGCCACGATGGCATCCGGATTCCCTAATTGTCCCTGCTGGCTGACGGTGATTACTTCAGCCCCTCCTCTTAGTAATTCCGCCTTCTCAACCGCTGACTTTGGCGTGCTGGCGTCCACGCCACGTAGCTGGAGCCTCTCATTGGCAGCTTGTTTGGTCTGTGTCAGTAGCACAGCTTGTACGACTTCGCCGCTGATCGTCTCGAAGGCACCTGGCCCAAGACGCGCCAGCAGATTCCACTGCACCCGCTTGAGAAGCGACTCGCGCTGTTTCTTGTAGCTGCTGAGAAAAAGCCAGTTCTGTGGCATGACGATTTGCACAATGCCTTGACCTTGGGCTCGGCTGAGTTCGAGACAGCGCTCCAAGAACACATTCGCCAAATCGTTCTTTGCTTCCGGGTAGTGCGCGTCGCAGTAATCTCTCAGCGTGTCGTGCTGTCGGCCTCGCGCCAGATAGGGCACGTTGGTGATGACCAGGTGGTATTGGCCGGCAAGAAGCCGTGCAGCATCCAGTAAGCCACGAGCAGAGAGCGCCAAGTCCCAGACTTCGGTCAGTCCCGACGGCTTGGCGGAGGATTCGCCAGCCAGAGCCCGCTGCAACAGATCCTTCAGTTCCTCAAAGCTAGACGTCGCCAAGTCATTCTTCAAACTGCGCGCTGGATCAAGCAGGCTGCCTAGCAGTGGCGCCTGGGCAAAGCTCGCATGCAGCTGTCGCAACTCCTGCCGGACGTACTCGGCATTGGGCGCTTCGTCAGGCACCAGTGCCTCCCAGTCCTGCGCCTTGGCCGCCACCTTCAGCCCGCAGCAGGCGATGTTGGGCGCCGGAATCTCACGTACGCCAAGCGGCTTCCCTGATGCATCCGGATAACGCCAGGCCTCCAAGGCCACTGCGAAAACGGCGATCTCCACGCAGCGCTGGTCCAGCTCCAGCCCATGGATGTTCTCGGCCAGGACGCGATTCACTGCCTCCTTGGCCGTCAGACCCTCCGCAGCCATGCGCATAGGCACCAGCATCAGGAAGGCGGCCACCAGGAAGTGCCCCGAACCGCAACACGGGTCGAGCAGCTTGAAGTCGGCCAGCGAGTCGGGCCAGCCTTCGAACTTGCCTGCGGCCGGCGTGCCATCTTCCAGGGTGCGGAAGTAGTCGAGCTTGACCGGACATGGCTTGCCCGGGTGCCGGGTGGCCCACCAGGCGCCGAGCGAGTTGTGCAGCAAGAAGGCCACCATGTACGGCTCGGTGAAGAGCTGGGTGACGGCGGGCAACTCGTCGGCACCGATCTTCACTTCCGACTTGTTGATGCGGTCCTTGTTGTCGGCTTGCCAGAACTGGTACACCCAGCCCAGGCTGTCGCTGGCTTTGAACACCGCATCAGGCAGGTCCTTGAGCAAGCGTTCCAGTTCGCTCTGGTGCTCGGGCGCAAAGGTCAGCTCGAACACCGGCGAACCGGGCTTGAACACCTGCGGCAGCATGCGGGCGGCCAACTTGCCGGCCAGCTCCCAGCCGCTCTTGGCGCCTTCGTCGAGGGCCAGCTCATCGCACTCTTCGATGGTGACGGCCACGCCGTCGTACATCAGCAGGTTGTTGTCAGCCAGGAAGCGCGCGAACAGCATGCGGTGCCAGTGCTGGTAGGCCACTTCTTGCACCAGGTGCTGCACCTCTTGCTTGCCATAGGTCGGGTTGGTGCTCTTCGAGTCACGGGCGTCACCGAGCTGCTTGCCGTGGGTGCGCAGGCGGTTGCGCAGCGCCTTCTCTGCATCGCTCAGAAAGGCCTCGGGCTTGTCGTGGCCAACGCCCAGTTGGTCTACCGCCGCGTGCGCAGCAGCTTCAGCGACCGTGCGGGCCGCTTTGACGGTCTTCTCCAGCGCGCCGCGCAGGTCTTTGTCGAGTGCTTGCATCATGGGAAATCAGGCCTCAGTGAAGGATGACGGGGCCTTTTTTCAGGGCCTGTGCGATGGTCTGCTTGGCATCCTGCAGCCAGGCCTCGATGTCTTCGTCGGTCTTTATGGTGCGGTGTGGCAGCTTGACGAACTGCGCCCTGGGCTCCATCAATTCGGCGGCAGCCACCAGCACGGCGTCGAAGCGCGAGTCGATGGCGGCCACGCGGTCGGCGAACGACCCCAGCGAGAGCCGATCGACCGTGGCCAGCACCTCGTCGGTGTTGGCCACCTGCACCTTGGGTGCGTCGGTGAGGGTGAGTTTCTGCGCGGCCAGCAGGCTGTTGCGCTGCTCGGGTTCCAGCTGCTTCCAGTTGGCGTCGGCATCCAGGCGCGCCATGCCGTTCTTGTGGCGGGTTTGGTAGTCGGCGTGCAGCCGGTTCAGTTCGTCGCGCAGCAACTGCGTCAGGCTGGCCACCAGCGGCGTGACGGGATCGGGCTCCTCCAGCAACTGGCGCTGCTGTTCCAGGTGCGTGACCTGCGCCACCAGGACCTCGGCGCCCGACAGCCCATTGGCCTGGGCCAGCAGGCGCTTGAGCGTGTTCCAAGCGGGCATGCGCTTATCGATGCGCTCGGCCAGATCCGTCCAGGTGTCGATGGCGGCGCTGAGTTCGTCGCGCTGGTTGTACAGAGCCAGCAGCTGCTCGTTACCTGCGGTGAGGCGGATTTCTTCCAGTGTGGTGGTCGCGGGGCGTGCCGGACGCGGAGCGTCGCCCCCGGCGCGGTTGGCCAGTTCGTGCGCGCTGACCAGAAACTGCGGCACGTGAGCCAGCTCTTCGCCCTGCTTGGCGGTGAGGCCGACCTTTTGCAGCACCTTGCGGATTTGGATGCGCTGCGCCGCTGACACCGTGGCCGACTCGACCTTGAACATGGTCTTGCCGATGACCTTGCGCTCCAGGTCCTTCGGGTCGATGGTCTGGCCCTTGTCGTCCTGGGCGCGGATCAGCCCGGCCACCAGCAGCACCTGCAGGCCACCGTCTACCGCGTCGCCCGGCCAGCCGTAGGTGGCGCCTTCGAAGTTCTTGCGGATGTCGATGCCCTTCTTGCCGCCAGCAATGAAGGCCAGGATGGCTTTGCAGACGGGGTTCTTGGCGGGCTCGCCGTCGTCGCCCACGCTCTTGAGGGCATCTGGCGCCCCCTTCTGCGCCTTCTCGTAGACCTTGGGCCAGCCGGCGTGGTCGGCGATGTGGAACTGCGGGTAGAGCCGCTGTAGCGCGTTGGTGGCGGCTTCCAGCGTCATGTCCTGCAAGTCGGTGCCCAGGATCTCGTTGCCGCCGCCCTGAAAGACGCGGGCGCCCGAGAAGGCCTCTTGCAGCAGTTCGCGGATCTTGCCTTCCGCGGTCTGCTTGGTGGTCTCCATCGCCGAGCGGGCCTCGGTGCCCTCGGCGGTGTTGGGCACGCCGCGCTTGTCCAGCGTGGCGCTGGCAGCCTTGAAGTCGATCACGTAGTGGCGCAGGTCATCGGCCGAGCGCTTGGGGATGAACACGAACACGGTGGGCGACTGGTTGCCTGCCTGGCGAGCGTCGGCACGGACTGAGTTCTCGTCGATGCTCCAGCCGTCGCGCACCCAGACGCAAACCTTCTCGCTGGCGTCGCCGGGCAATTGGGCGTCGAACACCGGGAAGATGTCGCGCGTGACCTTGGACGTGCCTTGGGTCAGCGACAGCTTGCGCACCATCTCGCCAAACTTCTTGCGGATGCGATCGTCGCGCTCTGCATCCACCCGGTGGGCCTCGTTGGCCAGGCTGTTGCGCTGGCTGAGGAACTCGTCGTTCCAGGCGGCGCTCTCCTCGGTCTGGATGCGGTACTCGTCACCCACCTTCATCAGCACCTCGCACTTGTCGAGCACGCGCGGGAGCTTGCTGCGCAGCGCGCTGGAGCCATGCGTGAGGTCTTCCACCAACAGGTCGGCCAGGGTGTCGACGGTGGCGCGAATGCCGATGTCGTTGTTGCTGCTGGCCAGCTTGTTGATGAGAAACACCAGGCCGCAGGACCGTGCCATCAGGCGCTGGTCGTCGGTGCCCTTGGCCCAGACCATGGTCTTCTCATGCACCTTGCGCGGCAGGATGCGCGACTGCAGCAGCTTGTCGGCTGCGTCGAAGTAGAGGTAGTCCGCGGGCACAACGCTGCCGACCGTCGCGTCCAGGTTAGTCTGGATGACCTTGTGGATCATCGAGAGCTGGTTGCGCAACTGGCTGTCGGTGCCGGTCTGGTCTAGCACGCGCAGGGTGCTCTCCCAAAAGCGGCGGCGCACCGGCAGGATGGGGTAATCCTGCGGGAAGAACTGAATGTCGTCGCCGCGATGCCCGATGGTGGTGCCGGCCAGGTGACGCGAGATCTCACCGAGGTTGGTCTGCATCACCTTTTCGACCGGCGCCTTGGCTTCGGGCTTCTTCGCCAGGATGACCTTGCGGATCACCGCGTCCACATCGGCATCCGACAGCTCGACGCGCACGGTAAAGCGGCCTTCGAGCTTCTTGAGGTTGGAGGTGCCGGTGACAGCAGTTTGGCCGGTACCGATGAATAGCATCTTGGCGCCGATGTTTTTGCAGCAGGCCTCGACGACTTCCTGCACGTCGATGGAGCGCTGACTGTCTTCGCCGATGTACTGCTGCACCTCGTCGAGCACCACCAGGGTGAGGGGGAACTTGCCGTCGCGGGTCAGCGCCTGGCGAATGGCCTTGAGCATGTCGCCGCTGGAGACGTCCTGCACATAGGGGTACAGGTTGTTCAGCGTCTCGACGCAGGACGCTGGCGACGTGAACAGGTTGGGCTTGGCCTTGACCAGGGCCTCGTGCAGGCCCTCGGCCACGTAGAAGTTGTCGAGCTCTTCGTTCCAGTCGAAGCCGCTCTTCTCAACATGGGCCCGCACGGCGTCGTAGATGCCTTCATGCTGGAGCCACATGACAAAGCGCGCCACCGGGTACTGCTCCGACAGACCGACGGACTTGAAGAGGATGCCCAGCAAGGCCATGCGCACGGACTTGTCGCGCGAGCTGGAGCCCAGCGTGCCAGACGCCGCATGCAGACCGCCGTGGCGCTTCGCCTGGGTGCTGAGTTCCTTGAGCTGGTCGCTCACGCCTTGTGGCAGGTTCGCGATACCCCGCGCGGTAGCGCCGTCGTCAAACGCGCTGTCGACCCAGAGCGCTCGCAGCATCTTGACCAAATGCGATTTACCCGAGCCGTAGAAGCCGCTGACCCATACCGCAGGCTGCTGAGCCTGTTCGATGTTCTTCAGGTAGACGTCAAGAATGTGCTCAAGACCTTTTTCGTACTGACCATCGCAGACGAAGGTTTCAAGCTCGTACCGCAGGACGGACAGTGCCTGGTTGGTTTTTTCGTCGTTGACGCTGGCCACGCCCTCGTTGACCAGCTTGCGGGTCGACGGGTCCTTTTGGTAGATGTCGCGATTGAGCATGTGCTTCCCCTTAGTCAGAATTCTTTGTCTGCGGTGATCGGTACGGCGAGGTAATTCCAGCCGTCGTATCCATCCAGTAAGCGGTAGTTGTTGTCTTCGTAGCTGCCGGGGAAAAACACCAGCAGGCGTCCCTTCACCTTGGGCGCGAGCTTGTCCACGACTTCCTTGACCTTCAGGAAGCCGAACAGAGAGCCGACGCCCTGGAGCGCAACGACAAATTCCTCGTTGACGTTCTTGTCGTGCAGGAACGTCTCGAACTCGGCTTCGATGTAGCTGAGGTACTTGGGCAGCAGCGTGGACAGTAGGTTGGGCTTTTGGAAGTAGCTCTTGGCGTACCGTTGGGACGCCAGCCAGTTCGGGAACGAATTGGTCAAGTCGAACAACGCCCAGTCATGGCCTGCCGCACGGGTGGCGATCTCGAACTCGTCGACTTTGGCCCGCAGGCGCAGTTCTTCCGTCTCGTGATACACGCAGAAGATGACGCGCTGAGCGGCGGCGGCGTCGTCGCGCCATGGCACAGCCACGTACTTGCTGTAGGACTTGGTCAATCGCTTAATTCTGCTCACGGAGCCACTCCATTTCCTGCGCGGTGATCAGGTTCGGGAAAAGCACCTCGACCACCTGGCCGACGCGTTTAAGCGAGATCCAGCCACGGCGCGAAGCGTCCTCGGCCAGCTCGATCGTCCTTTCGAATGAACAGTCGAGCATCCGGGTGAAGTCACTCTTGAACAGGGACTCGCCCCGCAGACCTCTGACGTAGCCCAGAAGGAGGGCCAACGACGCTGCGCCCGGAGTCGCCACGGCCCGGGCGCGCACCTTGCGGACGCGGCCGACGAGATGGCCAGATTGAGTCCATGACGAGTTGATGTTCTGTGCGGTGGACTTCAGCGTGGCCTTGCTGAAGCGTCCTGGCTCTTGCGCGTCGAGGAACTCCTCCATCGCTTCACGGGTGACGATGGCGCCTTCCTGGAATCCCAAGACAAAGGGGGCGCTGCCGCGGAGAATGGGATCACGCGAGTACGCACACAGCGCCGCCAACAGAGGCTGCCCATCCACATCACGCTGCCAGATGAAACGCAAAGCGCGGAACACCAACAGGCTGGGGTCGAGCGCGTAGAGGTCGGCCAGGTGACGGAAAGTCAGCGTGCGCGTCTTGCCCGACCGCTTGCCCAGGCAGTTGGCAGTCTGGATGGCACCAAGATAGTCGGCCTTGGCCGCGTTAGCCGCGTCCACAAACGACAGTAGGGCTCGTAGCTCGGAGAGCATCATCGTCCGGGCGGTATGAACACCGCCGCGTTCGAAACTGAACCCGAGGCGCTCCAAATTGTTGTTGCGCTTCATCTCTGCGCTCACTCTGGCGTCAGTCCTGGCTTTCAGTCATGCGATAGGTCTCCAGTTTTCTTGCCTTCGGCGAGCATTAGCCGAGGGCAAGGAAGCGCACTCTCGCCGCTTCGATGGCGTACGCAGCCAATAGGGCTCCATGTTACTCGATACCTGTTGTTGACCTGTGTTCGCAACAGCGGATCAGCGGACAGCGTGCGTCCCGCCGGCTGTTGAGAAGTCACCCGTCACCCATGAACGAACGGTCATTCCGCCGGCCAAGTCCGTGCCGTCGGTGGACACCGACACGGTGTCAAACGGTTGAGTCAAGTAACTCTTAGCCAATACCCGCTCTTACCCCCAGCAACCCTCGCCAGTACTCACATGCCCCGATAGCGAGTTGTGCTCCAGGGTGCGATTGCACCACCATCCCTAAAGATCCCAGCCCTTATCCGCTGGGATTTTTTGTCGCCGC
>ERZ761602.3960-NODE-3960-length-19892-cov-3.625145_pt1 | contig 19892 bp, 14 predicted proteins | sample MGYA00512165_ERZ761602 | MGnify/ENA primary metagenome ERZ761602 (study PRJEB28899, sample SAMN02445085) | bioreactor sludge metagenome | biome: EBPR sludge; isolation source: Thorneside wastewater treatment plant | place: Australia: Brisbane, Thorneside... | reverse complement strand
TCGCGGCAATATTCGCGGAAATCCTTCATCGAGAGCACGTGACGGTTGGGGCTTAGCCACCACGCGTACGGCAGATTGCGGGTGACTGGCGCGCGACCCAGCAATAGCGATTTCGCCCGGACTTTCCAGAATCCGAAGTTCGGAAAACTGACGATGCACTTCTTCCCCACCCGCAGCATTTCCTGCAACACGTAGTCCGGCTTCTTGATGACCTGCAAGGTCATGCTGAGGATCACGAAATCATAGCTGTGATCGGGCAGAGTCGTCAGGCCCTTGTCGATGTCTTGCTGCACCACCGAGATGCCGCGACGCACGCAGCTCACAATGTTGCCCTGTGAAAGTTCGATGCCGGCGGCGTCGACTCCCTTGTGGTGTATGAGTTGTTCCAGCAATTCGCCGTCGCCACAACCGATATCAAGCACGCGGCTGCCTTCAGCCACCAGGTTCACAATCATTTCGTAGTCAACACGATGGCCTTCATAGATGCTCGCGGCGGCCGTTTTCGGCGGGCCGAGATCGGCTTCGCTGTCAGTAAACGGCTGCGGGCGCGTGCCTTTTGACGCGGGACTCACGACATTCTCCAGGAACCCGCTAATGAGCTTCTTCATCACGTCCACTTCAAGCAGAAACGCGTCGTGCCCGTAGTCGGATTGGATATTGCAGTACGTCACGTCTTTCCGCTGGCGCGTGAGCGCATCAACCACCTGCTGCGACTGATACGGCGGATAGAGCCAGTCGGAAGAATACGACAACACCATCGTCTTGCCCTGCACGCGTGCCATGGCATTGTCCAGTGACCCGTATTTAGCCGGTAAGTCGAAGTAGTTGATCGCCTTTGTGATGTACAAATAGCTATTGGCGTCGAAGCGATTGACGAACTGCTCACCCTGGTAGTCCAGATACGTTTCAACGGAGAACTCGCTGTTGAAGTCATAGCGATACTTGCTCGTTGAACGGAGCGCGCGTCCAAACTTCTTCCCCATCGATTGATCGGAGAGATATGTGATATGCGCAAGCATGCGCGCAATCGCGAGCCCCTCGTCGGGCTGCTCCTCTTCGTCGTAGTAGTTGCCGTCCTTAAACGCGGGATCTGCCTGGATTGCATGTCTGCCCACCGAATCGAACGCGATTCCCATCGCATTCAATACGGGTGTAGACGCAATCACAATCGATGAACGCACCATCTCCGGGAAGCGCGTAATCCATTCCAGCGTCTGCATTCCCCCCATGGAACCACCGGCAACGCAAAGCAATTTATCGATACCCAGGTGCTCGATAAGGAACCGTTGCGCGCGCACCATATCGCCGATGGTGATTACGGGAAAATCCACGCCATATGGCTTGCCGGTTGCGGGATTGATGGACGATGGGCCCGTCGAACCCTGACAACCACCAATGACGTTGGAGCAGATGACAAAATATTTGGTGGTATCGAACCCTTTACCGGGTCCGATCATGTTGTCCCACCAACCCGGTTTCGCGTCGCCCTCTGCGTGAAGCCCGGCGGCGTGCGCATCTCCGGAAAGCGCATGCACCACAAGAACAGCGTTCGACTTGTCGGCATTCAACGTGCCGTAAGTTTCGTACGCAAGCGTGATTGGCCCCAGCCTGCGGCCGCCCTCGAGTTCGAGTTCGTTTGGCGGTTCCGCAAACGTGAAGTGCTTTACTTCAACAATTCCTACAGAGCCTTCGTGCGACATTTCAGGCAATACCTGTCTGCATGAAACCGCTAAGCCCCGGAAGCCGCGAGGGCCTGATCGAAGTCAGCAAGAATGTCTTCGATATCTTCGAGGCCGCAAGAGACCCGGACCATGTTGGACGTAACGCCGGCCGCGCGTTGTTGCTCCGGGCTCAATTGCTGGTGCGTGGTCGACGCAGGGTGAATGACAAGCGTCTTCGCGTCCAGCACGTTTGCAAGATGCGACGCAAGCTTTACGCTGTTGATGAGCTTCACGCCCGCTTCGTATCCGCCCTTGATTCCAAACGTCATGATGGCGCCCTGGCCCTTGGGTAAATACTTCTGGGCGCGCGCATAGTCCTTGTGGCTGGGCAGGCCGGGATAATTCACCCACTCCACGCGTTTATGGGCTTCCAGAAATTTTGCAAGCTTCAGCGCATTCTCACAGTGACGCGGCGCGCGTAAATGAAGCGTTTCCAGGCCGATTAGAAACATGAAGGCGTTGAATGGCGACATGCATGGTCCCGTGTCGCGGAGCAGCGTCACGCGCGCCTTCAGAATGTATGAGATATTCCCAATTGGCTTGAATGCTTCGTAGAACTTCATGCCGTGATAGCTTTCGCAAGGTTCCGTCAGTTCGGGAAACTTCCCGTTGTTCCAGTCGAACTTGCCGCTGTCCACAATCACGCCGCCTATCGAGGTGCCGTGGCCGCCGATAATCTTCGTCGCGGAGTGTACAACGATGTCCGCGCCAAAGTCGCAAGGACGAAACAGCAACGGCGAAGTCACCGTGCTATCAACAATCAGCGGGATGCCATGGTCATGCGCGACCTTGGCAATGGCCTCGAAATCCACAACATCATTCGCGGGATTGCCAATCGATTCAACGAAAAGGAAGCGAGTCTTGTCGTCTATCTTCTTCGCAAAGTTCTGCGGATCACTCGCGTCTACAAATCGTGCTTCAATTCCGTAGTCCTTGAAAGTGTGATGAAACAGGTTGTAGGTGCCGCCGTAGAGGGTCTGCGAGGATACAAAGTTTTGACCGCTTTTGCAGATGTTCATGCACGCGATTGTAATCGCTGCAGAACCCGATGCGGTCCCCAGCGCGCCTACGCCACCTTCCAGCGCGGCCATGCGCTTTTCGAAAACATCGACGGTCGGATTCATGATCCGGGAATAGATGTTTCCAAATTCCTGCAAGGCGAACAATCGCGCCGCGTGCGCGCTGTCGTTGAAGACATACGAAGTCGTCTGATAAATGGGTACCGCGCGCGCGTTGGTGGTCGGATCGGGCGTTTGACCGCCGTGCAATGCAAGCGTGCCCAGGCCGGGCTTCCGTTCTGCCATGGCTCTTTTCCTTAGATGGTAAAAGGGCGAACCCAAGGTTCGCCCTGCAATCACCGCACAAACAGTATAACGAAATTACGCTTCGAAGAGCGGCGTCGACAAATAGCGCTCGCCGGAGTCCGGCAACACCACGACGATTGTCTTTCCGGCGAATTCCGCCTGGCCCGCAAGCCGAAGCGCCACACCCACGGCCGCGCCGCAGCTAATCCCGCAGATTACGCCTTCTTCGCGGGTAAGTCTGCGTGCATTTTCAAAGGCCTCTTCGTTCGTGATTTGCTCGACGCGATCGACGACGCTCATATCGAGAATATCAGGCTTGAAACCCGCGCCGATTCCCTGAATCTTGTGCGGACCCGGCTTTCCACCCGAAAGCACCGGAGAATTCGCGGGCTCTACCGCAACCGTTGTGATCTTCTTGCCTTTTTCGTTCTTGATATAGCGCGAGACACCCGTGATGGTCCCGCCGGTGCCGACACCCGCAACGAACACGTCAATTTCGCCGTCCGTGTCGTTCCAGATCTCCGGACCTGTTGTCTTGAAGTGAATCTCGGGATTCGCCGGGTTCTTGAACTGCTGCGGGATGAAGTAGCCGGGGTTCTCCGCGGCGATTTGTTCCGCCTGCGCGATAGCGCCGGGCATGCCTTTTTCGCCCGGCGTCAACACGAGTTGCGCGCCGAAAGCCTTCAACATTTGGCGGCGCTCCAGGCTCATGGTCTCCGGCATGGTCAATATCAACTTGTAACCGCGCGCTGCCGCGACAAACGCAAGCGCAATTCCCGTGTTGCCCGATGTCGGCTCCACAATCGTACCGCCGGGTTTCAGCGTGCCTTTTTTTTCTGCATCCCAAATCATCGCGGCGCCAATACGGCACTTGACGGAGTATGCGGGATTGCGACCTTCTATTTTCCCCAGCACTTTCGCGCCAAGGCCTTTGCCCAGCTTCTGAAGATGGATGAGCGGGGTATTGCCAATACTCTGACTGTTGTCTTCGAACACGCGCATTCGAGGTGTCCTCCGGAAGATTGTTCGTTTATTGAGCGTGTCCGCGTTGCGCCGACTGGGCATACGCGCGGCTCATGGCTCCCAAGACAGTTGAGCCGCGATGGTAGCACCGGAACTGGGTCGAGTCAACACGATCAGGGCTTTCTATGTCATGCAACCGCAAACACTAAGGTGGAGTCGTGCCGGGCGCGGGAGGCTGGTATAATTGGGACATGACAACCACACATCCCAAATCTGTGCGGCGTCGCCTCCTGACCGTGCTCTACGAACGGTACCTGAAGGACCCGCTGGAAATGCTTACCCCGGAAGACGTTCTGACAGAGAGCATGGTGCCGAAAACCGACATGCTGCCCAACATGCATTACCTAGGCGACAAGGGTTACGTTGAGTTGATGATGGGGTACAACCCGCCATCCTTTGCGGCAGTGCGTATTACGGCCAAGGGCATCGACCTGGTCGAAAACCGCTACGAGTTTAACCTTCACTACCCCCCGAGACCCGGTGATATCGAGGAAACCTTCGCCAGTGTCCCCGCGCTGATGGAAAAACTCGTCGAAGAGGCGGACTTCGCGCCGCTGGACGGGGAAGAACGCAAATGTTTGCTGCGCGACGTGATGTACCTGCGCGATGAGTTGGCCCGGCCCGCGACGCGCTGGCGCGCCCCCGTCATCGAGACGGTCATGGCATGGATTGAAGGGTACTTCGAAAAACCCGAGGAGACACTTCCCGTCATGGCCGAACTTCGAGACGCAATTCGGACTGAACGGGTTTAACCCGCTGGCCTATGCCGCTTCGCGCCGCAGCGACTTGACCAATTCCAGCAAGCGCCCGTCCACATCGTAAAAACGGAAAACGCCTTTCTTGTCGATCAGGACAATCTGCGGAATCGAGAAAATGTCGTAGAGGTCGAACGTTGCGGTCTCGTTATCGATACCGACTGGATACCGAATGTCGTGTGCATCTAGAAACGCGCGCATCTCATCGGACTCTGAAATACTGTCGCCGATGCCAACGAGCGCGACATCGCCCGCTCCCTCAAACAGCTCGTAAAGCGTGTTCATTTGGCGAATCCGCGTGAGGCTCGCCTCGGTAGTATCGAATCCCCCCCAGAAAATGAGCACCACAACCTTCCCTTTCAAGGACGCAAGCGTAACAGGCTTTGTAGGGTCGGCAAGGTTGAACCACTCTTTACAATCAATCGCGGGAGCGGGTTTGTCTCGAAATCCGGCAAGGTCATTCCGCACCTTCTGCGGATCGCAGGCGACAATGTTCGGTTCGAATTCCGACACGCTGATTTTCTGCGGTTCCGTGGTAGGAAGCGCGACTTCGAAGTCTGCGCGAACAAATCGGCGCGCGTGCTCCGCGCGGAACTGTGCTACGGCGTCCCTTGGCGCATGGGCCAAACGCAGCGCGAATGTGCCGTCTGCTTTCGATACGGTCCACTGCTGCGGCTCAAGATTCTTCGAGGATACAAGCACCTCGGAGAGCGGAGCGCCCGATTCGTCTAGAACCGTTCCCGTCACGAGCGGCAGTTCGGTGATGCGCATTGGTGTCTGCATGGCAACATCGGCATCGCCCACCGTAATGTCGACGTCCACCCCCAACTCGGAGATGTATCCCTCGGGCGCCACTACATGTATTTTCCCCTTGCCCGTGGAAGCCGTTAAGACGAAAGATCCATCCGCAGCCGTGAGCGCGGTATCGAATACCGTCTCTTCGACAACATATTCGACGTTCACACCACCGACGGGCTTGTCTTCCTTGGTTGTTACGCGACCAGAAATGCGCCGCGCCGTGGCAAGCCCGATATCGCACAATGCTTCCTCGTCTTCAATCTCGACACTGACGCGCTTGGGCAGCATGGAAGCGTAATTGGCATGTTTCCCGACGACAAAGTAGACCCCAGGCTCCACAATCGCTTCGTAGAAACCATCGGCATCCGTTAAGGCCTCTTTGTATTCCCGTAGCGGAGGCGCGCCGCTCTTCAACATCGACACGCGAGCCCGCGCCACGCCCGCTCCCGCTTCGTTTGAGACTTTCCCGCGCAATGTAATTCCGCGGCGCATTTGCAGGGTGAGTTCCTGGTGCCCCACGGGGTAGTACGGAATGCGTTGGTCGGCGAATTCGCGGTGCGTCACGGTAAAACTTACGAAGCTGCCTTTTGGCAATACGTCTATTACCAGTTTTCCGGATTCGTTGCTTCGCGGATTGGGAAAACCCAAAGGCGCAAGGTCTTCGACTGTCACGCTGAACGTGTTGTTTACATACATCGAGAGTACGCGCGCACCCGGAACGGCGACGGCGGGATCCGGCGCTCCCGTCCGCGGGTCGAGGCGTCGTTCCAGTAGAAGTAGGGAAACATTCTCGGGCTCGCCCAGCGCGATGGCAACGCTGGCGTCACCGGCGACCCGCGCATCCATTCCGCCGCAGGCAAAGCCATCCTTCCACGCGACTATTTCGATATGCCCGGTAGCTACGTCTGCGAACAAGAATGTGCCGTCGGCGGCGGCTTCCGTGCGACGCGGTGATCGGTCTTGATTTATCCAGACGATTGCATTGGCCACGGGGTTGGCCTGAACGTCCGTCACGATGCCCTTCACGGTGTGCGCTTCGGCCGCAAAGGGCGTTGAAAGAAGAATCCCAAAAAGGAGCGCGGCGGCGTCCACACGCGCAACCTCGAAAACACGACTCAATAGTTTCATGGCGCGTTTTGAACCACCGGCGTGCCCAGTGTTGCCAACGCGGACGCCGGCGGCAACCCCGACGTCTCCAAAATAACTTTGCCGCTCAAGTCTACGAGGTAAGTGGTCGCGGAACCGGGCGCCGCGCCTTGCAGCACCGGTATCGATCCATTGGTGCTGGTGTAGGCACCATCCACGACAACGGCATATACCACGTCCGACGCGCTAACAGTTTTGCGTGCCACCTCAAGCGCATCAATGACCATTGCCGCTTCTTGCGGTGTCGTGTAAACCACAACCGCCGGAACACCGGCGTCAAGCTCGTCACGAGTTGGCAATACTCCCGACTGAAGTCGATTGGTATGCCAGGGGAGTACTTTGCCCAGCAGCGTTTTTACTTTTGGAATCTTGGATGCCCCGGATTGTTTAGGCTCGACAAGCACGATGCGGCCTAAATCCTGGTTTGCTCCCGGATCGATATTGAACGATATCGACCGTCCATAGATGTCTTCGCCCGCCGAAGCCAGACAGGCCGCCGGCACATACGGCACAACGTGATTCCAAGTGAACCGCCCATCTGCTCCCGTAGTCGTTCGCCAAAGCGGTAACGGCTCGTCGTCCGCATCACTCTGAAACAAACCGCCCACTACCGCGCCTTCAACCGGTTTCTGCTTTGATGTCATGACTTGCGCGGTCACGGAACCCAATTGCAACAATTGAACGACTGCTTCGCGGGTCGTGTTCATATCGATCGAGAAGAGCGCCCCTTCACGCGATGCGGGACGTTCGACCATGCCGACAATCTTGTTGTCTACGGGCATACTCGCGAGTTCCAAGGACACCGTGCCGTCGCTGCCTGCAATGTACCAACGGTATTGCATCGGGCGAATCATGCGCACGATTGCGCCGGGAACGGGCGTTTGATCGCTGTCGACGATTTTCACCGTGTATCCCGGCAATGGCGCAAGATAGAAGGATGGAATCGTAACAGTCTCGCCTTGTTTTACGGTCAACGTCAGAAAAGGACGTTCGGGCTTCAGAAATCCCGCCGCAGGTTCAATCTGGATCGTGTTCTCTCCCTCTACTGCCGAGAACTCGAAACTACCGGAAGCCCCAGTAGTAATGACTGCTGCGGGCGACCCAAAAGCGGATAGCGACAGACGCGCCCCTGCGATTGGCGCGTTGCTCTTGGCGTCGCGCACTTCGCCTCGAATCGTGCCCGTGCCGGAGACGCGCAACGTAACTTCTTGCGAAAGCTCCTGCCCGGAAACATTCAGTTTTTCCCAGCCTGCACTCCGCAATTCAGCGCTCGCGGATTGAAATGCATAGGTGTTGGGATTCAACCGCACACTGAAACGGCCCGTGGCATCTGTCTTCGCAAGCACGGTGTCATGCGGTGGCCGCGCCGCGCGAATGACGATGACTGCGTTTGAAACAGCCTGGCCACTGTCGCGCGCGATCACACTTCCACGCACCAGCACGCCCTCATACAGTTGCACGCGCACATTGAGATCGCCGACCGTCAAATCGCCGATGCCCTGTTGCGCAAACGACGTGTGCCCGACCTTCAATGCAGCCTTGAATCCCACCGGCAACAGCTGCACGGAAAACTTGCCCTCGCTGTCACTTTGCGGCTCGGTAAAACCATGTTCGGTAAGCTTGGCCAAGGGCACGCTTACCGCCGAAGAACCTTGCAACAGTACCCGCGTAATGCGCGCACCAGGAATCGGATCTCCTTTAGGATTAATTACGCGCCCACCGACGCTGCCGGGAGAAAGCAAGGTTATCGTCAGATCCGACACCGTGTCCGCGGGACCGACGGTTTGGCTAAGGCCGCCGAATGCATACCCTTCCGCGTGCGCAAATATCCCCAACAATCCCGCTGGCAGGTTGTCGAACGAAAACGTCCCTGTTGCCGACGTGGTCTCCACCATTAGCGCGCCGCCAAGCCCCGGTTCAACGAAGACGCGCGCGCCGGCAAGCGGTTGCCCGCCTTGTGCGACGACCTGCCCCGATATGGTGGCGGCGTACAAGCTATTGCATGCGAACATGCACGCTACGACGATATATCTCACCGTCTGACTCCTGGTTCGACTACAGTTTTGAAATACGCAGACCCGATATCTTGCACGGCCCTTCGATTGCGCGAATGCCCGCGCGGCCTTCTTTCAGGTGGCTATCATCGAGCAATTCAGACGCCCGCTCGCCGTTCAGAAACACAAGGATGCGAACTTTGTCTGCCGTAACACGAAGCGAATACGCCGTCCGCGGCTGCAACGGCACGGCGCGTGCCTCCAAAAGCACCCAGCGCCCTTCGACCATCCGCCAAATGTTGATGCCCTCGCGGTACAGCGCAACCGAATACATGTTGTTCACGACGCCGTCGTTTTCCGTCGCACGAAAAACTAACGAAGGCGCTCCCACGCCATCAAAGATGACTGTCGCTTCCAGATCGACATCCCGCGCGTTGAATCCCCTCTGGAGCGCGGTGCTAACGCCGGATCCATCGCGAACCTGACCGTCCTTTACCGGCACATCACTGGGGACCATATTGGTGATCCCGCCGTCCAGCGGGGTCCAAGGCCCTTCGACAGAGTGCCCCATCTCTTTCACGGGTTCGAGTGCGGTGAAATCCGTCGGCTCCGGCTCCGAATCGCTGGCGCACCCTTGCACGAGAACAAACAGTATTGCAGCAAAAGATACGCGTAGACGCATGGTTATCACTCGGGATTGTCGGATTGTTGACAAGAGTATACTACGAAGGAGCAGGCAAGCGTAATCAACGCACCAGGAATTTTAGCGTTTGGAAAGCATCCTGCCAAAGCTGAGGCTTACGTCGCGCTCGAGCAGTTCGTAGTTCGTGCGATAGCTGGCAACCAGCGACTCCTCATGGCTCGCGCCATTCTGAAGTTGCTCCATCATACTCGCCAGACCACGTTGACCATATCGGTTCCAAAGGTAGTGTACCGTCGCGTGCGACTGACGATACGCCACCTGCAATTGCTCCGGTGTAAGCTTTTGGAGTTGGCCCTCTTCCAAAGTTGCCAGGGGAAACAGCGCCCCCTGCGCGCTCGCTTCTTCAAGCAACTGCGTATCCGCCGCCGTCAATTCCGTCGAGAAGGTCTCCGCCAAACCCTCGTTAAACCACCACGGCACGTTGCTGCCGGCCCAGAATCGAATGACGCAATGCGTGTACTCGTGATACAGCCGGCGCGTCAGTTCTTCTTCGGGCAACAGCTTCCCTTGCGCATCGCGAATCGGAACGCGAATCTTTCCATCGTAAACCGCGCCAACGTGCTCGCCGAGCAAGGTCGATCGCGCAAAATCGGGCGCTGTATACGCCACCACTTGAATCGGCGTCGCCGGATAAACACCGCCGGTCTTGCGGCCAATTTCGCGATAGGCCCGCTCGAGAATTTGCAACGTTTTTCCCAAATCAACGCCGTTTGTGCCGTCCTTGTAGCTGATTTCGAAATGCGCGGACGCGGACTTATTGAATCCGCCCTCCACCCCTTCCTCGCGATATGCTTTCTGTAATTTCCCCTGCAAACTGGGGCGATTCGGTTGCACCTCGCGCACGGATTCCCACTGCGCGAGCGCGGAGGCGAGATCGTTCTGTTTGTAGTATGCGTCGCCCAGCAACTCCTGCGCATCGAGGTTAGTGGGATCGAGCTGGACAGCCTCCGCAAGCCGGAAAACCGCGTCATTATTCATGTCGAGATGAAGGTAATAGGAGCCCAGCTGCACAAGCGGCGAAGCATTCTCGGGATCTACGCTTATCGCCAGGGTGAGCAGATCGGTTGCAGTCTGGAAGTCGTTCGACCTCGCGAGCTCGTTCGATTGCGCCTGATACGCGTTGCACAAGTTGCGCCGCACGGTCGGGTTATCTTTAGCGAGTTCATATGCCCGCGCAAAATGCTGAATCGCCTCGTCCCAGCGCTTTCCGTTATACGCTTCGACGCCGAGCGCATTGAAGTCCGCCGCAGTCTCTCCCCACGCCGCACCCGTGCACAGCAGGAAAGCGGACAAGAATGACCTTATGTACTTCGACGACCGCATGGCCTATTGGGGAAGCACTGCTATGGCTTCGATTTCGATGCGGAAATCAAGCGGCAGCCTGCCCGCCTGAATCGTGGTGCGCGCAGGCGGGTTGCTCGGAAAATATTCTTTGTAGATTCCGTTCATCTCGGCAAAATCATTCATGTCCGCCAAATAGACGTTCATTTTGACAACATGCTCAAGATCCGTGCCCGCGCCCTCCAGCACCGCCTTGATATTGTCGAGCGTCTGTCGGACTTCCACCTCAAAGGAATCGCGGCGCGGACCGCTACCGTCCGGGGCCATGGGCCCCTGTCCCGATAGAAACACCAAATTCCCGGCGATTGTTGCATGGGAATAGGGGCCAACGGCGGCCGGGGCCTTCGGAGCGGTAACGCAGCGTTTGGACATCGTGACGTAAACCTTTTCGTTCTGTTAATGGACGGCTGTTCGCGGCGGATGCAAGCCGAATTCCGCCGATTTGAAGGTATCACAGGGGGGGATTTCGGTCAAACTTCGTGAGTGCGCGTGCCGCCAATATTGACGGTGACACACACCGGAAATGGAGGTGCAGAATGGCACGCAAACGGAATGAGTGGAATGAAGAGGATTTCTGGTTTCGAATCAACCAGTAAACGACGGAAAGGATACCCTTCGGAGCAGCGCGTGAAGCGTGGCGACCGATACGTCCACGGCGACAAGGAACTCGAAGAGAAACTCGGCCGGAAAGATATGTGCCCGTGTGGCTCAGGGCGATGGTTTCAAGAAATGTTGCATGAAAAAGGGGCGCTTTTGAGGGTACACGACGACACTACTATCGCAGGGACGAATTGTAATACGTCAGAGACGTGATTCAGTTGGCCCTCGGCGACACCAACGTCGCCGGGGGCATTTTACTCGACGCCACCGGCCTCACGAATGGCTTGGGCCGTCTCTGCCCGATTATTCTCCAAGGCGATCGTGAGCGGTGTTTTGTTATCGTCTTTCTTGCGCATGTTGATATCCAAACCCTTGCTCGTCAAATAAGGAATGAACTTGGTTTGGCCGTTCTTGGCGGCGGTGTGCAGCAACGCAAAGTGTTCGTGAGTAACTGCGTTGATACCCTCCGGCGCCAGGCTAAGTAGGTAGTCGAGCAGTTCCAAGTGGCCTGCCATCGTCGCCATATGAAACGTGGTCCATCCGTCCGTTTGCGGAATCATCGGGTCGGCGCCATGCGCCACAAACAATTTCGCCATTTCCAGATCACCCAGATCGGCGGCATCGTACAGCGGTGTCCAATTCTCTTCGTTGCCTTTGTTCGGGTCGGCGCCGCGCTCCAATAGTAATTTGCACATATTGAGATCGCGGTTCTTGGACGCTATACGAACGGGCGGATTCGCGACGCGATTGCCAGTCAAATTGGGGTCGGCTTTGTGATCCAGCATAATGGTTGCGTAGTGTCGAAGGCCCAGCCTAGCGGCGGACTGCAACGCCGTTTCCGCCTGCCCTGGAGTATTCGGATCGGCGCCGAACTCGAAGAGAATCGGCAAATGAATTGAAAAATCTCCACTGATGCAATATCGCAACAAGTGAATGTTATACGAATCGAGCGCGTTGGGGTCCGCGCCATTCTCCAGCAGGAATCGCATGCGATCTGTTGTCTGATCGGACAACATATATCGCAACAGCGGTTCACCTCGTTCATTACGGGCGTTAACGTCTGCCCCTTTCTCCAGCAGCAGTTTCGCAAGATCGAAGTTACCGCCGTATACCGCGGCCGCAAACATTGGCATCCCGGCAGGCAACATCGTGTTTGGGTCGGTGCCCGCGTCAAGACTCGCTTTTACCGCATCGATATCGCCTTCATATAGCGCGGTCTGCAAGGGATCGTCTTTGGGGAACGGCGCGCCTTCCAATGCCCATGCCCGGTAAGCGTTGTACTCATGTTCCATGGGCCATAGTTCTGGGTCCCGTTCCGCGGGAAGCGTCTTGAACTGTGCCCCGGCAATCTCGCGATCACCGTGGATTGACGCCAGCCAGATCAACTCGTATCGGCGACGCGTAGCACCGGGAAATTTTTCAAGAAATGCGCCGTATCCCCTGATAATCCGGTCCCACGAGAATGAATAGTACTCCCGGAAAAACTCGCTGCCTTCCCATTGGTATACCTTGTACGCAATGAGCGCGTACAAGGCGTCTCCATCGCGGCCGCCGAATCGGTCCGCCGACTCTTCGGCAAACGACATCATTTTGGTATTGGACCCGCCCCAACGCGGCAGCAACGTGCGCACTCTTTCCTCGTAGAGGGGCAAGTACTCGGGCTCCAGCGTAACGCCAAGATCAAAGTATGGTTTCGCGGTGTCTTCCTCTTCTGCCCCGAGCAGGTCAGCAATGGTTTCGAGGGCATATCCGATCAGGCTTTGTGGTTTTTGCACGGGAGCAAGCGATTCTATTTTGAAGCGCGATTTGAAATAGTGCGGATCCTTAACTTTGCTCGCGTCGACGTTGTCGAGCAAAACCCGCGCCTTCTCCAGGTTTGTCTGAAAAACCTTCCAGCCTTCGTCGGTCACAGTGTCTACCGTACCGCTTCCCCGCGCGTCCCATGCCAACTGTTGATAGACATCGCTCATGTACAGCCGCCAGGTGATCGAATCTGGATATGCCGCTTTCCAATCCGCCACGAATTTTTCCGTACGCTGAAGCCCCTCTTTTCCAAGCCCACTTGCACTGTCGGCCATGTAGTGATAGAGAGCGTTTAATTGCCAGCTTCCCGAGGGATATCGCAGTTTCTCCCGGCGCAACCGCTCGGCAATTCTTTCGATGTTGTCGTACTCCTGGGTATTTACCAACAAATTGCACTCTGTTTCACTAAGTAGGGCGTTCTCAACGAAGTCGTTTTTCTCCGCGCGCAGGTTCGTTCTGCCTTCAGCGTGCAGACCATGCGCACCATTGCCTTTCATTACGTTTCTGCTGATAAGCACGCGTGTGTCTTCGCCATGCACGACAATTCCAGACAGGCCATTGTTTAGCATCTCATTATGCTGAACAACGCCACTGATAGTATCGCCTCTGACATAAATGCCATTGCCTTTATGACCCGCAATCTTGCTCTTCGTCAGCGTTGGTGTGTTACCCCCTTCAATGAGCACGCCGTTCCACTCGCCGCCGGTAATCGCGCAATCGGTAACCGTGGCTGAACTGTCCAGTACCTCAATGACCGCCGGTGACTCCTTCCCGTCCGGAGTTTCTCGAATGGAAGAGAAGCGGAATGTCATTGATTCAACAGTGCCTTCGATGCACCCATCGATTGTAAGCACGGCACCCGCAGTTGACGGAGCTTCAACTATTACGCCCTCGCGAGAAGCCCCGCGCAGGCTCACACCATTTTTCAATGTCAACGTCTCGGCGTAGGCTCCGGGCGCAATAACGACGACATCGCCGGTAGACGCGGCGTCGATCGCGGATTGAATGCGCAGATGTTGTTCTGGCACGCGCAGTTCAGAGGCAATTCCCTCGACAGCGAATACGAAACCGACAACAACGGCCAAGAACAGCTTCATGTCAAAGCTCCTTGCTGGTTCGTTCGGGCACACAGCATGCGTGACATATGACTATTATGTACATGGGTAGCAGACAGGACAAATCACACAGTGAATCGGCGAAAAGAGGGGAAATTAGCTGGCGGCGAAGAACGCGCGCGTCATTTCGACGTCGCGTTTTATTTGGCGAACCAAGTCCTGGACGGACGGAAAGCGCATCTCGTCGCGCAACCGCTTACGAAAGATGAGCTCCATTTCCTGCCCGTAAATATCACCCTGGAAATCGAGCAGGTATGCCTCTATCGCGGAATCTTCGTTGCGAATCGTCGGCGCGACGCCGATGTTCACCGCGGCGGGATGGCGACCGCCATCCACTATCGCCTCACAGATATAGACGCCCTGCGCCGGCACCGCGCTGTGGTGCGGCTGAATATTCGCCGTCGGAAATCCAATCTCTTTTCCAATATGGCGCCCAGAGACTACCTTCCCCACGAGCGAATAGGGCCGTCCGAGAAATGCCTCCGCCTTCTCCAAATCGCCCACGAGTAGACGCTCGCGTATCAGCGTGCTGCTGACGCGTTCGCCATCCATCAGCAAAGGCGGCACTTGTTCAACCTCGAATCCATATCGTGGCGCAAGTTTGCGAAGCAAATCGAAATCGCCGCGCGCCTGGTGTCCAAAACGAAAGTCATGCCCGACAACAAGTGCCTTGGCGCCGCATTTCTCGATCACGATTTCTTCGATGAATTGCTCAGGCGTCAGCGCGGCGGCCTCCGCGTTGAATCGAAGCACAAAAACCTGCTTGATGCCTGCACGCTCAAATAGCGCCAGTTTCTTTGCATCATGGGTGAGCAAGCTCGGTGCATGCGCGGGCGAGAAGAACTCCCGGGGATGAGGGCGCAAGGTCAGCACCGCGGCAACGCCGCCAAGCGCTTGCGCACGGCGTACAACCGCATCGAGTATCGCCCGATGGCCCAGATGGACGCCATCGAAGCTTCCGATGGTCAAGGCAAGGTTTATCTGTGTAGGCGTGTGCGCGCGAATATCGTCGACGACGTGAATCACCGCGCGCCGAGCACCCGCTTTGGCTGCACGCGCGCGATGCCGTCTTCAAACTGGACTTCGCCCAGCGCGAGCAACTCTCCGTTCTCCGCCTTTACCTGCACCCAGCCTTGATTGACAGGGCAATCCGCCTTGAGGTCGGGCCTGTCAAGCGTGCCACCCGTTAAAACAACGTTGCGACTCGCATTCCGCACCGTTATCGAGGGCAAGTCCAACGCGTCATTAACCGAACGCAGCGATGCTGCAACATCTTCAGGTGACGAGAACGCACTGACGGGTTTCGCAAGTTCAATCGTGTGCTTTCCAACCGCAGTTCTGCGAAGGCTCGCCAGCGATGCGCCACACCCCAACCGCTCGCCAACGTCATAGGCGAGTGAGCGCGCGTAGGTTCCGCGTGTGCACCGAATGCGAAACGCAGCGTCGGGTTCCGCATAGTTGAGCAAGGAAAATTCGCGCACTGTAACTTTGCGTGGCTCGCGTTCTACGGTTTCTCCCTTGCGTGCAAGCTTATACAATCGTTCGCCGCCAACTTTAACCGCGCTCACCATCGGTGGAACCTGCATGATCTCGCCGGAGAACGCGTCGAACGCTTCCTGAATCTGCTCTGGCGTCAATTTAGGCACGGGACGCTCTTCGACAACTTTGCCGTCCAGGTCGTAGGAGTCGGTAATGATCCCGAACCGCATCGTCCCTTCATAGACCTTGTCGAGTCCGGTAAGAAATTCGGAAAGGCGCGTGGCGTTGCCGAGACACAGGATCAACAAACCCGTCGCCGCGGGATCCAGTGTTCCCGTGTGCCCAATTCGTTTCATTTGCGCGGCCTTGCGTATGCAATCCACTACGTCGTGCGACGTCATTCCGGAAGGCTTGTCGACGAGCAGGATCCCGGTCATACGTCGAGTCCGAGGTGTTCGCGAAGGTATTTCAGAACGGTCTCCTTGGCCCGGACGAGGGGCTCGTCAATGGTTGCGCCCGCCGCAACGGCGTGTCCGCCACCGCCAAAGGCGCGGCATATTTCGGCGGCGTTCAACTCTGGCTGTGTCCGGAAACTCACTTTGGTTTTTCCGCCTGAAGCTTCGCGAAAGACCATGGCAAGGCGGACATTTTCGATATTTCTCAAGTAATTGATTAACCCGTCCGTGTCCTCGGGCAACGCGCCAGTCTCGGCAATGTCCCGTTCCAGCACGTCGGCGTGCGCGACGGTTCCATCTGCCAGAAAATGTATGCGCCCAAGGATTCGTTGCAGAAGCCGGTACTTGCCGATGGTCATCGTGTCGATGACGCGCGAAGTCACGTCGCGCACATTGACTCCTGCCTCAAGCAACCCCGCCGCAACGCGATGCGAACGCGCATTCGTATTGGAATACCGATAGTTCCCAGTATCGGTGACCTGCGCGGTGTAGATACATTCTGCGGCAGCGGGGGTTAATTCAACGCCCGCAAGGGCGAACAGTTCGAATACCATTTCTCCCGCCGCGGCAAATGTCGAATCAATGTATTGGAGATCGCCGTCCGCGTGGTCTACCAAATGATGATCGATGACGATGAGTCGTGTCGCGCGCTTCAGGAAAGGCTCGACTGCGCCCGATCGGCTGCCCGCGTGTGCATCTATCAGGATGGCAACATCGAATGGCTCTACAATCTGTGAAGGAGACACGATCGATGCCGCGCCATTCAGGAATCCGTAAACGCCTGGCACCGGATCTTCCAGCGCGCAGGTGACGTCAGTCTTGCCGAGCGCGCGAAGCAGGTGCGCTATGCCCAGTAAACTCCCCACGGCGTCGCCATCGGGGCTGACATGGCTCGTAATGAGAAACCGGGATCCTGCGCGGAATGCGTCGAGTACCCGGGCAGGGCTATCCGCCGGCGTTTTCATTGTGGTCTTCTTCCGCGTGTATTTCTTTGAACTTCTCTTCGAGACGGTACGCGTCGTCCAGCGTGGTGTCTTCGCGGAAGCGCAGCTCCGGCGTCACGCGCATGCGCAACTGCTTGCCCAACTCCCGGCGCATCCAACCGGCAGAGTTCCGAAGGCCCGCCAATGACCCTTTCTTCTCGGATTCCGTTCCGAAAAGACTGACGAATACGTCAGCGTACGCGAGATCTGGAGACATCTTTACGCCCATGACCGACACAAACCCGATGCGCGGATCTTTGACGCCTTTCATAAGCAGCTCAGCAACAAGCTTTCGGATTTCTTCCGCGACGCGGGTGGGTCTGGCGTGAGGCATTACATCATCTCGATGGTTACGTTCGTGACGAGCGCGTTCGCGTTGTTCTCCGCAAATCGCGCCACTTCATTGAGCTGCGTATTCACGAACCGGCTATCGTCGCCGACAATTGCGACGGCAAGCTGACAGTACGTCCAGTGATCTTTGCCGCCAATTTCGGCTACGGAACAATTATACCGGTTGCGCATGCGATCTTTGAGGCTTTTGACGACGTGACGCTTGTCCTTGAGCGAGCGGGAACCGGGTATTGACAGTTCCAGCTTCAGCAAGCCGATCGTCACAGTCCTCCCCCCTTATTCGAGGGTGCGCTTTACCGCCTCGATGCGGTACGACTCAATTACGTCTCCAGGCTTGATGTCTTCGTAGCCATCCAGCTTGATGCCGCATTCGAATCCGGCAGCCACGGTCCGTGCATCGTCCTTGTTGCGCTTGAGCGAGCCAAGCTTGCCTTCGTGCACGACGACGCCATCGCGTGTGAGGCGCACGAGCGATGTACGCGTGATCTCGCCGTCCAACACGTAGCAACCCGCAATGTTTCCGAGCGCGGACGAACGGAACACTTGCCGGATTTCGACGTGGCCCGTAACGATCTCTTTCGATTCCGGCGCGAGCATGCCTTCCAGTGCGAGACGCACTTCCTGGATGGCTTCGTAAATTATCCGATAAGTGCGTACGTCGACACCTTGTGTCTCGGCAAGTTTCTGGGCCTTGGGGCTCGCCGTAACGTGGAAGCCAATTATGACCGCGTTGCTGGCGCTTGCAAGCATTACGTCGGATTCGTTGATGCCGCCAACGCCGCTGTGAACAACCTTGACCTGGACTTCCTCGGTGCCCGCTTTTGCAAGGCTCGATTCGAACACGTCGACAGAACCCTGCACGTCCGCTTTCAACAGGACGTTCAGGAAGTTCTTCTCCCCGGCTTTCAAGTGATCGTGGAAATCCTCGAGCGTGACACGTCGGACGCCGGCGCCCTGCTTAAGGCGCGAGTAGTTGGCGCGTTTCTCGGCGATTACGCGTGCGGTCCTTTCGTCTGCAACGGCAAGGAACGTGTCCCCTGCGTTAGGCGGCGCGCTGAATCCGGTTACGACGATCGGAGTCGACGGACCGGCTTCCTGAATATTCTCGCCGCGCGCGGTGTGCATCGAGCGGACGCGGCCATAGGCCTCGCCCGCCAGGAAATTGTCGCCAACCCGAAGCGTGCCCGATTGCACGAGTACCCATGCTACCGGACCCTGACCGCGTGAAATTTCGGACTCAATGATCGTACCGCGCGCCGGCTTGTTCGGATTCGCCTTCAACTCAAGCATCTCGGCCTGAAGCAGCAATAGCTCCAGCAGCTCTTCGACGCCAGTACCCTGCTTCGCGGAGATGTCTTTGATAATGGTCTTACCGCCCCAGGCTTCGTCCATAAGGTCGTAGCGAATGAGCTCCTGGCGAATGCGCTCAGGCTGGGCATCAGGTTTATCAATCTTGTTGACCGCAACCACGATCGGCACTTCCGCCGCTTTTGCGTGGTCGATGGCTTCCACCGTCTGTGGCATGACGCCGTCGTCCGCGGCCACGACAAGCACTACCACGTCGGTGCACTGTGCACCGCGCGCGCGCATGGCCGTAAACGCTTCGTGACCCGGTGTGTCCAGAAATACGACGCGACCATTACCAATGGGAACGTCGTAGGCGGCGATATGCTGTGTAATGCCACCTGCCTCGCCGCCCGCAACGTTGGCGCTACGGACACGATCCAGGAATGTCGTTTTCCCATGGTCAACGTGACCCATCACCGTGATTACCGGTGAGCGCGGTACCAAGTCTTCTGGCTTATCCGGTGTCTCCATGAAGAGTTCTGTCTCTTCCGGAATCACGGATTGCACCTCGAAACCTTTCGGCTCCGCAATCTTTCGGATCATGTCTATTGTCAACTGCTGGTTCTTGTTGGCCAGCACGTTGAGATCCATCAAATCGAGGATGATGTCATTCGTCGCGACGCCCATGGCGTTCGCCAACTCTTCCACACTCATCATCTCTTCAACTTCAATGATATTGGAGTCGGTCAATTCTTCTACGATCTCGTATTCCCCCGTGTCAGCGCGGTACTTTTTGCGCTTGCGTTTGCGCGGGCCCGCCCCAAACTGGCCGCTGGCCAGGTATTGATTCACCGCAACGGCGGCGTTTCGCTGAATCGTATCCGCGGCACGCTGCCGCTCGGCGCGTTTCTGCTTCTTGCGCGCGGTTTTTCCCGTGCCCGCGCGGCGCTGTTCCTGCTGTTTCTGCGCGAGGCGCTTGGCCATGAGTTCGGCCGCCTTGCCTTCTGCCACGATGGCCCCGGTGTCGAGCACGT
>ERZ761602.3959-NODE-3959-length-19902-cov-4.923263_pt1 | contig 19902 bp, 12 predicted proteins | sample MGYA00512165_ERZ761602 | MGnify/ENA primary metagenome ERZ761602 (study PRJEB28899, sample SAMN02445085) | bioreactor sludge metagenome | biome: EBPR sludge; isolation source: Thorneside wastewater treatment plant | place: Australia: Brisbane, Thorneside... | reverse complement strand
GCTGTCGATCTGCACCGTGGCGCCGATGGCCGCCGCGCGTGACCGCACATTGCCCAGGCCCATGCCGCTGCCGGCGTGCGCGGTGTCGAATCCGACGCCGTTGTCGCTCACCACCACGCTCAACCGACCGGGTGCGCGCGTGACGCCGATGCTGAGCTCCGAGGCCTTGGCGTGCTTGAGCACGTTGCTCACCGATTCCTGCACGATGCGGTACACGGCGATCTCCACCCCGCGCTCGAGCCGTTGGTCCAGACCGAAGGTGTTGAGCTCCACCTGCAGGCGCCCGTTGATGTGCAGGGTATCGCGCAGGTCCTTCAAGGCTTTCTCCAAGCCGAAGCGGCTCAGGGTGGCGGCGGCCATGTCGTGGCTGATCTGCCGCAATTCGCCGACGGCGTGCTCCATCAAGCGCGTCACCTTCTGGTACTGCTGGTCCTGGCGCATGGACTCCACACGGTCCTCCAAGGCCGACAGGTTGGCCTTGATGCCGCCGAGCATGCTGCCCAAGCGGTCGTGGAGGTCCTTGGCCATGCGCTCGCGCTCTTTCTCCTGGCCCTCGAGCATGGCGTTGATGCTCTTGATCTCCTGCTGGCTGAGGAGCTGGTCAACCTGCTGGTCGTGCAGCTCCTTCTGCTTGGCTGCGAGCCGCTGCCTGTGGCGCATGGCGCGGTAGAGGAGCAGCGCCACCAGCAGCAGGGCTCCCGTGGTCCCGATGAGGGCGTTGCGCTGCATGGCCTTTCGGCGGTCCTCGGCGGCGGCAAGGGCGATGGCCTGCTCCTGCTCCTTGATGCGGTGCTCCTTCTTCTCGGTGTCGTAGAGCGCTGCGGAACGGGCGATCTGCTCGTCGTAGCGCACCGCGTTCACGGAGTCGGAGAGGATGGCATAGGCCTGGATGTGCTTCAGTGCCGGAGCTAGCTGGCCGAGCTCGTGGTGGTAGTTGTGCAGCCCGCGGTGGATCTCGGCCTGGAGGTCCTTCCAGTTCATCCGCTCGGCCTCGGCAAGGGCCGCGTGCAGGCTGCTGAAGGCCTCATCGCGCCGGCCAAGGGTCCAGTACAGGCTGGCCATGTGGTGCGGAAGCTTCACTTTGGTGCGTGTCGATGGAAGCGGGTCAAGGAGGGCACGCGCGCGCTCGAAGTCGCGGATGGCCGCATCCAGCAGGCCCTGCCGTTTGTGGATCACGCCGCGCTCGGTGTACAGGTTGGCCTCGAATTCGGGGCTCAATGATCCGGCCTGGAGCAGGCTGTCGCACAGGTGCAGCGCCTTGTCGTAGTGGCCGCTCATGGTGGCCGTGATGCTCAGGTTGGCCACGGTGTTCTGCATGGAACGAGCGGATTCCGCTAGCCTGCCATGCCGCAGCGCTTCGCTGAAGTGCGACCAGGCTTCATCGTATCCGGCCTGGTTCAGCCGAACGAGGCCCATGCCGTTCTCCGCCTGCGCATGGCCCAGGTGGAAGCCGGCCGATCCCGCCAAACGGGCGGCCACGACGAATGCGTCGAACACCTCCGCCAGGTCGTCGCCCTTCACCAGCTTGGCCTCCGCTCGAACGATGTGCAAGCCGATCCTTTCCCGGGCATGTCCGTTCCCGGGCAGGTCGCGCAGGCCTTCTTCGGCCACCATGAGGCCCTTCTCCGGATCGCCGAGCATGGTGAACGCATTGGAGAGCATCTGGCGCGCGGTGGCGCGTATGCCGTATTCCGTGGCAGGGACCGTGGCAAGCACGCTATCGAACGCGCTGATGCCCGCAACGAGGTCATCGGAACGGTGAAGGGAGACGGCCCATGCCAGCAATCCCAGATGGCGCTCCCGGGGATCCGCTGAGCCGGTCAACTGCTTCCCCAAGGAGCCCAGGGCGGCAGGTTCGTTCTGCCCCATGACCGCACGGAAACGCTCGTAGGCGGGCCATCCCGATTGGGCGCAGGCCGACGCCGTGATGAGGAACGCGAGGATTGCGAGCAGTTCGCGAATGGCACTGGCTGGTGAGTTCATTGCGGATGTCGATTCGGTTCTGGGCATTCACTCCACCACCGGGCATTCCACGCTCACGGTGGTGCCCTTCCCGGGTGTGCTGTCGATCTGCACCGTGGCGCCGATGGCCGCAGCGCGCGACCGCACATTGCCCAGGCCCATGCCGTTGCCGGCTTGTGCGGCGTCGAAGCCCACGCCGTTGTCGCTCACCACCACGCTCAACCGGCCCGGCGCGCGCGTAACGCCGATGCTGAGCTCCGTGGCGTTGGCGTGCTTGAGCACGTTGCTCACCAGCTCCTGGATGATGCGGTACACGGCGATCTCCACGCTGCGCTCCAAGCGCTGCTCCAGCCCGAATGTGTTGAGCTCCACTTGCAGCCGCCCGCTGATGTGCAGGGTGTCGCGCAGGTCCTTCAAGGCCTTTTCCAAGCCGAAGCGGCTGAGGGTTGCGGCGGCCATGTCGTGGCTGATCTGCCGCAGCTCGCTCACGGTCTGGTCCAGCAGGCGGCTCACCTTCTGGTACTGCTGGTCCTGGCGCATGGCTTCCACGCGGTCCTCCAGCGCGCTCATGTTGGCCTTGATGCCGCCGAGCATGCTGCCGAGCCTGTCGTGCAGGTCCTTGGCCATGCGGTCACGCTCCTTTTCCTGTCCTTCAAGCATGGCGTTGATGCTCTTGATCTCCTGCTGGCTGAGCAGTTGGTCCACGTGCTGGTCATGCAGTTCCTTCTGCTGGCGGGCCAGGCGATGGCGATGGCGCAGCACGCGGTAGAGGAGGAGGGCGATGAGGGCCAGGGCGATGGTGGCGCCGATGAGGGCGTTCCGTTGCACGGTGCGGCGGCGGCCCTCGGCCGTGCTGAGCGCCAGGGCTTGCTCCTGCTCTGCGATGCGGCGCTCCTTCTCCGCGGTCTCGAACTGGACCTGCGCGCCGGCGATGCCTTTGCTGTATCGCGAACGCGCGAGGCTGTCGGCCAGGGTGGCGTACTCATCGAGGTAGGCGAACGATTCGGACATCCGTCCGAGGTCGCGGAGGTAGTCGGCAGCCTTCCGCGCGGCCTTGGCCTTCAGGTCGGCGGAGCGCGTGCGGGCATGGGCGAGCTTCGCTTCCGCCAGGCCCGCTTCGCGCTGACCGAGATGCCAGAGCGCTGTTGCCTTGAAGAGGTGCGTTTGGGCCATGCTGGCCGTATCGTTCAGCGACGCATAGATCGCGAGGGCCGAATCGATGAGCGCAGCGGCCTGGCCATGCCGCTCCATGTCGCTGTGCATGCTGGCCATGTTGCTGAGCAGGTCGGCCCGGAACCGCGGCCCAAGGCTCCTGTACGAAGCCGTATCCAGCACGGTGCGGTAAAGGGCGATGGCGGAATCGGGGCTGGCCGTGTAGGAGAGTGAAGCGCCGATGTTCAGCAGCGCGCTCACCAAGAGGCCGGTGTCGCTGCCTTTGCGGGCTTCATTGAAGGCCTGGTTGTAGTAGTGGAGCGCCGCGGAATCCTGCTCCTGGTAGTAGTACACATTGCCAAGCCCTACCAGGGCCCGGCAGATACCCTCCGCATGCCCAACCGCTCGGGACTCCTTCAGCGCGCGCTCGAAGCCGTGCTGCGCTTCCGGCAGCCGGTCGGCGTGCAGGTCGATCTCGCAGGCCAGCAGCTTCATCTGCAGCACCTCGTCGCTCATCCCGCATCGCTCCGCCGCGACGATGGCCTGCAGTGCTTCCTGCTTCGCCTTGCCGAAGACCTCCAGGTCGAGCAGCGTCTTGGCATGCTGATAGTGCTTCAGGTAGGAGAGGTATGGCGCTGCCGCATCCAGGCTGCTCGCGACGGAATCGAGCAGATGGTGCGCCACGAGCAGCCTGCCGGTGTGCCGGTGATGCCTGGCCTGGATGAGCGCATGCAATTGCGCTATTGTTGCGGACCGCCGCCCCACGGCGCTCAGGGAATCAACGAGCTGCTCATGGTCATGGATCCGCTCCTGGACGATGAGCTGCGTGGACCTGGCGTATACGCCCTCGAGCGACGCGCGGGCAGCGCCGGTTTGCGGAAGGGCCTGCAACGGGAAGGCGGTGAGCCCAACCGCCATGATCGCCCAACCCAGCGGATTCGCGGAGCGCCGGATGGATCCAGCCTTGAGCGCGCTTGATCCTGCCCGGGGCTCCATGGCTATCGGGGGTCAACCGGTGATCGACCGGCCGTCACGGATGGTCTTCCTATCCCTGGCCTTGATCATATTGTCCGCGATGACCAGCGCATTGAACTTGCGCAGGCTGCCGCCTCCTTGATGGACGATGCCCGTATCGATCGTCCGTGTTGAGATCCCGGCGCCGGACAAGCAGGTGAAATGGACCAGCAGGAATGAGCTGTCTATCGTGTCCGTATCGGCCCGTAGGAAGCGGTAGTTGCCCTGGCAGGTTCCCTGGACCTTGATGGATTTGCCGACTACTGGCGGCTCGATCTTCACCGTGAAGCTCATGGCCTGCGCCTCTAGCCCATGCTGCTCAAGCCGTTCCTCACTCGCCTACGGTCCCTGGCGACAACGGCATGGCCGACCACCACGATCGCGGAGAAGGATGTTCCTGCTTCTGAGGCCGGGTCATGTTCCAGCTCGGTCTCGTGGATGTCATCCACTTCATTTCTCAGTTCCCCGCCGGTTTCCTCATAGAAGGCGACCATGTACCGCGGTGGATCGTTGCTCGGGTCATTTGCGGGCTCAACCTCGAATCCGACCGGTTTCAGGTCGGCCGTGCGTTTGACCTTCACGGAGACCTTGCCTCCGCGGCCTGGCAGGATCACTTCAGCTGAGAGTACCGGCATGTGGTTCGGGCGTTAGTGCTCGCCCCACCCCCGTTCCATGGCATACTTCACCAGGCCGGCGATGTTGCGGCAGTCGAGTTTATGGAAAATATTCCTGCGGTGGGTCTCCACGGTGGGGACGCTGAGGAAGAGGGCCTCCGCGATCTCCTGCGTGGTGCGCTCCTGGAGGATGAGCTTCACGATCTGCATTTCCCGCTTCGTGAGCGGGCCATACTTCAGTTCGCCTTCCCGGTCGGCATTCCGGTCGGCTTTGGACGCCAATTCCCGCAGGGCCTGCGCGATGTACTGGCCCCCTTCGGCCACGGTGCGGATGGCGGCCAGCAGTTCGTCCTTCTCGATGGTCTTGAGCAGGTAACCGCCCACGCCGCTATCGAGCAGCTCCAGCACGAATTCCTTGTGGCCATACATGCTGAGCACGATCACGCGGGTATCCGGGCTCGCCTTCCGCATGCGCTTGCTGGCCTCGATGCCGTCCATGCCCGGCATGTTGATGTCCATGAGGACGAGGTCGGGCTTGTGGGTGCTCACCAGGTCCAGTGCGGTGCGCCCGTTGTTCGCCTTGCCCACGATGCGCAATTCGGGCATGCGCTCCAACAGGCTCTCTATGCCATCCAGGAAGATGCTCTGGTCGTCAACCAGGATAAGGGAGTACTGCTGCTTCACCATCGGGGCAAAAATGCCGGGGAGGGCAAGGTGCTGCAATACTGGTAAACCATGATATGTCGGTGCGCCCCCCGGAGGCTCACAGCCACCGCTTCCGCCTGAACCAGGCCAGCATCAGCATGGCGATGACGGCCATCACGGTCATCACCCCGAAGTAGCCATGGCGCCAGCGCAGCTCGGGCATGTGGTCGAAGTTCATCCCGTAGATGCCCACCACGAAGGTGAGCGGGATGAAGATGGTGCTGATGATGGTGAGCAGCTTCATCACCTGGGTCATGCGCGCGTTCTGCCCGGCGTGGTAGGTGTTCTCCAGGCTGGTGAGCAGCTCCCGGAACACGCCGATGGTCTCTGCGATGTAGACCGTGTGGTCCTGCAGGTCGTTGATGTAGCGCCGCGTCGCCTTGTCGATCAGCGGGCTCTGGATGGTGCTGAGCCTCCCGGCCAGCTCGCGGGTGGGGGTGACGTAGCGGTTCACCGTGATGAGCGCGGCCCGCAGCTCCTGGATGGTGAGCAGGTCCTCGTTGCCCGGGCGCACCATCACCTTGCGCTCCAATTGCTCGATGCGGCGGCCCAGGTCGTCCACGATGACGAAGTACTGGTCCACGATGACGTCGAGCAGGGCGTACATGAGGTAGTCGCTGCCGCTGCGCCTTACGCGGCCCAGATCGTTGCGGATGCGCTCGCGGATGGGGTCGAGGACATCCCCCGGCCGCTCCTGGAAGGAGATGACCAGCCCCTTGCGCAGCACGAAGCAGATCTGCTCCTGCTCGATGCCGCCCGTCTCCTTGTCGAGCCCCAGCATCTTGGCCACGACGAAGAGCGTGTCCTGGTATTCCTCCACCTTCGGGCGGTGGTCCGTGTTCAGGATGTCCTCCAACAGCAACGGATGCAGGCCGAACCGCTCCCCGATGGTGCCCAGGAAGCCCTCGCTGTTCAACCCATCGATGTCGAGCCAGGTGACGGTGGTCTCGGCATCGGCATCCGCATAATCCGCGATGCTTACGAGCACGCGCTCCTCCATGCGGTCCGTGCTGAAGGTGAACAGATGCAGCGTGGGATGTGCCGCTTCCGTTCCGGAAACCATCACCAGGGAGCCTGGCGGCAGTCCGGCCTTTCCGGCCCGGCTCTTCACCTTCTTCATGCCTGGTTCCTGGCGATGAGGTCCTTCACATGCACCGTGCGCTGCGGGTAGGGGATGGTGATGCCCTCCCGATCGAAGCGGAGCTTGATGCTGCGGTTGAGGTCGTAGTGCATCATGCGCGCGCCCACGGGCTCTTTCGCCCACGCATAGGCGCGGAGCACCACGGCGCTCTCGTCCAGCCGTATCACGCGCACGAGCACCTTGGGCAGGTTGCGCTTCACCTCCTCCGGCGTGCGCTTATCGATGCAGTCGGGGTGCGCGCTGCATTCTTCCTGGAGCAGGGCCATGGCGCGGTCCAGGTCGCTCTCGTAGCTCACGCGCACCTCCACGAACTCGCAGGTCTCCTCCTCCGTGATGCTGCTGTTCACGATGACATCGTCGCTGATCACCGCGTTGGGGATGATCACGCGGCGGTTCTCGAAGGTGACGATGACGGTGTGCCGCAGGGTGATGTCCTCCACCACGCCGCTGTCGATGGCGCCCACTTTGATCACATCGCCTACGCGGAAGGGCTTGAAGCTGACGATGAAGATGCCGCTGATGATGTTGCTGAAGGCGCGCTGGGTGGCCAGGCCGAGGATGGCCACGAGGATGCCGGCGCCAGCGAACAAGGTGATGGCCAGCTGCTTGAACGATGGGATGCTGTAGACGATCGCGGTGAAGGCCAGTGTGCCCACGATGAAGCGGATGGCATTGCGCAGGAACCGGTAGCGCGTGCGGTCCTCGTACCCCTGTTCGCTGCGCAGGTAGGTGCGGCGCAGCAGCTTGCGGATGATGCGCTCCGCCACGAAGGCGCCCCCCACGATGAGCGCCACCTTGAGCAGGAGCAGCAGATTGATGCCGAGGGTGTCGAGCAGGTCCTTCACCGTGGGCCGAAAGTAAGGGCGCGCGGTTACCGCCCTTCGGCCGTTTCAGATGCCGCCGAGGGAGGCGCGCAGCTCGGTGCCCCCGGCCACTTCAAGGGGGGGCTCTCCATGCCGGAACACCTTCATGCCGCTGCCTTCCAGGCGCACCGTGCCGCCCTGGACATGCAGCAGCGCCCCTTCGCGCAGGCCGGCCACGGTCATCCGGGGGTTGAGCGCCAGGAACTCGGCGATGCGCTGATCGCGGCTCTCGCCGCCATGCCCTGGAATGGTGGCCTCGGTGTAGTGCGGGTTGATCTGGAACTGGACCAGGTGCATGGCGCGCAGGCTCGGCGGCTCCACGATGGGCATGTCGTTCGTGGTCATGATGGTGGGGCAGGCCACGTTGCTGCCGGCGCTCCAGCCGATGTAGGGCAAGCCGTTCCGCACACGGTCGGCGATGGCTTTGAGCAGGTGCGAACGGTAGAGCGCGCGCAGGAGCAGGAAGGTGTTGCCGCCGCCCACCGCCACCGCGTCGGCTCCATTCAGAGCGGCTACCGGATCGGACTCGCGGTGCAGGCTGAGCAGCTCGCAGCCGAATCCGCCGAAGACCTGCGCCACCTTGTCCGCATAGGCGTCGAGCATAGCGTCCGGGGCGGCGAAGGGTACGAAGGCGATGCGCCTGCGGTTCTTGAGGAACGCTGCCGCATAGGGCTGGGGCCAGGTGAAGAAGGGTTCGCCAGGGAGCGTGGAGTTGGAGAGCAGCAGCAGTTCCATGCCGCTATGTTACGGAACCACCTCGCCTTGCAGAACAAGGTCGAAGCGCAGGTGCTCGCCATCGGTCTCCACCACCACGATGCGGGTGAGCGGCCCCGGTTGCGCCCGGCCATTGAAGGTGACCTCCACCACGGCCGAGTCGCCCGGTGCGAGCGGGGCCTTGGGCAGGTCGGCGGTGGTGCAGCCGCAATCGGCCTCGGCTTTCACCAGTCGCAGCGGACGGTTGCCGGTGTTGGAGATGGTGAAAGGCACCTTGCGCTCGGCGCCTTGGGCCATCGCTCCCACGTGCTGCACGATACGCACGGCCTCCGTGGTCTCCTCGCGGCGTGTAAGGCCGATGCGCACCACCTCGATCCTTCGCTCGCGCATGGCTTCCACGCTGTGCACGCTGCGCTGCGGGTCGCGCACGTCATCGCTCACACCGGCCTGCGAGCGCTCCTCGCCGAAGGGCAGGTTCTGCACGGAAAGGCGCGCGCCATTGGGTGCGGTTCCGTCGAGGTAGGCGGTGAGTGCGCCGCCTTCGGCGATGCGCAGGTGGTTGCGCAGGCTCTGGATGCGGCGCATGCTGAGGTAACGGTTGTAGTCGTTGCGCGCGAGCGGGCTGGCATGGCCGCGCACCTCCAAGGTGATGGATGTGCCCTCAGCCAGGACCGGAGCGAGGCTGCGTGCCAACTCACCCAGTCGCTCGAATCCCCGGTCCACCTCATCGGTGAAGAAGCGCCGGACCGCCGCGGAATCGCCGGCGAGCGATTCGTAGTCGACCTGCAGGCGCTTGTAACGGAGGTAGGCCTCGCTGTAGGGTTGAGCAGTGGTGGGGCTCCAGCTGCGCGGTTCGGGATCGTCATTGTGGAAGTAGAGTACGAGGGGCGGTTCGCGCTGCCAGCCCACGAGCCGCTCGAGCGCGGTCAGGGGCCGGATGGGGGCTGTTGCGGTATCGGCAGAGGCCAGATCAGCGGCGGTGTCGAGGCGCTCAAGCCGGAGCCGATAGAGGTCATTGCAGCAGGTCTCGCCCTTGCTGGCGAAGGAGCCGGCACGGTTGCTGGTGAGCCAGAGCTCGTTGCGAGCGGGATACCACGCGGGATAGAGGTCGTTGGCGGGGCTGTTGACGGGCAGGCCGGCGTGCACGGGGGCGGAGAAGACATCGGCCCCCCATCGGCTGCGGAAGATGTCGTAGCCGCCCAGCCCGGGATGAAAGTCGCTGCTGAACCAGAGCGTGCGCGAATCGGCATCGTACCACGGGCAGCGCTCATTGCCCGGCGAATTCACGAAGCGGTCGAGCGGGAAGAGGTTGCGTGCCGTGCCGTTGTGGAACTCGGCCATCCAGAGGTCGAATCCGCCGGCGCCGCCTTCCCTGTCGCTTGCGAAGAGCAGCATCTCACGTTCGTCCCACCAGGCGATCATGGGCTGGGTGCTCGTCTGCCCCTCGCCGATCCCCGGCAGCAGCGTGGCTTCGCCGATGCGCCCCTGTTCGTCCACCGGCGCGATGTGGATGCGGCACAGCGGCGCGCACCGCGTGAAGAGGATCCACCGGCCATCCAGGCTCCATGCCGCATTCGCGTTGTCGCCGATGGCATTGATGGCATCCGCCGCCTGGGTCGCCTGTTGCCACGGCTGGCGCAGGGATACGTGCAGCAGTGCCGACCGATAGGCGGCGGTATCCTCCACCTCGCCCTCCTTGTTCAGCTTCCCGCGCAGGCTGGCGAACCAAAGCAGGCTGTCAGGCCCGATGCGCGCGCCGTACTCGCTGTCGTAGCCGTTCACGGGCTGGGGCAGATGCTCCAAGCGGATCGCGCTGTCGGCGCGCAGCGTCCGGGCCATTCCGCAGCCGATGAGGGCATTGGCAGCGCGCTGCGCCAGGACCGAGGACTTGTCCTTCTCCTTCTGCAGCACCCTGTTCCAGGTGCGCTCGGCGGCTCCGGGGTCGCCCATGCACAGCTGCATCTCGCCCAGCCAGCGGAGCGCTTCGCGATGGGTGCGTCCCTGGTCCTTCCGGTGGACGCGGTCGTAGAGCGCGGCGGCACGGTCGTATTGGTGGCTCAGCCTGCAGGCTTCGGCCTGTTTCCATTGCAGGCTCATGCGGCCGGCATCGATGGCCAGCGCGCCATCGTAGAACCGGGTGGCCCCGTAGTACTCGCCGCGTGCCATGGCAGCATCGCCCCATTGCGTCCATTGCTCGATGCTCTGCGCCGACGCGGTTGCGGCAGTGAGGGCCAGGAGGAAGGCCGCCGCCGCGAACAGCACCGGGCGCTTGGCTGGAACGGGGCTTTCGGTCCTCATAGGCGCGGTCATCACAGCTGCTCGGGACATGCCTTGAAGCGCACCGGCACCGGCGGGCGCTTCCTCCAGATGCGCACCGCTGTGAACTCGATCGCGCCCCTGTAGCGGCTCGCGGGCACCAGGTCGCTGGAGTTGATGTCGTAGCTCATGCCGAAGGTCCAGTCATCGCGCTCCAGTCCGGCGAAGACGAAGCCTGCATCACGCGCCCGCAGGTGGAGCCCCGCGAGCAGCGCGCGCTTCAGCCCGTAGCGCTCCAGGAGGATGTAGCGCGCGTTGGCGCCCAGGTCGAGCTCGCGGAAGGTTCCCTGCGCCATCCAGCGCATCACGGGCAGCACATCGATGTCCTCGTGCACGGTGAAGGAGGCCATCGCATGGACATCGCTCCGGCGGTCCAACGGGATGCTGGGCTCGCCGAGGAAGCCCACGCCCGGCCGCGTGAGGTTGAACAGCGCGAAGCCGGCCTGCAGCCATTGCCGTGAGGACTTCACGTAGCGGTACACGAGCCCTGCATGCACGTCCTCGTGCGCCAGGCCGTAGCGGCGGAAATCCTCGCCATTGTCGCGGCTGGGATCGTAGCTGAAGCCGTTGTACTGGGCATCGAAGGTGAGGCCGCTGTTGTCGATGGTGAGCGAGGTGACGCCGAGCTGCGCGCCCACGGTGAGGCTGTGGCGCTTGCGGGCATCGAGCATCTCGGTCCAGCTCGCGCCCAGGCTGAAGTGGAACTGGTTCATGCGGCTGTCGCCCGCGCGGTCGTTGAACAGCCAGGCTCCGAAGCCGAGGCCTTTCACGCCCGTGAAGTCGCGCGCATCGCCGCCCAGGCCGAAGGTGCGGTAGGGCACGGTGACCGACCGCCATTGCTGGCGGAACACGCCATGCGCGCGGTAGTCGCCCTCGAACTGGCCGATGCACCCGGGATTGAGGCCTGTCGGCACGTTGAAGAACTGCGAGAAATGGATGTCCTGCGCCGCGCAGCTGAGCGCTGCGGTGAGTGCGAGCAGCAGGGATGCGCAGCTCTTCATCGCACCACGGTCACGTTGCCCTTCGTGAAGAACTCCTGTCCATCGATGCACCAGGCCCGCAGATGGTACACGAATACCGCCGGGTCCACCAGCATGCCCTTGTATTGGCCGTCCCAGCCGATGGCGGGGTCATCGCTCTCGAAGACCTTCTCGCCCCAGCGATCGAAGACCTTGAATTCCATGCGCGCGATGTGCCGGCCCCGCACGAAGAGCACGTCATTCGCTCCATCGCCGTTCGGTGTGAAGGTGTTGGGCACGAAGATGTCCGGATCCTCGCAGCGCAGCTCGTACACGCGCACCGTGACCGGGATCGATCGCGTGCAGATGCCGTCGCTCACCGTGGCGATGAAGGTGGTGGTCTGCTGCACCAGGGCCGTGGGGTTCGCGATGCCGGGGTCGCTCACCGCGCCGGCCGGCTGCCAGGAGTAGGTGACCCCCGTGCCCGGAGTGGCCAGCAATTGCACCGTGGTGCCGGGCAGCACGAGCGTCTGGTCGGCGCTGGCGCTGACCGCGCTCCCGAACAGCGGCGAGACGTTCACGGTCACGGTGCCGCTCCACGTGCAACCAAGGCTGGTTGTGAGGTTGACCCCGTATGTGGTTTGTGACGTGGGTGCGACCAAGGCGGTCGTCTCGCCTTGGCCGCTGATGATCTCATCGGCAGGCAACCACTCGATCGTCGCGTCTCCCATACTCCCACTGATGGCGATCTGGGCCGTGTCACCCACGCAGATTCCCTGCTCAACGGTCAACTGTATGATGGCCAGCTGCACGGTCACATGAACGCTATCACGCGTGGAACAGGTGGATCCGTTGCTCGCGCGGATGTGGTAGGTGCCGCTGACGGCGGGCGCCACCGTGGCCGTGCTGTCGCTGAAGGATGCGTTGAGCGTGTCGGTGAACTGCGGATCGCTGCTCCAATGCCATGTGCTCGCCGTACCGTAGCTGGTGGCTATGAGTGTGAAGGAGTTGGCCGGCCCGCAGATGAGCGTGTCGCTCATGGCCTGCAGCAGCGGTCCGGACGGCGCCAGGGTGACCGTGCGCGTGGCGATGTCCTGTCCGTTGCAGGTGAGCGGGCTGGTGGCTGTGAGCGTGACCGTATAGGTGCCGGGCTGCGCGTAGGTGTGCGATGGCGATGCGGCGGTGCTGGTCTCCCCATCGCCGAAATCCCAGAGGTAGCCTGTTGCGCCGCTGCTCAGGTTGGTGAAGGGCACGCTGAGCGGCGCGCACACCGTGTCGGGCGCCAGGAATGCGGCGATGGTGAGCGGAGCATCGAAATCGATCTTCAGCACCCCGTTGTTGCACCCGCTGCTGTTGTTGGTGGCGCTCCAGGCGCCCGGGGTGGTGGGGAAGTCATCGTTGTTCTGGCAACCTGCGCACACGCTCTGGTAAACGCGCCCGCGGCGGTCGAACCGGCTGGTGCCGCCATCCACATGCTCCGGGCTCTGGCTGCCGCCGTAGTAGGTGGCATAGGTCAGCGCCTGCATATCGATGTCGAAGACGGCCAGGTAGAGATCGTGGCCGTCCGTGGCGGACTGGATGGCGTCCGGCGTTACGGGCAGGCCGGCCGTGGTGAGGCTGCCGCCCAGGCCTCCGCTGCTGCTGCCCCAGCCGCTCGTGTAGATCTTGTCGCACACATCCACCAGGAAAGCGGTGGGCGAGATGTCCGGAGTGCCATCGCCGGCGCCCACGCGCGAGCTGAGCAGCACCGCGCTCAGCTCGGGGTTCAGCTTGGTGATGAATTGACCGCCTGCCGGTATGTTGTACGGCGCGTTCTGGATCAGCTGGCCGCTGGGAGCGTTGGTCTGCCCGAAGAGGAAGGCGTTGCCGCTGCCGTCCAGCTCGATGAAGTAGGCCTGGTCGTAGCCCGCGCTTCCCCAGTAGGTTAGCCGCTCCACCGCGTTTCCGCCCACGCTCAAGCGCGCCGCGAAGGCATCGGCCGGACCGCCGTTGAACGCGCCCTGCACCGCGCCGGAGCTCACGGGCAGGTTGGTGCTCAACGTGCCCCCGCACACATACAGCCGCCCCTGCGTATCCAGGTCGCCGTTGTAGAGCGCATCTGCTGCGGTCCCCCCGAGATAGCTGCCATATTGCAGCTGCGTGAGCTGCGGATTGAAGCGCGCCACGAAGCCATCGTGGCTTCCGCCGCCGTAAGCGGCCTGTGCGGCGTCAGCCGTCACGGGCATGTTCTGCGTCTGCGTGCAGCTCACCACCCAAACGCGGCCCTGAGGGTCCAGGAGCACTTCGCCGCGCACCTCATCCGCATAGTTGAACTTGAGGCCGGCGGCCGAGTTCAAGCCATCGTTCGCCGTGCCGCCGAGGTAGGTGCTGCCGATGAGCGCGCTGCCATCGCTGGCCAAGCGAGCCACCACCATGTCCGATCCGTTCGGATAGGAGATGCCGAGGCCGGCCGGCGTCACCGCTGAGCCTCCGCCGAAGCTGTTGTCGAAGCAGCCGGCCGTGGTGGGGAAATCATCGGAGCCGGTAGTGCCGAGCAGCACGAGCTGGTCGTTGCCGTCCACATAGAGACTGTGCGGCATCTCGTCGCCGTTGCCGCCGAGGTAGGTGCTCCAGACGAGGAAGCTGCCGGTGGTGTCGTACTTGGTGACAGCGATGTCGGTGCCGCCGTTCTGCTGACCCGCACCGCCGGCCCATTGCGTCTGGTAGGCGCCGAGGGTCACGGGGAACTGGTTGCCGAAGGCCGTGCTGCCCGCGTACAGGAATCCGAGCTGGTCGAATGTGGCGGTGTATCCGAAGTTGTTGCTGAATGATCCCGAGTATGTGGCGAAGGAGAGGGTGGGGTCGATGACCAGCGGGTGCCGCGTGTCATAGTCGCCGGGCATGAATCCGACGATGCCATCCTGCACCACGTAACGGCATTGCACGGGCCGCTGCTCACCGTTGATGACTTGGTAGGCCAGCGGGATGCGCTCGGTGAGCCTGCCCAGTGAAGTGTGCACCACGAGCGATGCGCCGAGCAGCTCCACCTTGTCGGCGCCTTCGAAGGCGATGCGTATGCCGGAGGGGTCAGCGCCGGCTTCGACCACCAGGTCGTATTTCGCTCCTCCGCGGCCGGCCCTGAGCACGGCATCGCATCCCGGTGCGATCCGTCTGTAGGTGACCTGCGCGAAGCCCTTGGCTCTGGAGGCCCACCTTGAGCGGTCGCGGCCGAGAAGGTAGTTGTGGTATCCCCGCAGCTCATCCGACGCCTCGGGGCGCGTGCCCTCATCGGCGCTGAGGAAGCGCATCCGAACGGCATGCCGTCTGATCGCCGCTGGCAGTGGCGCTTCTACCCGGGCATGTGTGCCTGCCATGGCCGCGGCATCGAAGAGGTCGAAGACGATGGCGTCCCGCTCGCACCAGGCCACCGCTCCATCCATTTCCGCCTGGTAGAGGATGCCCGCCTCCCATTGTCCGCGATTCTCGATGAAGCGCGCCTGGCCATCGGCCCTGGCCCCGATGAGCAGGGTGGCAAGGATGGCGAAGGCACGCGAGGGTCCCATGGGCTGGCCGCACGAAGGTAGCTTGGGACGATGGTGAACGGCGGTCCGCGCTGCTCCCCGGCTAGGGGCGCCGTGCCTTCCGCGGCGTCGCACCCGAGAGCTGGTCCTGCATCGGCGCGGCATCCCCTCTCACCACCATGCGGAACTCCACACGGCGGTTCTGGCTGCGCCCCTCCTCGGTCCTGTTGCTGGCAAGGGGCTGGTTCTTTCCGTGTCCGATCGGCACCAGCCGTTCGGCGGCCACGCCCCGATCCACCAGGTGCCTCACCACCGCATCGGCGCGATCCTGCGATAGGCCTAGATTGTACTGGCGGCTGCCGATGTCGTCGGTGTGGGCTTCGATCACCAGCTGCAGTTCTGGATGCTGTCGGAGCAGGACGATGATCTGCTCCAGGATAGGCTCCGCACTGCGCTCCAGGTCGGCGCTCTTGTAAGCGAAGTGGATGGCGCTGGTGCGCAGCTTCTTGTGGTTGAGGTCTTCGAGGCGGCTCATATCCAGCTGGCTCAGGTCCAGGAGCTGCTCCACGCGCAGGGCGAACACCTCCGCATCCAGGAACTGCAGTTCCTTCACCTTCCTGAAGACCTCATAGAGTTCCTCTGCGCTCTTGGTCTCTCCCACGGAATAGGTGTAGGTGCCTTGCAGGGGATCGAAGCGCTCCACCACGCGGTAGAGCTTCCGGATCTGCGCGAAGCGCGGATCATCGAGGTCCACACGGGCCTTGCTCGTGAAGAGCTGCACGGAGAACACCGCATCGGCAAGGTCCACGCCTTGCAGGCTGGCATCATCGAAGGGCAGCTCCTGGTATTCGAAGCTATGGGTCTTGCCCAGTGCATCCTGGTAGGTTGCCACCACGGCCATGTCCTCGTGGTCGCGGAAGCGGTCGATGACGACGATGCGTTTGGTGTTGCAGCGGTTGGTGATCGTGCCCTCTCCATCCGGCCAAGCGATCACATCTAGCTTGACCTCATAGGTGCCTTCCGCCTTGAACGCATGATGTGCTTTCAGGCCTTCGAGCAATGTGCCGTCCCCGAGGTCCCAATGGTACTCGCCGGGCTTCATGCCTGGCAGGTTGCTCATGCCCCCATGGAGCTCCAGGCGACGACCGGTCCGCACCGTATCCGGGGCCGCGATCCACGCCTGGGTCAGGTCGGCCACCACCAGTTCCTTCTCGGTCAGCACGTGGAACACGGCGTTGGTCTTGCGGTCCATCAGCACCGAGCGCACCGTATAGGTTCCGGGCTGTTCGTAGCAGTGCTGCGCATGATAGCCCTTGATGCGTGTGCCATCGCCCATGTCCCAGTAATGATCCAGGGGGAGAGCGCTGGTGGCGGCATGCGGGCGCTTCCGCAGGGAGTAGCAGTAGTTGTTCTGCTGCTGCTCCGTGCAATCACGGAAGCGCGGCACGGTGACCTTGGCCTGGTGGATGGCATCCGTCCCGGAGCGGTTGGAGGAGAAGAGCGCGTTGTAGCGGTCCTGCATCTCGGCATAGCCATGGTCGTGGGCGGCGCTGTTGACGGGCTCCGGCATCCATTTCGGCGTCGCCCAGCCGTCCCCATGAGGTTCGCAGACGAGGATGTCGAGGCCGCCCAGCCCGCCGGGCCGGTCGCTGGCGAAATGCAAACGCCCATCGGCCTGCAGCCTGGGATAAGCCTCATTGCTGGCGCTGTTGATGCCCGGCCCCAGGTTCTCCGGTGCGCTCCATCCATCAGCTGTGCGTGTGGATCGGTACAGGTCCATGCCGCCGAAGCCGCCGGGCCGGTCGCTGGCGAAGAGCAAGGTGCGCCCGTCGGGAGAGAAGCAGGGGTGCACATGGGCATGAGCGGGATCATTGTGGGCGAATGGCACGGGTGCGGTCCAAGCCCCATCCTCCAGGTGCGAGAAGAAGAGGCCCAGCTGGCTACTGGATCGGCGCATGTTTGTCAGCTTCTTGGGCAGCACCTGGTTGCGGGTGTAGCAGATGGTGCGTCCGCCATCGGTGAAGCTGGCGGGGCCCTCGTTCACGGGAGTGGCGAGGTTGGCGCTGAAGAGCACCGGGGTGCCCGTTCGGCCTTCGCGCATCGGCACCCAGTAGAGATCGCTCAGCGGCTTTCCGGTCTCCGCGTCCACGAACCCGATGAGTGAGCTGTTCTCGCGCACCGAGCACATCACGAAGCCGCTGTCCATGAATAGCGGCGCGTAATCCTCCCCTGCCGGACGGATCCCCAAAGGTCGCACCTCATGCACCACCTGCGCGGTGGCAGCCAGCGCGCTGAAGGAGAGAAGGGGGGCGAGGAGGAAGCGTGGCATGTTAGAAGTAGCGCGGGTCCCTTACCCGGATGCGGTAGCCGAATTCATACTGGACCAGCAGTTCATGCGTGCCGCGGTGATACGGGCGCAGGGCGGATATGCCCAGGTCGTAGGCGTAGCCGAGGCGCCACTGCGGCGTAGGCAGCACCTCCAGCATCCCGATCACCGCATCGCGCGTGCGGTAGCTCACGCCCAGCCAGATCCGGTCCTTGTAGATGACATTCGTGCTGAGGTCACCCTGCAATCCACTGTCCAAGCGGTAGCGCAGCAACGCGCTGGGCTTCAGCTTCAGGTCGTCGTTGAGCTTCATCAGCCATCCGCCTGTGAGCATCGGTTGCATGCTGATGCGTTCGTCCGTGAGGCGGTATGCGCCATCCGTTGGATCGTATCGGTGCGCGACCAGGAAGGGGACCGATGCGCCGAGGAACCATGTCTTGGTCTGATACAAGGCTCCCGCACTGAAGTTGGGCCGGAGCGCGGCTCGCGTGGCGCCCGCATAGGCGGCATCGTCTGTCTGCTGCAGGGACACCTCGGTCCAATTCGCCCGGAGAACCGTGAGGCCTGCGCCTACGCCCAAGGCAAGCTTGCCCCTGGGTGTGCGGATGCGGTACGCGTAGTTCGAGAGGATCCCCGATTCGTTGGTCACTCCGATACGGTCGTTGTAGACCACCAGGCCCAGCCCGAGCGGACTTCGCTTCACGGGGGCGTGCACGGAAGCCATCTGCGTGACCGGCGCCCCGTCGAAGCCCACCCATTGCTGGCGGTGCGTCAGCGTGGCGCTGAGCACATCGCGGCTGCCGGCATAAGCGGGGTTGATGGTCAAGCCGTTGAATAGGTACTGGCTGGTTAGCGGAGAGTGCTGTGCGCGGACCGCAGCGGTGAGGCACAGCGCTACCAACGGGATAGAGCGGCGGATGATCCTCATCGCTTGATGATCACGTGGCCATTGTACGTTCGGTTCCCACCAAGGTTCAGCACGTAGAAGTAGGTGTCATCCGGAAGGGCCTGACCGTTGTGGGAGCGCCCTTCCCAATCGTTGCCGTAGCGATCCGTCGCATACACGGGATGTCCCCATCGGTTGAAGATCCGCAGTTCGCTCGCCGGGTAGGCTTCGAGCCCGGTGATGACCCAGCGGTCGTTCGTGCCATCGCCATTCGGGGAGTAGCCTTGGGGAATGAAGAGGTCGGCCACGTGGATCAGCAGGGTGTCGCTGACCGAGGCGCAGATCCCCAGGCTGGCGGTAAGGACCACCACGTTGTCGCCGATGGCGAGGCCGGTGATGCTGGTGGAGCTGTCCGTCGGTTGTGCGAAGGAGCCCGACCCGCTGAGGATGGTCCATATCAGGCTCGCGCCGGGCGAAGCGCTGCCGGTCACCAGCGATTCCGTGGTCACCTCCAGGCGCTGATCCTCGCCGGCTTCCACCCATATGGCCGTGCCTGGGTCGAGGAAGGTCACCAGCACCGTGTCGCTGGCGGAGCAGGACCCTTGGGCCTCCGTCCAGATGATGGCATATGTACCATAAGCGGTGGCCGTTGCGATGACGCTGGGCTGCTGCGGCGAGCCATAGAACGTGACGCCCGATGGGGCGGTCCATTGGCCTTGCCCGGTCCCGCTCAGGTCGGCAGCATCTCCGCAGATGCTCTGGTCGGGTCCAGCATTCGCGGCAGGAGCGGATTGGACGATCACCGGCTGTGTGGATTGCGCGGTGCATCCGGCCGTTTCAATGGTGTAGGTGAGGGGGATGCTGCCGGAGAGGCCGCTGGGGTCGAAGACGCCTCCGGAAACGTTCTGGCCCGACCATGTACCGCCCGGCGTGCCGGTGATCCACCCATCCAGGTTGATGGGGCTGTGGTTGCTGCAGATCACCGAGCCGGGCGTCCAGGCCGCATTCGGTGCGGCGATGATGGTCAGTTCGGCGACCGCAGATGCGGGGCACGCACCGCCGATCAGGTGGCTCACGAGGTAGTCGCCTGGTACGCTCGCGGAAAGGTCGATGCTTCCGCTGAGGGCATCGATGGCCAGGCCGGCGGGTACTGCGCTGAAGGTGCCTCCCGCCTCCGCCGTCCACGGTGCAGGCGAAGGTCCGTTGACGCAGTATTGTGCTGCACCATAGGCGAAGGCGGCGTCGCTCGTGGGGTGGAAGGTGATGCGCACCGTGTCGGTATCAACGCAACCGCCGATTGCCACAGTCCACAGCAGGTCGAAGGCACCAGGGGTCGCAGCCGATACTTGCGCCGTTGGGTCCGTCACCGAACTGAGGCTGACACCGGTGGGTGCGGTCCAGATGCCGGAGCCGGATGCGGCCATTGTGGTTGATGTGCCGCAAACGGTCTGGTCGGGGCCAGCATCACTGGTGCAATCCACAGGCGTTCCGGCGCAGCCACAGTCGGTGGTCCATGCATCATCGATGGTTTGCTCGTTTCCGTCGTCGCAGGGCGTTCCGGGCAGGGCGCTGCCGCCCGCGCTGCCGGTGCAATCGATGAGCTGGCCTGCGCACTGGCAGCTGCTGTTCCAGCTGTCGTTGCCGGTGGAGGCATCGCCGTCATCGCAAGGCGTACCGGGCAGGGCCGATCCGCCGGCGCTGCCGGTGCAATCGATGAGCTGGCCTGCGCACTGGCAGCTGCTGTTCCAGC
>ERZ761602.3958-NODE-3958-length-19902-cov-5.475185_pt1 | contig 19902 bp, 17 predicted proteins | sample MGYA00512165_ERZ761602 | MGnify/ENA primary metagenome ERZ761602 (study PRJEB28899, sample SAMN02445085) | bioreactor sludge metagenome | biome: EBPR sludge; isolation source: Thorneside wastewater treatment plant | place: Australia: Brisbane, Thorneside... | reverse complement strand
GGGTCGGATGACGCCGCGTCCGTCTACGTCGGACACGGCGGAATCCGACCCCTTGCCCCGCCGCCCTGTCGCGACCGGTGGCCGACTTCCGACGTCCTTTCTCTGTGGACGACCTCAATCAGCGCCCCCTCGCTTGCGCGCGGTGCCCAAGGCTCGTCGCATGGCGCGAGAAGGTCGCAAGCGAGCGACGGCGCATGTACGCCGCCGACACGTACTGGGGACGCCCGGTGCCGAACTTTGGTGACCCGGCCGCCGACCGCCTCATCGTCGGACTTGCACCGGCGGCCCACGGCGGCAACCGAACCGGACGGATCTTCACCGGAGACCGGAGTGGAGACTGGCTGTTCCGCGCACTCTACGATGCGGGTGCCTGCAATCAGCCGGAGTCCATCGGCCCGGCCGATGGACTCGCACTCCAGGGCGTGATGATCACCGCGATCGCGCATTGTGCGCCTCCGCTGAACAAGCTCGCCCGCGAGGAGATCGCGAACTGTCGGCCGTACCTGGAGGAGCTGGTGGGATCCCGCTCCTGGAGGGCGTACCTCTGTCTCGGATCTCTAGCCTGGAACGAACTGCTGCGCACGCTCGGGGAACGTGCGCCGATCAAGTTCGGACATGGAGTCGAGGCTCGGTTGGAGTCGGGCACCTTTCTCTTCGGCAGCTACCACCCGAGCCAGCAGAACACGTTCACCGGCAAGCTGACTCGGGAGATGTTGGACGACGTTATGGGCCGATTTCTGCGGGCAGGCCGTTGATGAGGTAATCGCGCTCGATCTCGTACCTTTGAAGGTTGCCGCCTCGCGAGACTGCGAGCTTCACTTTCGAGCCCTTTTTGCCTTCGAGCAGTTTTTCGACGTCGCGGAATCCGACATCCAGAAGTTCGGTCCCATCGATGCTGAGGACGTCGTCACCCGCCTTGATTCCGGCTTTCTCGCCAGGGCTGGCCGGCATGACGCGGTAGACGCGCATCCGTTTGTTGCGCGGGTCGAACGCCATCGACACACCGATGTCGGCAACCGGGTCGTTCCCGGTCTTCCCGGTGAAGTTCTCCATCCAGACGCGCCGGCGATCGATGTCGAGAATCGAATTGAAGTTCTTCAGGAACTGGAAGCCCACGGTGCCGTCGTCTTCGGCAGAGCTGGAGGGAAGGTCGATGATCGACCAAACGCTTTGCCGCACGGGGACGCCGAAGATGGTCAGCTCGGTCATGAACTTGTACCAACTGTCGACCGGTCCGGACGCGACCCACGCGCTGCGCATGAACTTGACGGAGTCGTTCTCGCCCCAAAGTCCGATTCGTTGGAGGACGTCTTTGTGAGTGGTCGCGAAGAAAGCGTTGCCGGTATCGAACCCGAGCCGCATTTTCTTCCCGTTCTTCGCCACCACGTCCAGCTTGATCGAGTTCACGCCGGTGGGGAGCATCTTGACCAGGAACGTCTTGATATTGTCCGGTGTCCGCTTGGTGATGTCCATCGTGCGCGGATGGAGGATCATCTTCTGCTTCTCGACGTTGATCTCGACGACGTAGTTCTGGAGCGTCTCCATCCCCATGATCCCGTCGGTGTGGGTGTTATAGCTGAAGGACATATGGGCGAGCGGCTGCTGGACCACGGACATGGTGTGGTCGATCGGGACCGCACTGTCGCCGAACTTCAGCGTGGTGAGCTTCACGGTCTTGGCGGCGAACGTTCCCACGAAGTCCTGGAGCGTGATCTCCCCGTCGGCCTTGCCGATGTTGATCGTGTCATCGAGGACAAAGCTCCCCGAAAAGCCGGTGTCGAACATAAACGAGCACTTCTTTCCGTTCACGGTCGCGTCCAAGATGATCGCATCCTCGCCGATCCGGAACGGTATCTCGATCGGGTTTGGGCGCGTGACGATGAGGGCGGTGGCGGCTAACAGGGTCAACATCGTTGAGGTTCTCCTCTCTCGCTATTCTGACGCGCCGACCCCTGCGTGCATCACTCGAATTGCGAATTTCGGGTAGAATGGACGTTCCAAATTCACACGGTTGCGTCCGCCCTTGGGTCCCGAAAGGGTAGGGCGAGCACGCGACGCGACCGGCGGATAAACCCAGGAGGCAACATGGCTCAACTGAGCATGAAAGAGCTGCTTGAAGCGGGCGTCCACTTCGGGCATCAGACGAGGCGATGGAATCCGAAGATGAAGCGGTTCATCTACGGAGCGCGGAACGGCATCTACATCATCGATCTGCACCAGACGATCAAGCTGTTCGAAGAGGCGCTGGACTACGTCAAGAAGATCGTCGAGGACGGCGGCAACGTCCTCTTCGTCGGCACCAAAAAGCAGGCTCAAGCGGCGGTCCGCGAAGCGGCGCAGCGGTCGGGGCAGTACTGGGTCAGCGAGCGTTGGCTGGGCGGCATGCTGACGAACTGGAAGACGATGCAAAACCGCATCAACCGTCTCAAGGACCTCGACCGGATGGAGATCGAGGGGTACCTCGACCGGCTCCCGAAGAAGGAGCAGCTCAAGCGGATGGAGGAGCGCGACAAGCTCAACCGCTATCTGGAGGGCATCCGAAGCATGCCCGGACTTCCGAGCTGCATGTTCGTCGTCGACTTGAACAAGGAAGATATCGCCGTGCTCGAAGCCCGAAAGCTCGGGATTCCGGTCGTCGCGATCGTCGACACGAACTGCGATCCGGACATGGCTGATGTCGTGATCCCTGGAAACGACGACGCGATCCGCGCGATCCGCCTCGTGGTGGGGAAGGTCAGCGACGTGATCCTCGAAGCACGACCGATCAGCGATGCGCTGACCGAGGGTGCCCTCGGCGAAGGGGGGCAGGTGCTCGAAGAGGGTGGCGCGATTCCGTTCGGCGAGGTGGAGGAAGAGCTGCTACGTGCATTTGGCAGCGACTTCGACGATGCGACGGGTAAGCCCGTTTACGACCCGGTGGTCACCCCGGCGGTGGCTGTCGAGGAGACGGAGGTCTAAATGGAGATCAATGCAAAGGACGTGATGAGGTTGCGCGCCGAAACCGACGCGCCGGTCATGGAGTGTCGCGCCGCCCTTGTCGAAGCGGGCGGCGATTTCGAGAAGGCAAAGCAGATTCTTCGTGAGAAGGGCAAGGCGGCTGCGGCCAAGCGAAGCGACCGCGCCACCGGCGAGGGCATCGCGGCCGTATCGCGCAGCGAGGACGGCAAGACGATGGGGGTCATCGTGCTCGAGTGCGAGACGGACTTTGTCGCCCGCAACGAGGACTTCATCAAGATGTCCGAACAGATCGCGACGATGGTGCGCGACGCGGGTTCGGTCCCCGAGGATCCCCACGAGCTCACCCACGGTGGCGTCTCGGTCAAGGCCCTGATCGAAGAAGCGGTCGGCAAGATCCGGGAGAACATCAAGGTCGCGAAGGCGGCGGTGATCAAGACCGAGAAGACGCTCGCCAGCTACGTCCATCACGACAAGAAGAAGGCCGTGATCGTCGAGATCGAGGGAGGCGACGGCAGCGCCGAAGTCGGTCGCCAGCTCGCGATTCAGTCGGTGGCGTTCCCACCCGAGTACGTGAGCAGGGACCAGGTGCCGCAGAGCATGATCGATGCCGAACTCGAAACCGAGACGCAGCGCGCGATCAATGAGGGCAAGGCACCCGACATCGCGAAGAACATCGCGATGGGCCGGATCAACAAGGAGTTCATGAAGCGCGTGGTACTGCTTGAGCAGCCGTTCTACAAGGACAACAACATCTCCGTTGCTCAGTTCGTCGAGACGGAGTCGAAGACCGTCGGAACCCCGATCAAGGTGTTGTCGGTTCACCGGTTCGTCGTCGGCGAGTAAACGCCATCGACGGCATGAGAGGGGCGCGGCCTTTGGCCGCGCCCCTCTCTGCGTCAGCGAGCGATCGTGATCGCGCCACGCTCCCCCTCACGGCCAAGCACCGTGATATGGCTGGGTAGAAACTGCTTGATCACCCACGACATCGTGATGAGGCGCTGGGTGACCCGGGAGGTTGTGTAGGACGTGGGCTCACCGGCGAGAACGGCGGGTAGAAGGAGCTGGTCCGCGAGGAACGGATCGACGGTGGCATCCGATCGGAACCACTCGGCGAATCCATCGAAAGCGTGCCCGACGACGTTCTCGGCTTTTACGCCCCGCTGGCCCGTCGCGGCTCCGACGCCGAAGCCCCGATCGAACTCCGCGATCAAGGTGACGTGGAGGCCGGGCGTACGCGAGCGAACTTCCACGATCTCGGGCTCGACGTCGAGTTTGAGGATTCCGAGGAGCCGCGCCGCCTCGTTCGCCGCCCGTTCGGCGATCGACGGCTGGAGCTCGGCGTACGCGATGACGGCTTGAACGTCCTTGAGTCTGCCCCGCGTCGTCCATTCGATCCCGTGCAGGGCGCTCGGCTCGACCTCGAGACCGACTTCTCCGCGCGCGGCATAGCCGAACCCGGCTACGACCTGGGAAGGGAAGGCGACGAGCCCCTGACGCCTGTGGGCGGCGAGGCTGACCCGCTCGAACGCGTCGAATGTCAATGTGTTCGGGTTGTAGGTTTCGCCATGGGCGACGAGCTTGGAGTAGCCTCCGGCTCGGCAGAGCACGGGCAGCAGCGCTTCAAGGACGATCAAGGCGTTGCCGGGTACGCCTCCCTTCTCGTACTCGCCGATGTCGAGACGATGCTGGATCGGACGCGGGGACCGGGTCGGAGTGAAGGTCAAGTCGTTGTGCCCGAGCTCGTCGCCAATGACCTCCGCCCGGGTCGAGGCTGCGAGGGCGTGGACGAACGCGAGATCTTCGGCCTGTAGTCCCGTTTTGCGCATCGCGCCCCGAATGTTGTGAATCCGAACGGCTTGTTGGATGAGTGCGGCGATCGAAAGCGCCGTCCGAAACAGGGCACCGCCGCCCTCGCCGTGCGAGCCGTTCAGAACCATCGGCTGGGCCGCGGCGCGCAACCGATTACACCTTCAGTTTGAAGAAAAGGTACTCGATCAGCTTCATCAGATACGCGATGATGATCAGCATGAAGCAGACGAGCAGAAGCTCTTTGAAGACGGTGAATCCGGTCGACTCTTGGGCAAGGCTTCCCGGCTTCTGGTACGTGGCCGAGGCCACGACTCGGTTGGCCCGGTCGAGGAGTACGGAAAGACCGTCGAGGAATTGGTTCCGTCCGAGAACGTACACGAGGACCATGCCGCCCACCACGGCGGGCAGCGCCAGTTTGTACTTATGCTTCTGGTGCTCGTTGTAGATCACGCACTGGCGGCAACGCTCGGCTTTCTGTTCCTGAGTGAGCTTGGCATTACGCGGGATGAACTTGGCTGCGGCGACCATGTCCTTCGGGATGACCCGGCCTTCCATCGCGTTGCGGATGACTTCTTCTTCGCACATGCAACCGACTCGCTCCTTCCAGCAAGTGCGACGGGAATGGTAGATGGGGCAGCGCTCCCGCACAAACTTGCGGCAGAACGGAAGCTGCCAGCACTTCCCCATGAAGACGTTTTGGACGTCGCGTTCCTCTTTGACGCCCTTTCCGTACTTCAGTTGGTCGGCTTTGGCGCCCTGCTTGGCGCGGGTCTTGATCCGGCCCGCGACGTCGGCCACCGCACAGAAGATCGCGACGATCCCGGCGATGCCGCCGGCGGTCTGAATCGACTTCATCACCGCCGATTCGACTTGGGGCGATTGGCCTCCACCCAGCATGCTCGGAAGGTACATCGGCGCGAAGAACAGCGCCGCGGCCGCGATCAACTGGAGTGGGGCGAGGGTCTCCTCCCCCCACCACAGGAACGACGTCGCGATGGCGAGCGCGAACGCGGCCGCGTAGAGGACCTTCGAAAACAGCTCGACGTTCGCCGTGGCCTGCGCGACGCTCATGCCCTGGGCGACGGCGCCGCCCGCGAACACGACGTACGTGTAGATCAAGAAGCCGAGCGATGTGGCGAGGCCCAACAGCGAAGCCCACAATAGGAATCGCGCAGCCGTGTCGAGAAAGCCCATCAAGGCGTCGGATGCGTCGGTATTGGCGAGTCGCTCTCTACGTGACATGGTCCCTCATGGCCCTCCCGCGTCAAACACGGGCTTGCCCGTTCCTATCATGCAGGACCGGGCTCCCCATTTTCCAAAGGAAGTGTGGTCCTACTTCTTGCTGACGCGCTCGAGGTAGGAATCGGTTCGCGTATCGACCTTGACGATGTCGCCCTGGTTCAGATGCAACGGTACGTTGATTTCCGCCCCCGTTTCGAGCTTGACGGTCTTTGTCTGCCCACTGCTGACCGTATCGCCGCGAAAGCCCGGTTCGGCGTAAGTGATCTCCAATTCCACTGTCGCGGGCATTTCATATCCAATGACGGATCCGTCGACCGTGAGGGCGGAGAGTTCCATCTCTTCCTTAAGGTACTTTGCGCCATCGCCGATCTCGCCCTCGCTGACCGGGGTTTGCTCGTACGAGTCGAGGTCCATGAGGACGAGCTCGTCGCCCTGGCGGTACAGGTACTGCATCTTCTTCTTTTCGAGATACGCAGGCTCGACGCGTTCACCGGCTCGGAAGGTCTTCTCGAGCACGGAGCCCGTTCGGAGTTTCTTGAGCCGCGTGCGCACGAACGCCCCGCCCTTGCCCGGCTTCACATGCTGGAATTCGAGGATCACGTAGACCTCGCCATCCAGATACATCCCCATGCCATTGCGAAAGTCGCTGGTGTCAACCGCCATGACCATCGATTTTGACACGTTCGAGACGAGGCAAGGAATCGAGGGAACGCACGCGCGCGAGAGACGTCTGTTCTTCCGATGCCGGGCCACGGTTGTAGCCGAGATCCGGATGGGTACCCTTCTACCGATGTTCCCGATTGGCTTCGCCCTCTCGTTCCTGTTGCCGGTCGTCGGGCCGGAGCTACCGGCATCGACGGATCTGACGTTTCGGCGCGATGTCCTCGCCCTACAAGAAGCCACTTGGCGCCTCGACTTTCGGGAAGCCGAGCGGCTCCTCGCCGTGCTTCCGAACCGGACGATCACGATCAGCTGGGACGACACGAAGGTGCCGGCCGACCGAAAGATCGAGTTCGCGAAGGCGCGTGATAAGGCGATTGAATCGTGGAAGGAGCTCGTGCCCTCTCTCCAGATCTCGGTGGTGCCAAAGGGTCGGATCCGCCTTTCGTTCGAAGCCGAGCTCCCGCCCAATGCCGACACCACCGGGCCGGCGGGTGCCGTTTACTTCTTCTCATCCGATCCCGATGAAGCTCGGGTCGAAGGGATACTCGCCCAGGTTCGGACCGCGAAAAAGCTGCAGATCGACGCCAAGGAGGTCACCAACGAGGTGGTGTATGCGATCGGCGTCTCGCTTGGGCTTGGAGAGATTGCGCACATCGCCAGTCCGATGAACCGCGAAGAAGGCCTCTACCGTGCCGTCATGCCGCTCTCTTCGGGTGAGGCGCTCCTTGCGAACGACACGCTCAACGCGGTTGCGCGCCTGAAGGGCCTCGTCGATGCACGTCGGCGGATCGTACCGACCCGACCTCAGGTGTTCCTGAGCCAGACCGAGTTCCGCCCCGCTGCGGTGGTGCAAGGCGATGCCATCAGCCAGAGCTTCCTGATCGTCAACAAGGGAAATTCGCCGCTCCGCATCCGACTCGTACCGGACTGCGGCTGTTTTGCCGCGGTGCGGTACGACAAGTCGGTGCCTCCCGGCGAGGAACGTCTCGTCCAGGTTACGGTCGACACGACCAGCTTTCCCGGCGATCTCGATAAGAACCTCTACCTCTACACGAACGACCCCGAGAGGGGCGAGGTGAAACTGAACTTCCAGATGCGCGCCGATCCATTGTTCACGTTCCTGGGCCACGAGCGGCAAAGCACGATCCTGCTCGGCGATGGCGGTGCAAATACGGAGCTGGTCCTCCTCGTGAACGACAAGAAGCCGATGAAGCCGACTGCGGTCCGTGTCGATGGGGTGCCCGCACTGGGCACGTTTGAGCCGTGGACCGGGTCGGTCGACGATCCCGACCAGCCTGGCCGCACGATCCAGCGGCAGGGGTTTCGCATCAGACTCGCAATCCCGGCGGAGATTCCGCCCGGGAGGTCCCCGATGACCGTCAACGTCATCACGGACGATCCCGTCTGGAAGGAGCTTCGGCACACCCTCTACGTGCAGCGGGGGATCGTCGCTCTGCCCTCGAGCCTTTACATGGGCGAACTCGGTAAGGACCCGGCTCGCGGCTGGTTCCTGGTCACGCGTCCTCGCTCCCCCTTCAAGATTCTTGGAGTCGAGTCGTCGAGCCCATTCCTGAAGGCGTTCGTCGAGAATATCGATGGCGGATTCGAGTATCGCGTCAATGTGGTCTACGACGGTCGCGGCGACTTCGGTGATTTTCGCGCAACGTTGACCCTCGTGACCGACGACAAGAAGCAACCGCGGGTCGAGGTGCCGATTCGCGCCGTGATTCGATGAACATGGGTCGCGGTCTCCTTTGGGCGGGCGTCGCGGTGGTCTTCGGGGCCGGCTTTGTCGCCCGTCCCGCGCAGGAACCGATCAAACCATGGGTCGTCATCGTCGGCGGAAGTACGGACGGCTACCTCTCGCCCTGTGGATGTACCAAGCCGATGTCGGGTGGCATTCGGCGGCGGGCCACCGCGACGCGTGCGTCCGGCGAACCCGATCGGACTCTGGTTCTCGACGGTGGGAACCTCGTCGCGGGCGTCGGGCGACAAGATGAGATCAAGGCGGAGACGGTGGCCGAATCGCTGAGGTCGATCGGGGTCGATGCCCTGAACCTCACCGCGAGTGACGCCCGCTTGGGCTCGAGCATGGTCGGTTCCATCGTGCGTCTTTCGGGCTCGAGAGTGGTTTCAGCCTCGATCGAAGGCGTCGACGGGATCCGGCGAAGCATCGTGAAGGGGCCCTTCGTCGTGACCGGAATCTCGCCCGGATCGGAAGATATTGTAAGGCGGCTCGGGGGAAGGTCGCTCACCCGGGATGCAGCCCTTGCGGCCTTTCTGGACGAGGCAAAGGTACTCGATCGGACGCCGATCCTCCTGTGGGATGGAGACCGCATTGGAGCCGAAGCGTTGGCGAAGGCCCACCCAAGCCTTGCCTTGATCGTCTACCGGAGTGGGTCGAAGGTGCCGGCCACTCCGTTTCGTGTGGGTGAGACGTGGCTTGTCACGCCGGGAGAGAAGAGCAAGGCGATCGTCCGGCTTGAGTTCTCCGGAGGAAAGTGGTCTCAATACCGGGCGGTGGCGCTGGGTCCGGAGTTCGAAGACGATGCCCAGGTTGGGGCGATGTTCAAGACCTACCTGAGCCGCGTCGGCGAGGAGAGGCTGCTTGAGAAACTTCCGCGCGCGCCCAGCGCCGCCTTCGCCGGATCGAAGCGGTGTGGATCCTGCCATCCCGCGGCGTACAAGGTTTGGAAGGAGTCACGCCACGCCGACGCTTTGTCCACGCTTGAGAAAGGGGGCCAGGATCGCGACCCGGACTGTGTCGGTTGCCACGTCGTCGGCTTGGAACTCGACCGTGGCTTTCGATCACGCTCGGAGACGCCCCAACTTTCCGATGTCGGCTGCGAAAGCTGCCATGGCCCGGGTGCGGCCCATAGTGCCGGACCGACGAAGGCACCGATGCCCCAGGTCGGGGCGGCTTCGTGTCGGAGCTGCCACGTTCCGGATCACAGTCCGGGCTTCGACTACGAGTCGTACTGGAAGAAAATCGCCCACTGACACGAATGCGGGCATCGCCTCGTGGCGATGCCCGCACGACGTCCGAAGTCGGCTCTCAGCGTCGGTCGGTGAGCACGAGTCCGCGGAGCGGTTCGCCACCGCCACCGGTCGCGAAGACGGTGACGATCGAATTGGCCCGGCCGTTGAGCGAGCCCGAGTCGATCGCGACGTCCTTGGTTCCGGCAGCCGTGATGCGAATCCGGTAGGCGCCCGGCTCGATCGCGAAGTAAGGCGAGGCTTCGAGGTAGTTCAGCGAGCGCTGATTCGGCTCGACATCCGCGAGATCGACGTTCGGTCCGGTGATGTAGACATCGACGCCGCCGACGACGGGAGTGCCGTGGAACGCGCGCACCTTCACCTTGTCGGAGATCGGGAGATCGTTGTCTTCGAGCGCCAGCAGGTTGACGCTCCCGTTGCCATAGAACCCTGAGGCGACGATGGTGTACTCACGGTCCGTGTACAGGAACTCACGCTTCGTCGCCACCTGGCCGAGGTCGCCGACGGCGAGAATCAGGTCGCTGGTGCCCGAAACGACCGACTGGTAGCCGCTGTCCTCGCGGTATTCGAGCCTGCGGGGCGAAACCGGGCGCGCCTTCCAGTAGAGCTGGGTGATCGGTCCGGCCGGAAAGTCGGGCACGAGCTGCACCAGCCGCATGCGCATGTTCGCGGGGCCGCCACCATCATCGGTTCCGTTGTCGATGGCACCGCGGCAGCCAAACAAACTGGCCGCCACCACTCCAAGCACTGCTACGAATCCTACGAGCCTCATTCGGTCTCCTCCAAGTTGAGAACCCAGAGTGTATCACCTGGGAACCGCGCCTGTCATCTGAAAGCCGCGCCTTCCGCGTATCTGGCTTGGTCCGGCACCCTCCCAACCTGCTCGACACCGCTGCGGTCACAACATCGCTAGGGAGAAGACGAGCGGGGTCCGTGAAGTGACTCGGGCAAATCCGACTTCTCGTCTCCTTGAGGTGCAGAGTTTAGGGTCGGCCGTCCGTGGCCGGCATCCATCCGGCCCCCAGTGGCAGGACCGTACTCAAGGAGGATAGACACTGGGGGGACGGTCGGTGCCCCGCAAAGGTTCGAGTGGTGGAAAACTCCTCGTGCTCGTGCCACGATGAACGCCATGACCCTCCGGGATCTCCTCGACGCGGCGCCGATCGTGTTTCTCGGTCGCTATCCGACGCCCGAAGACCGCATGGACGGCTACTACCAGCGGGTGGCCGCGATCGATCGCCTCCTCGAGGACCTGCCTCGTGTGTACCTGCGCACGGACGGGCCTGCGACCATGCTCTCGGTGTCGACCCGTAGGGCCGACTCGCAAGCGTGGGAGGTCCGGATTTCTCGTCGCAACCCGATCCAACGACGGGTTGCGATCCAGTTGGCTGTGGCGTCCCGTGGGGTTTATGCGCACAGCGTCCGTGCCCTCGAAGGACCCATCGCGTGGAGTTGTTTCACCGCCGCTCCACGCCGCGTGCTCGATCTCCACGGAGCCGTCCCGGAGGAAGCTTCGATGCTGGGGGAGGCGAGCCGGACGAGCGCGCTCGCCTCGTTGGAAGGTGAGGCTCTGGCCCAAGTCGGCCTCTTGGTGGGGGTGAGTCGCCGCCTTCTCGATCATGTGGTGGCGAAGCATCGACTCGAAAGCGATCCCGAGAGTCTCGTCTTACCGATCGTCACGGAAAGCGCGGATGAGGGCGAGTCCGGTCCGAGGACCGGTGCGATTTACGCCGGCGGCTTTCAAGCATGGCAGCAGATGGAGAAGATGTTCGACTTCATTCATCGGCACCCAGAACTGCCCGTCACCTTTCTCACTCCCGATCCTGACCGAGTGCAGCGTGAGTACCAAGAGCGCTACCGCGTCGACTTCCTCGGCACGTCAGAATCGGCGCGCCCGGACGAATTGGCCGGATGGTATCGCGCGCACCGATTCGGATTGATTCTGCGCGAGGACTCGATCGTCAACCAGGTTGCCTCTCCGACCAAGCTGGCAGAGTATCTGGGAGCGGGCTTGATCCCGATCGTCGACTCCTCCGACATTGGCGACTTTCCGTCCATGGGCTATTACACGGTGCGCTACGATGCAACCCTGCCGACTCCTGAAGAGGCGAGGATAATAGCCGCACACAACCGAGCCGTGTTCGATGAGCTCGTCCAGGAGTATCGCTCCGCGGCAGGCATGCTCCGAGCGTGGTGGGTAACGTGATGCCATGACTGCCAAGGAACTGATCTGCACGCTCAACGACCAGGCGACCGAAGGGTTGTTTCGCGCGGCCCGCGCCGTCGCCGCCGATAAGCTCGAGTGGAAGCCGGGCGAAAAGGCTCGATCGGCCCTCGACATCGCGCGGGAGTGTGCGCTTTCTCCGACTTGGGCGACCGAGCTCCTCGAAACACGGAAGATGCCGGAGTTCAACGAGACGACCATGGCTGAGTACGAGGCGAAGAAGAATGCGATCCCCAGCCTTGACGCCGCCGAAGCACTCGCCAAGGAGAACGTCGCCGCGCTCAACGCCGCGATCGGTGCATTTCCCGAATCCGATCTCCGAGTGACGATGCATGTGCCGTTCGGGCCGAATCCGAATTGGCCGTTCTATAACGTGATGATGCTCCACGTTTGGAACTGCCACTACCACACCGGGCAACTCAACTACATTCAGACCTTGTACGGCGACACCGACTTCCACTAGGGAAGGGTGAAGGTCTCGACAGGCAGCTTCGTGCCAAGTTTGACGACTCGATACTCGTCGGTTTGGGGGCCGGGGGCACCCATTTCGAGGTAAAGGTGGCCGATCGGCATGTAGGTCTTCGCGTCGACGACGATGTAGCCGGCGTAGCTTCCGGCCTCGGTGGTCCGAATCTGGTAGGCACGACGCTTCTTGCCGGCGACCGTCCAGTCGGTCGGACCGAGGAAGGTGTCGTAAAGCGGGCTCCGACGATCGAAGAACCGGTCGAAGCCGTGGGGATAGTCTGCCTCGAACGTCTTGGGCGCCGGCTCTCGTTTGATCTCTTCGCCGGTCCGCTGCCATCGCTGGTGACCGTCGCAAACGTCAACCGGCTTCCCGTCTAGCTCGATGCGCCAACGATTCGGGCGCTGATAGCGGTAGGTCTGGATCTTCTTGGACCCGTCCGGGTCGGTCGTGTAGACGTCGACGCAGAGGGTGTTGGCCGATGCGATCTGGTTCAACGCCCGAAGGTAAGCCTTCGGGGGACCGCCCAAGACGAGGAGAGCGAGCGCCGCGGTCATCAGTCTAGTTTCGCGAGACGAGCGTCCCGGATTCCAGCGCCGCGAGCCGCTGCGAGATGCTCTCGCTCAGCGAGTCGACGTCGTCGGCTTCGCGTTCCTCACGCAACCGCTCGAAAACCAGCGTTCCGACCACGCCAGTAAGAATGCCCAGAAAGAACCAACCGAGGCCTCTGCTCACTACGCGGTTTTACCCCGTCGCTCTCTGGTCCTAGGGAGCCGTGCACGAGAACGGGATGGTCGCCATGCCGCCCGGCTGTCCGTTGCCCGAGGGCAGCGTGGTACCGGTCATCTCGCCGTCGAGCTGGAGGTTCGTGTTCGTCGCCCGCACCGAGTCTTTGACGATCAAGGTGTAGTTCCCCTTGCGGAGTCCTTTGGGAAAGTTCAGTGTGACTGTATTCGTGGCCCCGCTGTAGCTGTAGGTGAACGGGATCTGGGCATCGACCGCGCCGCCCTTGACCGCAAAGTCCAGAGCCGAGGCATTGACGCCGGTGTGGAAGGTCACTTTCACCTGGTTGATTCGGGATGCCGACGTCGATCCCGCGGCGGGCACCGTCTCCACGATCGTCGGGCCTCCGTGAGCAAATGTGGTTGAGTTCACGGAGGTCGCAAGGATCCACGTGTCCTCGTCAAAGGTGCACGCCGTGGCGGTGCCTGTGAGCGGTATCACGAAGTTCTCGGTGGCCGCGTCGTTCCAGACTTCCTTGGCCTGCTTGACGCCGCCCACGGTCGGCCGAATGTCGATCGGCATCTTGAAAACGGGATACGCGGTCTGGGTCTGGCGAACATAGACGAGGAGGTAATGCTTGCCGTTCGAGGTCGCCGTCGACCACGCCCATTGGTACGCGGGTGCACCGCCGCCATAGACCCATTGATCGAAGAACCAGTTGAGGCTCGACCCGTGGGTGGCGTTCGCCACGCTGACGAGGTCATCCGTGATCGCGGTTTTGTACTGGAACTGGCTGCGGTAGTTCGTCAGGATGTTGAAAAAGGTCGTGTCGCCGACAACACCGCGAAGCATGTGCAGCGCCCACGCCGCCTTGTTGTAGCTGTAGGTGCCGCTAAAGATCCGGTTCGGGTCGGAAATGTCATAGCAGTAGACGGTGCCGCCGACGCCCGAGGGTCGTCGACCGGACATTGCGGACTTGAGCGCGGCGAGACCCGAGCTTCCCGGTTTGAGTTCGCTCCAGAGCGCCTCACTGTACGTCGCGAAACCCTCGTTCAGCCAGATGTCGTGCCAAGTACCGCAGGTGATCATGTCACCCCACCATTGGTGGGCCAGTTCGTGGGCGTTGACCGACTCCCAGAAGCCGCCCATGCCGGTCATTGTCTGGTGCTCCATTCCACCGCCGAACGTGAATTGGTACATGCCGTACTTTTCCGCGATGAACGGATACTGCCCGAACTTCGCCTCGAACACCGGCAACATCTGAAGGCACTTCTCCCAGGCGGTCCGGTTTGCGGTGGTATCGCTGCTCGGCCAGATGTAAAACTCGACCGGCATCGAGCCGCCGGCGTAGTTGTAGTTCTGGGTCCACTTGTTGAAGTTGGTCGCGCCGATCGACAGCAGGTACGGTGACATCGCGTAGTTCGTCAGCCAGCGGTACCTTAAGAGGCCGCCCCCGAGGTTGTCGGTCCCCTGCAACAGCCCGTTCGCTGCGACTTTGAGGGTGCTGGGGACGGTGACGTTCAAAGCGTAGGTCGACTTGTCGTTGTTGTCGTCCTTGTTCGGCCACCAGGTGTAGGAGTACCAAGGCTCGCTGAGGGTGAAGACGTAGGGTGCGCCGCCCTGGGTGCCGAACTCGATCGACCCGAAGCCACTCGAGGTCGCGTTCCCTTCGTAGTCGATGAAAAGGGTGAACTGCTCGTCGAGCGCGTAGGGGCGGTCGAAATTGGCTCGGACCGTCGTCGTGTTGAGTCGGGTGAACGTGATGTCCCGCCCGTCGAGCCGGCACGCCGTGATCGTGAAGTTACTGCCCAGGCGGAACGTGAACTCGGTCAAACCGGCGCGCAGGCTCTTGACGGTGAGGGTGTTGTCGCCATTGACCAAGGTCGCCGGTGGCGACAACGTGATGTTCAGGACCTGGTGGAGCACATCGGTATCGGTGAAGGTCTCGGGTGCCCCGAGCTTGGTCATCGTCGGACTGAATCCGTGCTTGACCGCCGCACTCCAGCGATGAGCATGCCCACAAAGGGTCGAACCCGTGCCTGCCCAAAGCGAGGCGGCAACGCAGAGCGACGACAGAACCAAGGACGAACGCAAGATGATAGCCATAGTAACTCCAGGCGCGACATCGCACCCGACACTTCTATGGTACGACGGAGAGCACCGGTTTCCTAGTTCGAACGATGCAGCGTTCCTGGCAAAGGGCCGGAAGGGTACGCCAGAATAGGCGCATGCGCCCTCGGTTGGGGATTGGCTTGCTTCTCATCGCGATCTTGACTATGGTCGTCGGTTGCCGACCGCCGGCCCAACTCCAGGGCAAGCCGAATGCCACCAATTACCGCAAGGTCATCAGCCTTAGCCCGTCCACGACGGAAATCGCGGGGACCTTCATGACCGATTCGGCTCGGCTCCAGGGCCGCACGTCCGCCTGTGACCACCCCGACTTTGTGCGTGACATCGAAGTCGTCGGTTCGGTGAAGCCCGATTTCGAGAAGATCGCGGCGATGAAGCCGGACTTCATCGTGTACGACCAGACCCTCTACAACGATGCCGACATCGAGAAGCTGAAGACGATCGCCCCCCAGGCCGACGTTTTGGTTCTCGATCCGTCCACGGTCAAGAGCTACATCGACTTTTTGTATCGATTCGCTGCGGCCACCGCGAGTGAAACCCAGGTGATGGACTACGCCGAGAAGGTTCTGCAAGCGTCGGGTGTCGGCCGGTCGAACCCTCCCGATCCCAAGCCGAAGGTGATCACTCTGCTCGGTGGGGGTCCCAACACCGAGTACATGGCAACCGGCACCCAGTCCTTCTTGGCCGACGTGGTCCGAGACGGCGGGGGCGAACCGGTCGGGCCTGATTCGGATCGATTCCAGGTCGTCAACGTCGAGCACCTCGTGAAGTGGAACCCGGACCTGATCTTCACCAGCGACGATCCGAAGACGATCCTAAGTGACCCTCGCCTCAAGGACATCGGTGCCGTCAAAGGCAAAGCGGTCCTCCAGTTCCGCGGCGACATCCTCCTGAGGGCAGGAGCTCGGGTCGACAAGCTGATCAACCGCGTCAGACAGCTCATCGGAGTCCGTTCGGACGAGCTCGCGGGGAGGCAGTAAGCGATGCCCGACATCGGCGTTTTCGGCGGCTCCGGCTTCTACTCGCTTCTCGAGAACGTTCAGGAGATCAAGGTCGACACCCCGTATGGCCCGACCAGCGATTCGATTTTCCTCGCACAGGTGGATGGGCGTGAGGTGGCGTTTCTTCCGCGACACGGTCGGAACCACACGATTCCTCCCCACAAGATCAACTACCGCGCCAACGTCTGGGCTTTCCGCAAGATCGGGGTGAAGGTCGTGATCAGCCCGTGTGCGGCGGGCTCGCTCCAGAAGCATGTCGAGCCTGGGCACTTCGTCGTGTGCGACCAGTTCGTGGACCGTACCCAGGGGCGCGCGGACACCTTCTACGACGGCTCGATCGTGACCCACGTCTCCGTCGCCGACCCCTATGACGAGCGACTCCGCAGCCTCGCGGCCGACGTGATCCGGGAGCACGGGATTCCATGCCACGACCGGGGCACGGTGCTTGTCGTGAACGGCCCACGGTTCTCGACCAAGGCCGAGAGCGCCTGGTACACGGGCCTCGGCTGGGAAGTCATCAACATGACGCAGTATCCCGAGGTGTATCTTTGCCGGGAACTGGGCATGGCGGTCGTCAACATCTCGTTGATCACCGATTACGACGCCGGGCTTGTGGCCGAGTCCGATGCGGTCAATGCGATGAGCGTGCTGGAGGTCTTCAAGAAGAATTCCGAGGGGATCCGCGGTGTAGTGTTGACGATGATTCGGCGACTACCTGCCGACCTCACCGATTACCTCGGAGTCGAGGAACTCCAATACAGTCGGGGCGATGCTCACGTGATCACGCCGCGCGATATCCGTCTGTACGAACAGTAACGATGCTCGCTCTCCTCACCGCGATGGCCGCGACGATCCAAACCGGTGCCTCCCAGCCGGCGACCCCGCCGCTGACTCTCGAGGCCGGGGTCGAAACGGCGACTTTGGGAACGGTCTCCATCGCGGGGCGCGAGGTGCCGATCAAAGTGCCCACCCAGAGCCCCTGGATTCCGCCCGGTGCTCCCCATATCGGGTGGCAGGGATGGAAGTATCGAGTCACCCCGCTTGGAGACGTCGATGCCCGCTACCGGGTCGACGGAGGTTGGGGCGACGTCCAAGCGGGATGGGAGACGTTGGCCAAGACCCCAGCCACCAGCTCGCGCGTCTGGAAAGTCAAACTCTTCCTGTTCACGCGTGCCGAGCTCATGGAGAAGGGATCCGACGGCATTGTCCGGGTCCGGCGGCAGACGCTGGAACGGGTTCAGATCGGGTCGATTCTCGAAGCCTGTGGAACGCTGAAGGCGATGGTCGAAAGCGCCTCCGAAGGGCGGCTCAAGTTGGCGTTCGACGTGTCGATCGACGACGATCCGATTCGTCTCACCGCCTTGGCGGGGCAGCCGTTGATCGGAGGGGACTTCATTCAGCACACGATCGGTCCCCGCATCAACGCCGCTGCGTTCGAGACCGATGACCCGGGCGATCGAGGGCCGTTCGATTCGGTGTTCGTGGTCCACTCCGCGCTCACACGGCACCCCGCCGATGCCCTCGTCAGCGCGACTCCCGTCACGACGATTCCGTTCTATACGCTCGGCACGCTCGAACAACCGTTTGGGCTCGCGGTGGCCCTGTACGAAGGGTGGCTGCGCCACCTCCGGTTCGCCGGAGATCGCCTCGGCTATCGGCTGCCGAATCGGGTCGCCCCGGAGGCAAGCCCGATCGAGATGACGCCATCTCCCCGAACGATCCCCGACCACTGGACGCCGACCGGAAGCTTCATGACGCCGGCGCTCTGGCGCTCGATCGTCGCCGGACGGACGCCGACGGATGCCGAGTTCGTCGCGCGCCGATGGCCGGTCCAGGTGATGGCTCTGCGAACCTGGTCCGAAGTCAGCGACGATCCGTGGACCCGTCTTCCCGAACTTGAGCCGCCGGCAAGCGATTGGCCGAACGGCGACCCGCAGTCGATTCTCGTGAAGGAAGACCGTTGGTTCGTTCCCGCCGATCTTGTCGACTTCTTCGCCGCGCATGTCGTGGCCGACACTCCGGTTCTCGGATTTGCGGATCGAGGCGGGCGGCGCTATGTCGTCTTTCAGAGGAGCAGTCTCAAGGAGGGTGAGGCGGTCGTCCAAACCCTCAACCTCGAGAGCCAGCCCGGTCGCCCGGCGGTGCAGGTGTTGCCGACGGGACCCCCGTCGATGGATTCGCAACCGCGCGCGGGCGGCTTCTTCACGGTCGCGAAGGCGAACGATCCGACGAAGGGACTCGTGGTCCAAGTCACCGAATACGGATCGTATCGACGGGGGTGGGCGCGGATCATGGGGGTCGACTCGGGCGTCCCGATCGTGGACATCGCCGAGACGCCGATGCTGCAGTTCTCGATGAAGGCGATCGGCAACGAAGGGATCGGCCTGGTTTTCGAGGGCTTGCCGCGCGGGGTCGTGCTCCGGCCGACTCTACCGAACCCGGTCGAAGTGCCAATCGCGAACCCACCACTGGCGATCGATGTACCGTTCGACGGTGACTGGCACTCGGTGGTGATCGATCTCCGTCTCCTCAAGGGAAGCTCGTCGTCGAATCTGGTCCGTTCGGTGATCGTGACTCCACCGGCCAACGCGGCGTTCTACGAGCGGCAACGGTTCGAGCCGACGGTGCTGACCTTCGCCGACTGGAACGCGCGCGCAGCGCTCGATAATGAAGTCGTCGTCGAGGCCCAGGCGCTTGCCTACGGCCCGATCGAGGCGCGAGCGAAGCGGATCGCCGAGATCGGTACGGCGGGCCCGCCCGCGGACGCCGATAAAGCGCTCCTCCTCGAGGCGCTTCGCGACGCCCAGGAGTTGGTACGCCTGAACGCGGTCGAGGTGCTCAACCGCGTCAAAGTGACGGAAGCGCTCCCGGCTCTCATCGACCAGGCAAGGAGCGCGAGCCCGTCGGTTGCCGAAGGTGCGATTCGGGCGCTTGTGTTCCAAGATGCTCCCGAGGGCTGGGCCGAGTTGCTCACGATGGTCAGCCGTGGACCGTTCGATTACACGCGGCAGTTTGCCGCCCGCGCCCTCGGTTTGACCGGCGATCCCAAGTATGCGGGTCCGATCAGCACGCTCATGACCACCCGGTCGTGGCGCGCGCGCGAAGATTCGGCCAAGGCGATCGCCAAACTGCCCGGCGACGAGGCCGGCGTGATTTTGATCGCGCTCCTCCAAGAGGTCGACCCCTGCATCCGCCTCGCAATCGTCGAGCGCGCCAACGTCGGCCTCGAGCTGATCAACCGTCGGCTCCTGTGGTCCAGCGTCAACGACCCGAGCGAGGCGGTTCGCGCCGCCGCCGCGATCCGATTGGTCGGTAGTCCGATGCCCGAGTTCCAAAAGGAGGGCTACAAGGCGGTGCGAGACGAAAGCCCAGCGGTGCGCTTAGCGCTCCTCGAGGCCCTTCGAATCAAGCCCAGCGATGCCCACCGCGGCGCCTTCCGGCTCGCGGTCGCCGATCCCTCAGCGACGGTGCGGGCGGCCGCCCTTCGTGGCTTCGCCGCGATGCCGGGGACGGTCGACCTGGCCGAGGTCGAAAACGTGCTCCAGGATAAGGACCCTCGGGTCCAAGCCGCCCTCCTCGATCTCGTCGGCAGCAAGAAGCTGAAGCTTCCCGATGCGGCTTGGCAGACGCTCAAGGCAAGTCTCGATCCGGTGGTCGCCCGCCGGGCAGCCGAGGCGGGCGGATGACGGTCG
>ERZ761602.3957-NODE-3957-length-19904-cov-6.982720_pt1 | contig 19904 bp, 24 predicted proteins | sample MGYA00512165_ERZ761602 | MGnify/ENA primary metagenome ERZ761602 (study PRJEB28899, sample SAMN02445085) | bioreactor sludge metagenome | biome: EBPR sludge; isolation source: Thorneside wastewater treatment plant | place: Australia: Brisbane, Thorneside... | reverse complement strand
TTTTAGGAAGACACGTTGTTTCTGAAACGGTTGAAACAGATGAAACGCTTGTAACGCCTGAAACGCTTGAAACAGTTGAAACAACTGAAACGCTCCGGAGTTTTGAGTCCCGGCTATAGCCGGCGGTTCATTATTCCGGATTCCGAATATCGCAATGGATGATAAGCCCTTGCTGACGCGCGGGCCTCCGCATTCGGGTTCCGCATTCGGTGTTGGAGCGTTTTTTACCGGGCATTGCGCGTTCGCGGAAACGCTGTGAACACCGAAAGCATCACGAACATCGCGAACGCCGGAAACAAGAAGCCGTGGAGCTTTGTCCTGAAATTGGTTTACACTTTTCCCGAGCGCCGATCTGAACGGCCCCGCCCAAAAAGAAAACGAACGGCTAACCGCAGGAGCCATTCGTTCCCTACGCTCCGCCGCCGTCACCAATTTCCGATCCATTCCCATCATCACCATTTTTTCCTCAACCGCCCGCCGCAAGCCCGCGACCCGGCCGTCCTAGACACGCATGACCGTATCATAACTGCAACGTCTATGTCAACAATAAAATGTTCGGGCGACCGAGCTTTTCCCCTCATCCGTCCTAATTTCTAATTTCTAATTGCTAATTCATAATTTTCGGAGGCTCTTGGTGGTACGGGAAAAAAGGTATGGCAGTTGACCGCAGATGGATGTATTATTTTCAGTATGAAAAATGTGTCGTCAGCGGTTTTTCTGGGACTTTGTTTTTTACTGGCGGCCGGGGTGGGTTGGGCACAGGACGCCGAAGTTCAATCGAAGATTCTGCCGCCGAGGGAAGAGCGATTTGTTCCTGCCGACGAATTGGTGTTTCCGGAACGTTCCCTTGAATTGACTTGTGGACCAACGAGCCTCATGCACCGTCCAGATTGTCCGGTTGGCCGTAGAATTGGTCAACAGCATATCCTTCAGATCCTAGATGATGACGGCTCGCTATGGTATAGGTTTAGCGTTTATCAGCCGGATCCCGCATATTTCATCAACGTGCAAACCCTCGAGTTCGTTAATCCCCTTCAAACCACTTGGCATGGGATTAACGTACCCCTTTGAAGCAAGTCCAATAGGAATACGTCCGGATAAAACTAAGCGGCCGCGTTCCCGCTTCAAGTGGTTCTTCGGTTGGTAGCCGAATCGCCAAACTGGTATGAGGTTGAGGTAAACGAAGACACCCGATTGAGAAAGTACATCTCGAAGCAAGACCCGTTTTGGGCGAGAATCGGATGGCAGGATGTTTTCAGCATAGGTCATGGCGCTTGGATCGTGATTGACTCGACCAGAACAAATGTTCTCGACAAGCCGGATGGCAAACCCGTCAACATTGCGTGCGAGAAGATTAGGTATCTCCAGTTGCTCTTTTCTAGTCTTGATGGCGATTGGATGGAAGTGAACAAAGGGAAATCGCATTGCCATGGTTGGATCCGCTGGCGGAATGGACGTGAAATTCTTGTCGGTTCACATCTTAATGGCTACGAAGTGATTGAGCCGAAGGACCTAGAGCGATAGATGACTGGCGGAAAAGCTTAGCTTTTCCGCTCGGCAAGAGAGACCGTGCCCGGGAACGAAAAAAATGCCCGCTGGAACCATCTCAACGCCCGCTGGAACCATTCCAACGCCCTCTGGAACCATTCCAACGCCCTCTGGAATCATTTTTTCACGCCCGCAAATCTCTCACAACCCCTGTAAATACAGCCTTTTCGGCGTCTTTCTCATAAGTTTCGAGATTTCCCGGGCTCCGCCCATCGATGAGCGGTGAGTCTTCGACTCATCGAACGACCCAACCAACCCGCCGTGGCTCCGCCGCCGCTTCGGGAGAGAAATAGTATCCCGCGGACTTCATCTAAGCGTCTAACGATTGGATGTAAATCTTGCTAACCTGTCGAATTATTTGACGCTGCCTAAGCCGTAGTCGCGACTTTAATTGCCGCTTGACACGAAGGTGTATTCCGATAGTATTGTCCTGCGAGTCGTACATAATAATTTGATTATTTTTACTGTATGTCCACCCACGAATCAGTCTTAGTTCCACTCGCGACCAGCCATCTTCAGGCACCTAACCTCTATACTCAGGGAGTTGTAACTGACGTCGGACTATTCGCGGAGGCGTTGCTTTACTACGACTCCATTTACGTAAAAGCTGGAAATACACTACAATTCGCGAACTTCGTTAGCACCTTAATACAAAACGGCGTCACATACAGCCAGCTAATAAATCTGGTTGAAACTGGGGTGGTTCGGTTCGTGACAACCGTTTCGGTTCATCCGTATGTCTCAAAGGACCCACTTACGGGCTCCCCACGGACAGACATAATCAATAGTTTTTATACGATTCAGGAGGAAGGAATTGCCAATTCGGATTACTTTGAGAAAAAGTACCTAGATTCCGACGCCCTTCGTTCAGCGTTTTCAGCCCTGTCAAGCTTGAACGAACGCGAATATGCAAGATTTTGCGACGCAGCGAAGAAAAGCGGGATTACGTTGGATGCCGATGTTGTGGCCTTAGGAATTGTCGAAAACGCATACCAGGATTTCTTGGATCCAGATCGATATAAACGCATCGCCACACAACTTTTGCAACCCCTTTTTAAGATGCAGTCGCTAGGGGCAGTTCCAGATTTTGCAGTTCGAGTTCGAGAACTTGATGCTAAGAACATCGATGCGATCGCAAAGAATCTCGGGTCAACAATTGTCGGGAGAAATTTTGACGACGACAGATACAAGATATATGAAGTTGATGCCGAATTACCCATCCGTGATCTCAAGGACTCGGAAACACTCAGACGAATTTTCCATACGCTTCCATTGACCTATGCAGGCGTTGCGGATTTATATATTCGGACCGCCGGAGTACTAAAAACCGATTTCTACCTCGCGGATCCAATCAGTAATTTTATCGGCGATAAAATTTACGAATTAAATTTGCTTGAAAACAAAAATGACCAACTTAAAAAACAAGGGATTGTCGGAAAGCTTGAACATTCCGTACGGTTCCCAGACTTGCGTTCCCTAGTAAACAGCAATCAAATTGACTTTCAGGAGATTCTAAAAATCCGTGATAGAGCGAGCCGATTCAGAACGTGGTTACAAACAACCAACGCGTCCGGGGACTACGAGGTCTTGGCGGCATATCATAACGAAGTGATAAAAGAATCGGGACTCGAAAAGGCTGTTCGTAAAAGCCTATCGATTTTTGGGTTCTTGGTCTCATCTGGAGTTGGAGCAGCGACTGGACACTTCCTTACAGATAATCCAACTGCTGGTTTTGTCACTGGAGCCCTAGTTAATGAGATTGGCAAGGACGCTGCAAAGAAGATATCAGAAAAACTCTTTGATTACGGTGCGAACATTGGAAAGGACTGGAAGCCCATTTGTTTCGGAAACTGGTACAAACATCGCTTGGAAGTGCTAACGAAGATACGAGATTGAAATCGAAATTGGGCAATCGGCGACCTCGACAATCTTTGCGAACAATGTGTGATTGTGGCATCTGTCCGGCGTTGTTTATTGGGCGGATTGAGGGCAGAATCTAGGGGTGATGGGGAAGCGTTCGATTCTGATCGTTGAGGACGAGGAGCTGATGCGGAATATCCTTCGCCGGCTTTTGGAGGCGGAGGGTTATAGCGTTTTTACGGCGGACTCGGCTCGCCGAAGATCGAGTATTCCTTGCCCTCGTAGATAAGGACGTCGGGGATCTGCCAGGTCGCGGATGCCGCCGAAGCGAACAAAAGCAGGAACAATGCGACTTTCATACTGTTCTTGATCATCTCTTACTCCTTCGATCTTTCACGAAAGCGGGCGATGCCTTTTTGGCAGTCTTCAGAAAACTAGCTAGGCGGTTCATCCTAAAGCACCTTGAATGAATCGAGGGTCTTAAGGACCGCGGTGTCATTTGCCCCGGCCATCCATAGAACCATAACACAATAAAGGCGCGTGCCAACCATGTAGTAACGCGTAACCACGGTATAACCATCTGGTTCACGACTCCAAACTTCGACACCGGGATATCCGTCGAGTTGTATCTCCTTCCTCGAAACGACTTCATCGGATCTCGGAATCGCTGCAATATAGGCGTCTGCAGAAGCATGAACTGCCTTGTTGGCAAGTTCCGCCGTTGCATTTGGGTTATCAACATAGCCTACCGAAAACGTCAAGGTTCCTGTTTTCCACCAAAGCTTCTTACCGCCGACACTTGCTTCCGCGCTATTCCGATCTTCAGTTGGTTTGACACCCAGATCGATAGAAAACCTACCTTCAGAGGAAACAAACGTCTTGCTCTGAGCGCATGCCGGGGAAACAAAAAACAAAAAAGCGGCAACGACGATGAAAAGAAGTCTTGACATAATCTTGGTCTAAGAAGCTGTGAATTATCCACCTCAAAATCAAATTGAATCTCTACGGAACGCGATTCACAATACTTGTCGGTCAACCTCCCAGGAACCTAGCGATGCCTTTTTGGCAGTCTTCGGTCATTCTGGCTTGGGCGTTGGTTTCGGAGCCGGCGGCGAGGGCGGCGGCGAAGTCCATTGCGTCCATTCGGTAGAGGAGCGATTTGCTGAGGGCGACGGCGGTGCGGCTGATCTTTGAATAGACGGCGGCGTAGACGAGCACGGCGGCCTCAAAGCCGTCCTCGGGGAAGAGCCGGTTGACGAGGCCGAGGCCTTTTGCCTCCGGTGCGGTGAACTCGAAGCCCTGTGTGACCAGCTCAAAGGCGAGCTTTTCGCCGAGGTTGCGGCGGAGAATCGCCATAACGATCGCCGGGACAAAGCCGATCTTCACCTCCGGATAACCGAAGCGGGCGGTCTCGGTCGCAAGCACGATGTCGCAGCCCGTCGCCAGCCCGCATCCGCCCGCAAGCGCCCGCCCGTGGACCGCCGCGATGACCGGCACCCGCGCATTCCGGATCAATGAGAAAAGCTCAGCCAGGCTCTTCGCATCCTCCAGATTTTCTTCGTAAGACGCCCCGGCGATCTTCTGCAATGCCGAAAGGTCTGCCCCGGAACAAAAGTCCTTCCCCGCCCCGCGGATGACGACCGCGCTCAGCGAATCTTCCCCATCCGCCTCCCGCACCGCCCGCTTAAGCTCCGCGACCAACTCATCATTGAGCGCATTCCGCTTCTCGGGGCGGTTTAGGGTCAAGACGCGTATGTATTCGTGATCTTCTGTAAGTAGGACGGGCATATCTTCTTCCAATTAACAATCCTTCAATGGACAATTTACAATTTGCCCCGAGATGTCTTGACGATGTTGGTCAGCATCCTCGCGATCTCTTTGTGGTCGCGTTCACAGGACGCGTATGGATTCGTGATCTTCTGTAACTAGAACGGGCATATCTTCTTCCAATTAACAATCCTTCAATGGACAATTTACAATTTGCCCCGAGATGTCTTAACGATGTTGGTCAGCATCCTCGCGAGTTCCTTTCGGTCACGTTCAATGGATTCATATTCATTTTCATTGAGCAATTGGGCAAAGCTGATAAGTTGCAGCCAGTATTCGGTAATGTCCGCTTGCTGCAATGCCTTTCCCATGTTCTGAACAAAACTCTCACGCGACTCGCCGCTTACGGCTGCCTTTACGTAACGGCCGATGTTCGTTCCGGATGAAAGCAACTCACGACTGAGCGTATATTCCTTGTGCTCATCGGCCAGAATGCGGCAAAGCTTCACAGTTCGCAGGGCAAACGCAAACGATTTCGAGACAATGGGATTTTCGCTCATCATTGGCAATTGTAAATCGGTCAATTGTTAATTGGGAGATCGATATCTTCCGCATCGATATACATTCGCAGCAATGCGGTCGAGAATGTTTTGCCTTGGGCGTCGGTCATCAGGCTGAGTGTTCCGCCGCCGCCGAGGGCTCCGTGGAGCAGGAAATTTAGGGCGCCGAGGTTTGGCAGTTCGAAGCGTTCGACCTCGCCTTTTACCATATCGCCGAAGTGCGCTTTGACGCGTTCGGCCGTTACCTCGCGGACGAGAATCGGATAGTATTTATCTTCGAGGGCGATGAGCCCGACGTTTGCCGTATCGCCTTTGTCGCCCGAGCGGGCGTGTGCGATCTTAACGAGTTGTACTTTCATAGCATTTAACCGGCCTTTTGATAAATATAGCCGAAAGGCGGTTGAACTTCTATTTATGGGAAACAGGCGGCGGAGAGTCGGTTTTATCGGTGCGGCAATGGCAGTGCTTTTCGGGCTGTGTCCGGCTCTTGGGCAAACGGCGGCCGATGGGCTAACTGATGAAGTTTACGCTACAACGCGTGAGTACCTGGCCAAGTTCCGCGACCTGCTTGCCGAGGAACGGAAGACACTCGAATTTTACGGCTCGAACGGCCGGGTTCGGAAGACGCGAGTCGTCGAATCGAACTTTATCGTCTATGAACTCGGCGGCAGCGAGGGTAAGGCAGCCGAGTATCGGCACGTTCTGCGGGTCGATGGCAAGCCGGTCGAGAAGGCCGATCTCCGTTCGGAGGAATTCTTTGAAAAGCTGACAAAGCTCGGCTCCTCGCGGAAAGAGCTCGAGAAGCTTCAGGACGAGAGCACGCGGTTTGACGAAGGGATGCGGATCAACGGCTTTACTCTTTTCCAGGCCGTGGCTCTTTCGCCAAAGGTTCGCGGCGTGATGGCTTTTCGGCAAGCGGCCGGCGGCGGGCCCGTGATCCGGCTCGATTACGAGCAGACCGCGGAAAGCCCATTCATCACGGTCAACCGCGGCTCGACGACGGGCGAAGAGCCGGTTGTCAGCTTTGAGATCGACGATAACTCGCGTGATGTCTTCAACGAAAGGCTTCGCGGCTCTCTATGGGTCGATGCGGAGAGCAAACGGGTCGTTCGCGAGGTGCGGGAGCTGACGGTTCGTCCGGCGGGATTTGTCCGGGCGGTGACGATATCACGGGTCGTGCTCGAATATCAGCCAAGCGAGTTCGGGATAAATATTCCTGCGAAAATCACCCACGAATTCTTTACGCTAAAACGTAAGCAGCAGCAAAGTGAACTGGACGTTCGTGCGACGTTCGAATACACACGCTTCTCGCGGCCGGACGTTGATGTCAAGGCCGAAGAGCCGCAAACACGCTAGTTCAAGGACCTCAAAAGCTTCTCGGCCTCGGCCCGATATCCGCGCGTGATCGGCGAGCGATCCCTGCTCGTAGCCTGAAGAAAACGCTGAACATCCCGCCTCGCTTCGTCCCGCCGCCCGAGTTCGGCATAGAGCATCCCGAGCCGCAAGAATACGAGCTTTGAACCCGGTATCATTTCGGCGGCGGAAGCTTCTCGGGCAGACTCGAGCTCGCGGAGAGCCTCGGCCTTTTGGCCTTGCTGATACAAGACGACGGCGATCTTTTCGGTCAGAGCGGCCCGATAGATGGGCAGCCTTTCGCGGGCCTCGGTCAACCGCTGCTCGGCTTCGGGAAGCCGTCCGGCGTTTTGCAGTGCCAACGAGAGCGCCTCGTATGCCTGAAAAAGCGTGTAGGCGTTGATGCTCGCATTGGGCGTGGCGATGACGCGTTCGGCATCGGCGATGGCGTTTGCGGGGTCGTTTCGGGCGATGCGGGCACGGGCACGGCCATTAAGCGCGAGGGGTTCGGGGCGGATTGCGACGGCGCGTTCGAATTCGCTGAGGGCGTCTTTGCCGTTTGCCTCAAGGGCGGCACCAAGCTGGAGCCAGTTGGTCGCCGAGTTTGCATCGACCGTAACGGCATGCCGCCAGAGAGTTTCATCCGACCGCCACACCTCCGTATAGACCAACGAACGAAACGCCAGCAGGAATGCGATGAAGCAGCCGATGGTGAACGCCGCTTTGAAATTTATGCCCTGCATCGACGCGGCGAAGCGGTCGTAGATCATCGAGGCAAACATGATGCAGAGTCCTAGGATCGAGATGTAAAGATAGCGGTCGTGGACGAGTTCTTCGGGACGGAAGGCCGGAATGTAAAACGCCGGCAGAAGCGGGAGAACGAAAATTCCGAGGCCGAAGAGTGCCCGCGGCGAACAGCGAGCAAAGAATAGCGCAAAGCCGAGTATCGCGGCGGATAGTACCGCAGGAACTGCGAAGCTCATCAGGCCGACCTCGCCTATCGCCCGGATGCCGTAATTCGGGCCGATGACGGACGGGTAAAAGATCTGCTTGAGATAGAACAGAAAGATCGTTGGAGCGGTCAGGATCGCCTCAGTGAGGCTCGGCGCATTCTCGACCGGCAAGGCGACGCCACCTAATATAACAGACCGGACAATGAGAAACGCAGCGGCGGCCGACGCGAAGAGTCCGAGCGGTAGAATGTTGTCGCTTGATCTTTTCTTCAGTTCCGAGAAGTCGGAAAGCCCGCGTGTCGAAAAGATAAGCCAAAACAGCGGCAGACAAACGACGACCGATTCTCTCGCTCCGACGGCAAGCAAGAAAGCGGCAACGGCGGCGGGCAGATCGTATCTCGAATTCAGTTCGTGGGCCGAGCGGATCGCAAAGATGAGCGAAAGCATCAGGAAAAGGCCGGCGAGCGTACTTGGGGATCCGGATATCCACGCGACCGATTCGACCTGTGCCGGATGGACGGCGAACACCGTAGCAAAAACCGCAGCGGGCATCAGCGGTATTCCAAACAAAAGCAGGAGATAGAATGCGGCGACCGCGGCTACGATGTGAACGGCAAGATTCGAGATGCGCCAGCCAAAGGGATCGATGCCGAAAAGTTCGTTGTTGGCGATGCTCCAAAGCGTGAACGTCGGCCGCCAGTAGTTGCTGGCCGTTACCTCGCCGCTGCTCTTGAACGCCCAGACGTCCGAAACGACCGCGGTACCGTAAAGAGAACGCTCCTGAATAAGAGGATTCTGGGCGATCTGCCGGTTATCGTCGTAAACAAACCCGCCCGAGAGCGACCCGTAATAGACGCCGAGCGTGACAAGCACGATGACCGCGACAGCGATCAACTGATGTTGTGCAGGGATCCGTTCGTTGGTCAAAATGCCTCCTCAATTGCGGCCAGGACAGGGTCTTCCGCGATTCGGTCGACCAGGCCCGCGTTCAGCGCCCACTCGGCCGGGAACGGCTCGGCGGTGAAAAACATCTCGAGAGCACGAGCCTCGCCGATAAGCCGCGGTAGCCGCTGAGTTCCGCCCCAACCGGTGATGATCCCCAGCCGTACACCCGGATGGCAAAACGTGGCCGCCGGCGTCGCGATCCGCCGCTTACACGCAAGCGCGAGGTCGAGCGCTCCGCCGAAGCACGGGCCGTTAACGGCAGCGATGGTGATCACCGGTAGATTCGAAATGCGATTCATGAGCGATTGGCCGAGTTCGGCAAATCCCCGTGCCGCCGCGGCATCGAGCCTTGCAACCTCGCGAAGATCGGCACCTGAAGCGAATACGCCGTCGCTGCCGGTGAGGATAAGCCGCTCGGTTTCACGCGAAAGGCTTTCGATCACATTGTTCAATGCCGCGATGACGTCTGCCGAAAGCGGGTTCCGCACATCGGGCCGCGTGAACCGGACGACCAAGGCGTCGCCGTGTGCTTCGGTTGTAAGCGGGTTAGACATCGGCGGGCTACGGCTTAATAATAGCGATATGTTTCGCACGGACAAAGCGCATCCATGGCACGGGATTCCGATCGGCGACGGAGCACCGGCCGAGGTGACCGTTTTTATCGAGATCGTTCCCCGCGATACGGTCAAATACGAGGTCGATAAGGAAACGGGGTATCTGAAGATCGACCGGCCGCAGCAATATTCGAACGTGGTCCCGGCAAACTACGGCTTCATTCCGCAGACCTATTGCGACAGCGGGATCGCCGAACTCGCCCGGGCGAAGACGGAGTTACCGGTCAAGGGCGGCGACGGCGATCCGCTCGATATACTCGTGCTTTCGGAGCATCACATCCCGCGGGGCGACATCATCTTAAAGGCAAGGCCGATCGGGGGCTTTTGCCTGATAGACGACAACGAGGCAGACGACAAGATAATTGCCGTGCTCAAAGGCGACAAGGTTTTTGAGCAGTATGAGGAGATCTCACAGCTTCCGAAGGGAATTCTCGAACGGTTCGAGCATTATTTCCTGACCTACAAATCGCTGCCCGATGCACCGAACGTCTGCGAGATCGCCTATTCCTACGGCCGCGAAGCGTCCTATGAGGTGATCAGGACATCCATCGAAGACTATGCCAGACTTGCCGAGATTTCGATATAGATAAAAGTAATGCCAGAAAAATCATCTAATGACACACCTTCTCTCAACCGGCTCCTGGCAGCACTTCCCTATGCGGAATGGCAGAATATCAAAAAAGCCTGCACCATCGTAGAGGTACACAAAGGCCAGGTCTTGTGGGAGGCCGAAGAGAGGGGCCGATTTATTTACTTCCCTATCAACTCGCTCGTTTCGCTGATGTATGAGTCGGGCGAAGGCGATTCTATAGCGGTCGCCACGATCGGGCGACACGGCATCGCCGGCACGAGCATTGCAATGGGATTGAAAACCCCAGATAGAGCCGTTATTAGCTATACCGGAACTGCCTATCAGATGGCTTCCGACGTGGTTAGAAAGGAACTTGCAGATTGCGGCGATTTCCAGGACCTGCTGATGACCTATAATCAGGGACTTGTTACGCAGATCGCGCAAAATGCCATTTGCTATCGCTTACATCGTGTCGATCAACAGCTTTGTCGGCTCTTTCTGGAAATGAACGACGAGCTTCAAACTGAGACCTTTTTCATCACCCATGCAGAGCTTGCCAACCTTTTAGGTGTCCGGAGAGAAAGTGTGTCACTTGGCCTCACTAATCTCAGCCGACAAGGCGTGATCGAGACCAGCCGCGGAAAGATCACGATCGCAAATCACGGGAAGCTGATGTCCATCGTCTGCGAATGCCACGAAGTTGTGGTCGAATGCCGCGACCTTATCCTCAACAAATACCGGTCTGAACACAGATCATAGTTTTTCACCCAATATTTTTTTTCGGTTATGTTAGCGAACGCACAGTTCTCCGGGTAGTTTTTGCGCGATACTCCATCAATCGACTGAATAAATACGAAGGAAACCGGAAGGCTCGGAAGGTAGGCGGTCTGGCTGAGGCGGAAGCCTCAGTATTGGTTACCAGTCTTCAGTAACCGATAATTTTCATTCTACCTCTGAAGGAATGTGATCTACATGAACACGATACCACGAATTCTTTATGTTGATGATGACGCCGATGGCTGCGAGCTGATGGCCTTTCAGCTGAATCACTATTACGGATATCAGGTTGATACAGCCTCGAATGGAAGCCGGGCGATCGATATGCTGAGATCTGATCCGTACGATGTTTTGCTATTGGACTATTGCTTGCCGGACATTACTGCAGTCGATCTTTGCAAACAGATCAAAGAGATCGACCCGCGGGTACCGATATTGATCTACAGCGCCCTTGATCGCGACATCGATAAAAAGCAGGCGTTCTCGGCAGGAGCCTCGGGCTATTTTGTAAAGCCGGGAGATCTTGAATTGATCGGGCAGGAACTGGAGAAGCTCCTCAGTTTGCCTAAAAGCGGCCGAATAGATGCAGACCCGGTGGTCTTGAGCGAAGATATGCGGCTGAGAACCGGGCGCCTATTGCTACGCCGCCGGAGCAGCAGCATAATTTGACTTCAGGCGGGGATGAGCTTTCAACGTATCAGCGTCTAACTAGCGAGTCATGTCCATCTAAAAGGTATCGATCAAATGAAAACAGCCCAGGTCGCGAAGTCCTCGGTAAAGTTCTCGAACCGATGCTCGACCTCGGCCCGCACGAAGAATGCGTCGCCGGCAGAGCATGAGTGCCGTTCGCCGGCGATCACTAGCTCACCGCTGCCCCGGGCGATGAAATAGAATTCGTCCTCGTCGTGGCTGGTCTGGTGATCGGTCCCGCGGGGAGCAAAGAAGACCAGCTTTACGCCATCCTTCTCGAATGGCTCGATGTCCCAAACGCCATCGGGCCATTTCTCGTTTGCGGGAAGCGGAAGGCGGCCCAGAAATTCCTCAATAGTAAACTTCATATCAATTCAAAATGCTAAGATATGCCTTCCACGGACCAACGGCCGTTTCATAGCGGCGTGCCATCGCGGTCGCGATCTGGCGGATGTGTGTGAGGTCATGGACGACCCAAGTCGAAAGAAGCTGCTTTAAAGAGACTTCGCCAAATTCGGGATGAACGCCGCTAAGATCAAACTGTTCGGGCGTGAGGTTCCATCCGGTTAGCTCGTCGATACATCGCTTGCGGACCGCAGCGAACTCATCAAGGAGCACAGAGAGCGGCCTTCCCTGCTGCCGCTCGAACTGTCCGAAACGATCGAACGGCGGAAACCGGCGGTCCTTGCCCTGGGCAAGTATGACCCTTGCCCGCGGGATCCAATCCGTTTCATCCGCATGGATCAAATGCCCAACTATATCGTAAGGCTGCCACTCGTCCCGATCGCCCGCCGACACCGTCCACTCGTCTGAAAGCCCGACGAGCCACGCCCGCAAGGTCCCCGGCGTGGATGACAACAATTCGATAGATCTTTCGACGGCAAACTCCATACGGCGAATCGTATCAGAACTCCCCGCGAACGGTAAACTGGCTTTGGTCCAGATTCATTTTGATCTGCAGCTTGCCGGGCTCTGTTAAGTTCTTGCTTTTGCACCTTGAAATCCGATATTCTTTTAATGGACGTACATTGGGTGTACACCCACCAGAGGAAAGTATTGAACCGATGGCAACGACGATCGAATTAAAGAAAGAGAGGCTCAGCATTCGAACCACAAGCGAAGGCAAAGCTTTGCTTGAGCGTGCGGCACGAAAGGAGCGTATGAATCTGAGCGATTTCGTATTGGAAAATGCCCTTTCGGCGGCCGAGGCCGTCGTCCGTGATGATGCTCACTTCGAGCTCTCGGATCGCGAATGGAAAAAATTCATCACCGCGCTCGACGCTCCGCCGCGAAGGATCGAAGCGCTCAGGAAACTTCTAAAGGAGCCCGCCGTTTTCGATGAAAAATAGCGGACTTCTCCTTCCGCCGGAGTTGTTGACCGAGTCGCATGACTGTTCCCTGTTCGCCTGCGGCAAACCTGCACTCAACCAGTTTCTCAAAAAATACGCTCTCATAAATCAAGAGAACGAGATATCCCGGACATATGTAGCGACCCGTGATGACAGTGTAGTCGGCTACTACACTCTCGCTTTCGGGTCAGTCTCGCATGCTGAAGCAACTCCATCGGTCAAGGCCCAGCTTCCGCAGTATCCGATCCCCGTTATCCTGCTCGCAAGGCTCGCTGTCGATCTTCGCGAGAAAGGAAAAGGGCTCGGAAAAGGCCTGCTTAAGGATGCAATGTTAAGAACTCTCGCAGCCGCGGATATTGGCGGACTTCGGGCAATGCTAACACACGCCAAGGACGAAGAAGCCAAGCACTTCTATCTACGTTACGGATTCCAAGAATCACCGATCGAACCGCTTACCTTGATGCTGAACATCAAAGATATCAGGGCGAGTTTGCGGTGATGGATATAGGCACCTCTAGGTTGTTGTTGTCACAACATTCGCTCAGCCGTATCATAATGACAAAGAAAAGGCCCACGACGAAACCGTTGGATAAACAGTCACTTCTTCATCCCGGAGGCAATGGACTAATAATGACGAATAGATCAACATTATTTTTTCTTTTGATCTGCGTAACTGCGGTCTTATGTATCGATGCTCAGGCTCAAACGAGAAAGATCGAAGAGGCGGAATTTAAGGGCAAGATCAGCAATGCTTCACGGTTAAGGGCCGGTCTCGCGATGCGCGTGACCGTTACGACGGAAGGATATGCGCCAGGAGACCGTAGCCGTACGGTTTACGACCACGGTCCAGATGGCGCGATGCGAATCGCTGTCAGCCGAACGTCGAATGGTGTCGAAACAAGGTCGGAAACGATCAGGATCGGTGGCAGTGTTTACACCCGCCAAAACGAAAGCGAATGGCGGAAAATTGAAGTATCCTCGGGTCAGGGTTCCGGAATTGGAAGTGGCCGTGGCTCCGGCACCCAAGGCACTCCGCCGTGGATCGAAACCGAGTACGCGTATTTGGGAAAGCATCGGATCAACGGTCAGAAGGCGGACCGGTACAGGAAAACCATAACGACGACATCGTCGATTGCCGAAAGAAAACTGATACGAACTTTCGTCGAAGAGTACTGGTACCGTGAGGACGGAATGCTTCTGCGTATGGCCAGCGAGGATACAATTCCCCCAAATAAATACCGAACCACCACTGAATACGATTACTCAACCACGATCAAGATCGAACCGCCGATCGAATAGATCACGTTCGTTCAGGCGGTTGGTAGTACGAATGCGCCAATGTGCGGCGTTGATGTGTTTAGGGTCGTTTGGAGTGCGAGAAGCAATGCCGGGCGGAGGTCTTCGGGTGTGACGATCGCATCGACCAGGCCGCGGGCGGCGGCGTGTTTGGCGTCGAGTTCGCGGTCGTAGGTCTCGCGGACCTTTTGCATCTCGGCTTCAAGTTCGGCTGAGGGCGCGTCGCCGGCCGCCTTGAGCTTATCGAGTTGTGTTCCAAAGATCGCCTGAACGGCGCTGTCGCCTTCCATTACGCCCATTCGCCCGGTCGGCAGCGAGAAGATGAAATCGGGGTCAAAGCCCTGGCCCGCCATCGCATAATAGCCGGCACCCGAGGCGTGATTGACCGTCAGAACGATCTTCGGCACGCGGGCGGTCGCCATTGCCTCGACGAATCGAGCTCCCGCACGGATGATCCCCGAGTGCTCGGCATCGGCGCCGACCATGAATCCCGAGACGTCCTGAACGAAAAGCAGCGGCGTTCCGTGGCGGTCGCAGTTCTCGATGAAATACGCCGTCTTTTCGGCCGATTCGGTGTAAACGATCCCGCCGAAACGCGGCGGCTCGCCGGGTTTGCCCTTTGACATCCCGCGGCTATTGGCAATGACGCCGACCAGAATCCCGCCGATTCTGGCCGTTCCGCAGATCATCTCTTTGGCAAAATCAGCCTGAAATTCATCTATGCCGCCCTCGTCCAGAAATGTCTCAAGAACGGCGTGCATGTCATACGGTGCGCGGTGATCCTCAGGCAGCAATTCATAAAGATTATCGCTTGCGGTTAATGGTTCACGGCTTTCTTCGATCGAAACCCGCGTCGGCTCTTTGGCCGGCATTTCGGCGACGAGGTCGCGGATCTTGGCGATGCACTCGGCGTCGTCTTTCGTCCGGTAATGAGCGACGCCGGAGATGGCATTGTGCGTCATTGCCCCGCCGAGCGTTTCGTTATCGATGGTCTGTCCGGTCGCACCTTTAACGAGATTTGCCCCGCCGAGTCCCATGAACGACGTGCCCTCGACCATCAGGATAACGTCGCTAAGTGCTGGCAGGTATGCACCGCCGGCGACGCACATTCCCATAACGGCGGCGATCTGCGGCACGCGAAGGTAGCGACGCATTATCGAGTTGTAATAGAAGATGCGGGCCGCCCCGTATTGGCCGGGGAAGACGCCGCCCTGATACGGCAGATTCACGCCGGCCGAATCGACGAGATAGATGATCGGGACGCGGTTTCGCATCGCGATCTCTTGTGCGCGGAGAATTTTCTTGATCGTCTCCGGATACCAGGCACCGGCCTTGATCGTGGCGTCGTTCGCAACAACGACACACTCACGGCCATTGACCTTTCCGACGACCGTTACGACCGCGGCGGCCGGAGCCTGCCCACCGTATTCATCGTAGGCGACAAGCAGTCCGATCTCCTGCGAGTAGCTGTCCTCATCGAACAAGAGCCCGATCCGTTCGCGGGCGGTCAGCTTTCCCTGCTTGTGGATCTTCTCTACCTTCTCCGGCCCGCCGCCTTCGCGGAGTTTTTCCGCAAGGTGGAGATACTCATCGGTAAGGACACGCAGGCGATTATCGGAAGATTTACTCATCATCGAGATCAAATTCAAAGACATCCACTCGGTTCAGCGAATATAAACCGAGCCTGTTGAGGTATCTGACACCGTAGGTGAATCGATGCTGACAACCCGCAGCCAGGCTCGCCGGCTGGCTCCGCCCCAAACAGTTACCGGTTCATTGCCATCATTCGGTGTGCTCGCGACTGCTGTAGTCCACGTCAAGCCCTCGTTTCGCGATATTTCAATGCGAACATTGCCTCCAAGATTATTGGCCTTCCATGTAACCGGCCGTGCAATACCGCGGGGCAAAAAGCCGCCGTTGGCGAAGTTGACAAGCGTAATGCTCGTGCCGCTGTAACGATAGTTTGCAATGGCGTCGGCGGTGTTATTGATCGCACGCACGTTGTCGCGGGTGTTGTCGATCCCGGTCGGAAAGTCCTGATATGTGATGCCAGGGTTCGAGAAATAAGGCCGACGCGTGCACCCATTCGCGCACGGGTTCGAATAGGACATCACGGTCCGAAACACGCCGTTCACATAATGGCCATAGCCGTAAGGGTAGGTCGCACCGCTTCCATTTTCCGGATTGTGCTGGCTACCCATATTGTGCCCAAGCTCATGGGCGAACGAAAGATTGCCGACTGCGCAACTACGAGCCGTGACGGTATATCCGGCGCTCGGGTTGCCGGCTGGATTCGACCCCATAAGATAACCGACCCCGCAAGCCCCGGCGATCTCGCCGACCATAGCGACAAGGTCGGCATTTGCAGAGTTTCGGAGGCCCTGAACGGTTACGTCATTTCTAAGATTGCTAAGATCGGTGCTGGCACTCGTTGTTTCCGTATATGCCCACTCCTTAGCGTCCACCATTCGCACACGCTGACGAACCCGGCTGTTGATGTAGGCCGTGTTCGTCGCGTCGATCGCATTCTGGGAAAGCGTTTGGGCCTGGGCATCGCCGCCAAGGAAATTCTTCGTCGCGGTTGTATAAACGACCAGAACATCGATACGGTCACCGGAATCCGTAAATGTTGCGAGCGACTGGCCTCCGGACGGGTTTTGTGTCGCCGCGTCGTCGGTCTCGATGGCACCGCCGCACTCCGGGAACAAAGACTGATCGAGTTCGACGAGAATGTGATGGCCTCCCCTCGGGACGATCTCATATACGGCCTCGGGAGTGTAGATCAACCCGGCAACGTGGCCCTTGCGGAATGTCAGGATAACGTCACCTTCGAAGCCCATATCATTGATCTTTCCGCGCCACGTGACGTCATCGACGCCCCGCACTTCAGATTCAGACTTCACGGCTCGATACACTTTGCCATCAGCCATCGGCAGCTCTAAAGCCTCTGCAATTAGTGCCTGGCCGGTATTAATAGAGATAGTAAATTCGCGTACCGCCGCGATCGAAGACCTTTCAGCAAAGGGGCTTGAGGCCTCGGTGACCGTAAACAACCGCACCGACGACTGGGCATTTACGCCGACCGCGGAGCACAAAAACAACAAGACCGATAGAAAAGCGACCCAAATTCTCGTCATTAAACTTCCCCCAAAATAAAGGTCGGAACCATTCCGCCGCCGCTTGAGACATTTGCAAGCTCCGAGGATGAAAGCCGTGTGAAGGCCGAGCCAACAACGCCATTGAAAAGAAGCGGATCTAGGTCAACAAGCTGCTCGACCATTCCCCATTTCCCGTGCTCGTCAAAAAGCATCGGAAAGTGCTCTTTCGCCGTCTGGACCTTTTCCTGGACCAGATAATCGCCGTTCTCCAGAGCCGCCGCTATCGCTGCATCCCATTCGCTTTCTGTAAGGCTCCAGCCGATGTAAATGCCGTGGCCGCCGTAGTCGTCATTCGGCTTGAGGACGAGCTTCGACGCATTTGATCGGGTCCATTCTACCAGGTCGATCTCGGTACCGCTGTTTACTGTGCGCTCATTGCGAAAGCGACGTGTCCATGGGATGTGGGCTGCGATCGCAGCAAGCTCGGCATCATTAAAAAGCGAAGCATTGCGTTCGTTGGTCAGCACAGCAAAGATAGCTTTTTTGTGAACCAGTTTCCCGCGGAAGCTATTGACCATGCAGACCGCACCGGCCCGATAGGCATCGAGCAAAGCCGGTGCTTGTTCCATTATCGGCAGATATTCATTAACGAGCAGCCGCTTGTAAACGATGTCGATCGCAACGCCGCCGTACCAGAGCCTTTCGCCATCGAACTCTAGCTCCTCAGGCGAGCAGATCACAGCCGTGTAGCCCGAATACTCAAAGAAATCCCGAAAGAGTTCGAACTCCTGCTGCGTCGGAAGGCCCTTCAGGTCAACGATCCCGATGACCGGCTTTTCGTCCGGCCGGCGGCCAAGGTATTCGGCGTGACAATCGAGGAGAACATCGAGCATCTTCGAGCGTCCTTCGAGTTGCGTTACCGGATATCTCTCGTTGAAGCGCTTCATTATCGGCAGATCTAGGAAGATGTTCGACGCGGAATCAGAGTAAGCAATGCCGGCCGGGCTTTCGCCATTCAGTTCGACAAAACTATAGGCCGTTTCGCCGAGAAAGGAATCAAGCCGGGCGGTTGGCGAAACCTGCTTGTAGCCGGGGTCGATCTTCACCAATTCCCTTTCGATCTCCGTGATGCCGAGTTCGTCAAGCAATTCGTCGCTTTCGACCGCAGCGTCCTTGACCTTTTGCAAAGCGCTCCAAACGGTCTCGCAAGCCCTCCGGGACATCGACCATTCATCGGCGGTGATGAAATGCGGCCTGAGATAAGGCGTCAAACGGCGGCCGCCGAAGATCAACCGGGCGGATTCAAGGCCTCGGTCGAGCACATCGACGGATTCGCGTACGAGATCAGCATCCTCGAGCAACTGATGGTAGTACTCAACGGCTTCTTTTCTTGTCATTCGGTTTACCTTGCCATGCTGAGGATCTCGTCGAACTCGTCTTTTGTTACGGGCATTACGGAAAGCTGCGATTGGCGAATGAGCTTGAGGTCGCGAAGAGCGAGGTTCTCTTTCATCTGCCCGAGCCCGACCGGCTTTTTGAGCGGCTTGACCGGCGAGAGTTCGACGGCGACCCATTTGTCGTCATCAGCAGTCGGATCCGGGAAAGCGGCCTTCGTGACCTTGGCAATGCCGACCACTTCCTTGCCGATGTTCGAGTGGTAGAAAAGCACCTTGTCGCCGACCTTCATATCGCGAAGGTTGTTGCGTGCCTGGTAGTTCCGCACGCCGGTCCAGTCGGTCTTGCCGTCGTTTACAAAGTCATCCCAGGAATAAGAATCGGGCTCTTGTTTAACCATCCAGTAGTTCATAAGTTCAGTGTCCAGTCAGTCTTGGAAGTCTAGGAGGTCTTGGAAGTCTGTGATGGTCAAATTTGAACCGTTTCGGGCTTCCTAAACTTCTATCGTTTTGTTCGTGTTTCGCAAATGCTGGATGAGACCAAACGTCATCCGTCCGATCTCATCAAGCCGAATGTATAGTTCGTCAAAGGTCGTCTTGTCGATATAACCAAGGTCTAAAGCCAAGTATATGTGTGATTTCGTTTCGGCAACAGAACCAAGGGCGATATTAAGAAAATGTGCGAAATCTTTATCGGTACGCCGTCCCTGCCCCTCGGCTATGTTCGCAGCAATCGAAATTGATGATCGACGGATCTGATTTCGAAGATCAAAATCTTTCGAAAACAGCCCGAAACCGCAAATACGGTAAATTTCAAGATTCAATTCGCGGGCCTTCTGCCAAGCGACAATATCCTCGAACTTCTTGAATGTCCCCATATCATTCGCCGAATCAAACTTTCGAACTTTCCAGACTTCCCAGACTTCCTAGACTTCCTAGACTTTCTTCTGCGCTTTCGCCGCTTTTTTGTTCAGCCATTTCGCCATACGCTCGACGAAGGGGCGGATGGGTTTGAAGAGCTTGGCCCGGAAGCTGTTCTTGTTCTGTTCCTCGCTCCATGCTCGAAGGTTCTTCTCGGTGTATTGCCGGATCTGCGGTTCGAGGTTCTGTTTCTTGACCGAGTGGCGGA
>ERZ761602.3955-NODE-3955-length-19915-cov-6.228651_pt1 | contig 19915 bp, 14 predicted proteins | sample MGYA00512165_ERZ761602 | MGnify/ENA primary metagenome ERZ761602 (study PRJEB28899, sample SAMN02445085) | bioreactor sludge metagenome | biome: EBPR sludge; isolation source: Thorneside wastewater treatment plant | place: Australia: Brisbane, Thorneside... | reverse complement strand
CCACCTCACCCGGTTCGCTGCGCTCACCGACCTCTCCCCCAGGGGCGGAGAGGTTGATTGCCCTCACCCCCTGCCCCCCTCCCCCCCTCAGCGAAGCTCGACGAGAAGCTGCTCCAAGGTGAGCCCGGTCAGTTCCTGCACATCACGAAGCACACGACGAAGCGTTCCGGTCTTCAACGGGCGATGGGCGGGTACGGAGATGCTCTCGCCCGACTCTGAGTGCCGGAGGACGACATGGCTACCGCTTTGCCGCGCCCGGATGAAGCCGAGCTTCGTAAGGCGCGCGCAAAGATCCTCGCCGTTGAGATCTCTGGGCAGCTTCAAGCAGACAGAACCTCTTCCCGGACGAACAGGAGGCGGATCATTGCGGGCCGATCCGGCTCCGCGAAGTGCGCGCGAACCGCGTCCTGCACCATCGCTTTGAGGTCTTCCCAGTCCTCACCCTGGGTGTGGATTCGGTGCCCAAGAGCCGTCGCCTCATATCCTCCGTCCACGGATTCCACGACTTCGAACACGATCTGATGCACGGTTTGGAGTGTACTCGCCGGTCCTTTGATGCATGGCCACGATCCGCCGCGGCAGGGAAACCGGTTCCGGGCGCAGAACGGTACTCCCTACCGATGTTTGCGATTCTTCTTTCCGTGCTGAACCTGCCCGCCGCGCTCCAAGGCCAGCTCAAGCCGCCGCCGGATAAAGCCGACGAGATCCGCCGCTTCCACACACCCGAAGTCCGCGGGATGGCGGCAGCCGAGCGCCTGAAGGGCTACGTCCAGCGGCAAGCCCTGATTCGGGAGACGCCTTACTCCCAGATCAAGTGGCGGTGTGTCGGCCCTGAGCTCCAGAGTGGACGGGTCGTTTCGGTCGATTCGCCCCATGATCTTCCCCAACGGCTCCTCGTGGGCTTCGCGACCGGGGGCCTGTGGCAAACCGACGACGACGGCATCACGTGGACGTCCTTGTTCGATGATCAAAGCTCGTTCGGGATCGGCGACGTTGCGGTCTCCAGAGACGGCCAGACGATCTGGGTCGGCACCGGCGAAGCGAACAGCCAGCGCACGAGCTATGCCGGTACCGGGGTCTTCAAGTCCACTGACGCCGGCAAGACCTGGACGAACATGGGGCTTGAAGAAACCCAGCACATCGGGAAGGTCCTGATCGATCCCCGGAACGAAAACACGGTCTATGTGGCCGCAATCGGGCACCTCTACAGTCAAAACCCCGAGCGGGGCGTCTACAAGACCACAGACGGGGGAAAGTCCTGGCAGCATGTGCTCAAGATCGACGCCCGTACGGGGGTGATCGACATCGTTCAGGATCCTCGTCACCCGGACACGCTCTATGCGTCGGCGTGGGACCGCGACCGAAGAGCCTGGAACTTCAGGGAATCAGGCCCGGGCAGCGCGCTCTACAAGTCGACCGATGCGGGCCGAACGTGGAAGAAGCTCGACGCCTTCCCTTCGGGACCTTACATGGGGCGAACGGGACTCGCGATCAGTCCCTCGAACCCTTCGATTTTGTATGCCTTCGTCGATAACAACGCCCCGAACGAAGCCGACGCCGATCGCGACGAAGTCACTCCGGGCGGCCAGCTGACCCTTAGACGATTTCTGCTCCTGACCGACGACGAATTCAACCGGCTTGACCGGCGGATGAAAGCCGGGTTCGTTGGGCGATATCTCCCGCCGGGAACCGACGTCGACGCGCTCCTCGGGGAGCTCCGGTCGGGGGCTCTCAAGCTCGCCGACCTACGCGGGAAGATGGAGGCCTACAATCCCTCCGTCTTCGATCTGGACCTGATCTTTGCCGAGGTCTTTCGCTCGGACGACGGTGGCAAATCTTGGCGGAAGACCCATCCGAGGCCGCTTGGACCTCACGGTGGCTACTATTGGGGCAAAGTGGTCGTCCATCCGAAGAACTCGGATGAGCTCTACACCCTTGGGGTCGAACTGCTCAAGTCGACCGACGGCGGGAAGACCTGGAAGGAGATCGCGGGACGCAACCACGCCGACCACCACGTGGTCTGGATCGATCCACGCAATCCGAAGCGGATCGTCAATGGCAACGACGGCGGTCCGTACCTGAGCGAAGACGGCGGTCAGAACTGGCGTCATCTCAACAACCTTCCCGTCGGCCAGACTACGACCCTCGCGCTCGACAATAAGCGTCCGTACAACATCATCGTGGGCCTCCAGGATAACGGCACGATCATGGGGCCTTCGAGTTACGTGCCTGGGCGGAGCAGGCTCTCGGACTGGAAGGCGATCGGGGGCGGCGACGGGAGCGCGATCGCGGTCGACCCCCGGCTGGATGGCAACCTGATCTACACCGCTTCCCAGTTCGGCGCACACTCTGCCTGGGATCAAACGACCGGCGAGCGGTGGGGTCTGCGCCCAAGCCCGGCCGGCGGAGAACGCCCATTGCGGTTCAACTGGATCTCTCCGATCCTGATCTCAAGCTTCCACCCCGATATCGTCTACCTTGGCTCTCAGAAGCTCCACCGCTCGCTGGATCGCGGTCGCACCTGGGAGGACCTCAGCGGCGACCTCACCAAGAACCGCGAGCAGGGCGATGTCCCGTATTCGACGTTGAAGGATATCAGTGAGAGTCCTTTCCGGTTCGGATCCGTCCTCGTCGGCTGCGATGACGGCACCGTCAAGATCACCCAGGATCATGGTGCGATATGGAGAGACATCGCGACTCCAACGCCGTCGAAGTGGGTCAGCCGCGTCATTTGGAGCAAGTACTCCCCGAACCGACTCTATGTCGCCCAAAACGGCTACCGCGAGGATGACTTCGCGCCTTACCTTTGGCGATCGGACGATCTCGGGAGGACGTGGACCTCGATCGCGGGCGATCTGCCTGCCGAACCGATCAACGTCGTACGGGAAGACCCGAAACGCTCGGACATTCTTTACGTCGGGACCGACATGGGGGTGTATGTGTCGGTCGACCGCGGCGTCCATTGGGACACGTTCGGGGGCGGAATGCCCAATGCCCCCGTGCATGACCTGGCGATCCATCCTCGGGACGGCGACCTCGTCGCGGCGACGCACTCACGGAGCGCTTGGGTCGCGAGCGTCCGGGAACTCCAATCACTGACTCCCGAGCTGCGCAAGAAGCCGCTCCATCTTTGGCCGATCGCCGACTTGCGTCGCTCGGCTCGATGGGGCTACGACTTCAAGGCCCAGTACGACGACTCGCCCCCAAGCAAGCCGACGGTCTCGGGCAGCTTCTGGGCGTTGCCGGCCGGGAAGGCCAAAGCGACCCTGAAGAGCAAGTACGGACGCGTGTTCAAGGAGATCGAGTTCGACGCCGTCAAGGGCTTCAACTTCTTCACGATCGACCTCGAACTCAAGCCATGGAAGCCGGACGCGCCGCCTCTCAAGGACCCGAAAGACCTGGAGGAGAAGCTGAAGGACCCCTACCAAGCGCGGCGTCCCGAGTACCTGGATATCGGCGCGTACGTGATCGAGGTTCGCCTCGGCGATAACGTCGCCTCTGTTCCGTGGAATCTGACCGCCCCCGATTCCGCGGACGACGTTCGACCCCGTCGGTTCGGCGAGCCTGACGGCGACTCGTGAGTGGCACCACCGCAGGCGATCGTGATCCGGTCGGATACGCTCTCGCCTGCGGTGAAAAGCCCCAAAAATTCGCCAAGACCTCCGTACAACACGCAGCCGGACCCGTGCTATACTCTTCTCGGAGGTCTCCCGGTCGCATTTGCTCTCCCCTTGGCGGCTGGCTGAGGCCTTCACTTTTTTGGGTGGCCCTCGGCGGCGGCGATTCGAGTTCACCAGGTACCCTCATTGCCATGAATTGGCTGAAAGCTTCCATGGTGGCCTGGGCGCTCCTGATGATCGGCATGGGAACCGAGGCGTTCATCGCGAAGGGTAGCACCGTCTCCTTGATCGCGGGCGGCGGGGCGGGTGCGCTGATGCTGGTGTGCGTCGCGCTGACCGGCTCGAGGCCGCGAATCGGCTACATCGGAGCTTCCGTAATCTGCCTCGCGATCGTCGGTCGCTTCCTGCCGGCTTACATGAAGTCGGGCGACCCCTACCCGGCCTTGCTCGCGACCGTCGCCTCGATCGCGCTCTTCGTCGCTCTCGGCCTCGGACATATGCTGGCCGTCCGTAAGCGGCGAGCGGAGTCCGGAATGAGCGTCTAGCCGTGACGAGCACTCCCTTGCCGGAGCGCAAGGACCGAAACCCTGCGCGAGCTTGGATGATGGTGGGCTATGGCCTGTTCCTCGTTGCCGGCGCCCTGCTTGCGATCTCGATTTCGGGCTGGGGTCGGTCGAAAACCGCCCTCTTCAGTTCCGGAGGTGCGATGCTCCTCATGGTCGTCGCCGCGTGGCTCTCGACGCGCCCGGGTGCGCTGGGAAGACTCGGGGGGTGGGCGGGAACGCTCCTGCCCGCGTTGTTCGGCGCGACCTTCTTTTGGCGCCTGACCCTCAACTGGGCCAAGCCTCTCGAGAGCGAGTGGGTGGCCGCAAATCCAGGGCTGGCCTTGGATACCGCCAAGATCCAGAGCGGATTGCAGAATTGGCTCTTCCCGACCTTCATCGTCGGGAGCGTCGTCGCCTTCATCACGATCTGGGCTCTCGGCCGCGCGAGGCGCGAATCGGAGCCGACCGGCGGCTAGCCTCCGCGGTCCGGTAGGTCAGCGCCTGGCCGCGACAAGCGTTTTGCGCCAGTAATCCTTGCGGAGATCGTCGGTGACGATCTGGCCCTTGCTGTAGCTGCTGTGGACGAAGTAACCGTTGCCCAGGTAGATCCCGGTGTGACCGATCTTGTTTCTCTTATCCGACCAGAAGTAGAGCCGGTCGCCGGGTTGCAGATCCTCGAGTCGCGTGATCGGCTGTCCGACGAGAGCCTGCTCGGCCGCGGTTCGGGGCAGGTCGATCCCGATCTTGCCGTACATACGAAGGACGAAACCCGAACAATCGACACCCTTGTCCATGTTCGTGCCGCCCCAAACGTAAGGGGTGCCGACATAGTTGAGCGCGTACTGACTCACCCACTCGCGTGCATCGCCGGTTCCGGAGGCCGTCACGCCGCCACGGGACGCCATGGTCTGCGGTCGACTGCGGGGAGCCTGGGTGTCTTTCGCGGTCACTTCGTACGGAAGCCGCGCCACGGCCGAAGCGTTGATGTACCCGTAACGTCCGTTCTCCATGACCACTCTGAGCCATCCCTCTTTCCGAGAGCTTTGGATGATCAGGTACTCATACGGCTGGACCTTATAGAAGACACGCGCACGAGAGTTCGGTGAAGCGAGAATCGGGGAGCCTTCGAGCGCCTGCCCCAGTTTGCCGAGGACCTTGCCGCTTTGGGCGAAAGCCGAAACGCTCACCAACGCGAGGCAGGTGATCCACAGAATCCGAGTCAACATCCGCATCGTTACAGTCCGAGTGTGGCACGTCGGAGGCGCCTATGGGAATCATCGGCGTCTTTCCGCCGGATCCTTCAACTTCGACGCTCCGCCGACCGAACCAGGTTACGCCATCGATCTGCGTGCCGGTTCCTCTCAAAGCAAACCGCCCGCCACGGCTCGGAGTTCCGCTCGGGTCGGGAGCGAGGCCTGGGCGCCGATTCTCGTCGTGGCGAGGGCTCCCGCCCTGAGCGCCAAGTTGAGAGCGTCGTCCATTTCCAGTCCCTCCGCAAGAAAGCACGCCAACGCGCCATTGAACGCGTCGCCGGCCGCCGTGGTGTCGACCGCCTCGACGGGAAGGCTCGGCAAGAAGCTCACGAGTCCGTCCCGAGCCCAGACGCACCCCCGCTCGCCCAGCGTGATGACGACGTGGCGCGGACCCCGCTCCCAGAGCACCCGGGCCGCGCGCTCCGCTCCGGCCCGTGTCGCGGGGTCGTGACCGCTCAAGACCAGGGCTTCCCCTTCGTTCGGGGTCAGGACGAGGGTCCGCCGGAGCAATTCATCTGGCAGCTCGCGTACCGGTGCGGGATCGAGGATCAGGCGGCCCGAATCGGATGCCGCGAGCGCGACTTCCAAGGACGTTTCCAATTGGACCATCACGATCGGCTCACCCCGAGTCTGGGCGATGCAACGCCTCACGTGGGCAGGATCGAGCCGGGCGTTCGCGCCGGGCACCACGACGATCGCGTTCTCGCCGCCGTGATCGACCCAGATCCCGGCCGCTCCTGTCGAGCAGTCCGGTACAAACTGCACGTCCGCGAGGTCGACGCCGTCCTCGGCCAGGCTCTTCAGCAAGGCATGACCGGCCTCATCTTTGCCGATCGCGCCGACGAAGTTGGCCGGGCCCCCGAGCCGTGCGACCGCGGCCGCCTGATTGGCCCCCTTGCCGCCGGGAAACATCTGGAACTTCGTGCCCGGGGCCGTCTCTCCCGGCTTCGGGAAGCGTTCGACCGCAAACACGAAGTCCATGTTCGCGCTGCCGACGACGACGATGGGGACATGCTTGTCACCTGCGGGCATGCTTCATTATGCGATCGATCCAAGTGCGAGCAAGGCCTTACTGCTCCACCGATGAACCGTGGCCCCTTCCCCGCTGCCGTCATCGCGAGTTTTCTGCGATCACGGCATTCCCCCACTCCGCGGCGACTGCATAACCCGCGTCATCTGTGCCACCGTGGTGTCGATCCAGCGAGGATGATCTTTGGCGCGCCAGTGCCTAAGGCAATGATTCAGGACGGCAAGCGCTTCGCGCTTTTCGCCTTGTGCCCCACGCACGACGGCGTCTCTCGCGCGAATATCAACGGCAAGGTCGGAGTGCGCGTCTTTGCGGTCCAGCACTCGCAGCGCGAGCGAGAAGTACCTGCGGGCGGCTTCGAGCTTGCCGCGTTGGTAGGCGTTGGTCCCTAGCCCGCGGTACGCCATGCTCATGCCCGAAGGGACGGCAAACGTTCGATAACCTTCAAGAGCGAGCCGTAGGTGCTGCTCGGCTTCCTGATAGCGCCCCATTTGGGCTTCAACGACTCCGAGCGCCTCCTCAAGCGGTGGAATCGTTTGACGTTGTCGATTCGCCTCCTCCCCCGTGAAGAGCTTGAGGTTCGCCCTCCGAATCTCGAGGGCGTCGTTATAACGACTTCGGGCAAGGGCGAGGTTGCCCTGAGCCGCGGCGATGTCGCCCAGCATTCGGGTGCTCTCAGCCGTCGAACCGGCAAGATCCTGGTTCGTGGAAATCTGCAGCGCGGTCAAGAAATCTCGCTCCGCCTTGTCATAACGGCCCCGCTGGAAGTGATCGGTTCCGGTCGCGATCAGACGATCGAGTTCATACCTCCAGGGCTCCACGACGGTCGAGTTTCGTTGGCCAAGCAGAACGAGGAAGGCGATCGGTAGCGCAGCGCAGGCCAGCGCGAGTACGGTTCGCTTCTTGGGCCGGGTCTCGGGCGTCTCTTCCAACTTGATCGGGCTGGGGACGTCCTCCTCCACCCGAGCGCAATAGGCATCGTCCCACTCCACGCCAAGGCGTTGAAATGCCATGCGGACGGTTGCTCGGTCGACGGGCCGGCCAGTGAGGAGTTTCTGGGTGGTCACCACGCTGAGTCCAAAGCACTCCGCATGAGCCTCCCGAGTCGGTCGCACCGACGGCTGAACCTCCTGCCAGTAGGCGTCCAACGCTTCGTGAAGCCGCTGATGACCAGCGGGCGTGAGTTGAACTGCTCTCTTCCTTGCCATCGCTAGGCCCTATGTTATCCGATCTTTTCTGGACTCCGACGCTTTGAAACCGGTACGTTTCCTTCTTGCTGGAGCCGAAGTTCCATCCGATCGCCGTGATTGCGATCACGTCATTTCGTGATCGTCGTCACGCACGGGAAGCTCGGTCCAGGGCACGCTTTGGGAGACTTCAATCAGGAGACACCGCTATGACACAGTGCGCACTCGCTTTTCTCATCCTTGCCTCGGCCGCGACATCGGCGTTCTCGCAGTCCGACGTCGCCAAGGCTCTGACGGCCAATCCGGACCAAGTCACGACCCTCTTCGGCAAGCGAGCAGGCGGTGTTTGGGAGTTCGCCTTGCCGAAGAAGAAGTTCAACCTCACTAGTCTGGTGCGAAACTCCGTCCCGCAACTCGAACGGGCAATCGGTAAGGGGGCATTTGTAGAAGCAACGCACGTTATCAAGTCTGGCGATAGTGCCGGGATGAAGATAGTGGTGAGATTTCATCGTGGTGTCAACCAAGTTACTCTGCGCGCCGAACGGGAAGGCGCGAATTGGCGGGACACCTTGGAGTCGTTCGGCATTGAGACCCGGGAGATTGCGTCAGAGTCCACTGGCGACAGCCCTCAGTTTCGGAGCTACAACTTGAAGATTGGTGGAGTTTGGGCGGCTGCTCACACCGTCACGGCGTTCGAGATGTCGGCACCTGAAATGAAGGTTGACGGGTCATCGCACTTTGCCACGGTGACTTTCACCCCCAAAAGCGTTCCTAAGGTCGCAGTTTCGAGCAGTGTCTTGTTCGTGTACGAGCAAGGACGTCTCGTCTATGCGATGGCCACGATTCCGGGCAAGCACCCACCAAAGGTACTGACGGAACGCATTGGCGTAACCGGGAAGCTGGTTCCAATGGAGCAGATTGAACCCGGTCGTGATGCCTGGCGCATCGAATCCGCCGCGCTCACGAAGCAGGGCCTCTCGGCGGAAGTGGTGTCCGAGAAAACTCACACTTGGCTGATCGTGCTGCCTGCGCCGGAGGAGCCGACGGGTCGCGGTGAAGCGGCGCTCGGGGTCGTCGCCCTCGACCTGCCGAAGCTGCTTGGTAAGTCGCTCGCGGAGTGGGAGAAGGTCCTGGGTGAGACACCGCTATGACACCGTGCGCACTCGCTTTTCTCATCCTTGCCTCAGCCGCGCCATCGGCGTTCTCGCAGTCCGATGTCGCCAAGGCTCTGACAGCCAATCCGGACCAAGTCACGACCCTCTTCGGTAAGCGAGAAGGCGGTGTTTGGGAGTTCGCCTGGCCATCGAAGAAGAAGGTCAACCTGCCGGGCATCATGCGAGGGTCAGTCCGTCAGATCGAGCGCGCGATCGGGAAGGGGCGGCTCGTCGAGGCGTCGCACGCGGTCAAGGACGATCGCTTCGCGGATCGGCGGGCTACGATCCGCTTCTTTCCTGGGGGCAACGAGGTGGTTCTTCGTGGCGAAGGGGAGGGCGCGACTTGGAGGAGCCTCTTGGAGGCCTTTGGCGTCAACACCGACGAGATTGCGTCCCAGGCCTCCGGCGACAATCCTCAGTTTCAGAACTACGATCTTCGGCTAAGGGATGCGTGGGCGTCCCGTCACGCCGCGAAGGGGTTCGAGATGTCGTCGCCGGGAGCGGATCGCGTGGCCACGGTAACGTTTGCGCCCAAGAAGGCGCCTGCCACCACTGCAAAAGCGAGCGGAGTGTCCTTCAAATACTGGCAAGGGCGTCTCTCCGAAGCGGTGGCTTCATGGCCGGGCAAACACCCACCCAAGACGTTGATGGAGCGAACCGGCGTCAGCGGCAAACTGGTGCCGATGCCGCCGACCGAGCCGGGCCGAAATGCCTGGAACATCGTATCGCCTGCTCTTGCCAAGCAGGGCCTTACGGCAGAAGTCGTAGTGGAGAAGAATAGGACCTGGCTGATTCTGCTTCCATCCCTGGAAGAGCCGACGGGTGGCGGGGAGGGCGGGCAGGTCGTCCTCGACCTGCCGAAGTTGCTTGGCAAGTCGCTCGCGGAGTGGGAGAAGGTTCTGGGTAAGCCGACCGAGGTCGAAGATCTCGGAACGACTCGCGATGGCCGCTCGGTCAAAACGCGTCGCGTCTACCAGCGGCCGCCGTTGAGGAAGGTCATCCTCATCCATGATCCGTGGTTGTCCTTGACGGACGGAAAGGAGATCCGTCTCCTGCCTGAAGTCGCGGAGATCACGATTGAGTTCACGGACGATTGGGCCGAGAACATGTCGGAGCGCCAGATGTTCGAGAGGCTCGGCATCGTTACTCCGATCATCTTCAATGAGACTTCCGGCGTCACGTCCAAGGAGAGTGAACCATTCATGGACGCCGGCTCGGTTGAGGGAGTGGACCGTGGATGGCGGGTGCAACGGGGCGATGGGCCCGGATACCCCAAGACATTCAGTTGCATCCTCATAGGACGATGATCGAATGATTGTGGCTTGCATCACAATTCTTTTCTGTGTCCCGTCGACGCAAGCCTCCGTACTGGAACGAGCTCAAGGATTCGCTTCGGGCCCTGAGCTCACCTACGGGCGCGCCGGTCGAACATCTGCGGACCGTCTCGCGGCCGCTGCGCCGATCCAAGTGCCCACCGGGATTCCGAAAAACCGAGTGTTGCTCTTCCCAAACGGCAGCAAGCTACTGCGTCAGACCAAGCCGCTGGAAGGCGTGCGTCGAAACACCGGCCTCGTCGCGAAGGACGACTTACGAGCGGACGGAGAGCGGCACATCGAATTCGTTGTCGGCGACATCGAGACGGTCCGGGTGAAACCCAAGAGCAGGATCATCTTGACGAAACTCCCGCCGGAAGATCCCAAGCCGAACGAGAAGTATTCGACGTTCATCAAGATCGAACAGGGCACGCTGCTCGTGCGAGGCAGTGAGGCCTTTCGAAGTGCGCGATTCCAGATCCAGACGCCGGTCGCGAACACCGGGGCGCGTGGTACCAGCTTCGTCGTCCGGATCACCGGGGAGCGCATGTTCCTGATGGTCGCCGAGGGATTGGCAGAGATCCAGAGTCCCACGAACCCGGCGCAGCGCTTGATTGTTCGGCACGGACAGAAGGTCGACTTCCAGGGTCCCGTGCCGCCGTTCGCCGAGCCGATCACGCCTGCAGATCTCGCCCTGTATCAGGAGCTTCTTTCGTTGCCCGGTTCTGCGCGCGACACCGACTTCCGCAACGACATCGCGGACGCGGATATCAGCGAGCTCTACGTCAAAAGGTGGGATCCGCTCGGTCGTTGGGCTGCCTTGCCACCGCTCGCGCCCGATTCGTATGGGTCGGAATGGAGGCCAGACCTGCTCAACGTCGCCCGAAACGAGGTCGTCAAAGGCGTCGACGGCTCCGTCCGCAATCAAGTGGTCACGGTTGACGAGGAGGCGGTTCGGCGCACGCTCGAGCCGGGATTCATCCTAATGGCGCTCTCGAAGGACGGCCAAACCGTCTATGCTTCTCACCCACAGAAGGGTCTGTGGGCGTTTGACTTTCTGAAACCAACTCCAGGCCGCGTTGTATCCAAGCGGCCTTTGGCGAATGTCCAGCCGTCACCGAATGGACAACGCATCGTCGCTTCGGTCGGATTCGAGGTGAGGGCTGGGCTGGCGGTCCCGAGACGCCTCGAGTGGATCGTTCTCGACACAGCCTCAGGGGCCGAAAAGTCGCTTGCGAAGTACGATCAGCCGACGAACGTCCGAGCACGCTGGTTCGATGGCGGCAAGCGGCTCCTCTGCGTTGCCGGCGAAGGGAGTTCGACACGTTGGTACGACGGAGATTCGACCCCACCCAAGCTTATCCACACGGGCCGCGGCGAGTTGTCCCCGAAGACCGGCGCTTGGCTGTACTCACCCGGATTCGAGACCGCACTGGCGCAAGAGTACACGGTGGTGCGCACGGCTGATGGTCAGAAGTGGACCGGGCAGATACCCAAGCCACTCTCGACGCGTGTGGGGGGACGATGGAGTCCTGGAGATGAACTGTATCTGGGCTCGGCTGAAAAAGCTCTGCGGATGACGCCACCTCCGACGCTGGTTCCGAACCCACCTTCAGCATCGTTGTACCGCTCGGCACCGCTAGCCTTCTCTCCTGATGGCCGCTTTTACTGCTTTGTCGAGTTCTGGACCGATCGCCTGATCGTCGGCGACTCGGCACGCCCCGACCGCATCTTCGATACCGGCGTCATCTTGTACCACGACATCGAGTTGAGTTGGTTGCCGGTTGGCGACACGATCCACTATCAGCGCACGAGTCGCCTTGCCGACAACTGGACGCGCCGCGACATCGCCGGTCTTGTCGAGCTGGGTGCTGTGCGTCTCACCGAGGCTAAGCGCCAGACGTTTACAGCGAATCCGCGGGATGACGCGGTGACCCCGCTTGGACCGCCTGAGCTGAACCTGGATGTGAAGGTCCTGAGCGCGGCGGGGTCGGCATCGGGCACCTCGAAGGGCCCTACGATGCGGGGATTTGTCTGGTCGGCCTCTCGAGGCGTCGAGCTCCTCGACCCTCCTCAAGGGTCCTGGTCTGCGGCACTCGCCATCAATAGTCAGGGGCTCGTGCTGGGGACAGCAGGGACCCCCTCCGGAAGTCGCACCTTTCTCTATCAGCCTGGGACCGGCTATACCTTCCCGCCCAAGTCGCTGACCAGCGGTTATCAGGTGCTGAGCGATAACGGACTCCTTCTCAGCGACTTGCAGAAAGGCGACTCGCGCCGAGCCGCATTCTTCAATACGAAGACTGGCACGGTTACGGAGCTGAATAAGTCTGCAGAGCCTTCTGAGTCCCACTTCATCAACACGAAGGGTTCGATCCTCTACTCTATCGGGACGCCACCCAAACTTCAGTGGTTCGTCTTCGACGAAGGACGGTCCCGAGCTATCCCGTTGAAGGCCGGCTTCGAGGTGTCTTCGTTCGGCTCCTCTCTCGCCGACGACGGAACCGCGTATCTCTTTGGAATGCTCGATGGTGATACCTCGGTCTTCGTTCAGCCTCCCAAGGGCGAGGGCTTCTTTATGGAGAACCGCGACCGACTTCCAATCTTCGGCGTTGCCGGTGTTCTGGACAATGGGGACATCGTGATACGTAGTCTAGGGACAATCTTACTCAAGCGAGGTGATCGATGCCTGGATCTCCGGAAGATGCTCGATCTTGGCAAACTGACAAGAGGAGGCACTGCGTCGATGGGTACCGACGAACTGTTCTGTTATTCGACTCGTGGTACTCAACTCGTTTGTCGAGTCATTCTCGATGGCGCGACCATCTCGGTCTTGATCGATATCAAGAATGCCCGCATCTGGGACCTTGCGAGCACGTTAGAGCCCTTCGATTGAGTCCGCTTTGTGAATTCTACTAACCGAATGCGTGCTCGATGGATCAGGGGCATACGGCTGAACGGTCCCGGAGAAACCGCGAGCCTCGAAGGGTCTCATCTTTAGCAGCGGAACCGTTTTCCCTGCAAGTTCCGCCAATCGGGGTCCAATCAGAATTTGGGTGTTCTGGTTCTTACATTCAGCCTGCAGTCGGGCGGCCAAGTGAATCGTACGGCCGAAACTCCCCCACTCTTCGCGGCCCTGTGCTTGGGTGCGTCGCCCAGCGATGACGCCCTCTTCGAGACCGAAGGTGAGGTCAAGGGGAGGAAAGCCTTCAAAACGATCTTGATTGAGCTCGGCAATGGCCTCACGCATAGAGTTCACTGAGTCGATCGCATGCTGAACGTAGCGATCCGAGTCACACTTCCGGTAGATCGCCAGGAGCCCGTCACCGAGCGTTCGTTCGACTTCGCCTCCATGCTTGGTGACCACTTCGCCCAACGTCACGAGCACTCGAGAGAATAACGTTCGACCCCGATCGTCACCTAGTTGTTCAAGAAGGGTCGTAGAGCCGACGATGTCCGTAAACAGAACGACGGCCTCTTCCGGCGCGTCGGCGCGTCTGCCGCGCCGAGCGAAAAGGGGGATGAAGCGATCGGAACGGAGAGCCTGAAGCGCTGCCACTCCGACGGCAGTGATCCCGACGGAAAGCGCCGCGGACACCGTCGGAAGCCACACGTGTCCCACCGCGAACGTGAATCTTGGTACCAGCACAACCGCAAGCACGGCTGCGAGGAGAAGCAAGCTCGTTCGGAGCATGCGCGCAGGTCGAAAAGCGTAACTCGTGAGGAGGGCGCAGCTCACACAGAAGATGAAAACCCACGCATCGTGAAGTCGACGAAGAGGTGAATTGGCCGAGGCAATCATGCCGCTGAGGGATTGGGCAAGAAACTCGATGCCGTCTAACGAGCCGACTGGCGTTTTGACCACGTCATCGCCGGACGCGTCGCCCACCAGGACGATGCGGCGGGCAAAGAGTTTCCGCTGACTTGGATCGGCCAGCATTCTGAGCGCATCCTCGTATTCGAAGGCGTCGAATCCCTGCCCTTCCTTCGCGAATCGGGTTTCAAGTTCGCCATCGACGCCTAGACCCCAACTCGTTGATCCAAGGCTAAGAGTGCGATTCCTCGTGGAAATCCCATAATCGCTTGATCGTCCTCCTCGACTGAGGGCGTATGCCGATAAAACCACGTGGGGGCAGGGCCGATTCTCGCCCTGGCTCCAGTCATTGAGAATTGTGTAGATGCCTCTCGCCGTTTCATCCGGAGCGAACGCGACGACCATTCCGAACTCGACGTTGGGATTATCGCTCACCGGGAGGATGACGTCGCCAAAGTAGTGCCTACGCCCGGACAGAGCACTCTCGTCCTGCGATTGGAGAGCGCTCTGCTTCGCGAGCACCACTTTAGTTATCCGCGACTCCCGGATGGCGGCTGCAAGTTGGCGGTCAACTTCGGGGTCAGTCGGAAGATCAAAGTAGAGATCGAAGACAACAACGGCCGCACCAGCTTCGTTAAGAAGTCTCAAGAGCTTCGCGTGGTGGGCACGAAGTTCGGGTCTCAAAGTTGCGCCCAGCTTACGAAGCGTGTCCGTTGCGATCCCGACGGTGATGATCTCCTGATTGGCTTCAGTCCGGAGATAGGCAAGTGAGTAGTGGTCGAAGATTCGTAGCTCAAGTTGGCCAAGGGAGGGTACTGCTAGCGGCAAGAAAAAGCCGATCGCTGCTGCGATGACTGCCGGAACCGCATTCTTCATCCCTTCGACTATCGATCGCAAAGTTCCCAACCCTACACATCTAGTTGCCAAGTCGATGTGAAGTGCCTCGGAGTCCTTCTAGCTTACACTGTGGGTCCACGTTGGCACGTACAGTCTTGGTGCGGCCCTGATAGTTGTCCGATACACAGCAAGGAAAAGAAGGAGCGGGGGCTGATGGAGACGATTCTGGCTGAAAGCCCAGCGCGCGATGAGTCGAGAGCAATACATTGCAAACCCGATGACGATGTACTGGTACGATGCTGCCAACCGCGTCGTGATCGTCACGGAATCCTATCGGTGGTTGTTCGTCGAGCCCTGACCCGACGCGTCCCCTGGCCGAAGGCGACTTCGGCCAGGGAGCCTCTACTCCTTGCCCCAGAGCGATCCTCCTCCGCGCATTTGCCGCCACACGTCTCGCCACTTGTGGACATCGACCACGCCGATGTCTTCGCGCACCGATCGGTCCGCGAGAGGAGGGAACGGCTTCGAGGGAAGGGTCTGATACCAATACGCGACCGTCGCCAAATCCAGGGTGAGCACATTGGCGTGGCCCGCCTCGATACTCGCCCGCAAGCTCTTCTTGAAGCGAATCGGGTCATCGAGATGAAACCGATAGCAATGCGTTCGCCCCATCCATCCAAACCGCGGATCTTTGTTGCCGAATCCCGGGGCCCTGCCGCACCCGAAGTAGGGATGGCGGTACGGCTCGTCCGGACTCCAGCTCATGTTGAAGTAGTCCTCAGTGCCGGTCCCGTGGGCTGAAAATGGCCACGGTTCGCCGTCGACGCAAAACATATCGTCGCCCTCGCCGTACCACATCGGGCTAGGGCACTGAACATAGTAGTTGACTCCCACGAAGTGTCCTGCCCCTTCGACCTCGCAGAACACGTAGTTGGAGGCATCGGCGGGGTTCTTCGGGGTTTCGCCGAGCACGCCCCACTCGTTCTCGCGGTCTCCAAAGTCCGACTCGGGCTGCGTCAACTCGCGGTTGTACCAGGCGTGGAATCGACCCACGTCATCGCCAACTTGCTTGTGTTCTTCGAGGTCGATGTAGAAGTACAGGGCATCCGTGTCTTCGGTACCCGCGTTCTCCAGCGTGATCCGAGCACCGTTGCCGAACGGCATCGGGAAATAGCACACCAGCGCCTTGCCGTCCCGTGGCGCGGCCGCCAGCGGCAGCGACGTGAACAAGTAGTCCTCGCCCCACCCCTGTCCGAAGAAGTCGCCGATCGGAGCTTCCACGCTGGGATGTTCCTGCCCATCCCAATAAGCGCGGAGAATCAGGTTGCGCTTGTGGAGCGGATCACGGCTCGAGATCGTGAACCACATGTGGGTCACGCAACCGGCACCCCCGCTTTCGGCCAGTGTGATCGTCGCGCCAGCGGGGACAGGAACGTTATCCCGGTTGCCGCCCGATCGATCGAAACTCGAGAAGCGACGCGTGCGCGACGGCGAAATCGTGGCGATGCGTCCGAGGGGTCCGAAGCTCATGGTCCCATTATTGCCCGGCGACGGTGAACCTGAATCTGCCATAATCTGGACTCCGCCTATGACGACGCCTACGATCACGCCTGCCTCAAAGACCTTTCCCGGACCCGTATCCCGACGTATGCTCGATGAGCTTGCCGAATACGTCGTGGCCACGCCCTACCCGTTTGCGCTCGATCTCGCGAAGGGGCAGGGCATGTGGCTGGAGACGGTCGATGGCCAGAGGTTGTTCGATTGGGCCGGCTACTACGGCTCGAAGCTGATCGGCCACAACCATCCGGGGTTGTACGAGCCGGATTACGTGCGCCGTCTCACGGTTGCGGCGAACAACAAGATCGCCAATCCGGACTTCCTGACCCAGGAATGCCTCGACTATTACCGGATGCTGATCCGGGTTGCGCCCGAGTGCATGCGCTCGGATCAGCTTGAGGTCTACACGATCAACTCGGGGGCCGAGGCGGTCGAGAACATGCTGAAGTACTTGGTGGCGCGATTCAACGCCCGCAAGCTCCAGAAGGGCCAGCCGATCACCGGCCGTCGATTCCTGTATTTCGACCGCGCCTTTCATGGCCGAACGATCTTTGCGCTCGGGGTCACCCAAACGATCGATACCGTTGCGACCAAGGACTTCCACGGTCTCGCATCCAGCGGCAACGTCAAGCTCCCTTTCCCGAGTTTCGACTCGGATCGAACTCATGCCGAGAACCTCAGCAATGCCGTTCGCGCGCTGGAGCAGGTCGAGACGGCCCTGCGTTTGATGGCGGACGAAGTGGTCGGTATCGTTTTCGAGCCGATTCAGGGTGCGGGCGGTCACCGAGTGGCCCTTCCCGAGTTTTTCCGGGGCCTTTCGGAGCTCTCCCACCGGTACGGGATCGCGATCGGTGTCGATGAGGTCCAGACCGGAGGCGGAGCGACCGGTCGCATGTGGGCGATCGACCACTTCGATCTCCCCCATGCCCCCGAAGCCGTCGCCTCGGGCAAGAAGTTCGGCAACGGCGTTCTCTACATGCGCGAACCGTTGGAGGATGTTGGCGTTCTCGACTCGACGTGGGGCGGAAGCCTTGCCGACATGGTCCGCGTCGTTCGAGAGATGGAGATTGTCGAGGAAGAGGGTCTCATCGATCTCGCGCGAGCGAAGGGCGATCTGTTGGCCAAAGGCCTGACTCGGCTCGCGGCGCGCCACTCGGCGAAAATGGGGAACGTCCGCGGCCTCGGGATCTACCAAGGCTTCTCGCTTGATACCGAAGCTCGGAAGGCCAAGCTGATCGAGGTTGCCCGCGAACAAGAAGGACTCCTTTTGCTCGGTGCCGGAAACCGTTCGATCCGCACGCGGCCGAGCCTCAGCGTGACGGAGGCGGATATCGAACTCCTCCTCGAAATGCTCGATCGCAGTCTCGAAGCCTGCTGACGCGGCACAATGGTGGGATGAGGCGCTGGCTCGCCACCATCGCAGCGGTCGCCATACTCTTCGCGCCCGGGTGCCGGCCCGAGGAGTCGGGGACGGTTGTGCTTCGGATCGCGAACTGGGGCGGCGCGGGCGACGATAACGAATTCTCGCGGACCGTCCGCGACCTCTATCGCCAGTTCGAGGCTGAGAACCCAGGAGTCACGATCCGGGTCGAGAGTATTCCCGGTTCGCAGAACTACGTCAGCAAGATGCTGCTCAGCTACATCGCCGGCAGCCAGCCCGACGTCATGGCGCTCGACGCGTCGAGCGCGGCCGTCTTCATCGACAACGGTGCGCTGCTCGATCTTCAGCCTTCGATCGAGCGAGATCCAACGTTCCGGATCGACGACTTCTTCCCCAACGTCGTCGACATCGCCCGTCGAGGCAAGGCACTCTACGCGATCCCGGGCGACTTCACCCCGATGGTCCTCTACTACAACAAGCGGCTTTTCGATGCCGCCGGGGTTCCTCACCCGAAGGATAATTGGACCTTCGACGAGTTCCTCGACGCGGCCAAGAAACTCACGATCCCTGGAGATCGTCCCGGAGATCCCCCCAAGCAGTTCGGCTTCAAGTTCGCAAACTGGATGCCGGGTTGGATCACGTGGCTCTGGAACAACGATGGAGACGTTCTCTCACCGTCCGGTGATCAAGCCGGCGGCTACCTCGACGGGCCGGGCTCCATCGACGCCGTGCAGTTCCTCATCGATCTCGTCGACAAGCACCGGGTCGCTCCCAGTCTCAGCCAGGCAGCGGCCGCGGGGGTCGACCTGTTCCTGACCGAACGGGCTGCGATGGAGATCAGCGGCCATTGGTCGTTGGTCTCCTACGGCGCGAAGGACGCCGACGGCAAGCCGATCCACCCTCTGAAAGTCGAAGACGTCGGCGTCACCACCGTCCCAACCCGCCGCGGCCGGTCGGTGACGGTCATGTACGAGTCCGGCCTCGCGATCGGCAAGCACTGCCGCCACCCGGAAGTCGCCTGGAAGTTCATCCGTTTCATGACGTCGAAGGCGGTACAGAGCCGTTACAACGCGACCGGCATCGCGGTCTGCGGCCGGCGCGACGTCGCCGCCGCGAGCGCGGTCGGCAACCCCCTCAAGCAGAAGTTCCTTGAGATCGTCCCGACCGCCCGCCCGCCGTGGGGGTCTCGGGTCGAAGGCTACGACTTCGTCGAGACGACCGGCCAGAAGGCGATGGACAATGCCCTCGGCGGAACGCCGGTCCCGGTGGCCCTGCGCGAAGGTGCCCGCCGCATCGACGGCTACTTCCGGATTCGCTGACCGGCCTACAGGCCCGCGACCAGTTCGGCCACGAACCGCTGGGCGTTCGCCGCGGTCGCGGTGCCGAGCTTCTCGAACACCTGGAGCCCGTCCGGTCCGGCCGGATTGCTGATCGCCCGAACAATCAGGCAGGGCACGCCGCGCTGGCGGCAGATCTGGGCGACCGACGCCCCTTCCTCCTCCAGCGCGATGGCTCCCGTCTGCCGATTCTGCTCCGCGATGGCGGGTGGGTACACCGTGAAGTTGTCGCTGCTCGCGATCACCCCTTCGATCGCTTTCGGGGCATAGGTGGTGCCGCCGAACGACAGAGGGGCGAGCCGGGCGGTCTTCGAGGCTGCCCGCGCCCGAGCCAGGAGCTTGGTGTCGGCCGGGAAGTAGAGGGGATTGCGCTGCGTGAACGACGGCTGATACGTCGGCCACGGTGCAAACGAACCGTCCGCGCCCTGGTAGCCGAAACCGTAGTTGACGACCTTCGTGCCCACCACGATCGAATTCGTGGCCGCGATGCCGGTCCCGCCCGCGACCCCGTTCAGGATCACGGCCCGCGGCTTGAACCGCTCGATGAGGAGCGCCGTCCCCGCCCCCGCGTTCGTCGAACCCACCCCGCTGATCATCACCACGACGCGCCGGCCGCGCAGCGTCCCAGTGTGAACCGAGAGCCCACCCAGGGCGACCTTGCGCTTCCCCTTCAGCTGCCCAAGCAGCCACGAAGCCTCTGCAGGGAACGTCCCGATGATCCCGACCGGCCCAGGGCGTGCTTCGGCGACGGATAAGACAGCGAGGGGCGTGAGCCAGGCGACCATGCGCATCGGGTCGAGCTTACCTATCGCTGAAATCGAACCCACGGCGCGGCGGTCCGATCGATTCGAGAGGTTCCGAAGTCCCGATCTTTGCGCTTGGGGGCGCGATGC
>ERZ761602.3954-NODE-3954-length-19928-cov-6.222765_pt1 | contig 19928 bp, 11 predicted proteins | sample MGYA00512165_ERZ761602 | MGnify/ENA primary metagenome ERZ761602 (study PRJEB28899, sample SAMN02445085) | bioreactor sludge metagenome | biome: EBPR sludge; isolation source: Thorneside wastewater treatment plant | place: Australia: Brisbane, Thorneside... | reverse complement strand
GAGCGCCGCCACAGGACGACCCGTCCCGCAAGACCGGCTTCGCCGATCGGTCACGCCGTTCGGGCCGCCTCGGGCCTTGGCGGCGGGCTCGGGACAAAGGGCGCCCGTTCGCGCCGTCCGCGAAGCCGGGGCGCGAGGGCGAAGTGGACGGCGTTCATGGTCAGGCTGCCTTGGCCGACGGCGCGTCTTCGGCGAGCGCGTAACCCCGGAGCAGGCCGTGGGCGTACTCGCGGCGCTGGAGCTTCCGCCGTCGGACCGTGTCGAGGTCGATGACCTCGGCGAGCGGCGCGTCCTTCGAGCGCTCCTCGGGCGTGCGCCCGTCGATGCCTTGGTGCGGGCGCTCGGTGTTCGCGTAGCGCCGGTACTCGTCCAGGAAGAACTGCAGCTCCTTCGCGTCGGCCACGCGGATGTGCCGAAGCAGCTCGCGGCGGATGGAGCCGATGGCGCGCTCTGCGTAGCAGTTCATCGAGGGCAACCCGACCGGCGTGAGCTCGTTAGCGATCTCCAGCACGCGCATCTGGCGCTCGAACTGCCCCATGAAGTGCGCACCGTGGTCATGGACCACTGCCTTCGGCGTGCGCTTCTCGCGAGCGCAGGCCTCGTTGAACATGCGAATGGTCCACACCGAATCGACGTCCCAGCCGTCGTGGACGCGAAGGTCGATCAGCTCGCGGGTGTGAACGTCGATGATGAGGAGCGCCTGCAGCCAGACGCCCTTGGCCGTCTGCACGGCGAAGTAGTCGAGCGCCCAGAGCGCGTCCTTCGCCGACGAGGTCACCCGCTCGAAGTCGAGCTTCCTCCCCGGCCGAGGGGAGAACCCGTTCTCCTTGAGGATGCGTGAGACGGTGGGCTCGCTCACGCGGATGCCCATGCGCCGCAGCTCCTCACGGATGCGCCGGCAGCCCCACGCCGGGTTCTCGCGCTTCAACGTGACGATCAGCTCGACGACCTTGGCCTCGAGCGGCGGGCGCCCGCCGACGTTCCGATGTCGGAACAGCGAGCGGAACCGCGTCGCCCACCTCTTCACGGTGCTCAGCGACGCCGAGAGGAAGTAGCGCTGGAACGGCTCGTCGCCGCGCGTGAGGAAGTACGCGAAGACCTGCGACGCGCGTGTCGCCATCGGCACGGGCGCGGGCTTGGTGCGCTGGGCCAGCTCGGCTTCGAGGGCGTCGAGCTGGGCCTTGAGCGCGATGTTCTCGCGGTAGAGGCGCATCGCCTCGGGCACCGTCGTGTTGCGCGGCAGGCGCGAGACGCGGTCCACCGTCGAAAGCAGCACGTGGTAGTAGCCGAACTCCACGGCGCGGAGCGTGAGGGCGGTGGCGCGCCTGATGCGGTTGATGACGCTCATTGGGTCGGACCTCAGCGGTGTTTGAGGTCGACGTCCTCCGAAAGCCCTAGCTCGCGGAGCGCCACCTTCGTCTCCTCGACCTTCGACACCGTGGTGCCGCCAGGCGGTTCCACATCGACAGAGACGGTGAGCTTCAATCCGCCGCTGGTCGCGAAGCGCGAGAGGACCTTCGCGTAGAAGTTCATCCACTTCTGCGGCGAGATCTCGCCGGTCCACTGGAAGCCCGCGATCTCGGTACCGGGAGGCGGTTCTGACGAGCCCGACGTCGTCGGCATCGGAGAGCCGCCGCGCAGGATGCTGGTGTTGGCGCCCGTGGGCGCACCGGTCGGCGTTCCCGGCGTAGTCGGCGCACCGCCTCCCGTAGGGGGCTGAACGCCGCCCGTGGGCGCTGGGGGCGCGTCCTTCTTCGCTACGTACTCTTCCGCGCGCTCGCGGACGATCAGATACACGTCCTCGGCGATCTCGATGTCGTTGGAACCGAGGGAGCGCTTGTAGACGAACGGCTCATAGCCGCCGTCGGCTGCCTTGCCGACGTACGCCACGGTGCCAGCGTCAAGGCCGCGCGAGATGGTGTCCTTCACTGCATCAGGCTTCAGCAGCCTCGGGAACTTCGGTGAGGCGTAGAAAGCATCGCGCACCGACTTGGTGCTCCACTCGGGCAGCGCGGGCGGCCAGTAGCGCGTGAGGAAGTTCGGGCTGACACCCTCGACGACGATGTCCTCTTGGCGGAGTCGCGCGAGAATCAACTCCACCAGAGAGCCCGCCGCGCTCGAGTGAACGAGCCCGAGGTCGATCTTCCGCAGCGAGTTGTCGTCGGCGAGCAGGAAGACGTTCTTGTACGCGCGCCACACGGCCTCGCGAAGATCGCGCTCGGCGCGCTTGGTGTTCTCTGTGAGTTGCCGCTGCTGCGTCTCATCGAGCTTCAGCTCGCCGGAATCCGCGTCGATGTCCTTCCACGCCAGGAGCTTGCGGGCCTCCTCAAGGAGCGTGGTTGCGTCCTCCGGTACGATCCAGATGAGCGCGCTCTTGAAGGTGCGCGAGGATGCGCCGCTCTCGGTCGTCATTGTGGAGATCAGGTTCTTCGTCGCAGGCTCCGGTGCCGTGTTTTCGGGAGCCAGCACGACGAGCGTGAGCAAAGCGCGGTCGGGCACGTCGTTGCTCTTCTTCGGGAAGTAGACGCGTTCGAGGCCCGTGCCTGCTCCGAAGACCTTCTGGACTTCCTTACGCACCACTTCGTCGATCGACGCCGTGCTGACGCTCGCGCGGCGATCCGCGAGGAGCTTGTTGAGGTTCGGCTGGAAGCTGAAGCGGTAGCGGTTCTTCTCGGCCGCGAGGAAGTAACAACTGTCGGTCAGTGCTTCGAGGCACTGCTCGACGTTGCCGATGTCGAGCGCGGGCTCGGCCACTGCGAGGCGCACCTCGGGCAATGTCGCCTCCCCACGCTGCTGACCTCCGTTCGACTCGAACAAGATCGTCGTCGCGACCTTGCGATGAAGGCGCGCCTTCTTCAGCTCGGGCGTCGCCTCCGTGTCGAGCCGCAGCGCGTGCGCGTGGTCCTTGCCGGCGATGTCCGTGGTCACGGCGGGCTCGAGGCGTGCCTCGCCGAGCTGCTCGAACAGCGCCGCGCGGAACAGCGGGTCTTCGAGGGGCGCCGTCCCGAGCGAGATGAGCGGGTCCTTGTGCGCCCCCTTGTAGCCCTCGGCGTAGGCCTTCGAGACCCACAGCGCGAGGAGCCGCAGCACGCCGCGCGTCTGCTGGAAGCGAGGAAGGCCCTGCCACTTGCGCTCGAACACGGAGAGCAGCGACGGATGAAACGGGTACGAGGCCTTCATCGCCTCGCGTGCGTTCTCGACCGGGAACCAGCTCGGGAGCTGCTGCTTGTTGGCCTGCAGCCACGCCTCGTACTCCTCGATGGTTGCGATGGCGTCCTTCGGCAGCCCCTGCCACTCGAAGAGGCGCCGGCGAATGATCTCCGAGGTCTCGGCCTCGGCCGACATGATCACAGCCTTGCCGAGACGGTCGAGCAGCTTCTTGAAGCGCTCGAAGTCGGACTGGTCCTCGGCGGTCATTTCGAGCTCGGACGCCGGGATCGACACGGCCAACACGACGTTGTCGCGGCCGCGCGCGACCTCGGAGAGGTTGTGCAGGAACGTGTAGAGCTGACTGGCGAGCCCGCTCTTGCGGCTCCGGCTCACGTAGTTCATCAGCTCGTCGAACAGGATGAGCGTCGGCTTGCCCTTCGGGAGCATGCGCTCGATGACGTCGCCTCCGGGCGCGGTCAGCTCCTTCTCGTGCTGCTCGACGAGCTTGAAGCCCTCTTCGCCACCAAGCTGGAAGGCGATCTCGCCCCACGGCGTCTTGCGCAGCGGCGTGCCGTCGTGGCCACCGCGACCGGTGATGGAGTCGAACTCGGTTCCGACGAAGATGGCCGTCGCGGCCTTCGGCACGGTGGTCACGCCTGCGTTCTGCAGGATGCCGCTCACGCCCTTCCACGACTTCGATGCGTCGCCGTTCTGGGCGAGGTGGAAGAGCAACGTCAGCGAGTGGGTCTTACCGCCACCGAACTGCGTCGAAAGGTTGAAGATGGCCGAGGTCTCGACCTTCACGCCCGATAGGCGCCGCACGACCTGCGCGGTGAGCTCGCTCAGATTCTTCGTGAGGAAGGTGCGCTCGAAGAACTCGGCCGGGTTCTGGTACACAGCCGGGGCGCGCCCATCGCGAACGTGGTCGAGGTGGACCGCGAATTCAGACGCGTCGAGCGGCTTGCCTTCGCGCAGATCCTCGCGCGGAGTCACGATTTTGTACCAGGGCTTCATTGCCATGTTCTTCTCACTTTCACTGCCGCGCGAAGCGCTCGAAACGCCCCGTGTTGGAGTTGAGCTTCCACGCCTGAAAGAATCCGTAGGGGAAGGTCCCCGCGTCGTTGCGCGAGCCGACGATCACCAGCGTCTCGCCGTCGAGCGACGCACGCTCGACGATGGGCATCGCCTCGACCACTGCGCCCGCGAGCGACGCGACGAACGCAGGGCCCTCTGCGGCGTCGGGCCGGTAGCAAAAGACAACGCGCAGACCGCACCGAACGCAGAGCACCTTCCACAGCGAGTAGGCGACGAGGTCCGCGTCCGCCGAGTTCTCGAGCTCGCACACCGCGAGCGGGAAGCGCCAGCCATCGCCCGGCGTCGAGAATGCCATCACGTCTTGCGAGAGGTACTCGTTGCGCTTCACGGGCAGGACCGCGCAGCGGTGTCCCTTGCCAGCGGCCGCCCAGCCCAGCGTCTCGAACGTACGCACGACGAGGCTCGTGAGCGCCGACGTCCACCGCGCGAGGTCGGAGCGCACGGAGGCGTCCCGGAGCTCGGCGGCGGCGAGTCGGTCGTCTCCGAGTGTCTCGAAGAAGTGCGACGTCCATTTGGTGGCCAGCGCACTCATCCGAAGCCCAGCCCCTTCTTGCGCGCGAGCACGCCATCGACCCAGCGCTTCTCATCGGAGCCGCTTGGGTAGAGAGCCGAGAACGATTGGGCGAGCTTCCAGAACAGCGGGCCTTGGCCGACGCCCTCCTGCACCAGGAAGCGCTTCAGCGCCTCACCGCGCCCGGAGGCGAAGAGCAACATCGCCTGATGAACGCGGTCGAGCGAGGTGGCGCCTGCCTTGGGCGAGCCGACGTCACCCCAGCCCTGCTCCTCGGCAGCATGTTCCAGCTCCGCGAAGAGCGACATCTGCTTCTTCTTCGACGACCGCTTCGGCGCGGGAACCGCTTCGGCACCGCCGAAGAGGTACTTCGTGCGCTCGGCAACCGCGAGAAGGCGCGCGGTCTCGCCCTTCACCTCGACGACGTGGTCAAGGGCTTCGAGACGCGCGCCAAGCCCTTGGGCAATCTTGCGGGCGGCGTCGTACTCGAGGCTGAAACCGGCCAGCGTTCCTTCGCCATCGGCGCTCTCGTCATCGCCAGCCGGCTCGTCGTCTTCGGCTTCCGAGCCCCTTGAGGAGCCCGGACCTGCGAGCGTCCAGAGCCACATCGCAGTGATGCGCGCGTCCTCCTCGAGACCTGTGGTCTCGGCCTCGTCGAAGATCATCGCGAGGGCTTCACGCGAGACCGTCGCCCAGACCTGCTCCAGATACTCCTCCAGTAGAACGACCGCGCCGGAGACCTTTTCGACGCGGGCGTAGCGCGAGAACAGCTCCAGCGCGGGGCCAAGGCACGCGAAGATCGCGTCGGCGCCGACGATGCCCTCGCGGGCGAGCCGGGGCATCCACTCGGCGATGCGCTTCGGTAGGGCTGAGAGGATGTCGCGCCAGTCACCCACCGTGTCCACGATGAGGCGTCCGTCACGGTGCTCGCGTGGGCGGCACACGAGGTGGATCGACGATCCGAGAACCGCCGAGTTCCTCGCGCGCAGGCGCGAGGCGTTCTCGGTGTCGATGGGCCATGAGGCGGTGATAATCCAACCCGCGTCGATCATCGCGGCGAGGAGGTCCTCCCAACCACTCGTCGATTTGTGCGCAAAGATGATGACGCCGATGCCATCGGGGCGCGTCACACGCCGCGCCTCGGCCAGCGCAGCGGTCATGATGCGGCGGTAGTAGTCGCGGTCCTTCCCGGCGACCGGGTTGACGATTGCCTCGTTCTCGCGCGGCACGAGCGCCGTCTTGAACAGCTCCGGGTGGTCGCTGCCGAGCATGCGTCGCAGCCAGACGTAGAAGAAGTCCGAGAGATCTGCGTATGGGATGGCGTCGTAGTAGGGCGGATCGGTGATGAGGATGTGCGCGCAGTCCGTCGGCAGCGGGTGGTGGCTCGCCGAGGCCATCCCGACGTCGGCGCCGTGGCCGCCCGCCGTGACATGCGCATTACGCAGGCCACGAACGACGTGCTCGACCGCGCCCGACCACGAGCCCGACGAGGACGCGAGCGGGTTCGCCTCGCCGTAGTCCCAGATGATCGGCAGTGCCTGCCGCGTGAACAGATGCGGCAGCGCCGATCCGCTTGGGTTCCAGGAGCAGCCGGTGTTCTGGTAGTCGCAGAGGCGATCGACCGCGAGCGCGAGGCACGAGCGTACGGCGACGCCGAGGCCGTTCGGCGTGCGGTCATCCGGCATCGCCTCGCGCACGAGACGCGCGAGCGTCGTTAGCGTCAGGAGCTGGCGCGGCGTGAAGAGATCACGCCAGCGGACCATGCCGTAGCGCTGCACTCGGAAGCCGAGCGTGCCGATGGGCGGGAGCGGCTCGCCGGGAAGGACATCGCCATGCGTCCGCTCGAGCTCGGCCACGGCCTTCGAGGCTGCTGCGAGCGCGACGTGGTCCTCGTCCGTCGGCGCGCGGAACGAGCGCTCCCCGGAGGCGCCGCCGAGGGCTACGGCAACAAGCAGCGCGGAGGGCGCACCACCCGAGCGCGCGGTGAGCTGCTCGCGTACATGCTCGACGGGGATCGTGTAGCCGCACTTCAGGCAGGTCGCGGCGCCACGCCGAACCGTCGGTTCGGGAAAGGACCGCAGGCTGCCTTCGGCGATCTCGAACCTAGGCGTCGGCCCGTCCCAGCCCGCGAGCTTGAGGCCGATAGTCCGTTCGCCACGGCGCGACAGGTGGAACTTGCTGGTGAGCACCACGTCGGCGCCACACCTCGGGCCCTCGCACTGAATGCGCCGGAACGAGATGTACGCCACGGGCATCTGCGCGCCTGCGCCGGTCGCTACGGGATAGAACTGCTGCAGCTCCTCACGCGACTGCTTCGTGATCTGTGCTCCCCAGCGCGTTATCTCGGTGAAGAGCTGCTCTCCGAACTGCTGGACGTACTCGAGGGTGACCTTGCTGATGAGCGTTGCGACTGGGTTCAGGTCGGACGCGTAGGATGTCGCGCCGAGGCGCAGCCCCTCGAGCGGGATCGAGCCACCACCGCAGAACGGATCGGCGAGGAACGAGGGACCGCTGTCGAACAGCGAGGCGTGCGCGGACGATGCAAGCGTGCGAGCGGCGTCGCGGAAGGCCGGGTCGGTAGCGCGCTGCCACGACGCGAAGTCAGAGACGAGCCGGAGCAGCCCGCGCCTGAGCGCCTCGCAGTCGCCGTTGAACGGCGTGCCGTAGAGCTGCCCGAGGACGTCGCGCGCCTGCGCCTTGAACGCGTCGGGACACGCGGGATCGAGCGGATCGATGAGCGAGGCAGCCAGGGCTGCAGCGCGGCACGACGGCAGGGGCTTGCGCGCCCACCAGATGTGGATCGCGGTGATGTGGCCGTGATGGACCGAGCGCCCGTTGCGCGCGTGTTCGGACACCTGGGCGATCGGGAGATCGACCTCGATGAGCCGGCGCGGATAGGTCTCGGTCGCGAGCATCACCGGGGCGTCTCCATGCGCGGGAGCACCGCGAGCCGGAATCCCGCCATCGTGGCGGGATTCATGGCGGGATACGCCCGCGGCCGCGCCTGCTTCTGAGGTATCCCGCCAGCGTGGCGAGATTCATGGCGGGATTTCATGGGCGCACCACCTCGTAGTAGGTCGCCCGGCCCGCGCCGACCCGACGAAGCAGCCCAAGCTCGGTCATCCGCTTGAGGTGGTTGAGCGCCGTGCGGTTGGGGAGCTCCAGCGCCTCTTGGTACTCGGGCGACGTGGCGCGCTCGCGGGTGACGAGCCACGCCCAGCCCACGCGCTCCGCGTCGCTCAGCTCGGCGAGTGCTTTGTTGTCGCTGACGTCCGCCGTGACCGAAGCGGCGTCCGGGTACATCGTGAGCACGACGTACGGCGCCTTGTACGTGTACGAGGGCAAGGGCAGCCCCGCAGCGGATGCACGCTCGCGCATCGACCGCAAGCCGAGCCCACGTTCCTCGGCGAGCTTCATCTTGCCGAAGACGAAGTGCATCACCGGGTTGCGGCTCAGCATCGGCGCGTCGAAGGTCTCGAGCTGCTTCATCGTGATCGGCTCGACGGGCGCGCCCGGGCTCATTACGACGACCTTGTGCGGGCTCGCGATGAGCTGGCACTTAGCGCCCTTGATCGCGTAGTCGCGATGCACGAGCGCGTTGACGATGCCCTCGCGCAGCAGCTCGTAGAAGGTCTCGCGGACCTCCTTGCGCTTGGCCGACGTGCGCGAGATTGGGTTCGGCAGCTTGTCCTTCAACCACGCGATGGCCTGGTCGGGAGCCTCGATGGCGGGGCCGACGAAGTCGCGCGGCTCCTCGCGGCCGTCTTCGTAGGTAATGGTGCCGAGCAACCCCGCCTGCAGGAGCAGCTCGCGTGGCTGCTTGCCGAAGAGCAGCGTGCCGAAACCGGTCGGGACGAACTTGCCCTTTTGCTCGACGAGGAGGCCCTGCTGAGCAAGGCGCCTGTGGAACTCGGCGACCGTGCGCGTGCCCTTGTCGAACGTCGCGCGATACTCCTTCAGCGCCGTGGGATCGAGATCGTCGAGGGTCGCGCCGCGCTGGGGGCCCTCGAACTCGGACAGCGATGCGGGCTGCTTGCCGCCGCCTTCGCGTGCTGCTGCCGCGCGCACCTCGGCCTGCGCGATGAACTCGCGGTTCGTCTCGCGGATGCGCTCCTGCAGATCGCGATCGAACATGTTCACCTTCACGCCGCTGTCCTGGAGGTACTTGATGCCCTTGCGATCGACGGTCGGATCGGGATCTTCGACGCCGACCCAGATCTCCTTGATGCGAGCGAGCACGATGCGCTCGGCGCACGAGAGCTTCGGGTGCTTGCGCGCGCCGGGCGCGCAAGGCTCGAGGGTGCTGAAGAGGACGGCGTTATCGAGCTTGTCGCTCCGGTGCTTCCGCTCGAGAAGCGTGAACTCCGCGTGGTCGCCGTCGCGAAGCTCGCTGCGGCTCGCGGTGTCGGTCACGCCGTCGTTCCAGAGCACGGCGCCGACGAGCGGGCTCGCCTTGCCGTCGCCACGCGGCTCCTGCGTGGACTTGACCATCACGTCGACGGCCAGCTCCATGAGCTTTCTGGGATCGAAGCGCTTGGTCGCCATCGTCAGAAGCCGAGCCCCTTCTTGCGCGCGAGGACGCCGTCCACCCAACGCTTCTCGTCCGTGCCACCGGGGTAGAGCGCCGAGAGCGACTGCGCGAGCTTCCAGAACTGCGCCTGCTTGCCGACGCCCTCCTCGACCAGGAAGCGCTTGAGGGCCTCGCCGCGTCCCGAGCCGAACAGCAGCATTGCCTGGTGGACGCGGTCGAGCGTGGTGGTGGCCGCCTTGGGCGCGCCAACCTCGCCCCAGCCCTGCTTCTCGGCCGCCTCTTCGAGATCACCGAAGAGCGTCATCTGCTTTTTCTTCGCGGCCTTCTTCGCCGTCGTCGGAGCCTCGACCTTTCCGAATAGGTGCTTGGTGCGCTCGGTGACTGCGAGCAAGCGTGCCTTGTCGCCCTTGACCTCCACGAGGTGGTCGAGCTCGTCGAGGCGCGCGCCGAGACCCTGGGCGATCTTGCGAGCCGCGTCGAACTCGAGGAGGAAGCCGCCAGCTTTCCCGCCGGCACTGCCACCTTCCTCATCGTCGTCCGCAGGCTCCGCTTCTCCCTCGGCGGTGGCGGTCGCCCTGGCGTCGCCGCCAGGCCCCGCCAACGTCCAGAGCCACATGGCCGAAAGGCGCGCGTCCTCTTCGAGGCCAGAGGTGTCGGCGTCCTCGAAGATCATCGAGAGGGCCTCCTTCGAGACCGCGGCCCAGACCTGTTCGAGGTACTCACGGAGCGTCACCGCCTCACCGGATACCTTCTCGACCTTGCTGTACTGCGAGAAGATCTCAAGCGCGGGGCCGAGGCACGCAAAGATGGCATCGGCTCCAACGACGCCTTCATCCGCAAGGCGCGGCAGCCACTCGCGCATGCGGATAGGCAGTTCGTGAAGGATCTTGCGCCAGTCACCAACATGGTCGACGCGCACAGCTCCCGACGCATCCTCGCGCGGGCGACAAACGATATGGACGGACGACGCAAGCGAGGCGGTTCCCATCGCGTTCATCCGGTTCCCCATCTCGGTGTCAACCGGCCACGACGCGGTAGCGACCCATCCGGCGTTCAGCAAAGCGGAGAGGATCGCCTCCCAGCCCGCAGTGCTCTTGTGGGCGAAGACCACGACACCGATTCCGCTCGGCGCGGTGAATCGTCTCGCCTCCGCAAGTGCTTTCCCCATCTGCTCTTCGTAGAATGCCGTGTCCTTCACCTTCCCGGTCACCGAATGCTTGCGCCCGGGATTCCAGATGGCTTCCTCGTCCTTCGGGGTCGTGCGCTCCTTGAGCAGCGAGGACTGAAGGTGTGGGAGCGACCTGCGCAGCCACACGTAAAAGAAGTCCGAGAGGTCGCCGTAGGGAATCGCGTCGTAGTATGGCGGGTCAGTTACGACAGCTTGGGCCGAATCATCGGGAAGTGGATGGGCAGTCGCGGATGCCTGCTCGACGTGGGCGCCGCCCGCGCGACGCTTGGCTTCGCGCTCGACAACCAAGGCGGTCCACTCAAGCGCCGGCAACCACCCGCCCGACTTCCCCTCAAACGGGAGACCTTCAGCGAAGTCCCACATGATGGGCAACGCCTGCCTGCTGAATGTGTTGATGATGCCGCTGGCGGTCGGCGTCGGGTCCCAGCGACAGAGCGTCGAGTTTCTGTCGACGAGGCGGTCCAGACCGAACGCGAGAACTATCTGCACCGCCTCCGCAAGAGCGTCGTCGCCCGTCTTCGCGACAATGGACGTTCGCACGTCGCCAACCAGCCTAGCGAACGTGGAGATCGTCAGGGCCTGCCGAGGCGTGTACAGGTCGCCAAAGGTCAGCGCTCCCATTCGAGTCACGGCCGACAGCCCACGGGCATTCGGCGACGGCCGTTCCGGCGGAATCAGTTCGTCCGGCACGAGGCTGAGCCCGGTCTTTGACGCTGAGCGTTTCTGAAGCTCCTTCACCGCCGCTGCTACCGCCACGAGGTCGGCTTCGGTGGCGACACGGTACGAACGACCCTGCTCTGACGTCTTTGAAGTGACGACCGCCAGAAGTCGCGCGTCTGCCGCACCGCTGCGTCGCTCTGCGAGTTGGGCACGAACCCGCGCGTTGGGCGTGGTGTACTCGCACACTGGGCATGTTGCCGACCCCTTGCGGATGGTGCCTGCGCCAGCGGGAGCCGAGACAACCTCAAAGGAGGTCTTCTTCGACTTCTGGTCGACCGACATCTTCAACGACGTCGAGCGTGCCCCTCGCTTCGCGAGAAGGAGCGAACGGATAAGCGGCACCTCGGCGCCGCAGCCCGGACCTTCACATCGAATCGTTCGCGCCCACAGGTACGCAATGGGCGTCGTGCCCTCGGAGTCGCGAGGGTAGAAGCGGGCAAGTTCTTGTTCGGCTTGCTCCTTGACCCACTCGCCCCAGCTTCGAACCTCATCTGCTAGCCGTTGACCGAACTTCGGGATCAGCTCAAGCAGCACGCGATTGAGGAGCACCGGCACCGGGTTCAAGTCGGAGGCGAATGCGTCGGCCCCCACGCGGAGAGCCTCAAGCGGGATGGCTCCTCCACCGGCGAACGGGTCAACGACCAATGGCCGCGTGCCCGCCGCGCCTCCGAGCGCGTGGTGCGCTGCAATCGTGAGCGCCTCGCTGATGGCGAGGTACTGGGGCTCTACCGAGAGATCCCAGTTCGCGAAGTCCGCGATGAAGTTCAGGAGTGCCGCACGCAACTCCGTCGGCTTGTTCCAATCGCGAGCCGGACCTCCTCGGGAGTCGCGAAGAGCCGTCAATCGGGCAGCGGCCTCGTCGCGAAACGCCTGCGGACAATTGGGATCAGCCGGGTCGGGCCACAGCGCCGCAAGAATCACCGCGCGGCAAGCCGCAAGCGGTCGTCGCGCCCACCAGATGTGAAGCGTCGAGATGTGCCCGTGGCGGATCGACTTCTCTCGGCGCGCGTGCTCCGAGATCTTGCGGATCGGCAGGTCGACCTCGATCAGCCGCTTCGGGTACTTCTGCACTTCACTCACGTGCGGCCTCCAGGATCGCCTTCGCCGGCACGTGGTAATGCTCGACCTTCACGACGGGCTCCCATCCGAGCTTCGCCGGGTTCTGAATCGTGTTGAGCTTAGGCGTCGTCGCGCAGTCGAAGACCACGTAGAGGTGGTAGTCGTCGCCGAGCCGCTGCGCGGTCCGGTACTCGTTCGCGGTGAGCGCCACCTCGCCCGTGCCGGAGCGACCCTTCACCTCGATGAAACGTGCCTGCACGAAGACGCCCGGCTCGGTCGGGTGCGGCCGCTTGGAGAGCAAGTCGTAGCCCCGGTTCTCGTTCTCGACGCTCTCGACCACCCAGCCGAGCGAGCGCTCGTGCTCGATGGCGACCTGCACGGCGATCTTCTCAATCTCCGGATCGCTCACCATGGGCGCGATGTTCGGCGCCTCGCGATCGGGATGTGGGAGCACCCACGCGCGACCGAGGTGTTGCACATCTCCGATCATGCAGTGGCGCTCCATCTCGAGCTCGTGGCGACGACGCTCGAGGCGCGCGTTCAGCTCGTCGAGGTGGTCCTCGGCCTGCTTGATGTTGCCTTCGATGGCCGGAATAACCTGACCCTCGACACGCCGTTCGAGCTGCTCGCCGAGCTTGATCTGCTGCTTGTCGATGAGCGTGTTGAGCGAGATCTCGATGTGCTCGCGCACCACGGAGTTCTCTTTCGTGCGCGGGCCTTGCACCTCGGCAAGGAACGGGGCGAGCGCGTTCTGGACGAGGTGGATCTCGACGAGATCGCGCTCGGGCAGCCCAGGAACGTCGGGCGCCTTCGTGCCCCTCGCCGACGGGATGAGGTCGAGGAAGAGCGTGGGCTGGCGCAGCGTCAGCGTGCCATCGACCTCTGCGCGCACGACGAAGAGCTTCTTGTGCAGCGTGTTCCCGCGACCGTCCTTGATCGACGCGGCGAAGACGTCGAGCCGGTACGGCGTCCTGGCGTGCAGGTCCCAGAGCATCGCGCCACGGCGCAGGTCATCGTCCACGCGATCGGTCACGTCGCTGCGCACCACCTCGAAGAGCGGGTGGCCAGGCGTGACCCACTCGAGCGTCGCGTCGTCGCCGAGCAAGCGCTTGTCGAACACGACGCGCTGGTACTCCCGTCCGAGCTTGCCGAAGCGGGGCTCGAGCCGCTCACCGATCGTCGTGAGCGTCTTCGGCACTTTGCCGACCTTGTAGACGTGGTCCTTACCGCGCACGGGCGAAGGGTGGACGCCCGCGATGGGGCCCGCCGTCTTGAAGAAGTCCTCGATCACCTCAGGCACGAGACGGCGTTCCTTGGCTTCCACCGACTTGCCCACGAGTGCCGAGAGGTTCAGCTCCTTCTTCGCGAGGCCCTCGAGCGTCGAGCCCGTGATGCGCTTGAAGCGCTCCGGGTCGATGTCCTTCACGATGCGATCGGAGATGTCGGTGACGTCGAGGCGCTTCGCGTACATCTCGCGGAACATCTTTTCGAGCGCATTCGACGGCAGCATCTCGCCAACGACGTCGAACACCTTGTCGGTGCCGAGCTCGTCTTTGATCTCGGCGAGCCGCATCAGGAGCTTCTCGAGGACGCGCCCTTCGCGCGTGTTGACCGCCGCGAAGTTGAAGATGAGGCAGTCCTTCTGCTGGCCGTAGCGGTGGATGCGGCCCATCCGCTGTTCGAGGCGCACGGGGTTCCACGGGATGTCGTAGTTGATCATCAACCAGCAGAACTGAAGGTTGATGCCTTCGCCCGCCGCCTCGGTGGCGACGAGCACCTGGGCGTCCTCGCGAAACTCGCGCTCAGCGTAGATGCGCGTGTTCGGCGTGTCGCGGTCGCCGATGGGCATGCCGCCGTGGATCTGCGTGCAGGTAAGGCCCCACTCGCGCAGCTTGCCGAGCGGGCGCCCGTCCTTACCGTCGCCGGCGAGGTAGTCGAGCGTGTCCTTGTGCTCGGTGAACACGAGGAGCTTCATCCTCGGATCGCTGAAGATCTGCTGCTCGCTCAGTACCTGCTTGAGCTTCACCAGCTTCGACTCGACCTCGCGCTTCTCGAGCGCGCGCGCCAGGTCGACGAGCTTGTCGAGGCGTTGAATCTCCTCGCGGAGCGCGATGGGATCGACGATCAGGACCGTCTCCTCCGCGGTCTGCATGATCTTCGCCTGCTCGTCTTCGGGCAGGTCCTCGAAGTCCTCGGGCAGCTTGCGGTCGATCTGCTGCTGCCGGTAGCTCTCCGGGTCGTCGAGGATCTTGCGGCGCTTGTCGCGCATGCGCTCGAGGCTGCGGCGCACGGCGTACATGCTCGACGCGAAGCGACGCTGCAGCATCGCCATCTGGAAGCCGAGGATGTTGGCCTGCACGTTCTCGGCGGCTGCGGCCTTGATCGACTGGTCTTCGACGTAGCGTGTGAGGGCGTCGTAGAAGTCGAACTCCTCGCCGTCGAGCTCGAACTTGGTCGTGCGCACGTCGCGGTTGGTGAAGAGCTTCTTCACCTCTCCGGTCTCGGGATCGGGGAACGCGACGAGCGCCTCCTTCAGGCGCCGTAGGTAGAACGGCGCCTCGTGCCGGCGCATCGCCTCCTCGAGGCTCTTCACGTCGCCGTAGACGTCGGGGTCGAGCAGGCTGAGGAAGAGGCGGAAGTTCTCCGGGTCGCCTTTGTGGGGCGTCGCCGTCATCAGGAGGAAGTGGTCGGTGCGTTGCGAGAGCGCCTCGCCGATCTGAAAGGCGAGCGTCTTCTTGTCGGCGCTGTACGCGCTCATCTTGTGAGCCTCGTCGACGATGACGAGGTCCCACTGCGACCGCAGCAGGCTCTCTTTCGCGTCCTCGACGCGCGAGATCCAGGAGACCGAGGTGACGACCTGGTTGTGCTCCTGCCAGGGGTTCTGGCCATACTGCGTGCGCAACACCTCGCCGCGCATTACGTCGAACTGCTCGCGGAACTTGTCCTTCAGCTCGCGCTGCCACTGAAAGGTGAGGTTCGCGGGAGCGACGATGAGCGTGCGCTTCGCGAGGCCACGGATCTTCAGCTCCTTGAGGAGCAGGCCCGCCATGATGGTCTTGCCCGCGCCGGGGTCGTCGGCGAGCAGGAAGCGGATGCGGGGCAGCTTCAGGAAGTAGTCGTAGACGGCCTCGAGCTGGTGGGGCAGCGGGTCGACGCGTGCGATCGAGAGGGAGAAGTACGGGTCGTACTCGTACGCGAGTCCGAGGCGCGCGGCCTCGACGCCAAGCTTGAAGTGGAGCGGCTCGCCGTCGAATGGTTCGCTCTGGGGCGAGGCTTCGAGCAGCGCAAGCTGCTGGGCGTGGAGTACCCGGTTGTGGGTCTGGCCGGTCTTCTGGCCCGAGCCTACGACCTTCACGGCGTCGCCGAGCGGCGTGACCACCAGCACCTCGACGGGCTCCGGGAGCATCGGCCCGCGCACGATGATGCCCGGCTTGAGATCGTCGAGCTTCATGGCTCGCCTCCCTCGTCGCGCGTGGAGGCAGCCTTCTGCTGCTCGATCCACTGGTCGAGATCGACGCGCTTGAAGCGCCACTGGCCGCGCACCTTGAACGCCGGGAGCTCGCCCTTCTGGGCCATCGTGTAGACGGTTTTCTCCGCGACTTTGAGCAACTGGGCGACCTCGGGCAGCGTGAGAATCTCGTCCGTCATGTTGGACCAGGCTCCACCTGGGTTAGCGGTTGGCAGAGGTTGCCAACCGGCGCCAGCGTACACCAGAGGTCGGGCAGGCCGCAACGCTAGGGGCTTCCAAGCCCGCAGAAGCTCTGCGGAAGCTGACCCGCGCACCCGTTGGAAGGGGGCGCAGCGCTCGCTACGTGCGGACCTGGATGCGGGTCTGCGGCCGGAGCGGGACGAGCTGCTGCGCGTAGGCGCGGACCACGCGATTGTAGAGATCCTTCACCTTCGGCGCTTTGAGGCTCACGACGAACGCGTACGGGATCGGCTGCGGGTCCGCGACCTTCATGCCGCTCTCGCGGTGATGGTAGTAGATGTCGAAGCACGGGTCGGCGAGCGACGAAGCCCGGAGCCGCTCCTCGTGGTGCAGGCACGGCTCCCACTTATGGCCGTCGTCGCGCAGCACGGTCTCGGACTGTCCGTAGAGGTTCGCAGGCGAGAAGAACGACCGAGTCTTGGCGTGCTTCGCCGGCTTGGCGCCTTCCTTCGGCTTCGTGAACTTGGCGCTGTGGGGGCGGAATGCGACCTCGAGCCCGGAGCGTGTGTACGTGCCCGGATGCTCGGGATCGACCTCGGGAGCGATCACGAGGCTCGCAGCAAGGTGGACGTCGCCCTCCAGCGTGACGTTGCTGATCGGGACCGGCGCGCGGAGGTGCTCGCCGACGGGTAGCTCGCCCTGGAAGACGACCAACGTCTCGTCGTCATCACAGGTCACGAGCTGGAGCGGATCCGCCTCGAACCGGCCCCACCCAACATGCTTCAGCTCGTGGTGCTCCTCGGTGTGCGCGCGGTGGATGAGGAGCGCGCGGATCGCCAGGGGCCCGAGCCGGGTTCCCAACTGCGCACCGATCGACGCCGCAGATCGGAGCGCGAACGGCGCGGCGAAGCTGGTGCCGTGCGTGTGTCCGCCGCGAAGCTGCGGCGTGAGGATGCCGAACGGTTCGTCGTCGGACCCGCCGAAGGCCAAGCCGTCGGGCTTCACGATGCCCGGGCTGCGCCCCGGACCGACGCAGGAGTATCCCGCGCGCGCCCAGTCGTTCCCGCGCCGGTCCGCTGCACCGACGGACAACACGTTCACACCGTCAGCAGGCGGCTGGATGCGGTTGAGGCCGGTGGCTTCATCCAGCGCACCATCGTTGCCGGCTGCGACGGTCGCGACGCATTTCCCGTGGGCGAAGCGCTTGTCGAGCGCGGCGGTCCACAGAGTGACCTCGTCGTCATCCACGGCGAGCGACGGGCCGAGGCTGATGTTCACGTAGGAGTAGAGCCCTGGGTTCTTGTCGAGGTGCCCGACGATGCGGTCGAGGACGTCGAAGTAGTCCGGGTCGGTGGCTGTGCCGGTCTTGTTGTCGAGCACGCGAACGTGGTCGACCGCGCAAAGCGGTGGGGCGGGAGCCTGCCCGGAGGCGAGCGGCCCGAAGAGAAACGCGGTCGTGACGCCCAGACCGTGCTCCTCGAACGCCCCCACCGACGCACCGAGCCCCGCGGGCTCCACCAGCGTTGCCCACGGCAAGAGCGCCTTCTGGGCCGCCGTCGGGATACCGCCATCGAAGATGACAGCTCGCGCGGCGCCATCGACCGGAGCGTCCTTCGGCAGCCGCACGTCAAAACCCTGAGCACCGCGAAGGATCGACGGTCGAAACGGACGCAGCGACGGCATCCCGCGCGCGACACGCACGAACGAGAAGCGTGCGATGTCTTCCGCGTTCTTCGGGTCGACACGCACCGGGAGGAACGTGAGCCCCTGCACATCTCGACGGCGCGCAATGAGCGGCTCCGCGTTGTGGGCCTTCGCGTACTTGATGAAGTCGAGGACGATGGAGTCGACGCCCGAGTTGTGCAGGACGACCTCGAGGAGAACGCCTTTCCCCTCGGGGATGCCACGCAATTTCGACTTCGCGTCGAAGGCGTTGAGGTCCTCGATGTGGCTCAGCGATTCCGCGCCCTTGGTGCTGTCGGTCCAGCGCTTCACCGACGTGGCCCAACGGTCGAATGCCGTCTTCGCGCCCGCGACGAAGATCTCCTCGGTAACGGCATCCTCGCCGTGCCGATCGACGCCCCACTTCTCGGGCGTGATGGTCCGCGAGCGGCTGCCAACCGCGCGGAGACCCACCGCCGTAAACAGATCGCTCGGGTAGTCGCTCTTCGAGAGGAAACGCGGGTGGAGGGTAACGACGGCGACGGCTTCGCCGCGCGGACACGCGTCGTCCGGTAGCTGGGTGATCTGCGCGGTCACGTTCGCAAGACGCTGGGCAATCCTCGTCTTGGCCGTGGCGAGGTCGTAGGGAAGGTTCTTCGGTCCGCTCGCCTTGGGCACCTGAACTTTCGAGACGAGTCGCTCGCCTTGGCCCAGCAGGAAGTTGTGTTCGCGTGCCATCAGGTCCGCTCCTCTCCACGAGTTCCAGCCTTCGGGCGCTTCGTGGACTTCGAGGTAGAAGCCGACGCGCCTCCGAGGTGCTTGCGCAGTGTGTCCCGCGAGAGCCCGGTGAGGTTCGCGACCTCGCGCTGGGACTTGCCCGTGGAGCTGAGCCACGCGGCCACGCGCAGCTTGGTCTCGAGGTCGGCCTTCTCCGAGAGATTCGCGACAACGCGCTCGATAGCGGCTGTCGTCGACGTTCCACTCACCACGGCCGACCTGCGTGCGGCAGTGACGATGCGAACGACATCGGCGAACGAGCGCCCTTCGAGCAGCGCCGAGAGGAGCCCGATGCTGTCTTTGAGCGAGTCGTCGGGCCCAACAAGTTCGCGGATGACGGCGGAGATCTCGTTTGCCTTCGGGTGTGGGAACTCGACGACCCGGTCGAAGCGGCGCCACACGGCTGGGTCAAGGAGCTCCGGGTGGTTCGTCGCGGCGACGAGGATGCCGTCCGTCGGCCAGTCGTCGACTGCCTGAAGGAGCACCGTCACGAGCCTCTTCAGCTCGCCCACTTCGGTGGCGTCGTCTCGTCGCTTCGCAATCGCGTCGAACTCGTCGAGCAGGAGCACCGATGGCGCGCGCCGCGCGAAGTCGAGCACCACGCGGATGTTGTTGCCCGTGCGACCGAGGAAGCTACTCATCACGGCCGCGAGATCGAGCGTCAGCAGTGGGCGCTTCGTGTGCGCCGCGAGCCATCGGGCGGCCAGCGTCTTTCCCACGCCGGGCGGACCCACGAAGAGGAGTGAGCGCGTCGGCGCGATGCCTGCGTCGACGAGCTTCTCCTCCTGCTCACGCTCGTGAACAACGGCCGACAACTGCTCGAGTACCGGCTCGGGCCAGGTCGGCTCAGTGGTGAGCTGGGCCACCTGCTCGCGTCGAAGCAGCTCGAGGCGGCTGTCGAGGTCAACAGGTAGCGCCTGCTGAACGCCTCGGGTGGGGCCAACACCAGCGGCCTCCATCACGGCTTTCGCAACGGGCGCGAGATCCGGCCTGCGCGCGGCCACTGCGCGCAGCATCCGCCGCGAGAGGGCGGCCACGTCGTCCACCTTACCTTCGAGGGCGAGGCGAACGAGGTGGACGGTATCCTTGTCGAAGTCGCTCATCGTCGTCCACTTCCAGTGCCTTGTAACTCCATCGTTTGTGTCACTAGTGGACTACGATGTCAAGCATCATCGCGCGTTTCGTCCACATCAGCCGACCCTGCTATTCGAGGGAACTCAAGGCCGGTGGACGACGATCCTGGCGCTCGAGTCAATCGTCGTCCACGCCGCCCGCTGCTCGGCCCAAGTGCCCGCGTGGGCCACCTCCCGCAGCGTCCGCTCGGCCATCGGCTCGGCCCCATCGACGGCTTCGAGGGCCAGCACCTGCTCCTGAAGGTCGGCGGCCAGCATGAGCAGGTCGAAGAGCTGCGTGACGCGGGCGCGCGTGAGCCCCAGCTTGCGCGCCAGGGCGGCCTGGTCGGCCACGAGCCCGCGCTCGATTGCGGCCTCGAGGTGGTGCGCGAGGGCGAGCTGCCGGGCGACCTTGGCCGGGCGTCGCACGGGCTCGGGCTTGTCGGGCGGCGGCGTCGGGGTGAGCTCCACGC
>ERZ761602.3953-NODE-3953-length-19939-cov-10.850231_pt1 | contig 19939 bp, 16 predicted proteins | sample MGYA00512165_ERZ761602 | MGnify/ENA primary metagenome ERZ761602 (study PRJEB28899, sample SAMN02445085) | bioreactor sludge metagenome | biome: EBPR sludge; isolation source: Thorneside wastewater treatment plant | place: Australia: Brisbane, Thorneside... | reverse complement strand
ACGGCGGCACCGGCGACGGCGGCACCGGCGACGGCGGCACCGGCGACGGCGGCACGACCGAGGACATGCTGATGTTCGACTGGCTGGTCAGCGAAGGGAACCTCAGCTACGTCTTCGGCACCTACGGGAAGGCCACCTACTGCGGCGCCTTCGAGATGGGTGCCAAGACGGGCTACGAGGATGTGCGTTGCACCGACACCGCATCCTACGTCTTCAGCATGAACGAGGACGGGAGCCTGCGCATGCAAGAGGCGATCTACGTTCATGCGATCTCCACCCAGAACCCCGACGGCAACTGGCCCTGGTTCGTCGACCACGGCTATGCCGGCTCCGTCATCTGGCGCCTCACCCCAGTCGACCCCGCCCTGACCGACGTGGATCCGACCGAGGCCGTGCTGGTCGAAGCCGAGCTGGTCGAAGGTGAGGGTCCCGACAGCTACTTCCCCTGGCTGGCCTCGCAGGGCCTCAAATCGTACATGATCCTGGCCCGCGGCCAGGCCGACGACGCCCTGCTCGACTGGAAGACCCGCGACTGGAATCCTGAGAAGAAGGTGTGGATGGAGTACGGAGAGACCTTCCCGGCATGGGCGATCGACGTCTACCCCGAGAACGGCGCTTTCTACGAGCGCAGTTGCGACGAGGCCAACCGAATCGAGGGCGCCACCATATCCGACGGAAAGGGAGGCGAGCTGGCCAAGGGACCCGGCTACTGCGCTCCCGCCTGCCGCATGTGGACGGAGACCAGCCCGGAGGGCGCCAATGACCTGCCGGTCTGTGAGGGCAACATCATGGACGAGTCCCCGCGCGCCGAGGCACTGATCGCGGAATAGCCAGCACGCCGGGAGGGTACGCCCCACGCGGGGTGTGCCCTCGACCGGCGCGAATCCGCTGCGGGTCAGGCATGGAAGGCGAAGAAACGACCCAAGACGTCGCGCGCTCCGCCCCCCTACCCCTCAAACTCCCCCGCCTCGAAGACCACCTCGGCGTTGGCCTGGTAGTCGCGGTCCTTCTCGATCTCCACGGTCTTGTCGACGCGGACCTCGTTCCACTCGACGCGGATCGTGTACAGCCCCGGCTCGCCCACCCCGTACTCGCCGCAGGCGGCGCTGGCCTCGGGGTTGGTGGTGCCGTTCTCGCAGGGCTGGAAGGCCGAGCCCTCCAGCGACCAGGTCACGACGGCGCTGTCGTCCATGTCGATCAGGATGACGTCGATCGGCCCCTCGTAGGCGGGGCAGGCGGTCAGCAGCAGCAGGGCGAAGATTGCGCGCATCGAGGGCTCCTCCGCCTGTAGCCATAGCCCGCCTGGGGTAGGGTCCGCCCATGCGCGTCCTGCTCGCCCGCCCGCCCCGCCGTGACTCCCGCGACGCGGGGCAGTCCGTGCCGCCGCTGGGCCTAGCCTACATCGCCAGCGCCCTGCGGGCCGACGGGGTCCAGGTAGAGCTGCTCGACGCCTACGTGCTCGGCTGGAGCTGGCGTCGCTTCGAGCAGCACCTAGCCCAGATGCGGCCGGAGGTCCTGGGCCTCTCCACCATGACCCCGGTCTCCGACATCGCCGCCCGGGCCGCGACCCTGGCCCGCCCGCATGTCGGCCGCATCGTCCTGGGAGGCCCCCACCCGACCGCGATGGGCGAGGCCGTCTTCGCCCAGATGCCCGAGCTGGATGCCACCGTCGAGGGCGAGGGCGAGGAGCCCGCGGTGGCCTTGCTGCGCTGGTGGCAGGGGGGCGAGGTGGGGCCTCCTCCGTCAGGGGTGCGGGTCCCCGGTCTCCCATTCACCCCGCACACGCCTCGCCAGCCCCTGGAGAGCCTGCCCTGGCCGGCCCGCGACCTGCTGCCCAACCACGCCTACCGCTACCTCTTCGCCACCCGGCCGGGCTTCGCCACGATCATCACCAGCCGGGGCTGCCCCTACCGCTGCTCCTTCTGCGACAAGAGCGTCTCGGGCAGCCGCTGGCGCTCCCGCCCGGCCATCGACGTGGTCGACGAGCTCCAGCACATCGAGCGGGACCTGGGGGTCGGCTTCGTCAACATCTACGACGACAACTTCACCCTCAACCGGCGCCGGGTGATGGAGATCAGCGAGGAGATCCTGCGCCGTGGCCTGCGCCTGCAGTGGAAATGCGAGGGCCGGGTCGACGGGGTCGACGCCGAGATGCTGGCCCTGATGAAGCGCGCCGGCTGCACCATGGTCGCCTACGGGGTCGAGAGCGGCAACGCCGAGACCTTGGAGCTGCTGCGCAAGGACATCACCGTGCAGCAGAGCCGCGAGGCCTTCGCCCTGACCCGCCAGGCCGGCCTGCGCAGCCTCGCCTACATCATCCTGGGCGCGCCGGGCGAGGGCGAGGCCGAGGTGCGCCAGACGATCCGCTTCTGCCAGGAGATCGGCGCCACCTATGTGCAGTTCTCGACGCTCTCGGCCATGCCGGGCACGCCGCTCTTCAGCTCCCATGGTGCCGCCGCAGACGTGAAGAACCCGGTCGACGGCGACCTCTCCCGCCCGACCGTGACCGATCTGCCTCCCGAGGCCCTCTCCCGCCTGCTGCGCAGCGCCTGGACCGGCTTCTACCTGCGGCCGTTGCCCATCGCCCGCATCGCCCACGACGCCTGGCGCAGCGGCAGCCTGGGCGAGGCCGCGCGAATGGGCCGGGCCATGGGACGCTGGGCGGTCCAGTGATCCTGCTGTTTCTGGCCTGCCCAGCGCCTCCGGTCGAGGAGGTCGAGGAGCTGAGCTGCGAGGCGGGTCCGACCCTCTTCGGGCGGCCCGAGGCGGCCACCGGGCTGAGCGAGGCGGAGTGCGGACCGGCCTGCTCCTGCGGCGGCGAGAGCTGGCAGGCCCCCGAGTACACCGAGGCCGACATCGCCGCCCTGCGGGCATGGGTCCATGCCGAGCCGTTTGAGCCGCTGCTGGAGGACCCCTACGAGAGCCCGGCGGAGCCTGCACCCGAGGCGGTCTGTGGCGTGCTCACCGAGGCCGACGGCCGCTACCGCCTCTCCAGCTTCGAGGACCAGGCCGCGCTGCAGGCCGCCGGCGCCGCCCTCACCCACACCGGCGGCTGCGGCCTCTGCTCGACGCTGACCGACCTCGCCGTCTACATCTCCGTCCCCGACCTCACCGAGCCCGTCCGGGCCTGCGGCCTGGAGCACCTCGGCAGCGAGCCCGCCGAGCTGGTCGCCTGCATCGAGGAGCTTGGTTTCACAACCCCCTGCGCCTGGATCTGGGCCTGGAACACGCTCAACACCCGCGAGCACTGCCTCGTGGAGTGCCTCGCCGCCCTGGAGGAGCCCTACAACCAGCCCGACGGCTCGCTCAACCCCTGCCTGCAGTGCGACGAGGACATCAGCGGCCCCGTCTTCAAGGCCGTCGCCGGCCGCACCCGCCGCAACACCGGCCTGCCCAACGCCATCTGCCGGCCGTGTGAGGATGTGGTCCCACTTGAGCACCACTATTGACACGACAACAGCCGGCGTCAGGTATTCGCAATTGCCATTTGATTCTGACCGGGAAATAGCAAAAGCGAATACCTGACGCCGCTGTCTTGACGGCGCAAGAGCGGCGCCCCTAGAACGTCAGCTCCAGCACCCACTCCTTGACCTGCTGGCTCTGCTCGCTGGTCGGCGCCAGGACCAGGTAGGCCTCGCAGTGGAAGATGGCCCGCTCCCGATCCCGGATCGGGCCGCGGTACAGCTCGCAGAGGCCCAGGTGGGCGCGGGCGTTGTCCGGGCAGTAGAGCGCGGCGGTCCGAAACGCGACCATCGCCTCGTCCCAGTCCTTCTGGCCGGCGGCCAGGACCCCCAGGTTCGCGTGGGCCTTGCAGTAGGTCGGGCTCTCCCTCAGCGCGCTGCGGAACGACTCCCGGGCCCCCCCGACATCGCCCAGGCTGGCCTGCGCGATGCCCAGGTTGGTCCAGGCGTCGAGGTAGCTGGGTTCCAGCTCCAAGGCGCGACGGTAGGCCTCGATGGCCCGGTCGAAGTCCGCCGCGAAGCGGTGCGCGTCGGCCAACCCGTACCAGGCCTGGGCCACCTCTGGCCCCCGGTCCACCGCCTCCTGCCAGAGCGCCACCTCGCTGGACCAGGCGCGGTGCCGGAGCTGGCTGAGCCCGCCCAGACCCAGGATCGCCGCCACGCCCAGACCCAAGGCCGCCCTCCCCCAGCGCTCGGGCACCGTCGCCCCGATCGCCAGCAGCAGCCAGAAGCCGGTCTGGTAGGCCCGGTGCTCGGCCATGTTCTCTTTCAGAGCCACGAAGGAGCTGCTGGGCAACAGGAAGAGCGCGCCGCAGAGCAGGGCCAGGCCCGCCAGCGGGACCTTGCGCCCCCAGGCCAGGCCCGCCAGGACCACGGCCACCCAGCCCCCCAGGGCCAGCCAGGCGCGGAGCCCCGCAGGGTCGGCGTCCGGCAGGTGGTGGAAGATCGTCTGGCCCCAGGGCAGCAGCCACAGCCGGAGGTAGTGCAGCCAGCTCTCGCTCTGGGTCAGGAGCTGGACCAGCAGGGGGCGGTCGACCTCCTTCGGCAGGAAGCTGGCGGCGTGCTGCAGCCGCAGCCAGGCGGCGAGGCCGATCAGCGCCGCGGTCGGCACCATCCAGGCCCAGCGCACGGACCGCAGGCGAGCGCCCAGGCCGCCCGTGGCGAAGAGCAGCTCCATCGCCAAGGCCGCCGCCGGGACCATCGCCCCGACCTCCTTGCTGCTGACCGCTCCCAGGAAGGCCAGCAGCGACGCGGCTCGCCAGGGGGTGCCGCGCTCGCCCTCCCGCTCCAGCCGCAGCGCCTCGGCCCAGGCCCAGAGCGAGAAGAAGGAGAAGAGCGCGCAGAGGCTCTCCGAGCGCCCGGTGATGTAGACGACGGCCTCGACCCCCATCGGGTGGGCGACCCAGATCGCCGCGACGAGGCCCGCCCGCAGCATCGGCTGCGAGATGCGGGCGAGGCGCAGCAGGCTCTCGGCGAGCAGGAAGGCCCACCAGGCGGCGAGGCCCGCCACCAGCAGGTTGCTGAGGTGGTAGCCCCGCGGCTGCAGGCCGTTGCGGGCGAAGTCGAGGGCATAGCTGAGCACCAGCAGCGGCCGCGAGACGTTGTAGGTCGCGATGGCCCGCCACTCGTCCAGGTCGCGCAGGGTCGCGTTGCCGACGACCTCGATCTTGTCGTCGTAGACGAAGGGGGAGTCCAAGGAGCCCTGCCAGACCAGCACCAGCAGCACGGCCAGCAGCAGCATCAGGACGCGGCGGACGACCCCAGCGCTCATCGGCTCTCCCTCTCGGCCAGCACCTCTGTGTAGAGCGCGTGGTGGCGCTCGGCCACTCGGTCGAAGCCCAGGTGTTCAGCAATGTAGCGCCGCCCCCGCGCGATCATCGCCTCGGCGGCCACACGATCGGCCAGCAAGGTGCGGATCCGCGCCCGCAGGCCGTCCACATCCCCGTGGCGCACCAGCAGGCCCGCCCCAGCCTCGGCGATCAGCTCCCCGCAGCCGCAGTCCTCGCCGACCACCACCGGGGCGCCGCAGAGCAGGCCCTCGAAGGGCACCAGGCCGAAGACCTCGGCCGTCGAGGGGTAGACCAGCACATCCGCGTCGGCCAGCAGCTCCAGCCGCTCCTCACCGCGCAGCAGCCCGCAGAAGCGCACGCTGGCGTGCTCGCCGGTCGCCTCCCCCCGCGTGGCCCCGGCCACCACCAGCACCGCCTCGCCCATGGCCCCGTCGGCGAAGGCCTCCACGAGGTGATCGACGCCCTTGCGGGGCGAGATCTGGCCCAGGTAGGCGACCAGCGGCCGCCCGTGCAGCCCATGGCGTTCGCGGAAGGTCCCCCGGGCTGGCAGGCGCTCGAACTCGCCCAGGTCGAGCCCGTTGGGGATGCGAACGATCCGCTCGGCGGCGATGCCCGCCTGGACATGCCGCGCGGCGTCCGAGGCGCTGACCGCCACGCAGCGGGCCGCCCCGCCCGGGATCCTCCCGGAGACCAGAAGATCCCACAGCAGCTTGGCCCCGACCTTTCGCTCGTGGCGGTGCAGGGTGCCGTTGGCCGTCAACACATAGGGGAGCTTCCTCGCCCCCGCGTAGGAGACGGCCGCGTTGTTGAGCAGGTGTCGGTGGCCGTGCAGGTGGACGAGGTCGACCGGTGGCAGCCGCTTCAGCGCGGCGTTGATCCCCAACGGGAGGAAGAGCTGGTGGCGCCAGGCCGCCCGGTTGGACAGGTTGCGGAGGGTGAGGACGGAGACGCCGTCGTGCTCTCGCTCGGCGCCGACCTCGGCTCGGCGGTGCTCGTCGAGGGCGTCGGTCGTCAGCACGCTGACCTGAAGCCCGCGGCGGACCAGGGCCCGCGAGAGCCCGTCGACGATGCGCGGGATGCCGCCGTAGGCCCAGGTCGGCGGGAAGTAGGGGGTGACCTGGAGGACGTGCACGGCCGACACAAGGGGAGGAGGAGCGCGCAGCCTACCCTCTGCGGGGCCGAGAGGTTGCGGAGCCGGGCGGTCCGGCGATTGACGCGCGCCCACGCCACCGATACGCTCGCCAGCCTGCCTACGGAGCCACGCGCCATGCCCTCGTCCGCCGCCCTCACGGCCCCCCGCGCGCTGCGCGCCATCCTGCTGGCCCCCCTGCTCGCCATCGTCGGCACTGGCTGCGGTCCGGACTGCTACTCCGCCTGTGCCAAGCTCTACCAGGAAGAGTGCAACATCAGCGCCCCGGGCCAGTCGCAGGACGATCTGCTGTCCGAGTGTATCGATGAGTGCCAGACCGCCCTGAAGACCCCCGGCGAGGTCGGATCCTTCGACCCCTTCCGCCCCCAGTCCAGCAGCAACGCGATCGCGATCGAGAACGACCGCCAGGCCGCCCTCTGGATGGACTGCGTCGACCAGACCTCGTGCGAGAACATCAAGGGGGATTCGGACGGCGATGGGGTCACCGACGGCCCCAAGATGTGCCTCCCCCACTTCTGAGCCCGCCCATGTACGCCCGCCTGGTCCTCCTCGCGCTTGTCGGGGTGTTCGCCGCCGCCTGCGAACCGACCTGCAAGCAGACCTGCCGCACCCTGATCGAGTGCGCCGAGGTCGACACGCCTCGCCAGGGGCTCGCCGATTGCCAGGCCTCCTGCGAGATCCAGCAGCGCATCTACGAGGACTGGGAGGACACGCAGAAGCGAGAGGCGATGGCCGAGCTGAAGCGCTGCGTTCAGGACGAGGAGTGCGAGGCCATCGCGGAAGGCGCCTGCTACGACGAAGAGCTGTTCGTCTGGTGAGCGGGGCTCCCGATCCGGATGAGCGCACCGACCCCGGTCGGCCGCGGCCTCGCCTGCTCTTCCTCCACACCGGCGGCACGCTCTCCATGGTGCGCCGCAGCCGGCCCGGCCCGCTGGAGCCCGAGCTCTACGATCGCTACGTGCTGCCCTATGTCCGCGGTCTCGAGGACCTCGCCGACATCGACGGGCGCGTCGTGGCCTCGATCGACAGCAGCGACATGGAGCCCTCCCTCTGGGAGCGCATCGCCTCCGAGATCGCCGCGGCCCGCCAGGACTACGACGGCTTCGTGGTGCTGCACGGCACCGATACGATGGCCTACACCGCCTCGGCCCTCTCCTTCATGCTGCAGGGGCTCGACCGACCCGTCGTCCTGACCGGTAGCCAGCGCCCGATCGCCGAGCTGCGCACCGACGCGCGCGCCAACCTCGTGCACTCCGCCATCTGCGCCACCCGCGGGATCAACGAGGTCGGGCTCTACTTCGGCTCCTGCCTCTTCCGCGGCAACCGCGCCAGCAAGGTCTCCATCCAGGACTACGACGCCTTCGAGTCGCCGGGCTTCCCTCCCCTGCTGCGGATGGGCGTGGACATCGTCCCGGGCGCGTCGCCGCTGAAGCCGACCGGCCCCTTCCGCCTTCGGACCGGCTTCTCGACCGAGGTGGCCGCCCTGCACATCATCCCGGGGACCTCACCTCGAGCCCTCGATATGCTCGTGGACAGCGGCTACGGCGCGGTGGTCCTGATCAGCTTCGGAGAGGGCAACCTCCCGCAGCTGCACTGGCCGGTGGCCATCCAGCGAGCCAGCGACAAGGGCGTCGCCGTGGTGATCGTCAGCCAGTGCCGCCAGGGCAGCGCCCGTCCAGGCCGGTACCGCGGAAGCGCCGCGGCGCGTGACGCCGGCGCGGTCTTCGCGGGCGACCACACCCACGAGGCGGCGATCGTCAAGGCGATGTGGCTGCTGGGCCAGGGCCTGTCCCACGCCGACTTCGCCGCCAGCTTCGCGGTGCCCATCGCGGGGGAGTGCAGCAAGCCCCGGGCGCGCTGAAGGCCCCGGCCCGCGTCTCGACTCAGCCGGCGGGACTCAGCCAGCGGGGTGGATGCGATCTCCCTGGACGCTCCAGCCGTGGGGCGGGTGGCTGGCCACCGCCTCCGCGGAATCCCCCAAGGACCAGCGCCGCTGGTGAAAGGCCTCGGCGATCCGCACCTTGGCCCGGTTGCTGTCCTCGTTCGGGTTGGCGAGCATGGCCAGCAACGCCTCGCGGAGGCGTCCGTCGGCGCCCTCTTGCGCCAACAGCGCATCGCAGGCCGCGTAGCGCACCCCCTCGTCCAGATCTCGCAGGCAGGGGGCAGCCCCGTCCACCACCCTGGGGTCCCGGAAGTCCGCCAGGTGAATGAGGATCTGCCGCTTCTTCTCGGGCTTGAAGGGATCGTTCTGGGCAGCGAGCATCTCCAGCAGCAGGCTGACCGCGGTCTCGGGGCCCTGGAAGTGCTCCACGATGCGCAGGGCCTGGGCGAACTGCTCGTGCGACCGGGCCCAGGTCGCCACCGTGTCCGCCACCCGGGGCCCCAGGTCCACCAGCAGCCGGTAGACGTTCTCCTTCTCGGCGGCGTCCTTCATCCCCTGCTCGTACTTGACGGTGAAGCGGTTGAGCAGGGCCTGGATCGCCTCGTCGGAGCCGTTCTCTGCCAGCCACTGCGCGCTGGCCTCGCGATCCTCGGCCTGGGCGTTGAGGTTGACCACGCGCTTGGCATGGCGCTTGAGCTGCGCCTCCTCGCCGCCGAAGAGGAAGTCGAGAAAGCCCATGGTTTCAGCTCCTGAGCGCGTCGAGGCGCCAGACTCCATGGTGGATGGGGAGTCGGGCCCGGTGCGGTCGCGAAGCTAATCGCCGCCCCTGGACCGGCAAGCCCGTGCCACCCCAAGCCAGCCCCGCAGCGCGACATCGGGACCCGCAGGGCTCAGGCCCGTGGCGATCTCCAGGCCGATCCGGGTGGGGCAGCGACCCTCGACGCCCAACGCCAGCTCTCCCTGGGCGGGGTTGCGGGGAGAGGCCAGGGTCCCCTGGGCCGAGGCATAGGCGTCGACGGGCCCCAGCGCGAGCGCGCCGGTCGAGCGCAGCAGGAGGCGGTCGTCCTGCTCCGCGTCCAACAGGGGGTTCCCCAGGATCTGCAGCCCGATGGCCACCTCCAGGCGGGCCGGACCCAGGGTACGACCCAGCTCGGCGGCGAGGGTGAGGTCCGCGGCCGGGCTGGCGACCCCGTCGATCCGAGGGCTCAGCGGCAGGCGCGCCCACCAGGCCAGACCCGGCTCCACCGGCGCGTCCGCGCCGCCGAAGGGCCGGAACCGCGACCCGAGCTCCAGCCCTTCCACTCCCGCACGACTCAGTCCCACCGGGCTGCGCGTGCCCGCGAAACGGGTAGAGCCCCAGACGGAGGTGGCGGGGTGAGGGGTCCACTGAAGTCCGAACCCGGCCAGGAAGCGGTCCGTCTCGGCGCCCCGGAAGACCGGGACTCGGCCCAGCTCCACCGCGATCAGCGACGTCCCCTCCAGCTCGGCGAGGGGCACCGCGCTCCACCGCTCCGGCGCAGGCCCAGCCCCGAGCGCGGGCACCGCAGCCATCACCCCAACGACCGCGGCAGTTCTTCGCAACGGGCGAACACTTCGTCGCGACAATGCACCAATGATGGCTCTTGACGAACGCATGACTTATCTTCTACACTACCATCCCGGCCTCTCGCCGACCTGGAGCCAAAATGCGACCCACGATGATCGCCGTCCTGCTTCCCGCCGCCCTGGTCGCCTGCAACGGCGACTCCAAGAATGGTGAGGACACCGCGGCTGAGTGCGAGGTCTCCGTGGCCAACGCGGGGCTCGACAAGAGCGCGCCGCTCGGCAGCGAGGTCAGCCTCAGCGGCGCCGACAGCGTGATCTGCGAGAAGTACCGCACCGGCGACAAGGCCAGCTTCGCCTGGTCCTTCGACCTCGTGCCAGTGGACTCGCGGCTGGGCAACAACGCCTTCACGGTCAACGGCAGCTCCGACGCCATCTCGACCGGGTTCACCCCCGACGTCGTCGGCGACTACGTCGTCTCGCTGGTGGTGACCGACCCCTCGGGCACCAGCAATGCCGACCTGCTGGTCGTCACGGTCGGCGGTGGCAACGCCGCGCCGGTGGCCTGGTGCGCCGGTGATGTCGCGGCCCGCACCGAAGAGCGGGTGGAGCTCGACGGAACGGGCTCCTTCGACCCGGAAGGCGCCGAGCTCGTCTACTCCTGGTCCCTGGCCACCGTCCCCGACTGCTCGCTGCTGACGGTCACCGACCTCTACAACGCCGACACGGCCACCCCCTCCCTCAGCCCGGACTGCGAGGGCATCTACCTCGCCAGCCTGGTCGTCTCCGATGGGGAGAGCTGGTCGGACCCTGACTACTGCGTGATCGACGTCTCCAACGGCAACCGCCTGCCCGAGGCCGAGGCCGGCGCCAGCATGGCTCTGCCCTTCTGCACCGACAACCCGATCAAGCTGAATGGCTGGGCCAGCTACGACCTCGACAACGACGCGCTCACCTACCAGTGGGCCGTGGTCGAGGTGCCCGAGGGCTCCACCGTCGACAGCAGCAGCCTCAGCGACCCGACCTCGGCCGAGCCCACGGTGGTCTGGGACCTCCCCGGCAACTACACCTTCGAGCTCCAGGTGCACGACGGCACCATCTGGTCCGCGCCGGACCAGGTGACCTACATGATCGCGGCCGCCTCGACCAACCGGGCGCCCGTCGCCAACGGTGGGGCCGATCAGCGGGTCGATGCCATCGGCGAGTGCAGCTCGACCTCCTATGTGTGGTCCTGCCTCGAGTGCCCCGAGACCAGCGTCATCCTCGACGGCGCCGCGACCTCGGACCCGGACGGGGACCCCCTCACCTATCGTTGGACCGCCGACTCGCGCGTCGTCAGCTTCTCCAACAACGCCTCGGCGATCACCGATATGATCTTCCCGCCGCAGGGCTCCAGCTTCGGCTCGGCCTCCGAGATGGAAGTCGAAGCCACGCTGACCGCCAGCGACTGCGAATTCTCAGACACCGACACGGTCCTGGTCACCTACACCTGCACGGGCGAGTACACGGGCGAATAAGCCCGGTACCCGTACACGGAGAACGCCCATGGCATTCGCTCCCTTGATGCTGATCCTGTCCGGCAGCCTCCTCACTGCTTGCGGTGACAAGGACGCCGACACGGCCGAGTTCGTCAATCGCGCCCCCGTGGCCAGCGCCGGGGCGGACGTCGCGAGCGAGGGCCTGAACCGAGTGGCCCTTGTCGGCACGGCCTCCTACGACCCCGACGGGGACGCGATCACCTACCACTGGTCCTTCGACCGGGTGCCGTCGGACTCCAGCTTGAAGAGCTCGACCACCGCCTTCGCCATCAACGACTCGGCCGAAGCGGCCGGCACGACCTTCGTCCCCGACGCCATCGGGGTCTATGTCGTTCAGCTCGTGGTGACCGACAACCAGGGCGCCAGCTCGGTCCCGGACTTCCTCGTGGTGGACATCAGCGGCGGCAGCGCCCCCGTGGCGGTGGCCGGCAACGACATCACCGGCTCCATCGGTGGCAGCGTCACCTTGGACGGCAGCAACTCCTACGATCCCCTGGGGTTGGACCTCAGCTACACGTGGAGCCTGGCCAGCGCCCCAAGCGGCAGCACCGTCACCACCCTGGTGGACTCCACCTCCGTGGCGCCGTCGTTCACCCCCGACGTGGGTGGGGTCTACGTGGCCGCGCTCCAGGTGCACAACGGCTTCCTGCTCTCCGGCACCGACACGACCTTCGTCTACGTCTCCAGCGGCGACCCGTCTCCCCCCACGGCGCTCAGCCAGGGCGACATCACCGACGCTCAGGACTGCCTGGACATGACCCTGGACGGATCGGCCTCCTACGATCCCAACGGCGATCCTCTGGCCTACAACTGGACCCTCCAGTCCAAGCCCGAGGGCTCCGCGACGGACAACTACAGCTTCGCCGATCGGCGGGCCGAGAGCACCACCTTCTTCCCCGACATCTCCGGCACCTACAGCTTCAGCCTCGCGGTCAGCGACGGGACGACCTGGTCGTCTCCCGACACCTTCACCGCCGTCGTCAAGGAGCGCTTCGCCAACACCCCGCCCCGGATCGACATCGGCCCGATCATCGAGGTCAGCGGCGGAACGGCGCTGTGCACCGAGGGCTCCTATGGTGCCTGGGAGTGCGGCTCCTGCGTGGCCGTGTCGACCACCATCGGGGGAGCGACGGTGATCGAAGACTCCGAAGACACCGACATCAGCCTGCTCTGGACGGTCTCCGAAGGCGAAGGCACCATCACGGGCTCCGACACCAGCCTCAGCACGACCGTCTCGCTCCGAGGCGCCGTCGCGACCGAGCCCGAGGTCTGCACGCCCAACTTCTTCCGCTTCCAGCTGGCCGCCACCGACTGCCCGCAAGAGACCAGCACCGAGATCGCCACGGTCATCGTGCAGTGCTGCGGTGAGCTCTACACCCCGGACACCGGCGACTGATCGCGGCCTTGCTCGTCGGGCTGGTCGGAAATGCCCTCGCCGCGCCCATCGGGGCCAGCGGTATCGCAGTGCCGGTGCATGATTTCGGCCAGGAGTGCCAGGACCCGCGCTACCCCGCGCTGGCTGGCCCGTGGATCGTCGGCTGCGGACCCAGCGGTCGGGTCGACCGCGCCCTCTCTCTCGAGAGCGGCCGCGAGCTCCGGCTCCCCGCCTCCCTGAGCGCCCCCGCCCTCGCCGACGGCCTGGTCCTCAGCGTCGGCCTCGAGGCCGCCATCATCCGCCTCGAGGAGAGCGGCGCTCGCCAGCTCGACCTCCCGCTGGTCTTCAGCGCCTCCAGCGCCCCCCCTGCGACCAACGGGACGCTCGCCGCCATGCTCAGCGAGGGCCGCGCCTCGGTATGGACGCTGGAGGACCGCAGCCGCCCCCTCTACGACGCCCGCCCCGCGGCCTGGTTTCCGCCCGCCTTGAGCACCACCCACCTCGCCTGGGTCCAAGACGCGGGCGAGGACCTCGAAGACATCTGGGGCCTCGACCTGCGCTCGGACCGGCCCCGGCCCATCCCGCTGGCGCTCGGTCCCAGCAGCCAGCGACACGTCGTCGGCAGCGGTCACTTCCTCGCCTGGGTCGAGCCCGAGGCCATCGTCCTCCTCGAAACCGACAGCGGCGAGCGCACCCGCATCCCCGCCCGCACCGGCTTCAGCGCCCCGCCAAGCCTGTGGGAGGGCGTCGTCTGTTGGGAGGAGCGCCCCACGCACCCGCCGCACGAAGAGGGCGACGGCGTCGACATCCTCTGCAGCGACCGCCTGCGCGCCGACGGCCCCGGCCACCAGCGCTGGCCCTCCCGCTTCGGCCCCTGGCTGCTCTACCGCCAGGACGGCGAGCTCTGGCTGCGAACGGCCCCCTGAGAGCCCGGCCCGGACCTCAGCGACCGGGACGCCAGGTGTGCAGCACGCGCATGTAGTTGGCGCGCTCGAAGGCCTCCGGGTCCGGGCAGCGCAGCAGGCTCATGCTGCCGCGCAGCTGGTCCAGCGACTCGTACTCGTGCTCGCGCATCCAGCTCACCAGGCCCTCGTAGAGGATGCCGAGGTGCTCGGGCCCGTTCTTCAGCAGGGCGCTGACCACCTGGAGCACGTCGGCGCCCGCCATCAGCCCCTTCACCGCGTCGACCGGCGTGTGGACGCCGCCGCTCAACGCGAGCTGCACCGGCTCGCGGCCGTGCAGGATCGCCAGCCATCGCAGCCGCAGCAGCAGCTCGCCGGAGTCCGACAGCCGCAGGGTCGGCGTCACCTCCAGGGCCTCGACGTCGATGTCGGGCTGCAGGAAGCGGTTGAAGAGCACCACCCCGGAGACCCCGCGCTGGCCCAGCCGCCGCACCAGGTTGGGCAACGAGCTGTAGAAGGGCGAGAGCTTGACCGCCACCGGGATCTTCACCTGGGCGAGCACCGCCTCGGCCACCTCGACCACCCGGTCCTCGATGTGCGCCGCGTCGTCCTCTGCCCGGGTCGAGAGCAGGTAGATGTTCAGCTCGAGCGCGTCAGCCCCGGCCTCCTCCATCTCCCGAGCGTGCTTCACCCAGCCATGGGCGGTCGTACCGTTGAGCGAGGCGATCACGGGGATCTTGACCGCCTTTCGCACCGCCCGGAGCTGGTCGAACCAGGCCCGGGACTCCACCAGGGTCCCGACCGGATCGGGCAGGTAGGAGAGGGCCTCGGCGTAGGAGTCGTCGTGCGCGAGGCTGTGCGAGGCGGCGGCCTCGACCTCGCGGTTGATCTGCTCCTCGAAGAGCGAGCGCATCACGATCGCCGCCGCACCGGCTCCTTCCAGGCGCCGCACCTGGTCGAGGTCGTCGACCATCGGCGAGGCGCCGACGATGAGGGGGTGAGCGAGCCGCAGGCCCAGGTAGGTCGTGGAGAGGTCCATGGCGGGTCCTTAGCGAGCGGGTGGGAATTCGGGCGCAAGGCGCCCGCTTGGGGGTGCTCGCCGCAAGGCGAGCAAGGGGGGCTCGAGCCCCCCTCCACATGGGGGCGGGTGCTGGAGCCCAGAAGTCCTGATCATCGTGATCGTTCCGGCACCGGAGCATCGGTCAAGGACCTCTGGGCGGGCGCTCCCGCAAGGGCCTGGTAGAGGGCCCAGCGCGTGGCGACGTCCTCTTGAGCCTGGCCCAGGGCGAGGCGGAAGCGCTCGGGGTCGATGGCCTCGGCCACGCGGAAGCGCGACTCGGCCCGCATGAAGCGACCCACATCGCCCTTGGGCGGCGCGCTGTCCAGCTGCATCGGCGCCTCGCCCTGCTCCAGCCGCCGCGGATCGTAGCGGTACAGCGGCCAGTAGCCGGTCTCGACCGCGACCTTCTGCTGCTCCAGGCCGTGGGCGAGGTCGTAGCCGTGGGCCACGCAGTGGCTGTAGGCGATGACGATGGCGGGCCCGGGGAAGCTCTCCGCCTCCTGCAGCGCCTTGACCGTCTGGGCGTCCTTGGCGCCAAAGGCGATGCGGGCCACGTAGATGCTGCCGTAGGCCATCATCATCAGGCCCAGGTCCTTCTTGGCCGTGGCCTTGCCAGCCACCGCGAAGCGCGCCGAGGCCCCCCGCGGCGTCGCCTTCGACTGCTGGCCGCCGGTGTTGGAGTAGACCTCGGTGTCCAGCACCAGCACGTTGATGTCGCGCCCCGTGGAGAGGACGTGGTCCAGCCCGCCGTAGCCGATGTCGTAGGCCCAGCCGTCGCCGCCGATCATCCAGACGCTCTTCTGTACGAGGTAGTCGGCCAGGTGGGACAGCCGCTTCGAGACATCGCCCTCGATGCCAGCCAGGGCCGCCCGCAGGGCCTGGACCCGGCGCCGCTGGGCGGCGATCTCGACCCGGTCCTTCTGCGGAGGAGCCAGCAGTCCACGCATCGTCTCTTCGCCCAGCAGCGGCGCCAGCCGAGGCGCGAGGGCCTCCACCTGCTGCAGGGCCACCGCCGAGAGGTGGTCCACCGCCAGCCTCATGCCCAGGCCGAACTCGGCGTTGTCCTCGAAGAGCGAGTTGCTCCAGGCCGGGCCTCGCCCGTCGCGGTTGGTCGTGTAGGGCGTGGTCGGCAGGTTGCCGCCGTAGATCGAGGAGCAGCCCGTCGCGTTGGCGATCAGCAGGTGGTCGCCGACGAGCTGGGTCAGCAGCTTGATGTAGGGCGTCTCTCCACAACCGGCGCAGGCGCCAGAGAACTCGAACAGCGGCTGCATCAGCTGCGCCGTGCGCAGGTCCAGCTTGATCGAGGGGTCCTCCAGCTCAGGCAGCTCCAGGAAGCCCTCGAAGCGCTCGATCTCCCGCTCGCGGATCGGCGCCTGCGGCACCATGTCCAGGGCCTTGTGGCGGGGGTTTCCCTTGTCCTTAGCCGGACAGACCTCCACGCAGATCGTGCATCCCGTACAGTCCTCGGGGGCCACCTGGACGATGTACCGGTGATCGTTCAGCTCCCGCCCCTTGTAGGGCAGCGTCGGCGTCCCCTCGGGCAGCACCCGCGCCATCGAGCTGGGGAAGGCCTTGATCCGGATCGCCGCGTGCGGACAGACCATCGCGCACTTGTTGCACTGGATGCAGAGGGCGGCGTCCCAGCTCGGGATCTCCTGGGCGAGGTTGCGCTTCTCCCAGCGGGCCGTGCCCGTCGGCCAGGTCCCATCCACCGGGAAGGCGCTGACCGGCAGCAGATCGCCGTTGTTGCCCAGCATCATGCCCAGCACCCGCTGGACCAGGTCGGGCGCCTCGTGCGAGACCGGGGCCGGACGCCTCCGGGTGGTGGTGGGGGCCGCCGGGACCTCCACCTGCTGCAGGGCCGCCAAGGCGTTGTCCACCGCGCGGTGGTTGCTGGCCAGCACCTGGGCGCCGCGCTTGCCGTAGGTCTTGTCGATCGCTGCCTTGATCCGCGTGATCGCCTCCTCCGCGGGAAGCACCCCGGAGATGGCGAACCAGCAGGTCTGCATCACCGTGTTGATGCGACGGCCCACCCCCGCCTCGGCCGCCACCGCGTAGGCGTCAATCACGAAGAGCTTCACGCCCAGGCCGATGATCTCGCTCTGCAGCTCCAGGGGCAGGCGGTCCCAGGTCCCCTGCGGGCCATGCGGGCTGTTGATCAGCAGGGTCGCCCCCGGACGGGCGCGCTTGAGCGGGTCGAAGCGGTCGACGAAGGGGAACTGGTGGATCCCGACGAAGTCCGCGCCCTGCACCAGGTAGGGCGCACGAATGGGCTTGAGGCCGAAGCGCAGGTGCGAGACCGTCACCGCCCCGGCCTTCTTGGAGTCGTAGACGAAGTAGCCCTGCGCGTAGCGACCGCCCTCCTCCCCCAGGATCTTGATCGAGTTCTTGTTGGCCCCCACCGTCCCGTCCGAGCCCAGGCCGTAGAAGACCGCGCGGCTGACCTCTCTGTCCTCGATGTCGACCTCCTGCCAGGGCAGGGAGAGGCCCGTCACATCGTCGACGATGCCCACGGTGAAGCGGCTGCGCGGGCGTGGCTGGGCCAGCTCGGCGAAGACGCTCATCACCATGCCCGGCGTGAATTCCTTGGAGGACAGACCGTAGCGACCGCCTACCACCCGCGGCATGACCGAGAAGCGCGGCGCGTCCGTCTGTCCATCTTCGGCCAGCACCGTCAGCACATCCTGGAAGAGCGGCTCGCCGACGGCGCCGGGCTCCTTGGTGCGATCGAGCACCGCGATCACCTTGGTGCTGCGAGGCAGGGCCGCCAGCATCGCGGCGCTGTCGAAGGGCCGGAAGAGGCGCACGCGCACCACGCCCACCCGCTGCCCCTGGCGGGACAGGTGCAGGGCCGCCTCCTCGGCCGTCTCGCCACCCGAGCCCATCAGCACGATCACCCGCTCGGCCTGCGGGTGCCCGGCGTAGTCGAAGAGCCGGTACTGCCGGCCGGTGCGGGTCGCCAGCTCGTCGAAGCACTGCTGCACCGCCGAGGGGCAGCTCAGGTAGAAGGGGTTGCAGGCCTCGCGGGCCTGGAAGAAGGTGTCGGGGTTCTGGGCCGAGCCGCGCAGCACCGGGCGGTCCGGGGTCAGGGCCCGCTCCCGGTGGGCGGCCAGGTCCTCGGCCGGCAGCATCGAGAGCATGTCCTCGTCCGAGAGAGGCAGCAGCCCGCCGATCTCGTGCGAGGTGCGGAAGCCGTCGAAGAAGTGCAGGAAGGGCACCCGAGTCCGCAGGCTGGCCGAGAGGCCGATCAGCGCGAAGTCGTGGGCCTCCTGGACCGAGGAGGAGCACAGCAGCCCCAGCCCGCACTGCCGCACCGCCATCACATCGCTGTGGTCCCCGAAGATCGAGAGCGCGTGGGTCGCCACGGTCCGGGCCGCCACATGCATGCAGAAGGCCGTCAGCTCGCCGGCGATCTTGTACAGGTTCGGGATCATCAGCAGCAGGCCCTGGCTGGCCGTGAAGGTCGTCGCCAGCGTCCCCGCCTGCAGGGCCCCATGCACCGCGCCGATCGCCCCGCCCTCGGACTGCATCTCCATGATCTCGGGCACCGCCCCCCACAGGTTCGCCTTGCCCTTGGCGGCCCAGTCGTCGCAGAGCTCTCCCATCGAGGAGGAAGGCGTGATCGGGTACAGCGCGATCACCTCCGAGCAGCGATGGGCCACCATCGCTACGGCCTCGTTGCCATCCACCATGATTGATCGGGGGGTCATCGCGTTGCTCCGGGGTGCTCACAGGTTCCGGGAGCAACGCTGCAAGAGCCGGGCCATGGTGCAAGAGCGGGCCGGTGGGGCACGGGGGAGCTGTGGTGGGCGATTTGACGCAGGGGGGCTGGGTGGGGAGGCACGGGCGCCCCCCGCGGGGAACCTCGATGTTCGCCCGACCGGTTCGACGTGATGAGGTTGTGGGCTCGATCGATCGCGTCCCCATGACGCAAGGTGTAGGGGCGCGATTCATCGCGCCCGGCGTCAGCAGTAGATTGGGGAGGTTCACACCAGTGCATGGGCCCTGCCAACCCAGCGGGCCACGGCGGGACCCATCGGCAGCGGACATGACGTATACTGGACCAACACCGGAACGGTGCACTGCGCAAAAAAAACACCACGCGACCCGACTATGCAAAGGTTCATCTACGGCTCAAAAAGAGCCCAACTCAAAACGTTCAGGAGTGCCCCATGACCCGTCAGATGAGCCCCGTCCTCTACTACGCCTCGTTCAGTGCAGCCTCTACCACGCAGCAGCAGATGACCGTGGATTTCGGCACGTTCACCGTGGGGGGCCAAAGCCTCGGCACCCCCACGTGGTACCTACCGGCACTATAGACCGTGGGCGCGCAACCTCCAGGTAGTAGCAGCGTCTTCACCGGCGGGGCGGTCCGGGCGGCCTTGCTTCTCGCACTCGTCCTCGCCGGCGGGCTCGGCTGCGCGCGTGCACCGTGTGGCCCCTGGGAGTCCCTGAAGGTCGACGCCTCCGGAATCGGCAACCCAGGAAACGCGCTGGAGCGCGTGGAGGCGGGGCTCCAACAGTTCATAGAATGGACCGGCCGCGAGGAGACGTGCGTGGCGCGCATCGAGATCGTTCCCGAGCTTGAGGTGGGCAGCGGAAGATACATCCCCGGAGAGCGCATCGTTCGGATCCTGGACACCGCGCCGGCGTGGATCACGACACACGAGTTCTGTCTTGCGCTCGACCACGAGGAAGGCGACGACAATCAATACTGGACCAGATTCTTGTCGATGAAGGCTCCGAAGGGTACCTCGTCCAGCCGAGTGTCATCCTGCTGGACGCCAAGACTCTGGAGCCTGTCGAGACCCTCCCGCTGGCCGCGCACGGGCTGCCGGAATCGGGCGGCGCGGGCATGTATTGGGAGCATTCGCTCATCGGGTCGACGGGCTCGCCCATCCTGTATGCCTATGCTGGCGAGGACGCGGGGCTCGTGTGGCGCGTGGAGACAGCGCCACTGCGGCTGGAGAGCATCGACCTCCCTGCGTTGCCCGACCGGACTGTTCCCTCCGGCTTCGAGAACGGCGGCCGGGTGCTCCTGCGCGGCGCGTCGGGCCCCGTGCTCTTCCTGGACCTGGACACTGGGACCGTGGTGGAGCTCGCGGTCGGCGAGACGCTCCACTTCGATGCTTCGTACGCCGCGGGACTGTACGCGGACGCCACCGGCGCGACGGCCGTCTTCCATGCGACCGGCGGGCTCGCTCTCGTGGGCATCGATTGGGAGGGCGCCTGGACGTCG